>Ga0187888_1000163_pt1 | contig 70164 bp, 60 predicted proteins | sample June2016WEW_7_40_FD_132987 | JGI IMG/M metagenome (GOLD analysis project Ga0187888, IMG submission 132987) | Peatland microbial communities from SPRUCE experiment site at the Marcell Experimental Forest, Minnesota, USA - June2016WEW_7_40 | ecosystem: Environmental > Terrestrial > Soil > Wetlands...
CCTCGTGGGCGTGCTCGGGCGAGGTGCCGACCGAGACGGCGAGCGTCCCGGCGTCGTCATAAGAGCTGCGGTCGGACCCGATCGAGTAGGCGAGGCCCCGTGCCTCCCGGATCTCCTGGAACAACCTGCTGGACAGGCCTCCGCCGAGGATGTGGTTGAGCACGGTCAGGACGAAACGCGCGGGCGAATGCCGGTCGGGCGCGCGCACGCCGAGCACGAGCTGGGCCTGTTCGGTGTCGCGCGACTCGACCACGAGCGGGACGCAGAGCTGCGAAGGTACCCGGCGAACGGGGGGGACGCCGCCGGCACGGTCGGCAAAGCGGGCCTCGATTCCGGCCGCGAGACGCTCGTGGTCGAGATCGCCGGCGGCGGCGATCACCATGTTGCCCGGCAGGTAGTGCGTGTCGAAGAAGGACCGGATCGCCGGCACGGTCACCTTACTGATGACTTCGGGCTCGCCCAGGACCTCGCGCCCGAGCGGGTGGCCCGGGAACATGGCGGCGGCGAAGAGCTCTTGGACGACGTCGGCCGGCTCGTCGCGGTGCATGAGGACCTCTTCGAGGATCACCTGGCGCTCGGCGTCCACCTCTTCGGGCCTGAGCGCCGGCCGGCAGAGGATGTCGCAGAGGATGTCCAGGCCGAGCTCGACATCCTCGGCCAGTGCCCGCACGTAAAACGTCGTGTACTCCTTGGTCGTGTAGGCGTTCATGTCGCCCCCGACAGCGTCGACCTCTTCTGCGATCTCGCGGGCGGTCCGTTCCGGCGTGCCCTTGAAGAGCAGGTGCTCGAGAAAGTGCGAGATGCCCGACTGCTCGGGTGTCTCGTCGCGAGAGCCGGTCCCGACCCAGACGCCCACGCACAGCGAGGCCACCTCGGGCATCGCCTCGCTCACGAGCCTGATGCCGCTTGGCAGCTCCGTGGTCGTGATCAAGGGGAGACGGCTCCGCGCACCAAGGCGCCCGCGACCCTCAGCTCAACGCCCCCCGCCCCTGGGCCGGCGCCGGGCTGAGCCTCCCCCGGGACCGCGTCGGGCGCCGCCAGAGCCTTCGGAGCTGCGCCGGGCGCCGCCGCCCGCTGCGCCGCCGGCAAGGTCGGCGGGCCCGAGGTTGCCGAAGGTCGACTCGAGCTCGGTCTCGAAGGCGTCCTCGAACGAGGCTCGCCGGCGCGCCACACCGGTCTCCTCGGCCTCCGGGCCGGGGCGCCCGGCGCCGCCGCCCGTCCCTCTCGAACGCCTCGCGCCGGTCTCGGCCCCAGAGGCGGCTTCGCCCGAGCCACCGTTGCCCGAGAATTCCTCCGGGGCGGGCTCGCCCGCGAATGACAGCGAGACCTTGCCCTGCGGGTCGATCTCGTCGACGCGGACCTCGACCTCCTGGCCGAGGGTGACGACGTCCTCGACGCGTTCGACCCTGCGGCCCTGGCCGAGCCGCGAGATGTGGATCAGGCCGTCGCGTCCGGGAAGGATGTTGACGAAGGCCCCGAACTTGGTGATGTTGACCACCCTGCCCGTGTAGACGGCGCCCACCTCGGGAGTCGGCGGGTCCAGGATCAGCTCGATCCGCCGGCGGGCCTCGTCGACCACCGAGCGCTGCTTGGCACCGATGGTGACCACGCCCACCGTGCCGTCGTCGTCGACGTTCACGTCGGCGCCGGTCTCCTGCTGGATGGCGTTGATCACCTTGCCCTTCGGGCCGATGACCTCGCCGATCTTGTCGACGGGGATCTCGAAGCTGACGATCTTCGGCGCGTTCTCCCCCACCTCCGCCCGAGGCTCCGAGATCGCCGCCAGCATGACCTCCAGCACCTTGAGCCTGGCCTGGCGCGCCTGGCTCAGGGCTTGCGCCAGCACGTCGGCCGGGAGGCCGGCGATCTTCGTGTCGAGCTGCAGGGCCGTCACCACCTCGGCCGTGCCGGCAACCTTGAAGTCCATGTCTCCGAAGGCGTCCTCGGCGCCCAGGATGTCGGTCAGGGTCGTGTAGCGGCCCTCGGCGAACACGAGGCCCATGGCTATGCCGGCGACCGGCGCCTTGATCGGCACCCCGGCGTCCATGAGCGACAGCGTGGAGCCGCAGACCGATGCCATCGAGGTCGACCCGTTCGACGAGAGCACGTCGGAGACGAGGCGGAGCACGTAGGGGAACTCGCTCTCGGGCGGGATGACGGGCAACAGCGCCCGCTCGGCGAGCAGGCCGTGGCCGATCTCGCGGCGCTTGGGGCCGCGCATGAACCCGGTCTCTCCGGTCGAAAAGGGCGGGAAGTTGTAGTGGTGCATGTACCGCTTGGTCTCGTCGATGCCGATGGTGTCGAGCAGCTGGTTCATGCGGGGCATGCCGAGGGTGCAGACGTTGAGGACCTGGGTGTCGCCCCGCTCGAACAACGCCGAGCCGTGCGCGGTCGGGAGCAGGCCCACCTCAGCCGACAGCGGCCTGATGTCGGTCGGGCCCCGCCCGTCGATCCGCACGCCCTCCTCGACGATGCGCTTGCGGACGATCTTCTTCGTGTAGGCACGCGCCGCCGCGCGGATCTCGCGCTCGCGCTCGGGGAACTCGATGGAGAGCTCCTCCACGATGGCGTCGGTCGCCTCGTCCAGCGCGGCGTTGCGCTCGGTCTTGGCCGTGATCGCGTTCGCCGCCTCCAAGCGGCCGGCTCCGACAGCGGCGACTTGCTCGTAGACGTCCTCGCCGTAGTCGACGTACAGCTCGAAGGCGATCGTGGCCTTCGAACCCGCCTGGCGGACGAGCTCACGCTGCAGCTCGATCGACTCGCGGATCCAGGTCTTCGCGACCTCGAGGCCGTTCGCGATCACCTCCTCGGTGACGAGGGGCGCACCCTGCTCGAAGTACTCGAAGGCCTTCTCGGTCCCTCCTGCCTCCACCATGACGATCGCCACGTCGGATCCCGGCTCGTCGCTGAGCGCCCGCCCGGCGACGACGAGCTCGAAGGTCGAGGCGTCGCCCTCCTGGTAGGTGGCGTGCGGGAGCCAGGTCCCCTCGGTCGAGTAGGCGATCCGCACGGCACCGATCGGTCCGTCGAAGGGAATGCCCGAGATCATGAGCGCCGCCGAGGCGGCGTTGATCGCCAGCACGTCGTGGGGGTTCAAAAGGTCGGCGCCGAGGATCGTGCCGACGATGTGAACCTCGTTGCGGAAGCCCTCCGGGAACGAGGGCCGCAACGGCCGGTCGATGAGGCGGCAGGTCAAGATGGCCTGGTCGGTTGCCCTGCCCTCCCGGCGGAAGAACGACCCGGGGATCTTGCCGGCGGCGTACATGCGCTCTTCGATGTCGACGGTGAGAGGGAAGAAGTCGGTGCCCTCACGGACCTTTCGCGCGGCCACCGCGGTGGCAAGCACGATCGTGTCGCCGATCCGGGCGACGACGGCGCCGTCGGCCTGACCGGCGAGCTTGCCTGTCGAGAAAGACAGCGTCCGGTCGGTCCCGCTGATGGGGCTCGACACGGTGATGGCATCAGCCATGACACTCCTATGTGATTGGGGCGTCGCGCTTGCCAGTTCCCAGTCGGCGTGCACCGGAGCCGTCCATTGGCGTCGGTCCCAGTATTCGGCGACTGGCAGCTGGCGCCGTGCGACGCCGCTTGTCTTTGTGCGGGCGGCCGGCGCCGGTGAAGACGGCCCGGGCTAGCGCCCTATGTCCCCGGGACGGCGTCGCCACCCGGGGTTCGCGCCCCTAGCGCCGGATCCCGAGCCGGGAGATGAGCGTCCGGTACCGCTCGACGTCGTTGTCCCTCACGTAGTCGAGCAGGCGGCGCCGACGACCGATGAGCTTCATCAGCCCTCGCCGGGTGTGGTGATCTCCCTTGTGCACCTTGAGGTGGTCGGTGAGATGGTTGATGCGTCCGGTCAGCAGTGCCACCTGCACCTCGGGCGAACCGGTGTCGGTCTCGTGAAGCCGGTGCTCGGCGATCGTGGCCATCTTGTCGGGCATGCTTGAGGGGCGTGCTTTCTTGCTGTGCCAGCTGGCCATGCCGACCAGCGGGGAAGGGAAACGGATAACGGACCGGCATGGCGCACGCGCCCCGCCGAGCCGACCTGAGCCGGCAGTTATCACGATAGCAGGTCATCTATCCGGACAGTCCAGGCCGGACAGTCCAGGCCCGAAGCTCGGGTACCGGAGCCCTGCCCGCTTTGCGTGCCGGTGGGACAGCTCCATCAGCGACGGCACGGGCGGCAAACGCTTGGACCGGCTGGATCAACCCGAACGGGGCCAGCCTCAGTTATACCGGGTTATACTCTTGGTGTGAAGACCGCTATCTCAGTGCCTGAGGAGACGTTCGCGAGGGCTTCGCGCCGCGCCCAAGACCTGGGCATGAGTCGCTCGGAGTTCTTTGCCCGAGCCGCCGAGCGCTACCTGGACGAGCTTGACGCCGAATCGGTGACCCGGCAGATCGACGCGGCCATTGCCCGGCTCGCGCATGAGGACGAGTCCTCCGCTTACGCCGTCACTGCCGGCCGTCGGTTCCTGGCCGATGCCGCAGGTGACTGGTGACCGAGCGGGGCGGCATCTACTGGGTAGATCTCGGCGCACCCGTCGGCTCGCGCCCCGCAAAGCGACTGCCTGTGCTGGTCGTCTCGGACGATGATTACAACAGGAGCCAGCTGGTGACTGTCCTGGCTGCCGTCATCACCTCGAACACGGGTTTGGCAGCGATGCCGGGCAACGTGTTCCTTCCTGCGAGTGCCTCGGCACTGCCCCGTGACTCTGTCGTGAACGTGACCGGTCTGGTCACCTTGAACAAGGCGGATCTGACGGAGCGGGCGGGCAGCGCCCCGCTGGCGCTCATGGGTGAGGTCGACCGGGGCCTTCGCGCCGTTCTTGGTCTCTAGAAGCTGCGCGCGGCGCTTCGTCTCGCCGGAGGTGCTCTCACCGCCGGTGAGAGCGCACAGAGCTGAGTGAGAGCGCTCAGACCTGGCGCGGGGCGACCTCGATGCGGGTCCCCGCACCCGCCGGTCCGCTCGAGGCGAGGGCGTCGGCGAGCACGTCGGGTCCCGCCGCCCGGATCAAGAAACGTCCCCGTGCCAGGCTGCCCACCTCGAGCGAGCCCGGGCGAGGAACCAGCCGGGAGACGAGCTCGCCCGCCCCGTCGCCGCTGACCAGGGCGAGAGCGGTCATGGGGGGAAGCCGCAGCAGGCTCCGGCGGGGCTGTTCGACCGCCGCCAGGCGCCCGGGGTCGGCGTGCAGGGCCGCGGTCAGGACCTCGTGGTCCGGCAAGCGAGTCCTCACCACGACCCGCCCGCCCCGCCGCCGGCCGCCGACGACGCGCGAGGCGAGGGCGAGCAGGGCCAGGGCTTGTTCTGCGGCCCGGTAACGGGGCGCCAGCAGCTCGTGGTCGAAGTCGAGAAACACGACCACCGACGCCGAGGCCACGCGGTGCAGCACCGCCTCGGTCCCGATGAGGACGGGCGCCTCGCCAAGGTCGTCCGGCCCTGTGCCTGCCCGCCCGATCTCGGCGACCTCGAGACCGGTGAGGGCGGCGAGGTCCTCGCCCGCCCGGGCGACGCCGGGCCTGACGATGCGCGGCCGGGTCGGCCCGCAGGAGGGGCAGCATGCCGGGGCGTCGGTGGAGCACCTCGGGCAGTGGAGCACGGCCGGCTCGCCCGGCAGGGCCCGTACGAGCTGGACGAGGGCGGCCCCACAGGCCTCGCAGCGCAGCAGGCTCCGGCAGCGCCCGCAGGCGAGCAGGCGCGCCCGCCCCCGCCGGTTGAGCACCGCCACGACGCGCCGGCCCGGTTCGGCGGCGACGGCGGCTCTGACGAGCGACGCCAGCCTCGTGGGGTACCCGCCCGCCCGCGGGTCCTCGTCGCGGGCGTCGAGCACCTCGATCGGGGCCCATCCGGCCCGCTCCGCCTCCCGGGACAAGACGACAAGGGGCCGGCCGGCGAGCATGTCCAGGGTCGGGCAGGCGCTCACCAAGAGGCAGGCGACGCCGGCTCGCCGGGCCCGCTCGTCCGCCAGCACCGGGGCTTCCCAGGTGGGGACGCGCTCTTCCTGGTAGGAGTCGGCGTGGGCGTCGAGGACGATGATGGCGCGTAGCGCCCCCAGCGGTGCCAGCACCGCCGAGCGCGTGCCGACGACGACGCGCCCGCCCGAGGCCGCCTCCGCCCACGCCTCTGGCTGGAGCGCCACGCAATGGCCTGAGCGCTCGAGACGAGCTGCCAGGGTGACGGCGTCGTTTCTCGAGGCGGCGAGGACGAGCAGGTCCCCCGCCGGCGCGGAGCTCGCCCGGAGGGCCGCTTGGATGACCGCAAGGCGCGGCGCCGCCGGAGGAAGCCGCAGCACGGCGTGAGGCGACGAGAGCGCCTGGGACGTGGCCGCCCCGATCTCTCCTTCGAGGGCGCTTTTCGCCCCGGGGTCCCCGGCGGCGACGGCCGTCGTCTCCCACGGGCTTTTCCCGGTGGGCGGCGCCCCAGGCAGGGCGCGGACCAGGCGCGGCGGCGAGGCGGCGAGCAGCAACGGGCGCAGCCGGCCCGCGTAGCGCCACGACGCCCACCGGGCGAGCTCGACGACCGCCGCCGGGGGCCCGAGCGAGACGAGCTCGCCCACGGGGCGGAGCTCGATCTCGGGCGGGAGCTCGGCCGCCTCGGCGACCACCCAGCCCCGGACCCGGCGCCCGTGCAGGACCACCCGCACGATGCTCCCGAGCGTGACGCTCCCGGCGAGATGCTCGGGGACCTCGTAGGCAAAGCTCCGGTCGATCCCGCTCACGTCGGGAAGGACCTCGACGACCCGGTTCATCGCCCGCCGCCCGGCGGCCGGGGACCGGTCCTGAGCGTCGGGAGCCGGGGCCCGCTCAGAGGCCGAGGGCAGCGCGCAGGTCCTCGAGGCGGGGCGTCGCCTCCCAGGGCACCTCGGCGGCTGAACGCCCGAAGTGGCCGTAGGCCGCGACGCGGCGGTAGATGGGCCGGCGCAGGTCGAGGTCGCGCACGATGGCAGCGGGACGGAGGTCGAACAGCTCGTCGAGGGCCTTGGAGATGCGCTCGGGGGCGACCGTCTCGGTGCCGAAGGTGTCGACCATGACCGAGACCGGGTGGGCGACGCCGATGGCGTAGGCGACCTGGATCTCGCAGCGGGAGGCGGCTCCGGAGGCGACGACGTGCTTTGCCACCCACCGCGCCGCGTAGGAACCCGAGCGGTCCACCTTCGAAGGGTCCTTGCCCGAGAAGGCACCGCCGCCGTGCCGGGCCCACCCGCCGTAGGTGTCGACGATGATCTTGCGGCCCGTGAGCCCGGTGTCGGTGCGAGGGCCGCCGAGCTCGAAACGTCCGCTCGGGTTGGCGAAGAGCTCGTAGCCGTCGGTGTCGAGCCACGCCGGAAGCTCCGGCCCGATGACGTGCTGGCGGAGGTCGTCGGGCAGCTTGTCGAGATCTGCGTCCTTTGTGTGCTGGGTCGAGATCACCACCGTCTTGAGCCCGACGGGCCGGCCGGCCTCGTAGCGCACGCTCACCTGGGTCTTGCCGTCGGGGCCGAGGTAGGGGACAGTCCAGGACTTGCGGACCTCGGCCAGGCGATGTGCCAGCCGGTGCGCCAGCCAGATCGGCAGCGGCATGAGGTCGGGGGTCTCGTCGCAGGCGTAGCCGAACATCATCCCCTGGTCGCCGGCGCCCTGGGCGTTGAGAACATCCCCGCCGCCCGTGCCGCTGCGTACCTCGAGAGCGGCCGAGACCCCGCGTTCTATCTCCGGCGACTGCTCGTCGATGGAGACGAGCACGCCGCACGAGTTCCCGTCGAAGCAGAGCTCCTCCCGGTCGTAGCCGATCTCACAGATGGTCCGGCGGGCGAGACGGGCGATGTCGACGTACGCCGTGGTCGAGATCTCGCCGGCCACGATCACGAGCCCGGTCGTGAGCAGGGTCTCGCAGGCGACCCGGCCCTGGGGGTCCTCCTCCAAGATGGCGTCCAGGATCGCGTCGGAGATCTGGTCGGCCATCTTGTCGGGATGGCCCTCGGTGACCGACTCGGAGGTGAAAAGGAAACTGCTCAACGCTCTGGCTCCTCACTCTCGATTGTGACCGGCCACCGGTGATGGCTCCGGTGCCGGCACCGTGGCTGTTGTGGCGTCTCTGACCTCTGCCCGCGAGACGCCCGAGCCGGCCGTCGCCTCGCCTGAAAGCAACGGCAGGGTAGCGCACAGGACGGCTTGGGCGACGTTCCGCTTCGACTGGAGCGGGACCTCGGTGCGGGACCCCCCGCGGTGGAAGATCGTCACGGCGTTGGTCTCGGACCCGAAGCCCGATCCTTCTGCCGCGACGTCGTTGGCCACGAGCAGGTCCACGCCCTTGGCCTCGAGCTTGGCCGTCGCCCGCTCGGCGAGCTGGTCGGTCTCGGCGGCAAAGCCCACCAGCACCTGGCCCGGACGGCGCCGCCGACCGAGCTCGGCGAGGATGTCCAGCGTCGGCACGAGACGGATCTCGGGCACCCCGTCGGCCTTGTGGAGCTTCGTGGTCGCCACGACCTCCGGCCGGTAGTCGGCAACGGCGGCGGCCATGATAACGACGTCGGCCGCCTCGGCCCGCGACAGCACGGCCTCGGCCATCTCGGCAGCGGTCTCCACCCTGACCACCTCGATCCCCGGGCCGACCGCAAGCTCGGACGTGGTCACAAGGCTGACCTGCGCCCCGAGATCACCGGCAGCCTCGGCCAAGGCGTGGCCCTGCTTGCCTGAGGAGCGGTTGGACAGGTAGCGGACCGGGTCGATGGGCTCGCGGGTGCCCCCGGCGCTGACGAGCACCCTCCGGCCCGAGAGCGGGCTGGCGGCACGCGCCCCGCTCCCGGTGGCGGCGAGGATCCTCGCTGCGGCCTGGACGATCACCTCGGTCTCGGGAAGGCGCCCCGCACCGACGTCTCCGTCCGCCAGGCGGCCGGTCGCCGGCTCGAGGACGTGGACGCCGCGCCGGCGAAGGGTCACCACGTTCTCCTGGACCGCGGCGTGCTCCCACATCTCGGTGTGCATGGCGGGACAGACGAGCACCGGGGCCCGGGTCGCGAGCAGCGTCGCCACCAGCAGGTCGGACGAGATCCCGGCCGCGTACGAGCCGATCACCCGTGCCGTCGCCGGCGCGATCAGGACCAGGTCGGCGCGCCGGGCGAGCTCGGTGTGGGAGATGGCGACGTCCTCGCCGAACAGCTCCAGGCGGGCGCGCTCAGAAGCGAGCGCCGAGAAGGTGGCCTCGCCGACAAATCGCGTCGCGCTCGGTGTGAGGACCGGCACGACGTGGGCACCGGCGTCGACCAGGCGGCGGCAGAGCTCGACGGCCTTGTAGGCGGCGATGCTCCCGCTGACGCCGAGCACGACGGTGGCACCGGAAAGGGGCGCCCCAGGTGCTAAAGCCCAGGCGGGCCCGGGATCCACACTGGTGCGTTCCGGTCCCGCTCCCGTGTCAGCCACCTTGGCAGCCGTCGCCCGCTCGGCGCTCGCCTATCCCGCCTCTCCGGGCGCGGGGGCGCTGCCGGCGTCGTCGGCGGAGGTCTCGCCCTCTTCGGCCGGATCGTCCTCGGACGGCCAGTAGGCAACGACCTTGCCGGCCGCGATCTCCTCGAGGGCGATGGACAAGGGCTTGCGGGCAATGGAGGCCACCTGGGGCGGCACGATGGCGCCGAGGCCCTCACCGAGCTGGCTGAAATAGGAGTTCACCTGCCGTCCCCGCTTGGCGGCCAAGGTCACCAAGGTGAACTTGGAGTCGACCTTGTCAAGCAGGACCTCGATCGGCGGATCGATCATCGTGCTGCGCGGCTCGGCCATGGGACTCCTTCTCGGCTGACGCCACCTCTCGCGGCGGCATGGACCAGGGCCTTGCGCGGCCCCGGCGGACGAACACCACTATATCCGCCAACCCGAATACCCTGGACGTCGATCTCGCCACCGCGCGGCCGACTGCCTCGGCGCGAAGCCGCCCCATGCACATATTACAAATGCACTACAGTCATTTCGACGGATCCTTGTACAGGTGGTGGCCGGTTCTCTCAACCATCAAAGTTCTAAAGCACTTGAGTCCAGGAGCTCTGGCACGATCATGATGGGAAAGCGCAGGCTGGGCAGGCTCGCGGTCAGGGGAACGGCGGTCGCGTCTGCGGCGATCGTGCTCGCCGCCTGGGGATCGGCCTCCACCGGCCCGACGACTGCCAAGCCGGCCCCGCCGGTCACGCACATGGTCAGGGTCAAGGGCGGCACTTTGACCGTCGCCGAGACCGCCGCCGACGGACCGAACTACATCTTCCCGATGATGGGCGAGGCGTACTTCTTCCCGGCGAACTTGCAGTTGATCTACCTGCTCTACCGCCCGCTGTACTGGTTCGGGGTCGGGAACAGCCCCGCCTTGAACGAGGGGCTCTCGCTCGGCGAACTGCCGGTGTACTCGAACCACGGCAGGACGGTCACCATCAAGATGAAGGGTTACAAGTGGAGCAACGGCGAGAGCGTGAGTGCCAGGGACGTCGTGTTCTGGATGAACATGCTCAAGGCCAACGCCACCTCGTGGGGGGGCTACGTGCCGGGAACCGACCAGTTCCCCGGCGATGTCACCAACGTCTCAGCCGATGACAAGACCGACACCGTCACCTTCAGCCTCGATGCGAGCTACAGCTCGTACTGGTTCACCTACGACGAACTGAGCCAGGTCACGCCTCTGCCGATCGCCTGGGACGTCACCACTGCCGACGCGAAAGCGGGCTCGGGAGGCTGCTCGAGCGCCCTGTACAGCTCGATAACGACCTCGATGTCCCCGAGCGGCGTGCTCAGCCCGGTCTCGGCGTCAGCCAAGGCCTGCGCGGCGGTCTACCGGTTCCTCACGGGCAACACCGAGGCGGCCGACCTCGGGACCTACGCCACGAACCCGCTCTGGAAGATCGTGGACGGGCCGTTCACCCTCGCCGCCTTCGCCGCCACCGACTACGGGGCCACCCTGGTCCCGAACCCCAGCTACTCCGGCCCGGCCAAGTCGTCGCTCGCCAAGCTGGTGCTGGTCCCCTTCACGACCGACGCCGCCGAGTACAAGGCGCTGCAGAGCGGCACGATCGACGTCGGCTACGTCACGGCCCCGGACCTGCCGACCTACAGGGGCAGGGCCTTCAGCCGGGCCGGGCAAGCGCTCGCGGGGCGTAACGCTCCGTCCCTCACCGGCAGCTACAAGCTCGAAGCGGTGTACCTGTGGGCCATCAACTACTTCGCCCTCAACTACACGAGCCCGAGCGCGGGCCCGATCCTCGCCCGCCTGTACATCCGTCAGGCGCTGCAGTCGCTCATGAACCAGACCGGGTGGATCCGGGCGTTCGACGCCGGCTACGGAGCCCCGACCTATGGTCCGGTGCCCGTCTTGCCGCCGACGGTCCTTGCCACCGCCCAGGAGAGCTCCAACCCGTACCCGTACAGCGTGTCGAGAGCGAAGCACCTGCTCAGGTCTCACGGTTGGAAAGTCGTCCCGGGCGGTGTCACAACCTGTGTGAAGCCGGGGACCGCCAGCGACGAGTGCGGGCCAGGTATCGCCAAGGGTGCGCCGCTGAGCTTCAACTACCTCTACTACGAAGGCAACGCCTCCTTCGACGACCAGGTCCAGGCGCTCGCGGCGGCCTGGGCACAGGCCGGCATCAAGTTGCATCTCGAGGGCAGCAAGATCTTCGACGACGTCATCAACACCGCCGCGGCGCCGTGCACGGCGGGCAAGGCCTGTGCCTGGGACATGGCCAACTGGGACGGCGGATGGGACTACGAGCCGGACTACTACCCGACCGGTGAGCAACTCTTCGCCGCCGGGGCGGAGTCGAACTTCGGCGAGTACTCCGACCCGACGGCCGACAAGCTCATCGCGGCGACGAACACCTCATCGTCACTGGGGGCCCTCTACAGCTACGAGAACTACATCGCCACCCACCTGCCGGACATCTGGCAGCCGCAGACGACTGTCGAGCTCAACGAGGTCGGCAACGACGTCTGTGGCTTCGAACCCGAGAACCCGCTGTTCACCTGGGTCGCCGAGGACTGGTACCTCTGCAAGGCGGAGAAGTAGCCTGCAAGCTCGCTCGCTCCTAGGGCTCGAGCGCGTTGCCGCGCGGGATCCCTCGGTCACGGGCAGGGCCGGTCCTGGCGCCGGAGCTCCTCCACGATGCCCGCGAGCTCGTGCACGGCCCGGTCGAGCTCATCGTTGATCACCACGCGGGACGCGAGCTCGAGGCCCTCGGCCTCTTCCAGTTTCCCGAGGGCTATGCGCCGCTGAATGTGCTCCTCCGCGTCGCCCCTCGAGCGGAGCCGCTGCTCTTGCACCGCGGCCGAAGGCGCCAGGACGAGCACGCAGTAAGCGCCCGGACAGCGCGCGAGCACCTGGCGGGCGCCCTGGACGTCGATCTCGAGCACCGTGTCGCGGCCCTCTTCGGGCTCGGGCATCGGCGTCCCGTAGTACTCGCCGAGGATCGTCGCCCATTCCAGGAAGCCACCTTCGGCCACGCGAGCAAGGAAGGTCTCGCGGTCGACAAATGTGTAGGCGTCCTCGCTCTCACCGCGACGCCGTGCCCGCGTCGTCCAAGAGCGGCTCAGCCAGAGTCCCCCGTCACCGGCAACGAGGCGTCGGACGATCGTCCCTTTGCCGACCCCCCCGGGCCCGCAGACGACGAGGATCAGGGCCGGGTCGCAGCCTCGAGCAGCGCTTCGCGCTGCTTGGCGCCGAGGCCCTGGAGCCGGCGGGTCTCACTGACGCCGACGTGCTCCATGAGGCGCCGCGCCTTGACCTTGCCGGTCCCCGGCAGCGCCTCGAGAACCGCCAGCACCTTCATCTTGCCGACGATCTCGTCGGTCTCCGCCTGGATGAGCAGTTCTCTAAGGGTGACTCGACCACTCTTGAGATGGTCCTTGATCTCGGCGCGCTCGCGGCGCGCCCGGGCCGCCTTCTCGAGCGCCGCGTGGCGCTGCTCGGGCGTGAGGCTAGGAGGTTGTGGCATGGGCGGTTACGATAGCGCAGCACAAGCTGGGTGACCAGGGATCGGGGATACAATCGTGCCGGGCGGTGGCATGGGATGTGCCCCGGTCGGCAGATCACAGGGGTGAATCGTCCATGGCCAACGTCGTCGAGGTAGTCGATCTCCATACCGAGTTCCACCTCCGTACCGCGACCGTCCGGGCTGTCGGGGGGGTGTCGTTCTCCGTCGCCGAAGGCGAATGCCTGGGCCTGGTCGGCGAGTCCGGTTGCGGCAAGAGCACGGTGGGGCTGTCGATCATGAAGCTTTTGCCCAACGTCGGCCACATCACCGGCGGAAGCATTGTGGTCGGCGGGAGAGACATCGTCCCGATGTCGGAACGCCACATGCAGAACATTCGCGCGAACGAGGTCGCGATGATCTTCCAGGATCCGATGACCTCGCTCAACCCGACGATGAGCGTCGGCCACCAGATCGCCGAACCTGTTCGCCTGCACCGCAAAGTGACGCGCAAGGAGGCGAGGGAACGAGCCCTCGAGGTCCTCACGCTCGTGGGCATGCCGCGACCGCAGGAGCGGCTCGACGACTACCCGCACCAGCTCTCCGGCGGCCTGCGCCAAAGGGTCATGATCGCCATCGCCCTCGCGTGTGATCCCAAGCTTCTCATTGCCGACGAACCGACGACGGCCCTCGACGTGACCATCCAAGCTCAGATCCTCAACCTGATCGACGACCTGCGCTCCCGGCTCAACATGGCCGTGATCCTCATCACCCACGATCTCGGTGTCATCGCCGGCCGGAGTGACCGGGTCATGGTCATGTACGCAGGCAAGATCCTCGAAGGCGCGCCCACCACCGAGCTGTTCGCCCGCATGCGCCACCCCTACGCCTCCGCCCTGCTCCAGTCGATCCCGAAGCTGGAACAGGACTCCACTCAGCGGCTCTACAACATCCCGGGTGTGCCGCCCGACCTGAGCCGTGAGCTGGTCGGATGTCGTTTCGAGCCGCGCTGCCCGAACGCCACTCAGCAGTGTAAGCAAGAGGAGCCGCAGCTTGCGCCCGTAGCGGGCATGGCGGACCACGTCTTCGCCTGCTACAACCCCGTGGGCGAGCCGGGCACCCCGGGGGCGCCATACATCGGCGTCGCCACGACCGAAGAGCGCGCTGCAGGACTGCAACGCGCCCACGCCCGCATGGCCGAACTCGAGAGCCGCCACCCGATCCTCGAGATCGAGCATCTCGTGAAGGAGTTTCCCGTCACTTCTGGCGCGATCACCCAGCGCAAGGTCGGAACTGTCAAGGCCGTCTCGGACGTCACCTTCAGCGTCCGGGAGGGCGAGACGTTCGGCCTCGTCGGAGAGTCGGGCTGCGGCAAGACCACGATCGGCAGGCTCGTCGTGGCCCTCGAGCGGCCGAACTCCGGGTCCATTCGCTTCGAGGGCGACGACCTCTCGAGAATGAGAGGGCGGGCCCTGCGCAGGAAACGCCGGAACCTCCAGCTCATGTTCCAGGACCCGTACTCGTCGCTCGATCCTCGCATGCGGGTCGGCACGATCTTGCGCGAGCCGCTCGCGATCCAACAGATCGGATCTCGCGCAGAGCAGGCGGCACGAATCCAGCAATTGCTCGAGGAGGTCGGACTTGCCCGCGCGGCTGCGCACCTCTACCCTCACGAATTCTCCGGCGGGCAACGTCAGCGGATCGGATTCGCCCGTGCCCTCACGCTGAGCCCGAGGCTCATCGTCTGCGACGAGCCTGTCTCCGCGCTCGACGTGTCGATCCAGGCTCAGCTGCTCAACTTGATGAAGGGCCTTCAGCAGACCCACAACCTGTCGTACATCGTCATCTCGCACGACCTCGCCGTTGTCAAGTACCTGGCCGACCGGATCGGAGTCATGTACCTCGGCAAGCTGATGGAGGTCGCTCCGGCCCAGGCGCTCTACGAGCACGCCGCCCATCCCTACACTCGAGGCCTCATCGACACGATCCCGGTGCCGGACCCGACCGAGTCTCGCGCCAAGGCGCGCAACATCATCCGGGGGGAGCTCCCCTCTGCGATCTTCCCGCCCTCGGGCTGTCGCTTTCGCACCCGGTGCCCGTACGCAGAGAAGATTTGCGCCGAGGAGGAGCCGCCGCTGCGCCCCTTCGGGGAGGGCCACGTGGCGGCGTGTCACTTCCCCCTGCAGACGCCACTCGCGAAGGGGCCCGCCGAGAGCGCTCTCGTCTAGCCGCCGACCGGAGGACTCAGCGGCGCTGGAGCCGTACCTCGAGCGCGTCTCTCAGGGCGTCGCCGATGAAGTTGATGGCCACGACAACGAGCACGATGCAGAGCCCGGCGGGAACGATGAGCCACCAGTAGCCGGCCGTCAGGTAGGTCGCCCCGTCGGAGAGCATGCTCCCCCAGTCTGCATCGGGGAAGTGCACGCCGAGACCGAGGAACCCGAGCGCGGCCAGGAACAAGATGGCATCTGCGACCTGGAACGTCGCGTTCACGATGATCGTCCCGATCGCGTTCGGGATGATGTGGCGGTACACGATGCGCCTGCCGTTGCCGCCCATGACGCGCACGGCTTGCACGTACTCGCGGGTACGCAGCGTCAATGTCTCGCCTCGCACGAGCCGTGCCGGGTACAGCCAGGCGACCGAGGCGATGACGAAGATCAACACGTACTTCGAGGGGGTGAACAGCACCGAAAGCACGATGAGGAGCAGCAGGGTAGGGATCGAGAGGAGGATGTCGACGAACCGCATCATCAACGCGTCAACGACACCTCCGAAGAAGCCTGCAGCGGCGCCCCAGACGACTCCGATCATCGTCGCAACGAGAGCGGCTGCGAGGCCGACCTCGAGCGAGGACCGCCCCCCCTTCATCAACCGGCCGAGGACGTCGAAACCGTTTGAGTCGGTGCCGAGCGGGTACTGAGCATTGGGAGGCAGCGTGAAGGCATTCAGGTCCGTGTACTGCTGGTTCGTGTGGTAGAAGAGCGGGCCCAGGAAACAGAAGGCGGTCATGAGAACGAGGATCACGACGCCGACGAGGGCGAGCTTGTTCTCGAGGAAGACGCGCAAGACCAGGCGTCCGAGGCTGCCGGTCTGGGTCGCCTCACCGCCGGAGGGTGCGCCGGTCCCCTCCCCGCTGCCGACCCCATCTAGTTTCTCGACGTGGGCGCTGTCGAGCTCGCGGGCAAGTTCGAACTCGCCGAGGTCCTGGGAGAAGGCTCTCGATGTCCCGGAGAACAGACCACCGGCGTCCCCGCCCCACAGTTCACCGGCGTGCATAGCGGATCCTCGGGTCGACGACTGCGTAGAGGATGTCGGCGATCAGCGAGCCGGCGACGGTGGCGACGGTGGCGACGACCGTCGTGCCGACCACAGTCCCCAGATCGAACACCTCGGCGGCCCTCACGGTGAGAAAGCCCATGCCCGGGAAGTTGAAGACGGTCTCGGTGATGACCGCACCCGAGACGATGCCGGGTATCGACAGGCCGACCAGGGTGACGATCGGGATGAGGGCATTGCGGAAGGCGTGGCGGAACAGGACACGGCTCTGGCTGGCTCCTTTCGCACGAGCGGTGCGAACGTAGTCCTGGGTCATGGCGTCCATCATCGACGAACGCATGTAGCGGCTGAACGCCGCGATCGTCACGGCGGCGAGGGTGAAGACGGGGAGCACCATCGCTCGCCAGTCCAGGGCCACCTGGCCGAGCGTGTCGCCCGGCGGGACGTAGGGACTGAAGATGTGGTTGTCAACAGCCAGGAACAAGACGAGCAACGGACCGAGCACGAACGGCGGTGTGGCGTAGAAGATGAACGCCATGCTCGTGAGCGCATAGTCGGATGGCTTGTTCCGCCGGACCGTCTGAAAAACACCGAGGGGGATGGCGATCAAGAGAGCGAAGATCGTGGAAGTTCCGACCAATAGCAGCGTCTTCGGCAGGGCTTGGGCGATGAGGACACGCACCGGTGTATTGAATTGGTACGAGGTGCCGAAATTGAGGTGGACATAGTTGTCTACGAGCCGCCAGACCTGGTAGTAGAGGGGCTTGTCAAGGCCGAGCGACTGGATGACTGCCTCCACCTGCGCCGGCGACGCGCGAGGCCCGACTATCGCCTTGGCGATGACCACCGTCGGCTCGAGGTGGAAGAGGAGGAAGACGATCAGGATCACTCCGAAGATGACCACGACCGCTTGGAACAAGCGGCGGATGATATAGCTGATCACTTAAGCCGTACCTCTCCTGAGCCCGATGCAACCAGCGCCGATCGTCGCCATCGGCCGCGACCCGCGAATGACATTGTGCGCGATGCTACTCCGGCAGTCGCGCAGGCTCGTGAAGCTGCCCAAGGCGCCAAGCCACAGGCGCCTTTGAACACCACCGGCCCGGTCACTTGACGCGACCGGGCCGGCGTACGAGAACCTCGCTCCCGTTTAGTAGTGCCAGTACTCCGGGGTCAAGTTCTCCAGGGCGTTGACGGGCGTGACCCCGTACAAGCTCTTCGAGATCTCGGCAAGCGTATATGCCGGTGCCGGCTGCCAGACGACCGGAAGCTCCTTCTGCAGATAGTTCTCGAACTGCGTGAAGTAGGCCGGATTGCTGGAGACGTCGGTGTTCCTGATCAGGCTGTTGTTCGTAGGGTCGTTGTAGCTGCCCGAGTTCGAGCCGGCGCCTGTGGCGAAGATCTCTTCACCGGTCGGCAGGTAGTCGGGCGAGTAGAGCCAGCCACCACCCCAGTTGGCGAACTCCCAGGTGCACGCGGACTTCGACACCGTTGCCGAGGGGCAGGGGGTCGCCGAACCGATGACCGTGTCAAAGGGCTCAGCCTTCGACACCACGTTGATCCCGACCTCGGACCACGAGGAAGTCTCCGCGTCGACCGTCTCGGTTATCGCCGCGTTACCGCTCGCGTAGGGCTCCGTAAACGAAAGCGGGGTGCCCTTGGGGATACCAGCCCCGCAATCGCTCGAGCCCGTCCCGGGACTGGCGCAGGTGTCCGTGCCACCGGCGTGGATCGTCCAACCGTGACTCGACAGCAGCTTTCTCGCCGCCGAGATGTTGTACTGATACAGGTTGTGCGCCTCCTGCGCCGAGACGAAGGAGTTCTTCGGGTACACCGGCACCGGACCATAGGTCGGTATTCCGTAGCCCTTGTCCACCGCCCGGATGATCCCGGTCTGGTTGACACCGTCCTGGAGCGCCTGGCGGAAGTAGAGCTGCCGGAAGATGTACCCGGCAGCACCGTTGTCGCCGATCGAGTTGAAGTTCTCCGGGAAGTAGTTGATGCCCCAGATGTAGACGGGCACCAGGTTGTAGTTCGAGGACAGCTGAGGGGCGTTCGTGCCGGTGGTGCCGACCGGCCCGTTGTTCGGCGGGACGTTCTGTAGTGGCACGTAGCCGTACTGGGGCGCACTCGAGCCACCTGCTGCGATCGCCGCGAACTCGGACGTGTCGCTCAAGAAGGGAACCTCGATGAACTTGGAAATGTAAGGCTTCTGCGGCCCGGAGTACTGCGGGTTCGGCACGTACGTCGCCTCGCCGTTGCTGGAGTTGAACGCCGACAGCGTCCAGGGGCCGTCGACGACCTTCCACAATGGGTTGGTGCCGTAGGTGGCGAGGTCACCGGACATGTGCGGGCTCTTGCTCTTGCCGTTGTTGTCGGTGTCGAAGGTCCACACCTTCGTGCACGCGGCCGCGACCGCCTTGGTGTAGACGAGGGCTCCGCAACCACCGCTGCCCGGGGCGCCAGTGAGCGAGGTGACGTCCCACGCCTCTGGCATCGGCGTGATCTGGGACAGCTCGTTGTAGAGCATCCAGTTGGTCCCGTAGACGGCGTTGAAGTTCATCGTTACCATCAGCGAGCTCAGGCTCGGTGCCGACCAGCTAACGAGGTTGTCCGGGAAGTAACCCGGCGCGTAGCCGGCCCATTCGGTGGGGCCTTCGTCCTTCATCATGTTCAGCCAGAAAAGCACGCTCTGGGCGTTGACGACCTGGCCGTTGGAGAACTTCCATCCCTTCAAGCTGATGGTGACCGTCTTGCCGCCGTTTGAGTACACCGGCGCGGCTGCAAGCGAGAGCTGCTCGTTGAAGGTCGGGTTGGAGGTCGTGATCTGACCGAACCAGTACAGCGGCCGGTACATGAGGTACTGGAACTGTGTGAGGTTGTCGAGGGAGAAAAAGGAGAGGCTCGCGAACGGGAAGATCCAGTTCGGCTGCGTCGAAGGAGGCAGCGCCCACATAACCGTCCCGCCCCTTTTGATGGCGGGAGCCTTCGTCAGAGTTGCCGACTTGGGGCTGGTCTTGGGCGGGCTCGCGAAGCTCGTTGCGCCGACGGCGAGCACGAAGACCGCGCATGCCACCGCCGTTCCCACGACTGCGAGCTTGCCTAACTTGTGCTTTCGTAACATGATCGCCCGGACCTCCTGCTCAGGTTGTCTTCTTCGGTAATCAGACGTTGAAAATGCAGGCTAACGCCCCCCAGGGCGAAAAGCCGTGAATCTCACCGTAGTCCTCTCGTAACATTTCTACAAGGCAAGTAGCAAATCGCTCCCCAATAGTCCCTCCCCCGTCATCGCTCACGGATCGTCTTTCAGCGGGGCCGTGATCAACAACCTTCAGCGGGGCCTGTCGGCGACGAGCGCGGCCAGCACCTCGCCCGTGAGCCGCCGGGCGGCGAGCGGGGGGTCCGCCGAGCCGGTGACGGTCCTTCCGATCACGAGGAGGCCGGCGCCGGCGCGGATCGCGAAGGAGGGTGCCGCCACCCGGGCCTGATCGTCCGGCGACGATCCGGCGAGGCGGATCCCGGGAACGACGGTCAAAAGACCGGGCGCCCGCGAGGCGACGACGGGCAGATCCCCGGCCCCGCAGACCGCGCCCACACATCCCGTCTCGGCCGCAAGCGACGCCCGCGCCCCGACGAGCTCGGCGTCGCCATGGGCGTCACTCGTGAGCACGGTCACGGCCAGGATCCCCGTAGAGCCGGGCGCGGGCTCGGGATGGCCGTTGGCGACGGCGGTCGCCCAGCCCTCTTCGAAGCCTTCCACCGCCGCCCGCAGCATCTCCTCGCCCCCGGCCGCGTGCACCGTCGCGTACGAGACGCCGAGGGAGCCGATCCTTAGCGCGGCCCGGCCGACGGTGGTCGGGATGTCGTGCAGCTTGAGGTCCAAGAACACCCGAAAGCCTTCGTCCAAGAGGGTGTCGACGGCGAGCGGCCCCTCGGCGGAGAACAGCTCCAGGCCGACTTTGGCGACCGAGAACCACGGGTGCAAGCGGGCGGCGAGATCGAGCGCCTCGTCCAGGCTCGAGACGTCCAAGGCGAGCGCAAGACGCTCGCGCACGCCCTGTGGGTACTCGACGAAGCTCACCGCGGCTCGCCTCGTTTCCGGTTGCCGTTGGCGGCCCCCACGAGATCACGCACCGCCTCCACCTTGTGCCGGGCACACCAGGAGGCGAGCTCGGCCTGCACCCGGACGACGGCGCGCGGGTCGGCCAAGGTTGCCGTGCCGACCTGGACGGCGTCCGCCCCGGCAAGCAGCATGCGGACGGCGCCCTGCCCGTCGCGCACACCTCCGACCCCGACGATGCCGCAGTCGGGGAAGGCCGCCCGGCAGTCGTAGACCGCCCGCAGGGCGACGCTGTGGAGCGCATCGCCCGAGAGCCCGCCCCCCCCGGCGCCGAGGACGGGCGCCCGCCGCTCGGTGTCGATCGCGAGCCCGAGGAGCGTGTTGGTAAGCGTCAGCGCCTCGGCCCCCGCCCCGAGGGCGGCCCCGGCGATGGCGATGAGCTCGGAGGTGTTCGGCGAGAGCTTGGCCCAGCGCGGCCTCCCGCAGGCGGCCGCGGCGGCCACGGCCTCGCCGGTCGCCGCCGGCGAGTGGGCGAACATGCGGCTGCGGTCCTCGAGGTTCGGGCAGCTCACGTTCACCTCGACCGCGACCACGCACGCCGGGGCGCCGGCCAACATCTCCGCCGCCGCCGCATAGTCCTCGGCCCGGCGCCCCCAGATGCTCACCACCACCCGGGCGCCGGAGGCTTCGAGGGCGGGCAGCTCGTCGGTGAGCCACGCCTCCACGCCCGGGCCCTGGAGCCCGACGCCGTTCAGCATCCCTCCCGGTACCGGGCAGACGCGCGGGCCGGGGTTGCCCGCCCAGGCGTAGGCCGCCAGCGACTTGACCACGACGGCGCCGATGCTCGACAGGTCGAAGAAGGCGGCGAGCTCGGCACCGTGCCCGGCGGTGCCCGAGGCCGTCATCACGGGCGTGGGGAGGGGGACGCTCGCGACCGAGGTCGCGAGGTCGACCTCCCCGTAGTGCTCGTGACGCCTCACGGCCTCGCGCCGGCGGCCCTTCTCGTCGCCGCACCCGGCCTCATCGCTGTGCCTCGCCGTCGACGACGACGGGCTCGCCCGCGAAGACCGTGTGGCGGACCTTACCGGTGAGACGGCGGCCGGCATAGGGCGTGTTGCGGCTCCGGCTGGCTTGGCGGCCCGGGTCGACGACCCATGCGGCGCTCGGGTCGAACACCGTCAGGTGGGCCATGGCACCGGGCCGGAGCGGGCCGCCTTGGCCTCCGTTACGGCCTGCGCCGTGGCCATCCCGCTCGAGGCCGGCGATGCGGGCCGGCTTCCAGGAGAACAGGGCGAACAGGTCCCGCAGCGGCATCGCCGTCCCGCTGGCGGGCGGCACCCAGCCGTCGCCGGCCCCGTTGCTCCCGGCTCGGCCGGGCCCAGCGCAAAGCGCGCCGTAGCCGACGGCGAGGGCCGTCTCGAGGCCGAGCATCCCGGCGGGAGCCTCGTCGAAGGGCTCCTCCTTGCGCTCGGGCGCGTGCGGGGCGTGATCGGTCGCGATGGCGTCGATGACGCCGCTGGCGAGACCGGCCCGGACGGCCGCCACGTCTGCTTCGGTCCGAAGGGGCGGGTTGACCTTGTAGACCGGGTCATAGCTCTGCACGGCGGCATCACAAAGGGCGAGGTGATGCGGCGTGGCCTCCGCGGTGACGGCGAGCCCGTCCGCCTTGGCCTTGGCGATCATCTCGATCGAGCCTGCCGTGGAAAGGTGCAGAAAGTGCATCGGGGCACCCGTCAAGGCCACGAGGGCGAGGTCGCGGGCCAGCATCGCCTCTTCGGCTAGCGCCGGCTGGCCGGCGATCCCGAGGCGGCTCGACCAGGCGCCTTCGTGCATCTGACCGCCCGCCGCCAGTTGCTCGTCCTCGCAGTGCTGGGCGAGGACCACGCCCAGACCCGAGGCGTACTCGAGCGCCCGGCGCATCAAGCCGCCGTTCTGCACGCCTTTGCCGTCGTCGGTGAACAGCCGCACCCCGATCTCGGCCAGCTCGGCCATGGGCACGAGCCGCTCGCCGCGACGGCCGAGCGTGATCGCCCCGGCCACGGCGATCTCGCAAAGGGCCTTCTCGCCGAGCGCGAGCACGTCGCGGGCCACGGCCGCCGAGTCGATGGCGGGCACGGTGTTCGGCATGGCGACGAGCGCCGTGTAGCCGCCCAGGGCGCCGGCTCTCGAGCCTGACTCGACCGTCTCGGCGATCTCCCCGCCCGGCTCGCGCAGGTGGGAGTGGATGTCAACCAGCCCCGGCGAGACGATGCAGCCTCCCGCGTCGAGGACGACGGCTCCTTGCGGCGGTTCGATCGAGTCCCCGGAGGAGACGGCGACCACCCGGCCGTCTCTCACCAGGACGTCACCGCGCCGCTCTCCTGTCTCGTCGACGAGTGTCCCCCCGCGGACGAGGATCTCCCCCAGATGGGCAGATGGGCCGAAATGCATGGACGGGTTCTGTGCAGTCATCAGATCTCCCCCGAGCCGAGAAGGTGGAAAAGGACGGCCATGCGCACGAGGACTCCGTTTCGCACCTGGCGCGTGACGAGGGACGCAGGCATGTCGGCGACCTCGGGCGAGATCTCGACACCGCGGATCATCGGCCCGGGATGCATCACGAGAGCGTCCTTTTTGAGGGCAGCGGCGCGTTCGCGGGTGAGCCCGTAGCGCCAGTGGTACTCCTCGAGCGAGGGCAGCAGGACCTCGCCGAGGCGCTCGGACTGGATGCGGAGCAGGTAGATGACGTCCAGCTCGCCGAGCGTCGAGTCGAGGTCACCGGTGGCGTTGACGGGCCAGCCCTCCAAGGAGGCGGGCATGAGCGTCGGCGGCGCCACGAGCAGCACCTCGGCGCCGAGCGCCGAGAAGGCGAGCACGTTCGAGCGCGCCACCCGCGAATGCTTGATGTCGCCCACGATCGCTATGCGAAGCCCCTTCAGGTCCGCCGGGGCCTCCCCGCCCCGGCGCGCCGCCAGGGTCTCGAGGATCGTGTAGCAGTCCAGCAGTGCCTGGGTCGGATGCTCGTGGGTGCCGTCCCCGCCATTGATCACGCTCGCTTTGATCCAGTGGGTGACCATCAAAGGCGCCCCCGAGGAGTGGTGGCGGATGACCATGGCGTCTATGCCCATGGCGTCGATCGTCTCGACGGTGTCGCGCAGCGACTCGCCCTTAACCGTCGACGAGCTGGCGGCCGTGAAGGTCATCGTGTCGGCGGAGAGGCGTTTTGCGGCCGTCTCGAAAGAAAGGCGCGTCCGGGTCGAGGGCTCCATGAACACAGTGGCCACGGTTCGTCCCCGCAGCGCCGGCACCTTCGGGATCGGGCGCTCGGACACCTCGGCGAAGGCGTCGGAAAGGCGCATGATCTCCAAGATCCCGTCCCGGTCGAGGTCGGCAATGGAAAGAAGGTGGCGGGCGGCGGGGGCTCGCCCGCCCACGAGGAGCTCGTCTGCGTTCATCGGGCCCCTCTGTCGTCGTCGGCGGCGACGAGGTCACCGATGGTCACTCCTTGTTCACTCACCTCAACGAGCTCGTCGCGACGCGTGGGCAGGTTCTTGCCCACGAAGTCGGGCCTGATGGGCAGCTCCCGGTGGCCGCGGTCGATCATCACGGCCAGCTGCACGGCGCCGGCCCGACCCCGGGCGGCGAGTGCCTCGAGCGCGGCCCGGACCGTCCTGCCGGTGAAAAGCACGTCGTCGACGAGGACCACGACACGCCCGGTGATGTCGAAGGGCAGGTCGGTGACCTCCTCGGGCAGCACCGGGCGCAGCCCGATGTCGTCCCGGTAGAAGGCGACGTCGATGGAGCCGAGGGGCACGGCCGTCCCCTCGATCTCCTCGAGCATGGCGGCGAGCCTTTCCGCAAGCGGCACGCCACCGGTCTGGAGACCGACGACGGCGACGTCGCTGAGCCCCCGGTTGCGCTCCACGATCTCATGGGCGATGCGCATGAGGGCTCTTCGGACTTCGTCAGCGTCCATGACTTGAGCACGGACAACAAAAACGCGCCCCTTGGGGCGCGCAACTCTCTCTCCGTCAGCCACTTTTGGGCTCCTCTCGTCCGTACGGGCCTCTCGGGACCCGCTTTACGTCCGGGGTGTCACTCTAACGAGTCCTTCCGCTCTGCGCCGGGATCCTCCGGCCCCAGATCTCGGACCTCGGTCGCCACCGCGGAGAGGACCCCGTTCACGTAGCGGCCGGAGTCCTCGGTCGAGTAGGTCTTCGCGAGCTCGACCGCCTCGTCGAGCACGACGGCCACCGGCACCTCGGGCTCGTCGAGGAGCTCGAAGGCCGCCATCTTGAGCAGGCAGCGGTCGACGACCGGCATCCTCTCGACGGCCCAGCCGGTGGCGTGGCGCCCGAGAAGGCCGTTGACCTCCTCGGCGCGTCGCTCCACGCCCAAGACGAGCTGCACGGCGTACTCCTCGGGCGCCACGGGCAGCTCGGCGAGCAGCTGTGAGGGCGCCAGGTCCTTGGTCTCGGCCTCGTAGAGCAGTTCGAGCGCCCGTTCCCGCGCCCGGCGCCGGGCTCCCGGCGGTAGGCGGCGCGACGGGCCCTCAGGCCCTTGTGAGGTACTCACCGGTCCGGGTGTCGACCTTGATCCGTTCGCCGGGATTGACGAACAGCGGCACCTGGACCACGAGTCCCGTCTCCAGCGTCGCCGCCTTGCGGGCACCCGATACCCGATCACCTTGCAACCCGGGCTCGGTCTCGGCGACCGTGAGCTCGACCGCGGCGGGCAGGTCGACGCCGACTATCTCGCTGTCGTACATCTGCATCACGGCCGAGTCGCCCTCTTTCAGGTACGACGCCGCCTCGGCGAGCGACGACCCGCTCACGTGGATCTGCTCGTAGGAGACGTTGTCCATGAACACGTAGTCGGGCCCGTCCCGGTAGAGGTACTGCATCTCCCGCTTGTCGATCACGGCCTGCTCGACCTGCTCTCCGGCCCTGAAGGTGCGCTCGATCACGGCCTTGGTGCGCGCGTTGCGCAACTTGGTCCGGACGAAGGCGCCGCCCTTGCCCGGCTTGACGTGCTGGAACTCGACGACCGTGAAGAGCCCCTCGGGCAGGTCAAGGGTCATGCCGTTGCGGAGGTCGTTGGTGGAAAAGGCCATCAGAGCACGTAGTCCTTCGTCGACTTGGTGAGCAGGCGCGAGCCGGTCGCCGTGACAACCAAGGTGTCCTCGATGCGTGCGCCGCCACTTGGGTCAAGGTAGGCACCGGGCTCGACGGTCACGACCGCACCCACTTCGAGGATATCAGCGGACCCTTGCGATATCGACGGGGCCTCGTGGATCTCGAGGCCGACGCCGTGACCGGTCCCGTGCAGGAAGGCGTCGCCGAGGCCCGCCGAGGCGAGCGATTCACGGCAGGCGGCGTCGACTTCGCCGCCTGTCACTCCCGGGCGAACGGCCAGGACCCCGACACGCTGCGCGCTGATGACGGCTTCGAGGACGTCGTGCATCTCGTCGGAGCGCACCGCGCCCACGCACAACGTGCGCGTCATGTCCGACCGGTAGCCGTCGACCACGGCCCCGAAGTCGATCACGATGAGCTCGCCCGGCTCGATGCGGCGATCGGACGGCCGGGCGTGCGGGAGCGCGCCGTTGGGGCCGCTCGCGACGATGGAGTCGAAGGCGACCGCGTCAGCCCCGCGACGGCGCATCTCGAACTCGAGCGCGAGCGCGAACTCCTGCTCGGTGGGCGCTTCGCACAGGAGCTCTTTGACCTGCGCGAGAGCCACATCGGCGATATCGGCCGCGCGCTCGATCCGCGCGACCTCGCCCTCCTCCTTGACGGCGCGAAGCGACTCCACGGCCCGGGAGACCGCCACGAGCTCTCTACCGCTTCCCAGCGCCGCGCCGACACGCTGGCGGGCCGCCCAGGTGATGTCCTCGGCCTCCAGCCCCAGGCGGGCAAGGCTCGTCGTCGCCTTCTCGATGAGCTCCAACAGGGCGGCGGGCAGCCCGATCTCGACCCGCACCGGCACCGCGGTCGCCTTGACCTCTTCTGCCGCCTGGCTGCGGTAACGCCCGTCGGAGACCAACAGCGACTCGTCGGGCAACACGAGCAGCATCCCTGCCGAGCCCGTGAAGCCGGTCAGGTACTCGATGTTGGTCAGTTTCGTTATGAGCAGGCCATCGCAACCGAGCTCAGCCAAGCGCGCCACGAGGCGCGGCAGGCGGCCGGGGAGGTCCATCTCGGGCAGAGCTGCAATGTCGCGACCGTTCAGCATCGGCGCAGATGCTAGGCGCCGGAGAGGGTGGTGCTGCGCCCGACGCCCCTGCGCTCGGCTGCTAGGCCCCGGGGAGTGCGCCCCTGCGCCCGGCGACAAGGCGTGCGGCTGCCTCCACGGCGAGCTCGTAACCGAGCCCGCCGAAGCCCGCCACCGTTCCGTCGGCCACAGGTGCCAGCACCGAGAGGCGGCGCCAGGGCTCTCGGGCGTCGGGGTTGGACAGGTGAAGCTCGACCACGGCGCCGTCGAATGCCGCCAGGGCGTCGCTAAGCGCCCAGCTCGTGTGCGAGAGGGCGCCCGCGTTGACCACGATCGCGTCCACGGCGCCGCGTGCCGAGTGGACAGCTTCTACGAGGTCCGACTCGTGCTCGCTCTGCAGGTGCCTCAGCTCGCAGCCCGAGCGGGCCGCCGCCTGCTCGGCCCGTTCGACGTGCTCGGCGAGGGTGGCGGTGCCGTAGATCTCCGGCTGGCGCTCGCCGAGCAGGCCGAGGTTCGGGCCCGAGAGCAGCAGCACGACGGGGCGAGCCCGGCCGGGCTCGTTGCCTGTGATCATCGGTCACCTCTCAATGCGTCCAGGGCTTCCAGCACCATCTCAGGGCTGACGCCGCGGACCGGCTCGACGCCGCCCGGCCCGTCGAGCACCAAGGTCAGGCCGCCGTCGGACTTCTTGTCGTGGCTCATGAAACGAACAAGGGCGTCGGGGTCCGCCCCCGGGGGGAGCTTCACCGGCAGGTCGTAGCCGGCGACCACCTCGCGGTGACGCTCGACGCGGGACGATCCGATCCTGCCCATCAGCTGCGCCAGCTCCGCCGCGAACACGAGGCCTATCCCGACGGCCTCGCCGTGACGGAGCACGCTCGCAGGGCCGTTCGCGTGCTCGCCGTTCGCATGCTCGCCGTTCGCGTCCTCGCTGGCGAGGCCGGCGGCCTCGAGCGCATGGGCCAAGGTGTGCCCGTAGTTCAGGATCACCCGGCGACCGCCCTCGCGTTCGTCGCCCGAGACGATCTCGGCCTTCAGCGCCACGCAGCGGGCCACCTGCTCACAGAGATCCAGTGTGTCGAGGTCCTCCACCCCCAAAAAGGCGTACTTGGCCATCTCCCCGTGCCCGGAGCGCCACTCGCGAGCCGGGAGGCTCGCCAGCGTCTCGGTGTCGCAGAAGACCCCGAGCGGCTGCCAGAAGGACCCGACGAGGTTCTTCCCCTCCGGCAGATTGACACCGGTCTTCCCGCCGATGGCGGCATCGACCTGGCCGAGGAGCGTGGTCGGGACGTTGATGACGGCGGTGCCCCGGTGGTAGCCCGAGGCCGCGTAGCCGGTCACGTCGGTCACGACCCCGCCGCCGACGGCCACGACCACGTCGCCGCGGTGCATGCCGGAACGGGCCATGAACCTGCAGATCTCCTCGACGGTGGCGAGCGACTTGGCCCGCTCGCCGTCCGGGATCGTCATGACCTCGTAAGGAACCCCGGGGTCGACGTCGACGCGGATGCCGGCCTGGGTGACGACGGTCGCCCGGCGGGCGCTGGGCGGAACACAACCGGCGACGGCGGCCCGCACCCCCGGGCCGACGAGCACGTCGTAGCCGCGCTCTGCGAGCTCCACCCTGACGCGGATCGGCTCGGTCCGCCCGCGGCCGTCGCGGGCACCTCCGGCCGCGGCCGCGCCCCCGCTCACCGTGCGCTCCCCTCGACCGGGACGCCGAGATGCGACCGGGCGGCACGGATCACTGTCTCGGCGAGCGCCTGGGGGCGGCGGGAGTCCACGTGTACGACGCAGTCCGACAGCTCCCTGTACAAGGGCCGCCGGATGGCGTCGAGGCGCCGCAGGGTGCCGGCCGGGTCGGCCTCGAGGAGGGGCCGTCCCCGGCCGGTGCCGACACGGGCGGCGAGGACATGCGGCGCGACGTCGAGCCAGATGATCACCCCTCCCGAACGCAGGCGGCGCCGCGTCTCGGGGTCGAGCACGGCGCCACCGGCGACGCCGATGACCGAGGGCACCGGGTACGAGAGGGCGTAGCAAAGCGCGGCCCGTTCCTCGGCCCGGAATGCAGGCTCGCCTCTCTCGGCGAAGATCTCGGGGACAGTCCTGCCGGTGCGCCACTCGACGTCCGCGTCGCTGTCGTGGAAAGGCCGGCCCATACGCTCGGCCACGATACGACCGACGGTCGACTTCCCGGAGCCCATCATGCCGACGAGCAGCACGTGCTCACCCATCTCCGCTCACCGCGCCGCCGGTACGCACTAGACCTGCCCCGCCTCGAGATAAGGGTGCGATCCCGCCCTGTGGTCGGTCACGTCCACGACCTCGCTGATCTCCGCCACCGCGTCGGTGATGGCGGCAGCGATGCCCTGGCCGAGAGTCGCCTGAGCCAGGCCGCAGCCCTGGCAGCCTCCCGACATCTCCACGTAAGCGGTCGATCCCTCGACGCCGACCAGGCCGGCACGACCTCCGTGGGCGGCGATGACCGGATTGACGTCCCGCTCGAGCACCTCGAGCACGCGCCGGGCGACGGGGCCGGAGAGATCACCTCGCCGCGCGGCGGACCTGGACGGGAGCGAGGGCGTGTTGGGATTGAGGATGACAAGGCCCGCCTCGCCGGCCTGCGTGCTGACGTCCAGCCGGGCGCCCCGCAGGCGCTCGAGGCTCTGGGCCGGCACGACAAAGCGCACGTCGCCCTCCAGCTGCTGGGCGTCGCCCGGGTCGATGGCGGCCGCCGGAGCGAACCACAGGTCGTAGCTGTAGGCGCCGGCGGAGATGCCGTTCACCTCGAGGAAGAGGGCGAGGTCCTCGGCGTTCGGCTCCTTGGCGAGGGCCTCGCGCACCATCTCGAGCGCGGCGGGCGCGACACGGATCACCTCGTCCACACCGAAACGCTACCTTGGCCCGATGGCCGCCGAGCCCCTGGCACCCGCCGACGCCCGTGAGTGGGTGAGTTTCGAGGACCCGAGAGAGGAGCGGACGTGGGTGATCGACGCCACGTTTCTCTCCAGCTCCTGGCGGTGCCTGTATGGATGCGGATGCCAGGGGGTTCTCACCGCTCCGGCGCCCGAGCGCCTGGAGGGGTGCTGCTCGTACGGAGCGCACTTCAGCGGTGAGGAGGACGCGAGGCGCGTGGCGGCAGCCGCCGAAACGCTCTCGGGCGAGCAGTGGCAGTTCCGCTCTAAGGGCCGGCGGAAGGCCGGCGTGCTCAAACGTGACTCGAAGGGCACCATCACCACCCGGCTCGTCGCCGGCGCCTGCATATTCTTGAACCGCCCGGGTCACCCCGGCGGCGCCGGCTGCGCGCTCCACCGGGCGGCGCTCGACCGGGGCGTGCCGCCGCTCGAGCTCAAGCCCGATGTCTGCTGGCAGCTCCCCTTGCGCCGGGAGGACACGGTCGCGCCGGACGGGCACGTGACCAGTTCCCTCGGCGAATGGGGGCGGCGGCACTGGGGCGAAGGCGGGCAGAAATTCGCCTGGTGGTGCACCGAAGCACCCGAAGCGTTCTCCGCCGGCGAGCCCGTGTACGTCTCGCTTCGCGACGAGATCGTGGCCATGACCGGGCAGGAGGTCTACGACCTGCTCAGCTCATATCTGAAAAGCCGCACTGCCCGGCGAGGGCGGGGAAGCTCACTGCTCGCTCACCCCACCGTGCGAAGGCGCCCGGCAGAGCCAGCGCGAATGGAGACCTCTGGCTAGCTGGGCCGTCTAGCTGGGCCGTACGCCCGAGGCGCCGGCGTCCCCGCGGCCGTTCGCCCCGTTGCGTTCGGCATCGGCATGCCCGAGGGGCGCCCGCGCCCCAAGATCGTCAACTTCCTCGAGCTCGTCCAGCTCCTCCGATTCATAAAGGCACCAGGAGGAATGCTCCTCTTCGGGGTCGGCCCCGCACTCGGGGCACGGCTCCACAGTTACTTCGATCGCGCGCTTTAGGCTGCGCGCCTCTTCGAAACGCCGATGACGTCCCTTTTTCACGAGCCGCTCCCAAGATTCGCGGTTGCCGCTTCAGCAGCGGCGGTGAGCTACACCCGACAGACCGCTGCCGCACTGACCGACCGGCGCCCCCAAGGTCGCCCTATCAGCTGCCTACAGCATATCGATCCAGGTCACGGTCCGGGCACGTGGCCGTGTGACAATTCGGCCCAGGTGGCGCGTCTGGCGCTCGGCGCGCGAAGGCGGCGCGCCAGTTGCCGCCGGTATCGTGACGAGCGTGAGCGAGGGATTCGACCCCGACGAGATGATCACGCGCTTTCGCGAGCGAGCGGCGGCGGTCCGCCGACGGGGCATGCCGCCGGTCGAGGGAGCCGAACGGCAGAAGATCCTCCGCCAGATGCAGCTCGACTTTCAGGACTTCGCCATGCTCGCAGATGCCGTGGGCTCGTTCGAAGACGGCGTCTTGACCCTGCGAATCGACCTGCGACCTGGGGATGGGAGCGGCGAGCGCCCGGGCGGCGGCGGCGGCAGCTCCGAGCAGAGCGAGCGCCCGGGCGGCGGCGGCTCCGAGCAGAGCGAGCGCCCGGGCGGCGGCGGCTCCGAGCAGAGCGAGCGCCCGGGCGCGGCCGGCACCTAGCAGCGCTCGGCCCGAACGCGGCCGGCGTCTAGCGCGGGGCATCGTGGTCGATGGAGCGGAACGAGCGCTCCTCGAGCACGAGCGAGCCGTGGCCGTCGAAGGAGAGCGACGCCCTCCCCTCGGCCAGGCGCCGGAGCCCTTCTCCGACAAGCTCACTGCGCCAGCCGCCGGCGAGGCGCCCCTCCGGAGGCTCCTGCATGAACTCGACCAGATCGGCCCGGGTGGCGAGGATGGCCGGGTCGAGGTCGAGGTCCACCGCCCTTTGGGCCACGTAGGCCGTGGCGAGCGTCGTGACGGCCCGGTTGGGCTGGTCGAGCTCGTGGGCGGGCGGCAGCCGCAGCTCGGAGGGGGCGAGCTCCAGGCCCTCGGCGATGGCATCGAGCAGCTCGTCGGCGGCACCACCGCCGAGGTGGCGACCGTCGAGGCTCCGCGTGCGGCGGAGATCCTCGCGTGTCCGGGCGGGGTGCTGGGCGATCGACAACAACGCCAGGTCGGGCAGGATGAAGCGCACGGGCAGGTCGAGCTGTCTCGCCCTTTTCTCGCGCCAGGCGGCAACGCTCTGGGCGACGCCCCGCGCCGAGCCTCGGAGCTGGCGCGACCGCGGCAGCCGCCACCAGGCCTCGGCGGGCTCGGTGGGCGACCTGTCTCTGGACAAGACGATGGCGAATTCCTCGGCCGCCCACGCCATCCGGCCCATTTCCTCGAGTCGGGCGCTCAAGGACTTGCGCAGAGCGAGAAGGTGAGCAACATCGCCAGCCGCATAGGCGAGCTGGCCGGCCGACAGCGGCCGGCGCGTCCAGTCGGTCAGTTGGTCGCCCTTCAAGAGCCTGACGCCGAGGGTGCGCTCGACGAGCTTGACGAGCGAGGGTGACACCTGACCCAAGAATCCGGCCGCCACCTGGGTGTCGAACAGCCGGCTCGGCACCGTCCCGCACGCGCGCTCGAGGACTTCGAGGTCCTGCTCCGCCGCGTGGAGGACGGCCAGGCCGGGACCGTCGAGGACGCCCGCGAAAGGCGAGATGTCGATCGCCAGCGGGTCCACGAGCGCGATCCCGCCCTCCCAGGCGAGCTGGAGCAAGGCGAGATGGGGGAAGTAGGTCCTCTCCCGGTGGAACTCGGTGTCGAGGCCGTAGACAGCGCACGAGGCGAGCTCGTCCAAGAGGGCTTCGAAGGCCGCCGCGTCGCCGATCCAGCGATAGTCACCCACGCCGGCCGGACGCCTCACGACTGTGCCCGAGCCGCCCACCGGACCACCGATCCAGGCGGCCCGGAGAGCTTCGGCACCCGAGCCGTCGCTTCCCTCGGAACGCCGGAAACCGGCGCCCGAGGCCCGGCTGTTCCGGTCCCTCATGTCATCTTCTCCGTCCTGATACTCAACCCCCGTAGCTCATGCGCGTGTCCTCCATGCGAAGAACCGGGACGTCCTCCCCGCCGGGCGCGAAACCGGCGTCGAGGACCTCTCCTACGAACAACGAATGAGAGCCCAGATCAAAGGTGTCACGCAGGCCGCAGTCCAGATAGGCGATGGCGAGCTCGGGGATCGGAGCCCCGCTGAGCCCGTCCCGGTACGCGAAGCCCGCAAGGGTGCGGGCGACCGGGTCGTGTTCGGCCGGTTTCACGAACTTGCGCACCACCTCTTTGTTCTCACGGGCCACCAGCGCGACCGTAAAACAGCCTCCCGCGACGATGAGCCCGTGGGTGACAGCGTCGCGCTCGACCGACACGGCGACGCGCTTCGGGTCGACGCAGACCTGCATGACCCAGTTCAGGGTCATCAGGTTCCGGCGCTCCCCGGCCCGGCTCCCGAGCAGGTAAAGCCCTGTCGGCAGCTTCCAGAGCACGCGCCGACGCAACCGCTCGTACTCTGCCGGGTCGGCTTCGGGGGGGAAGGGACCGACCGGCACACCGCGGGTGCTCACAGGTCGAACGGTAGCGTGCCGGCGAGGCGGCGGCGCCCGCACCCGCGCCGGAGCCCTCAGTGCACGCCGTCGGCCGCGAGCCGCCGAGTCGCCTTGTCGAGTGAGACGAGGCCCACGGCGATCTTGCTCAGGGCGGCGGTGATCTTCTTGGAGCGGAGGCTCCCGGCCCCGGCGCACGAGCTGCCGGCGTTCGCGAAGTCCTCGTAGGCGGTGTTCAGCTCGTCTGTCAAGGTGTCGTCCGGCGTCGGCAGGTTCCCGTAGGCGGTGCCGGCATCTGTCACGAGCCCCGCGCAGTTGCTCGTCACGTCCTTGAGCCGCCCGGCACGCAAGGAGCGCTTGATGGCACCTATGTCCGAGAGCACGGTCTGGTCGTTGGAGACGACCGTGTACTGCGAGGCCCACTGGGAGACCTGGTGGGCTCGCGTGCCGGTGTACCCCGTGCACCCCGCCGTCGCGCCGAGGGCCAGGAGCGCCATGGCGAGAGCCGCCGCCTCGTGCACGACTCGGCGCAAGCCCGGCCTCACTCGAAACGAAGCAGGTGGTAGTTCCGCCGTCCCCTGCGAAGCACGACGTAGCGGTCGGCGAGGAGATCCTCGCGGGAAAGGCGCGCCTCGGGGTCGTTACGGCGGCGGTTGTTGACGTACACGCCGCCTTGAGCGACTGCGGAGCGCGCCACCGTCTTCGAGGAGGCGAGGCCGCTCGACACGAGCACGTCCACGAGCGTGAGCCCGGGGCCGAGCTCGGAGCGAACCAGGCTCGAAGATGGCGCGTCGGCGAAGACCTCGAGGAGCATCTTCTCGTCGAGCCCGGCGACGTCCTCGGAAAACAACGCCCGTGACGCCGCAGCCGCGCGCTCGGTCTCGCTCTGTCCGTGCACGAGCGTGCAGACGGCCCGCGCCAGGGCCTCCTGCGCCTTGCGCTGCTCGGGCCGGGCCTTCGTGTCGAGGTCGAGCTCCTCGATCTCCTCGTGGGAGAGGAACGTGAAGAAACGCAACAAGGTGCCTACCTCGTCGTCGGGGGTGCGCAGGAAGAACTGGTACATGACGTAGGGCGAGGACTTGGCTGGGTCCAGCCACACCGCCCCGGACTCGCTCTTGCCGTACTTGGTCCCGTCCGCGCGCAGCAAGAGCGGGAACGTCAGCGCGAAGGCCTCGGCTCCGCGGACCTTGCGAATGAGCTCGATGCCCATGGTGATGTTGCCCCACTGGTCGCTGCCGCCGAGCTGCAGCCGGCAGCCGTAGGAGTCGTGCAGGTGGAGGTAGTCGTATGCCTGCAGCAGCATGTAGCTGAACTCGGTGTAGGAGATGCCCTGCTCGGGCCGTTCGAGGCGCGTCTTCACGGACTCCTTGGCGGTCATCTGGTTGACGGTGAAGTGCTTGCCGACGTCGCGCAAGAAGTCGATGAAGCCGTAGGCGCAGAGCCACTCGGAGTTGTCGAGGAGCAGTCCCCGGGTCTGCCCCGCCGCGCTCGACATGTCGAGCAGGCCCGCGAGCTGGCCCCGGATCCCCTCGAGGTTGGCCGTGAGCTGCTCGAGCGAGAGCAGGGGGCGCTCGTCCGACTTCCCACCGGGGTCACCGATCAGCCCGGTGCCGCCCCCGGCGAGGAGAATGGGGCGGTGGCCGGCCTCCTGGAGCCGGCGCAAGGTGAGGATCCCGAGAAGGTTGCCGACATGGAGGCTGTCGGAAGTGGGGTCGAACCCTTGATAGGCCGTCGTCGCCCCGGTGTCGAGCAGCGTCCAGAGCGCCTCGTCGCTCACCTGGTGCGCGAGTCCGCGAAAGGCGAGGTCCTCAGAGATCTTCCCCATTCCCAAAGCGTGCCACTCAGGAAAGGGCGAGGGCGACTTCGGCCTCGAGCTCGCTGTGCAGCGCCGTGTTCGCCTTGCGGTCGGTGCGCACGACCACGACCGTCGGCCCGCGCCGCGCGGCGTATCCGAGGGCGGAGTCGAGATGCGTGGGGAGCTCCTGGCGGCTGGCGACCTCGATCGTGTCGCAGCCGGCGGCCCGGGCAAGGTCGGCGACGTCGATCTTCTGCGGCGTGCCGAAGAGCCTCTCGAAGAGCCCCTCCTCCAGCTCGGAGGCCTGGGGGAGGAACGAGAAGATGCCCCCACCGCCGTTGTCGACGACAACGAGCACGGCGGGCAGGGTCGGCTCGCGCCTGCCCCGGACGAGAGCCGACGAGTCGTGCAGGAAAGCGAGATCGCCGAGCAGGCCCACGACAGGCCCGCCCATGTCGGCGGCGGCCGCGGCGACACCAAGGGTCGTGGAGGCGACACCGTCGATCCCGTTCGCGCCGCGGTTGGCGAGCACCCGCGGCGGGTCCGAGCGGGGAGCCGCGAACCATTCGAGATCGCGCAACGGCATCGAGGACGAGGCGACGAGCGTCGACCCGGGCGGTGACCAGGCGAACAAAGCCCGCGCCACGCCCGGCTCGGTCGCCTCCCCGTGGCGGCTCAGCACGCCCTCGATGGCGCGTTGGGCGCTCGCCTCGGCCTCTGCCCACCCCGCCGACCAGCTCGAAGGCGCCGCCATGGCCGAGCGGCCGGCGCCGGCGCCTTCGGGCACGCGCAGCAACAGGGCCTCCATCACGTGGTCCGGATCAGCCGCCAAGACCACGTCGGCCTCGCGCCCGGGATCGCGCCAGGCCCAGTGCGGGTCGACGAGCACCTCGAGGGCACCGGCCGCGGCGCTCGAGGCCAGCCAGGCGGCCATCACCTTCGACGCCCACGGCTCGCCCAGGCGAAGGACGATCTCCGGCATGTGCCCGCGGGCGAAGCTCTCGACGCGAAGCAGCCCATCGGCGGCGGCGACGGTCGGAGCTCCGGGCTCGCCCGGGGTCCGGGCGCCCGAGCGGGGATCGGCGAGGACCGGCCAGCCCAAAGCGGCGGCCAGGCGGCGGATCACCTCTGGTCGCCCCGCGCCCGAACCCGCGATGATCAGACCTCTTGCCGCCGGGCGGACGAGCCCGACGAGGGCGTCCATCGAGGCCGGCTCGGGGAGCCTCCGGACCGGGTCGGCCCGGTGCCAGGGGCGGCCGTTGCGCCGCCCCGGCGGGAGCTCCACGGGTGCTCGGAGCAGCGGCTCTCGAAAGGCGAGGTTGGCGTGCACCGGGCCCGGCCCCATCGGCCCGGCCGTGGCCTCGGCGACGAGGCGGCTGCCGAGCGAGCGCCAGCTCCCCCGGGCGGCTTCGTCGGGCACGCCGGGATCGACTGCCCAGCGGAGAGCGCCCGCGAACAGTCCCGCCTGCTCGATGGTCTGCGGGGCGCCGACATGATGCAGCTCCGGCGGGCGGTCAGCGGTGCACACGATCATCGGCACCCGGGACAGGTGTGCCTCCACGACCGCGGCGTGGACCTCGACGGCGGCGGTGCCGCTCGTGGTGACAAGGACAGCCGGGCGACCCGTTGCGAGCCCGATCCCGAGCGCGAAGAAGGCCGCCGAGCGCTCGTCCAAGCGGACGTGCACGGCAATGCGGCCCTCGCGGGCGAGGGCGACCGCGAGCGGGGTCGAACGCGAGCCGGGCGCGATGACAGCATCTGTCAGCCCGGCGCGCACCCACTCGTCGACGAGCGTGGCCGAGAAGCTGGCCGCTACGGTCACCGGCGATGTCCTTTGCGCTCCACGCGACGAGCCGGGGCCGCGGGCCGAGGGTCGTGCTCGTCCACGGCTTCACCCAGACGAGCTCCTCGTGGGCGGGCGTCGCCGGTGAGCTCGAAGGCGGCTTCGAGGTCGTCACGGTCGACCTCCCGGGTCACGGGCGCTCGCCCGTGCCCGAGCCCGGCTCGGGCCTCGCCCAAGCGGCGGGAGCCCTCGGCCGGGCCGGCGGCGAGGCGACCTACGTCGGCTACTCGCTCGGCGGACGGTGCTGTCTCCACCTGGCGCTTGAGGCGCCGGAGCTCGTCGAACGCCTCGTCATCGTCGGGGCGCACCCGGGCATCCACGACGAGCCGAGCCGCCGTCTGCGCCGGGAGGCCGATGACCGGCTCGCGGCCGAGCTCGAACGGGGCGGAGACGCGATGATGCCGGAGTTCGTCGACAGATGGCTCGCCGGGCCGCTCTTCGCGCACCTGACCGAGGAGCAGGCCGACCGGCCGTCGCGCCTTTCGAGCTCGGCCGCAGGCCTGGCCGCCTCCCTCAGGACCGCCGGGACCGGCACCCAGTCGCCGCTGTGGGAGAGTCTCGGCGAGCTCGAGATGCCAGTCCTCGTCGTGGTCGGCGAGGGCGACGGCAAGTTCAGGCCGATCGCCGAGCGCACCGCCGAGGCAATCGGTGCCAACGCCCGGTTGGCCGTCGTCGCCGGTGCCGGGCACGCGGTCTTCCTCGAGCGCCCCGGCGCTTTCGTGGTGCTCGTGCGCGAGTTCATGCTCGCCGGCGCCTGAGCAAGCCCTGGGCGGGGAGCTCACAGGGCTATCCCGAGGGCGAGCAAAGCACCAAAGGCCAGCTGCAGCATCCCGGTGCCGGCGAGCGCCGTGACGAGGTCATGGCCCTCGGCGCCGGCGAGCACCCGGCGCAGCGGGGGCAGAGCGGGGACGACGGCGAGCAGGGCGATCAAGGCGGCCGGCCGCCGCAAGGCGATGACGGCCACGAGCAGGAAAGCACCGACGACCAGTGCCGTGTACAAGCCGCGGGTCGCCCGCGCTCCGGAGCGGACCGCCAGCGTCTTCTTGCCGGCAACCATGTCGCTCTCGATGTCGCGGAGATTGTTGACCACGAGCAGCGCCGTGGCGAGGAAGCCAACGGGGATGGCGGCGGTCACGGCGAGGGCGGTCACGTGCCCGAGGTTGACATACGCCGTGCCGATCACGGCCACGAGCCCGAAGAAGGCGAAGACGAAGACCTCGCCGAAGCCGGCGTAGCCATAGGGGCGGGACCCGCCGGAGTAGAACCAGCCGGCCGCGAAGCACAGGGCGCCCACGACGAGCAGCCAGGGCGAGGTGGCCAGGGAGAGCACGAGCCCGGCCACGCCCGCGACCCCGAAGGCGCAGAACGACGCCGCCTTCACCGCCCCCGGAGCCGCCAGGCCCGAGGCGACGAGCCTGCGGGGGCCGACACGCTGGGCGTCGGTCCCGCGGACGCCGTCGGAGTAGTCGTTGGCGTAGTTCGTCCCGATCTGGATGGCGAGGGCGACGACGAGAGCATCCAGCGACCGCCACAAGATCATCGAGCCGCCGGCGACGGCCACCGCCGTGCCGACGAGGACCGGCACCACCGCGGCCGGCAGTGTCCTCGGCCGCGCGCCTGCCACCCACTTGCGGCTTGCCACCCACTTGCGGCCTGCCACCCACTTGCGAGTCGTGGTCACGCTGTACGCGCCACCGCTCTCAGGGGCGCCGGGGAAACCGTGAGAAATCGGGCCGGCGTTTCTCGACATAGGCGTTGCGTCCCTCCTGGGCCTCCTCGGACATGTAGAAGAGCATCGTGGCGTCGCCGGCGAGCTGCTGGATGCCGGCGAGCCCGTCGTCGGCGGCGTTGAAACCCGCCTTCAGCACGCGAAGCGCCATCGGCGAGAGGGCGAGGATCTCGCGGCACCACTCCACGGTCTCTTCCTCGAGCCGCGCGAGGGGCACGACGGCGTTGACGAGCCCCCAGTCGAGGGCCTGGGCGGCGTCGTACTGGCGGCAGAGCAACCAGATCTCCTTCGCCCTTTTCAGACCGATCGTCCTTGCCAGCAGCCCTGCGCCGTAGCCGCCGTCGAAGCTGCCGACCCTGGGCCCGGTCTGGCCGAAACGGGCGTTGTCGGCGGCGATGGTGAGGTCGCAGACGAGATGGAGCACGTGGCCGCCGCCGATGGCGTAACCGGCGACCATGGCGATGACGGGCTTGGGCAGCCGGCGGATCTGGACCTGCAGGTCGAGGACGTTCAGCCGGCCGATGCCGCGCTCGGCCACGGCGTCGTCGCCCAGGTAGCCGTCCTCACCTCGAACACGCTGGTCGCCCCCCGAACAGAAAGCGTCCGGGCCCTCGCCGGTCAAGATGACGACGCCGATGTCGGGATCGTCACGGGCGGCGCCGAAGGCACGCGAGAGCTCGAAGAGCGTCTGGGGACGGAAGGCGTTGCGCACCTCCGGGCGGCAGATCGTGAGCTTCGCGATCCCGCTCGCACTCTCGTAGGCGATGTCCTGGTACTCGCCCCTCTTCGTCCACTCCACGGCCGCCATGGGCTGCAGGCTAACGCCGAGCGTGCCTGCGGCCCCGTACGCTTGGGGGGTGCGCCGCCTCGTCGCCCTCGCCATGCCCGGCGGCCCGGCCTTCGCCGAGGCGCTCCGGCGTTGCTGGGACGACGGCGATGCCGTGCTCCCCCTCGACACGCGCCTTTCCAGGACTGCCCTCGACCGACTCGTGGCCGCCCTGCGGCCCTCTGCGGTGATCGACGCCTCGGGCCGGCCGAGCCCGCGCAGCGGGGAGCCGGTCGAGGACGGCGACGCGCTTGTCGTCACGACGAGCGGGACCACAGGCGAGCCGAGAGGCGTGGTGCTCACCCACGCCGCCGTCGCCGCCTCGGCCCGGGTGACGAGCGCCCGCCTCGGTGTCGACCCGGACCGGGACCGCTGGCTCGCCTGCCTGCCGCTGGCCCATGTCGGCGGCCTCTCGGTCGTGACGAGGGCGATCGTGAGCGCGACGCCCGTCGAGATCCAGCCTCGTTTCTCCGTGGAAGGGGCGCTCGCAGCGGCGAGCGACCGGGGCGCGACGCTCGTCAGCCTCGTGCCCGCCGCCCTCTCCCGTCTCGGGCCCGAGGGGGCGGCCCTGTTCCGCACCATCGTCCTCGGCGGCCAGCAACCGCCTGCCGACCGGCCGGCGAACACCGTCGCCACCTACGGCATGACCGAGACGGGCTCGGGGGTCGTCTACGACGGCGTCGCCCTCGACGGCGTGGAGGTGCGCGTCGTGGAGGGCGAGATCTGGCTCCGCGGCCCGATGCTGCTGCGCGGCTACCGGGACGGGTCCGACCCGAAGACGCCCGAGGGCTGGTTCCCGACCGGCGACGCCGGCGGGCTCGACACCGCCGGGCGCCTCGAGATCCACGGCCGGCTGGACGACGCCGTGATCTCGGGCGGGGAGAACATCTGGCCGGCCCAGGTCGAAGCCGTGCTCCGGGGGCACCCGGGGGTGCTCGAGGTCGCCGTCGGCGGGCGGGAAGACCCGGAATGGGGCGCCAGGCTCGTCGCCTACGTCGTGGCCTCGCCACAGGGCCAGGAGATCGAAACGGGGACGTTTCTCGCCCAGCTGCGCGAGCGCGCGGGAGAGCAGCTGGCGCCCTTCGCCGCCCCCCGCGAGCTCGTCATCGTCGCCGATCTGCCCCGCACCGCCATCGGCAAGGTCAGCCGGGCCGACCTGGCGGCTCTCGGCGGTCCCCGGGCGGCTGTCGAATGAGCCCCGCCTGCCCGGGACCCAGCCCATGGCACCTGGCCGTAGATTCCGGGGCGTGAAAGCGTTCCGCGCCCCCCTTGGCGGAGGGCCCCGGTGAACCGGCTCGGCGGGCAGACGAGCCCTTACCTGCGCCAGCATGCGCGCGACCCCGTCGACTGGTACCCGTGGGGCGACGAGGCCCTGGAAAGAGCCAGGGAGCTGGACCGGCCCCTCTTCGTCTCGATCGGCTACTCGTCCTGCCACTGGTGCCACGTCATGGGGCACGAGTCCTTCGCCGACCCGGCGACGGCGGAGGTGATGAACAGCCATTTCGTGAGCGTCAAGGTCGACCGTGAGGAGCGCCCCGACCTCGACTCGATCTACATGGAGGCGGTCCAGGCGGCCACGGGCCGCGGCGGGTGGCCGATGAGCATCTTCGCCACCCCCGAAGGGCTCCCGTTTCTCGCCGGCACGTACTTCCCCGACCGCCCCCGCCACGGGATGCCGTCGTTCGGTCAGGTGCTCGAGGCCGTCGCCGATGCCTGGGGCTCGCGCCGCGAGGACGTCCTCGCCGGGGCGCGAGCGCTGTCGGACGCGGTCGCGAGCCGGCTCGCGCCGGCGGGACAGGGGCAGGCGCCGACCGCTCCTGGCATGGCCCCCCGGCGGGCCGAGGCACTGTGCGAGGAGGCCGTCGATCAGCTGGGGTCGATCTTCGACCCTGGCAACGGCGGGTTCGGCTCAGCCCCGAAGTTCCCCCAGCCCCTCTTGTTGGACCTCCTCCTGCGCCACCACGTCCGCACGGGCGCGGGCGCCTCGCTCGAGATGGTCGAGCGCACCTTGGAGGCGATGGCCTCCGGCGGCATCTACGACCACCTCGGCGGCGGGTTCGCCCGCTACTCGGTCGACCAGCACTGGTCCGTGCCCCACTTCGAGAAGATGCTCTATGACCAGGCGCTCATCGCCCGCGTCTACCTGCACGCCTGGCAGCTCGACGGCGATCCCCGCTGGCTGCAGGTGCTGGAGGAGACTCTCGCCTACGTGCTCGGCGAGCTACGCGACCCCGAGGGCGGGCTCTACTCGGCGGAGGACGCCGACTCCGAGGGCGAGGAGGGCCGCTACTACCTCTGGTCGGCCGAGGAGCTGACCTCGGTGCTCGGGCCCGCCCGGGCGAGAGCGGCGGCCGAGTGGTACGGAGTCACGCCGGAGGGGAACTTCGAGGGACGCACGGTCCTGCACCGCGCCCGGTGCGGGGAGCTGGCGCGCCCGCCCGAGATCGAGGCCGCCCGCTGCGAGCTCCTGGCGGCGCGTGCCGGTCGCGTCCGGCCGGGGCTCGACGACAAGGTCATCACCGAGTGGAACGCCATGATGTGCTCGACGCTCGTCGAGGCGGCCGCCGCCACGGGCAGGGCCGACTGGTCGCGGGCGGCGGAGGAGATCGCCGTGTTCCTCCTCGGGCACCTGCGGCGTGAAGATGGAAGGGTGCTGCGCTCTTTCTGCCAGGGGCGGGCGAGCCTTCCGGGCTACGCGGTCGACTACGCCTGGCTCGTCGACTGCTGCACGCGCCTCGGCGAGCTTTCCGGCGACCCACGCTGGACGATGGAGGCCGTGGCCGTCGCCCGCGAGCTCCTCCGGCTCTTCGCCGACGCCAAAACGGGCGACCTGTACACGACCGGGTCGGACACCGAACCACTCGTCGTGCGGCCTCGTGAGCTGCACGACGGCGTGACGCCGGCGGCAGGGTCGGTGGCAGCCGTGGCCCTGGCCCGCCTCGGCGCCCTCGCAGGCGACGACGAGCTCGCCGCGGCAGCCGAGCGGATCGTCGCCGCCGCCGGAGCCGAACTGGCGGCTTCTCCCTTGGCCTTCGGGGAGCTCCTCCTCGCCGCGGCCCTGCTCGAGCACGGTCCGGTCGAGGTCGCCGTCACGGGCGAACGGGAGGACCTCGTTCGGGCCGTCCAGGGATGTTTCCTGCCCGGTGCCGTGCTCGCCTGGCGCTCGTCCCGAGGCGGGCTCCCTGCCGGCGGTGACGGGGGCGTGGGCGACGGCAGCTCCGACGCAGGGGGGCCGGGCGACGGCAGCTCCGGCGCAGCGGGGCCGGGCGACGGCACGGCCGCCTTCGAGAGCCCGCTGCTCGCCGGCCGCGAGGACGGTTTCGCCTATGTCTGCCGAAGGGGAGCTTGCCTGGCTCCGGTCGACAACGCCGATGCCCTCCTCGCCGCTCTCGCCGCGACGGTCGGACCGCCGTGAGACGCCACCGCGTGAGGCTCCCCTCGCCCCGGCACCGCCGGCCGGGCGCGGCCCGGGCGAACCAGCCCGGTGACGTGCTCCACTGCCTGTTGCTGACCCGGGGCCCGGAATGGGTGGCCGTGGACGTCGCCACCGGGGCCCTGCTGCGCAGCCATGCCTCCGGGTGGCCGGTGGTGCCCGCTGACTCGAGCCTCGCCCGCGCCGCCTCCCACGACGGGCTCGGCACGGGCCAACCCCACACCGGTCCGGAGCTGGACCTCGTCGAGATCGAGCTGGCAGACGACGACGAGCCGACCGATCCGGCGCGCCCGGAGGCCGTCATGATCTGCAAGGCGCCCGAACTGATCGGAACCCCCCGGCATCGAGCCGTACGCCGGCTCCTCAACGAGCTGCTCCCCGTCGACTCGAGGCGACCGCTGCTCGGATCGCTCGGCCCCTCGATCTCCTATCAGGACCTGGACGGCTCGCGCCCTTCTGTCGCGGTCGTCGCTCCCGACCGCGCACCGCAGTTCGCCTGGGACCTGTCCGGCACCTGGTGCCAGTTCAGCCTCGGAGGCCGCAAGCACCGCCTGCCCGCGGTCGATGAACGCGTCGTCGAAGCCGACGGGCGTGCCGGAAGCGGCACTCTCACCAGCGACGCTGTCGAAAGGGCGATCGGGGGGCCTCCCCGCTACCTGGTCGTCGCCCTCGGGGCGCCGCGCCGGGGACAAGCGCCCAAGCTCGTGCTCGGAGTGCTGCCGAGGCCCTGAGTCGAAGCGGGGGCCGCAGAGCTAAAGCGGTGCCCGGCGTGCTGCCGAGGCCCTGACGCCGAAGGTGCGGAGCCTCAGAGCGGAAGCTCGCTCGCCGCGAGCGCTTCGGCCATCGCCCAGCCGAAAGCCACGAGGCTGTCGGAGCGCTCGGCGTCCAGCCCCGTGAAGAGGCCGTCCAGGCGCTCGCACTCGGGCGGCGGCACCTGCGGGTCGTAGTCGAGCAGCCCGGCGGCGTCTCCGTCACCCTTGAGCACGAAGGTCCTGTCGTCGAGGTTCCCGTCGGCGCCGAAACGCTTCGCCAGGCGGCGACCCCAGGCACGCTCCTCACCTGTCGCCCGGTGGTCGGGACGCGGGACTACCTCTTCAAGGCCCGAAAAAGCGCGGAAACCGCGGGGCTGCGCGAACCTGGTCCCCACGAGGACGTCCTCGTCGGGGAAGGCGAGCACCGCACGGCGGTAGAGGTCCCGCATCGCGGCCTCGAGGGCGACGCTGGCGTTGTGCCCCCGCGTGAAGGCCGCCACGCCGACCAAGAGGCTGGGCGTGCCCCCGATCCGCTCGAGGGTGGCGAGGGCGTAGCCCTGCAGCCTCCCCTGCTGGCGAACCTGGGTGACGAGCACCCACTCCTCGCGCTGCTTGGAGAGGAAGCCCACCTCCCAGCCGGCCCTCTCCGCCGCGGAGAGATCGGCCATCTCGGCCAGTTCCGCGTCAGTGAGCGCCGTACAGTCCTTCGTAGCGACCTCGATATCGATGGCCATGACCGTCTCAAACTCCCGTGCGTCGCTCTCACCCTGCCGCCCCGGCCGTCTGAGCTACGGTGCATGACCGCCACCGAGAACACTGGCCGTTAATGGCGACGCCGAGCCCCAACGTGCCCGGCTGTGCGTGCACATCCCGGCTCGGACCGCTAACAGTGTACGGGATCGAAGCTATGACCTGCCAGGGCGCTTCGTGACGGGCTCAGTTCGCGACCGCAGAGGTGCCCAGGAGCTCCTTCAGGGCGCCGACGAGCCCGCCTCTGGGATTGACGTTGAACTGCGGGGGAAGCTTCAGCACCTTCTCCCCGACGCGCAGGTGAACGGCGCAGGTGCCGGGATGCTCGCGCACGAGATCGCGGACCTGGCGCACGAGGGAGTCGGTCAGCCGGTTGAGCGGCAGCACGACCTCGACAGGCGGATCGTTGCCCGGCGTGGCGAGCTCGAGGCGTCGTACCTCCCTGCAGATGAGCTTCGGCTGGTCCTCCCGGAGATCGAGCCGGCCACGCACCGCCACGATGGCGTCCTGTTCGAGGAGGGCCCCGTACTCGAGCATGGTCTTCGGGAAGACCATGACGTCGATCGCCGCCTCGAGGTCCTCGAGCACGAACGTCGCCATGATCTCGCCGCGGCGCGTGTACCGACGCACGAGGGCGGTGACGACGCCCCCCGTCGTGACAGTGACACTCTCGCCCAGCTCCGCAGGGCCGCCGACACCGCCCACTGGCCCCGTGGCGTCCTCCGCCGGGGCGGCGGAATCGAGCAGGTCACGGATCGTGACGTCGGTGGCGTTGCGCAACGACTGCTCGAGGCCCATGAGCGGATGGTCGCTCACATAGAGCCCGAGCATCTCCTTCTCGAAGGCGAGCCGCTCGCCCTTGTCGAACTCGAGGTCCGGGATCGCAACCCAGGTGCCGTCGAAGCTGGCCGGCGAGCCACCTGCGGCCGCGGCGGTGCCGGCCGCGTCGTCGAGGAGCGAGAACAAGGTCGCGATTCCCTGCTCGGACTCGCGCCTGCGGACGAGGGCCCGCTCGATGATGGCCTCGAAGGCCAGGCAGAGCCCCTTTCGCGGATGGCCGAGCGAGTCGAAGGCTCCCGCCTTTACGAGCGACTCGACGGCCCTCTTGTTGAGCGCGCTCGGATCGACACGGCGACAGAAGTCGTAGAAGTCGGTGAAGGGCCCGCCCGCGTCGCGCGCCGCGACGATGTGCTCGACGATGGCCTCCCCGACGTTGCGGACGGCGGAAAGGCCGAAGATGATCACCCCCCGGCCACCGGCGACCTGGCCCCCCGCCGGGGCCGAGGCGGCCGGCACGGCCCGGATCGGGGTGAAGTTCGAGGAGGAGGCGTTCACGTCCGGCACCCGGACCTCGATGCCGAGCGTGCGGCACTCGGCAAGGTAGACGGCAGTCTTGTCCTTGTCCCCCTTGACCGACGACAGCAGGGCGGCGAGGTACTCGACCGGGTGGTTCGCCTTCAACCACGCCGTCTGGTAGGCGACAAGGCCGTAGCCGTACGAGTGCGACTTGTTGAAGGCGTAGTCGGCGAAGGGCTCGATGATGTCGAACAGCTGCTTGCCGAGCGCCTCGTCGTAACCCTGCCGGACGCATCCGGCGATGAACTTCTTGCGCTCGGCGGCAATGAGGGCGCGGTTCTTCTTGCCGCAGGCCTTGCGCAGATTGTCGGCCTCCTCGAGGGAATAGCCCGAGAAACGCTGGGCGACACGCATCACCGATTCCTGGTAGAGCATCAGGCCGTAGGTGTCCCCGAGGATCGCCTCCATGTCCGGGTGGAGGTAGGTGACAGGCTTGCGGCCGTTCTTCAGGTCCGGATAGTCGCGGTGCATGTTGGCCGCCATCGGGCCCGGCCGGTACAAGGCGACGAGCGCGGCCACGTCGTCGAAGCTCGTCGGCGCCAGCGAGCGCAACGTCGAGCGCATGGCGGCCCCCTCGAGCTGGAAGACCCCGATGGAGTCCCCTCGCCGCAGCATCTCGAAGGTCGCCTCGTCATCTAGGCGCATGGCGTCTATGTCGGGCCGGGAGCCCGTCGTCTGCTCGATGAGATCGAGGGCCATCTCGATCACAGAGAGATTGCGCAGCCCGAGAAAGTCCATCTTCAAAAGGCCGAGCTCCTCGACGCCGTGCATCTCGTACTGAGTGACGATGGGGGCGTCGCCCGGGTCGGTGCCGGGCTCGGGCTTGCGTTGCACGGGAAGGTACTCGGTGAGCGGCTCCTGGGTGATCACGACGGCGGCGGCGTGGATGCCGTCTTGGCGCCGGAGCCCCTCGAGGCCCCTCGCCACGTCGATCACCAGCTTCGCGTCCGGGTCCTGCTCGTACATCTCGCGGAGATCGGCTGCGGCCATGTAGCCGTCCTCGTGACCCTCGACCCGCTCGAAACATGCCCGGAGCGGGGTGTCCCGGCCCATGACGAGCGGGGGCATGGCCTTCGCGATCCGGTCGCCGAGGGCGTAGGGCAATCCCAGGACACGGGCACCGTCGCGCACAGCGGCACGGGCCTTTATGGTCGAGAAGGTGACGATCTGAGCGACGTGATCGGTGCCGTAGCGCTCGGCCACGTAGCGGATCATCTCCCCCCGGCGGCGCTCGTCGAAGTCCATGTCTATGTCGGGCATCTGCTTGCGGCCCGGGTTCAAGAAACGCTCGAAGAGCAGGTCGTAGCGGATCGGGTCGAGATCGACGATGCGCAGGCAGTAGGCGACGCAACATCCCGCGGCCGACCCACGGCCCGGGCCGACACGGATGCCCGAGTCCCTCGCGAAGCGGATGATGTCCCAGACGACGAGGAAGTAGGCGGAGAAACCCATCTCCGATATGACCCTCAGCTCGAAATCGAGCCGCTCGGCCACCTCCGGTGGGATCTGCGGGCCGTAACGGGCCGCGGCTCCCTCGTAGGTCAGGTGGGCGAGGTAGTCCGCCGCCGACTGCTCGTAGGTGTCGCCCCGGAACGCCTCGGGGATGGGGAATTGCGGGAGCGCCGGCTTGCCCAGTTCGAGCTCGACCTTGGCCCTTTGCGCTATCCACAGCGTGTTGTCGCACGCGGCCGGCAGCTCGGCAAAAAGACGCCGCATCTCTTGCGCGCTCTTCAGGTAGTGCTCCTCGCCCTCGAACTTGAACCGCTTCGGGTCGTGGATCGTGGCGCCGGTCTGCACGCACAAGAGCGCGTCATGGGCGACCGCGTCCTCGCGCCTGCAGTAATGGCTGTCGTTGGTGGCGAGAAGGGGGGCGGCGATGGCCCGGGCGATCCGGACAAGGCCGGGATTGGTCGTCCGCTGCGCCGCGATGCCGTGGTCCTGCAGCTCGACGAAGAGGCTCTCCTTGCCGAAGATGTCCTGAAGGCGCCCGGCCAGGCGCAAGGCAGAGTCGAAATCCTCGGCGAGCAGCGCCTGGGCGACCACGCCGCCGAGGCACCCGGTCGTGGCGATGAGGCCGACGTGATAGCGCTCGAGAAGCTCCCAGTCCACACGGGGCTTGTAGTAGTAACCCTCGAGGTAGGCGGCCGAAGAGAGCTTGATGAGGTTGCGATAGCCCTGCGTGGTCTCGGCGAGGACGGTCAGGTGGTAGTAGAGCTTCTCGCCTCGGTCGCCCTCGCCCCCGGTGTCGTCGATGCGGCCCCGCCGCACGGGGCGCTCGGAGCGGGACTGAGCGGCCATGTAGGCCTCGGTGCCGATGATCGGGGTGATGCCGGCGTCGCGGCACGCCTTGTAGAAGTCGAGGACGCCGTACATGTTCCCGTGGTCGGTGATCGCCAGCGCCGGCTGGCCGTCGGCGACCGCGGCCGCCACGAGATCTCCGATCCGGGCCGCCCCGTCGAGCATCGAGTACTCGGTGTGGGTGTGGAGATGGACGAACGATTCGCCCCCTCGTGCTTTGCCCTCGCCCGGCTCCACCACCGCTTGCCCACTCCCTGTCCACAGGCTCCGTCCACAGCCTGTGGACGAACTACAAGCCTGTCATTAGCCCTAGCGCACCATAGCGCGCCGGGTGTGCGGCGGGCGGAAGTGTGGGCCGGCCGCGGCCCTCTCGGTCACTCCCCACGGCAAAATTTTGCCACCGTGCGTGATATGCGCGACGCTGTACGTATGGAGCGCTCAGATCTCGACATGTTGTTACGCCGTCTGTCTGCTGCGGACGGCTCCGATTTGCACTTGAAGGTGGGCTCCCCACCACGAATGCGCATCAACGGCGACCTCGGGCGGGTCGCCGACGCACCGGTCATCACTTCGGACGACATGGTGCGGATCACCAAGGAGGTCATGCAGGAGCGGACCTGGGAGCATTTCGAAGCGACGAACGAGGCCGACTTCGCTTATTCAATTCAGGACCTGGGCCGCTTTCGTGTGAACGCCTACTGCCAGCGCAGCACCATCGGCATGGTCTTCCGGCTCGTGCGCTCTCATGCCAGGTCCTTCGGCGAGCTGAACCTCCCCGAGGCCGTCCGGCGGCTCGCCGACGAGCAACGAGGCCTCATCCTCGTGACGGGACCGACGGGCTGCGGCAAGACGACGACGCTGGCCGCCATGGTCGACCACATCAACCACACGCGTGAGTGCCACATCGTCACGATCGAAGACCCGATAGAGGTTCTGCACCACGACGAGCTCTCCGCGGTCAGCCAGCGCGAAGTCGGGTTCGACACCTCGAGCTTCCTCGTCGCTCTGCGTTCGGCGCTTCGCGAAGACCCCGACGTGATCCTCGTCGGCGAGATGCGCGACACCGAGACCGTCGAGACCGCCCTCAGCGCGGCCGAGACCGGGCACCTCGTCTTCGCCACGCTTCACACCATCGACTGCGTGGAGACCATCAACCGGGTCATCGACTTCTTCGCCCCCGCGCAACAGCGCCAGGCGCGCCTCAGCCTGGCCGGCGCTCTCAAGGGCACGCTCTGCCAGCGGCTCGTGCCCACCGCCGACGGCTCCGGAAGAGTGCCCGCCCTCGAGATAATGATCATCAACGGCCGCATCCAGCAGTGCATCATCGAGCCCGGCCAAGGCGTCGACATCACCTCGATCATCCGCGAGGGCGAGTACTACGGGATGCAGACCTTCGACCAGGCGCTCGTCGCCCTGCTCGAGGAGGGCACGATCGACTTGCGCGCCGCGACCCAGGCGGCCTCGAACCCGCACGACCTGCGCGTCGCCCTGCAAAAGCGCGGCCTGGTCGGTTCCGCCGTCCGCTAGCCGGGCGCGCTCACAGGCCCACCCAGGCATGCACGATCGGGGGCCCGAAGAGCACCGTTATCACGGTGCCGGCTGCTAAGGCCGGGCCGAAGGGGATCTGCGTCCGGCGTTGCACCTTGTGCATCGCCAACAGCACGGCGGCGGGCACGCCCGCGACGACGAAGCTGACCAGGAACGCGAGGACCACCTCGCGATAGCCGATCCAGCCGAGAAAGCCTCCGCACAGTCCCGCCAGCCGCACGTCGCCGAAACCGATGCCCTTCGGCACCGCGTAGAAGAGCGCGAAGAACACGGCGAAAGCGGCGGCGCCTCCGATCGCCGCCCCCGCCAGCGCAGACCAACGGTGCGTGCCGGCCGAGGCGAGGACGAGCAGGGGCACGCCCAGGGCCGCGGTCACGTACACGAGGGCGGAGGGGATCCGCATGTGCTCGACGTCGACCGCCGAGATCGCGACGAGGCTCGCCCCGAGCACGCAGAAAGCAGGCAGGGCCCACACCGAGGTCAATCGCCAAGCGAGGAGGACGAAAAGGATCCCGGTCCCGAGCTCCAACATCGCGTCCCTAGGTGGGATGTGCGCGCCACAAGCCCGGCAGCGGCCTCGCAGGAGCAAATAGGAGACGACGGGAATGTTGTCGTAGGCCCGGATAGGCGCCGAACAGGCGACGCAATGAGAAGGGGGCGACACGATCGACTCCTTGCGGGGGAGCCGGTCCACAACGACGCCGATGAACGAGCCGATGACCAGGCCGATGATGCCGGCCATCGCCCCTAGGGCCGCTGACATCCAGGCTCGACGACCCTTTCCTCAAGGTCGGTTCGCGCGGACGCGAGCACGACGATCACTTGCACGTTGTTTCCTCCGGCCCGGCTCGTCCTGGCTCGATGCCTCGCGTACCCTATCCGCGCTAGCCTAATCACGTAGCGCGCGGCTCCGACCGCTCAGCGTGCCCGCGCAACTCGCGGACCAAGACAGGCACATGTCGGCCGAACCTGGAAATGATCGAATAAAGAAATTCCGACGCGCGCCCGATGTTATTAGGGGATGAGTACCACGGAGCAGAGCGCGCCGCACGCCGCACGACGGCAATCGTCACCTTCCAAGGCGGAGGTCGCCGAGGCGCGCGCCCTTGCGAAAGAGGTCGGTCTCGACTATGTGGACCTCGACCGATACCCGCTTAATGCCGCCGCCACCTCCTTGCTACCACAGCAGGCCGCCCGTCGTCACCACTCACTCGCCGTCGGCTGGAAGTACGGCACCCCCGTAGTAGCTGTCTCCCGGCCGGACGACATCATGGTGATGGACGACCTCCGGACGACCATCGGGCGCGAAATCCACGCCGTGGTCGCCTGCGAATCCCAGATCGACGCCTACATCGAGCGCATGTACGGCCGGGCGGAGCCGCCAGCCGCCACCCCCCACGCAGCCACGCCGCGCAGCGCCCCCGACAGCGCCGCCAAGAGCCCGCCCGCTTCGCCATCGGCGCGGGCGGAATCTCCGGTGCGCCCCGCGCAGGCGGAGCCCCCCGCGCCGACGGAGCCCCCCGCACCGGCGGAGCCCCCCGCGCCGGCGGAGCCCCCCGCACCGGCGGAGCCCCCCGCGCCGGCGGAGCCCCCTTCACCGCCATCGCCGGACACCGTCCCCTCGACGCGAGCTGAGAAGAGCGAGCCGGGCTCGGCGCCCGACACCGAGCCCGCTCTGGACCTCGCTGTCGACGCCTCGTCGGCCTTAGCTTCCTCCGACACGGGCACGACCGCCGCAGAGGACGCCGAGGCAAGGCGCGCCCTCGCGGCCGCCTCCGAGTTGCTCGAGGGCCCGGCCCCCGGCCGCAAGCGGGGCACTTCCAAAGCGGCCGGCGAGTCCGGGAGCAAGGCGACGCCGGGGCTCGCCGAGCTGCTCGTGAGCTCGGGACAGGTCACGAGCGAGGAGATGGAAGCCGCCTTGCGGGAGAGGGCCGCGACGGGAAGGTCGCTCGGCGAGATCCTGAGCGAGCTCGGACTCGTCTCCGAGGAGGACCTCATCCGTGCCGCGGCCGCCGAGGCCGGCATGGAGTTCGTCGACCTCAACGAGCAGGCGCTCGACCCCGAGGCGACAAAGCTGATCCCCGAGGCGCTGGCGCGCCGCCACCGGGTGCTCGCCCTCGGTTTCAGCGGCGACACGCCCATCATCGGCATGGCGAACCCGTCGGACGTGTTCGCCGTCGACGACCTGCGCACGCTGCTCGGGACCGATCTCCACATAGTGGTCTGCAGCGCAGGCCAGATCTCCGAGTACCTGTCGCGGGTCTACCGCCATGACCGCGAGACGACCCTCGCCGCCCAGTCGGCCGCTTCCCAGACCTCGGCCGCCGACGAGACCCGGGTCACCGAGATCACCGATCTTCACGCCGTGGTCGAGGACGCCCCGATCGTCAAGTACGTCAACTTGATCCTCCGCCAGGCTCTCCAAGAGCGCGCCTCGGACATCCACATCGAGCCGACGTCCGACGACATCCGTATCCGGTTCCGCATCGACGGGGTGCTGCACGAGATCACCCGTTCCCCGAAGGCGATCCAAGGTGGTGTGACGACGCGCCTCAAGGTCATGGCCAGCCTTGACATCGCCGAGCACCGTACTCCCCAGGACGGCCGCATCACCCTCACTGCGGGCCGGCGCGAGATCGACCTACGCGTGGCGACGCTCCCGACCGTGCACGGGGAGAAGATCGTCCTACGCGTGCTCGACAAGTCGAGCGCCACCTTGCAGCTCTCCGAGCTCGGCTTTCTCCCCACTGTCGAGAAACGCTACGAGGTCGCCTACCGCAAGGCGTACGGCACGATCCTCGTGACAGGGCCCACAGGCTCGGGCAAGTCGACAACTCTGTACGCGACCTTGAACGCCCTCAACTCCCCCGAGCGCAACCTCATCACGGTCGAGGACCCGGTCGAGTACCAGCTCCGCGGCGTCAGCCAGGTGCAGGTCAACCCCAAGGCGGGCCTCACCTTCGCAAATGCCCTGCGTTCCATCCTTCGCTCGGACCCCGATGTGGTGCTCGTGGGCGAGATCCGCGACCGGGAGACCGCGGTCATCGCCATCGAGGCCGCCCTGACGGGCCACCTCGTGCTCTCGAGCCTGCACACCAACGACGCCGCTGGCACGCCGATGCGGCTCGTCGAAATGGGAGTGGAGCCGTTCCTCGTGGGCTCCGCCCTCGATTGCGTCCTGGCCCAACGCCTCACCCGCCAGCTCTGCGAGAACTGCCAGGAGGATGCTTCGCCGACTGCCGAGGAGCTCGAGCTGATCGGATTCACAGAAGAGGATGCCCCGCCTAACGGAAAAGTGCGGTTCCGGAGGGCTGTCGGATGCCAGGCCTGCAGCCGGACCGGCTACCGCGGCCGGATCGCGCTTCAGGAGCTCCTACTTGTTGACGAAGAAATCGAACGGGCAATCATCACCCGCAGCTCCAACGATGACATCCAGCACCTAGCCCTCGAACAGGGGATGGTTCCATTGCGTCATGACGGACTACGCAAAGCAGCACTTGGCATAACGAGCCTCGAGGAAATACTGAGGGTGGTCGTATGAGTGCCGACCGGCGGTCAGCAACCGAGTGGTCCAAGCGTCTGGCCGAGACATTGGTCGCCGTCGGCCGCATCTCCGGCGACGACGCCGCCGCCGCACTCTCGGAGGCGGCTACTAGCGGCCGGCCTGTCGCCGCGGTGCTCACTGACCGGGGCTTCGTCGAAGCGGCGGTGTCGCTCTCCGAGCTCGCTCGGATCTCAGGGATGACCTCGGTTGACATCTCCGAAAAGCGGCCGATGGGAGAGGCGTTCCGCTTGGTGCCCGAGCTGTTCGCTCGGGAGCTGGACGCGATCGGCTACAGGCTCGAGGACCAACGCCTGACTCTGGCGTGCGCCGAGCCGATCGACACCGCCCGACAGCGTGAGATATCCGCCTTTCTCGGCATCGAGGTGAACGGATGCGTCTTGGCCGACCCTGTCGCCATCGAGCACCTCATGAACGCCGTCTACCCCCGCCTTTCCCCAAGCGAGGAGACGGCGGCGAACCCGGCGCAGGCAGCAGCCTCCTCACCGCTGACGACCGTTAAGCCGCTGACGATTGCTTCGATGGACGCGGTGCCAACGCCGAGCCCCTTGACGAACGTGGCAGCGCAGGTGCCCGAGCCCGCCATGGCCGGCACTCAACACCCACGTGACGTGTCCTCCAACGGTTCCCTCGAGCCGGGCTATGACCCCGACGACTGGAAGGGCGACTACAGCCTCGACGCGCGTCCGAGCCTGCCGAGCTCGGGCGGTAGGCCGGACATGGAGCCTTTCACACCCACGTACAACCCCGACGGTACCTTGGACATCGACGAGTTGCTGACCTACGCCGTGCGCAACGGTGCGTCAGACCTTCACCTCGCCAACCAGCTTCCTCCCGCCATTCGCATCGACGGCTCGCTGCGGCCGATCGAGGGCCTCGGGCGGGTCGACAACGAACAGATCCGCGAGATGGTCTACCGGATCCTCACCCAGGGCCTCCGTGAGCGGTTCGAGGCGGAGCACGAGCTCGACACCTCCCACACGATCATGGGCGTGGGACGCTTCCGGGTCAATGTCTTCCTGCAGCGAGGCTCGATCGGGACCGTCATGCGAGCCATTCCCCATGAGATACCGTCCTTCGAGACACTCGGCCTACCCGCCGTCGTCCCCTCGCTGGCCGAGCTGCGACGGGGCCTCGTGCTCGTGACGGGACCGACCGGATCGGGCAAGTCGACGACCCTTGCATCACTTGTCAACATCATCAACCAGACGAAACCACTCCACATAGTGACCGTCGAGGACCCGATCGAGTTCCTGCACACGCACAACCGGTCGATCGTCAACCAGCGCGAGGTGGGATCGGACACGAAGTCCTTCGCGGAGGCGCTCCGTCACGTGCTGCGCCAGGACCCAGACGTGATCCTCATCGGTGAGATGCGCGACACCGAGACGATCGCCACAGCTCTCACGGCAGCCGAGACCGGCCACTTAGTGTTCGCGACCTTGCACACCCAGGACGCTCCCCAGACAATCGACAGGATCATCGACGTCTTCCCGAGTGCCCAGCAGGACCAGATCCGGATCCAGCTCGCCTCGTCCTTGGAAGCAGTGATCACCCAGCAGCTGGTTCTGAGCGCCAGCGGATTCGGTCGTACGCCGGTCGCCGAGATCATGCTCTGCAACCCCGCGATCCGCAACCTCATCCGGAGCGCCAAGACGCACCAGATCTACTCCCTGATCCAGACCGGGGCCGCGTCGGGGATGCAGACGATGGACCAGGGTCTGGCCAAAGCCGTACAGGCGGGCACCATCACCGAAGCCATGGCCTTTGACCGCTGCCACGATCCGAACGAGCTTCGTGACTACCTGAGGCAGCGATGACATCAACCACCCCCGGTCTGGAGGACTGAGCCATGCCAACGACCACTTTCGACTACAGGGTCCGCGATGCCGACGGCAGGTTGGTAAAGGGCCAGCTTGAGGCCGACAGCGTGCCCTTGGTCGCGGCCCGCCTCAGGGACATGGGGTACGCGCCCATCGAGATCAAGCCCGTCTCGATCAACTTGAGGCGCGAGATCAACATCCCCGGCGTCACCGACCGGGTCGCGCTCAAAGACGTCGCCCTCATGAGCCGCCAGCTGGCGACCATGGTCGCCGCCGGGCTCACCTTGGTGCGGGCACTCGGAGTGCTCGCCGATCAAATCGAGTCCAAGCCCCTTCGCGACGCCATGCTCCAGGTGCGTCAGGACGTCGAGCAGGGCTCGTCGTTATCGAGCTCGCTGGAGAAGCTGCCCAAGATCTTCCCGCCCCTCTACATCGCCATGGTTCGTGCCGGCGAGGTCGGGGGCCAACTGGACTCCGTCCTCCTCAAGCTCTCGACCACCCTCGAGAAGCAGGTCGAGCTCCACCAGAAGGTGCGCTCAGCCATGGCCTACCCGGCCATCGTGATGTGTGCCGTCATCGTGATCGTCACGGCGATGATGATCTTCATCGTCCCGATCTTCAAACACCTGTTCACCTCATTGAACGGGACGCTCCCCCTGCCGACCCGGATCGTCATCTCCATCTCCGACGTCGTGGCCAGCGTCTGGCTCCTAGTCGTTATCGCCACCATCATCGTGATCGTGGTGGCGATGCGCCGGTGGATCGCGACCCCGAGCGGAAGGAGGAAGTGGGACGCGTTCAAGCTTCGCCCGCCGGTGTTCGGCCCCCTCACTCACAAGGTCGCGCTCGCCCGCTTCTGCACGACGTTCTCCTCGCTGCTCTCCGCGGGCGTACCGGTCATCGAGGCGCTCGACATCGTCTCTGTGAACGCTGGCAACCAGATCGTCGCCGACGCCCTTGTCGGCGCCCAAGAGGGCGTCCGCGAGGGCAAGTCGCTGTCCGCCACGCTCGCTCAGTACCCGGTCATGCCGATCATGGTGACCCAGATGATCGAGACCGGCGAGGAGTCAGGAGCGCTTGACGACATGCTCGAGAAAGTCGCGACGTTCTACGACAACGAGGTGAACGCGACCGTCGACAGCCTTACTTCGATCCTCGAACCTTTGATCATCGTGTTCATGGGTGCGTGCATCGGGGCCATCGTCGTAAGTCTCTACCTCCCCATGTTCGACTACGTCAAGCTGTTGCAGCAGCCAAACGCCTGAGGCCGGGGCGCGGCCGGCAGGGCGTAAGAAGGGCGTCTCCATGGGCACCTGCGCTCTTCGGCTCAAGAAGTGCCCGGACAACGCCGATATGAAAGACCGCGTGATGTTGTTGCTTCGAACCGCCTAAAGGACCTTGGAATGCCAATCATTCAGGAGGCCGACCGCAGCATGCCGTGCAAGATCTGCAGCACAGTCGGTTCATTTTCAGTGTCAGGAGCACGTTGATGCCTACGCGACGCGTGAGTGTCCAAATCAGCAGCAGCGCGGTCCGCATGGCGGAAGTCACCGTCGGGCATGGGCGGCCTGAACTCGTCCGTCTCGGCCAGGTCGCCCTTCCGCCACGGGCGGTCATTGACGGCGTGATCCTCGACCTTCCTGCTGTTCGCGTCGCGCTGGAACGCTGCGTCAAAGAGGGTGGCTTCTCGCCTGGAGACGTGCATGTGGGAATCGCCGGACTTCGGGCGATAACGCGCGAGCTCGAGATGCCGCTGGTGCCCGACTCGGAGATCGACGCCGCCGTGCGGCTGCAGGCGCTCGATGTCATCCCGTTTGCGATCGACAGGGCGCTCATCTCCGCACGTCCCTTGGAGGAAACCATCGGCGCCAACGGAATGCCCGAGCGGCGCGTCCTTGTGGCGGCCGCTCACCGGGACCTCGTCGATCCCCTTGTCAAGATCGTGACGGATGCCGGGCTGACACCCATCAGCGTCGAGCCGACCTCTTCTGCGATGATCAGGGCTCTTTTCGATCCGCAAACAGCTGTCGAGGGCCCTGAAGCGATCGTCGCGGTCGGTGGTGGGCTCACGAAGGTAGCCGTCCACGAGAACGGGGTTCCCCATTTCGTCAGGACGATTGCAGAAGGCGGCGACGCCGTCACAGCCGCCATCGCGGGCGCAATCGACCTGCCGCTGGCCGATGCCGAGGCGGCAAAGCGGAACCTGGACGAATCCGCCCCCCACATTCGTGTTGCGCTTGGCGCAGCGCGAGATGCATCCATGTCTCTCATCAACGAGCTACGAAGCTCGATCGACTACTACGCGAGCCTGACGGGCCGTAGCCCTGTCCGCCGGGTGGTGCTCACCGGAGGTGGATCTCGGCTCTCCGGTTTCGCCGAGCTGCTGCAACAGCAGCTTCGGCTGCCCGTGGTGCAAGGGAGCGTGCTCAACCGAATCGACTGCTCGCGACTTCACCTTCCTCCCGAGGAGATCGCCCGGCTCGACCCTGCAGTGGCCGTGGTCGTCGGACTCGCGCTCCCGGGCCCGAAGGACGTCAAGGAGCTCGACCTGCTTCCACCTGAGGTCGTACTCGGGCGCAAGCGCGAACGACTGGAGCGATCAGTCGTCCTTGTGGGCCTTGTCCTTGTCGTCGCGATGGTCGGCCTCGGTGCCCTTCGCTTCCTCAAGGTGCACAACGCTGAGAACAACGTTGCCAGCCTCCAGGGACAGATCACGGGCATCAATGCCCAAATTCCCCGGTACAACAAGGTCCAACAGGAACATTCCATCATCCTCAACCTCGCTGCGATCAGTAATCCCATCGTGAACGAGGAGGTGTACTGGCCGGGAGTGCTTGCAGCCCTCACGAGTGCCACCCCACCTGGGGGAGTGATCAGTTCCTTCGCCGCCGGTGCAGTTCCCCGACCGGCTGCGGCTACGCCGACCAGCACGGCTCCGGTCGCACCGTCTGCGACCCAGATCGCGTCCCTCAGCCTCTCTCTCTCAGCGGAGAGCGGGTACCCGTACTTCCGCAGCTGGTATTACTCGATCAACGGCTCTGGCACCCTGACTGTGAACGGGTTCACCGGGATCTCCCAGGTTGCCACAAGACAGATCGGTTACAGCGCAACGGTTGGAGTAACCGCCGAAGTTACCTCTCCTCGAGCCAAGGAATTCCAGGTGCCGCGATGACCAGAATGCCCAGTTTCAACCTCGACTTGCTGAAGTCCAAGGTCGTGCTCATCGTCACAGGCGTCGTGATCCTCCTGCTCATAATCTGGTGGTTCGCCTGGATGACACCCGAGAGCAACAAGCTCACCTCCGTCCAACAACAGGTGAGCTCCGATCAAACAAGGGTCACCCAGCTGAACCTCGAGCTCGAGTCGCTCAAGGCGGAAAAGAAGCTCGTCATCAAGGAGCTCCCCTACCTCAAGAAGGTTACGACCGCGATCCCGCCAACCGAAGATCCGCCCGGTATCGTCGACTCACTCAACAACCTTGCGACGGCCACAGGCTGCGACCTCTTGTCTGTCACCCCGGCGGACAGTCCGAGCCCTAGCGGCGTGGCAGGACTCTCAGACATAGGTGTTTCCTTCTCGATCGCGGGAAGCCACAAGGACGTCTTCCAGTTCCTGAAGGGCTTCTACCGCATGGGACGCCTGATGACGATCAATACGGTCAGTATGTCTGCGGCCGGCTCGAACCCCAACGTCCTGGCCGTCAACGACGGGCAGCAGTACAGCATGACCGTGAGCGCGCTCGCCTACACGACCTATGTGACTCCTGGTTCGGTTACCTGAACCCCACGCAGGCCGACTTCTCCCGACCGAACACTGGCCTAAGGGTCTGGTAGACGAACCCGCTGGAACGTGTCAACGGCCGCGGGGTTCGGGTCCCCGCCGGGCACCCACGACCGTATCCTGCGGGCGCCCGCTGAGGAAGACTCGTTAAGAGGTTCAGGTTGACTCGCAGCTCGAAGTCCTTCTCGAGTCTGTCACCGCCTTCTCGCCTCAAGTGGTTCGTCTCCTCGTTGCGACAAGGTCTCCACCCAGCGGCAGCAGCTCAGGCATCCTGTGTGTCAAGCTCGCTCCCGGCGGTGACGACCACCCCAGGGACCACACGTCCGTGCCGAAGATTGTCACTCAGAGCGTTGAGTCGAGTTGCGTCGTCCGGTGTCGCTCGCCGAAGCGGGGGCCGAGCCCTCAGCGGCTGTTACTTCTCCGCAGCTGGAACGTCGCGTGCTCGGGGCCCGCAAGGCCTTGGCACCTTGACGTTGCGGAGTTCTGGAACATGACCTGGGCACTCGTCGCAGTCGCGTCGAGGGCACTGCCTCTTCGGCCGCTGACGGCTCGCCAGTGCCCTCTGCAGATTCGATGAGCCCGAACGCCACGGCGCGCCTCATCGCTCGCGAGCCAGAGTCCTTGCCAGCTCCAAGGGCGCGGTCCTTGTCTTCGACGGCGCCGGTACTGGGTAGACGCCTGGAGTCATCCCCAGGCGCCCCCGTTAGAACCGGACAACACCGCCTGACGGGCACTTCTGCCCGGGCGGTAGCCGAAGCTGCAAGGCAGGAACCCCACCTCAAAGCCAGATCCTAAGACCTGCACAGTGGCTTGCTGGACCACCCGATCAGCAACAGTGGGAAGGCCCCGCGGGCGCTGTCGTCCGTCAGGCTTGGGAATCTCGACCCGGCAAACTGGCGGCGGGACATAGCGTTCCGCCAACAGCAGCCGTCGTCGCAACGAGGCCAGTTGGTGCTCCTCGTCAGCGGCAAAGGCGTTAATCGACTGGCCGTCGACCCCAGCCGCCCCGGAGAGGGTTCGGACCTTGGCCCAAGCCCTCTCCAAATTGGCAGGGTCGGCGATGGCTTCCAGCAACTGGCCCACGGCCAGCTCCGCTCACGCACCTCGGACTGCTCGGACCCTACGAGGTCTCCCCCCAGATCATCCCGACGGCGTTGTCGCCCCCTGCCAGCCGCAACCACCCCCTGACGCCCCCACGACCCAGCCGTTCCTGTCTCTGCGCCACGCGCCCTGGTCATGGGGCCATCGGCTTCCGGCTTGCGCGCCGCGTCGCCACGTCAGGAGGCCTTCTAGCGGTTCACTGCTCGTTCCGGCCGAAGGCTTTGCCTCCGCCCCCTTCAGACCCCCGGACACCCGGACGCCCTGGGCATCGGCTACTCAAACTTCAACGCCAAAGCTCGGGAAGGACTTTCACCTCCTCGTCATCGAGACTGCTGGGCGTACGCGCGACAGGGCCTCCTGACCTGAGTCAGGAGGCCCTGTCTCATTCGCAGATCGCTCGAGGAACTAGCCCCCAAGGCAGATCTTGGTAGGCAACTAACCGCTCGGGAAGCCGCTGGAAGTGAAGCCCGTCCCGGTAACGGTCGAAGCGACACAGGTTGAACTGCCCGTGTTCTTGAGCACTCCGTAATAGGTGCCGGTCGCGTGGTTTGTGTTGCCGCCTCTGTTTGCGGACTGCGACGCCTTCTGGTCGACGACGATCCAGCAGTCCTTCGTCCCGGGCGAGAAGGCCGCGAGAACGATGTAGCCGAGATTGCCGTTGGCAGAGAGCGAGATGACGTTCGACTTGGTCGACGTCGCCGCGCTGACGAACGACAGGCCCGTGTCGACGGCCGTGACGGTCGACACCCCTGCACCAGGCCACATGATGTAGCTGTAGGACTGGTTGTTGTTGGTGTAGAAGGTGTCGGCACCTGTGAGGGCCGTCTGCAAGTTGGCCTGCGCAGCAGTGTTGTTCGCGGTCTTGGTCACCGACAGGAACGTCGGAATGGCGATCGCAAGGAGAATGCCGATGATGAGCAGCACAACGAGCAGCTCAATAAGCGTGAAGCCCTCCTCTCCAGCCTCTTCGAGCCTGAGGCGCCGCGCGCGGAGCCTCTCAGGAACATGTCTCATTAAGCCTTCCTCCTCGGGTCAATGGAAACTGCTACCAAGGTGAATTTCGGCAGCGGCGGCCGGAACTTTAGCCTTATCTAACACTCTTCGTGACAGCGAGAGCACGCAGAGAGACCTTTTCGCTGTCAGCCGCGGCGCGCGGCACGCTGTTCCGCGCTCTTGAGCGCTCCTCGCAAGCTCGCCGACATCACCGCGTCATCCACAGCCGCAGTTAGGGCCAGTCGATAGAAGTGGACAGCGCTCCTCCAGTTGTGCTCAGTCCCGGCCAGCTCTGCCAGACCCTGGAGTGCCTGGATGTACCACTTGTCGCACGACAGCGCCCGGTAGTACTCACTGTGGGCGAGCCCGTATGCTTTGACCTCGGCGTCCGCGCTCGCCAAGAGGGTCCAGATCTCTGGGTTCTTGGAGTCCCGGCCCGCGGCGACAGCCGTCCACTGACGCGCTTCGGCCAAGTCGGCAGAAGAAGCAGATGCGCTGTTCAAGCTGTCAAAAGCCTTGATCTGAGAGACCTCGAGCGCCGAATCCGGCCAGTAGGGAAGGAGCCGGTTGGCGTCCTTTGTGGCTGCGAGGTTGAACGGCCGGCCCGGCCCTGAGTTCCTTCCACGGAACATGTAGGCGTCCCCTGCCACCATCGTGACCCCGAGAAAGAGCGCCAGAGCGAGCGCGACAACGGTCGTGAGCAGGCCATAGCGAGTGCAGGTACGTCCGCTGACCCTCCCTCCGGCGCTCTGGTCGACGTTCGCGCCCGACAGTTGGGCAGCATCCGCTGGTATGTCTTCTGGCCTCGAGCGCACCGCCGTCGCGGCGCCGAACGCCAGGAACGCGAGGGGAAGGATGGCCACATTTATCGGCTCCACGAGCTCGACGGCGACCATCGCTACGCCGAATCCGAGGAACGCGCAGCGACCTGCCGCTCGGGCTGCTCCGAACAACCAGACCAGGAAACACCCCAGGCCGAGGAGCCCGGTCGTCACGGCAACCTCGACGAAGATGTCGTGACCGTCGGTCAGGATCCTGCCGGCCAGCACGTGCTGATAGAAGGGAAGCGTCGCGGTCGAGTCCATCGCCGTTCGCAGCTGACCGGGACCGGCACCAAGCAAAGGGTGGTGCACTACGTAGCGCGCACCTTGTAGCCACACCCGCAGCCGGACCCCAAACGTGGTCTCGCTGGTGCCCGAGGACACCCGAGAACTGAAGCCGGAGCCGCCGCCCAGGTAGGCGATGCCGTACCCGGCTGCGATGAGCAATGCATAGGTCCCGCCTCGACGTAGACCGTAGGCGTACAGCGCGTACAGCACGAGCAGGGCGAGAACGACGAGGGCGAATCGCTCGAAGCTGAACTCGAGGCCAACCGCCAGCAGCAGAACGACAGGGCTCCAGCGCAGTGGCGCCCGGCACACCTTTTCCGTCACGAGCGCCAGGGTGCCAAGCAGGAGGGCCTCCAAGTGTATCGGGTTCCCCAAGAGCCCGTCCGCCTGGTTGCCATTGAACAGTGACAGCCCCGGAGTCGGGAGGTTCTTGAGGATCTGGAAAACGGCCATGAGCGCGTTGCCGAGTGCACCGACCAGCAGCCCCGCGAAAAGCCACCGTCGATCCTTCGGACCGAGTGAGGCCCCGATCGCGAAGGCACCAGCTGCACCGAGCCAGAACAGCCAGCCTGTGCCCCAGAGGTAGAGGCCAAAGAACCCGATATTCGGTGACGGGGAGACAAGGGCCGACACAAGCGCCACGGCGAGGAACGCCGCCGCGGCTCTTGCCGGCCAACGCAGCGGTGAGTCCGCGATGACAAGACGGGCCAAAGGTACGATGCCCACCGCGGCGAAGAGTAGGACCACAGCGAATTTCGGCGTGAAGGTCACCGAGTTCACCTTCGGCGAGAACGCAAGGCACAGGGCCGCCGCGCCAATGGCAGCGAACACGCCAAGATAGCTGACACCGCCAAAGCGGTCCTGCGGTGACGGCCCGCGCGACTCGGGCAGTTCGGGCTCGGGCGTCACTATTACCTCGTTGGCACCGCCGATGGTGAGTTGTGAGCTTGAATGGTCGGTGATGAGTCGTCCGGTCAAGTGGCTCCTTCCCGTGGTGACGCTAGCCGTCGTCATCGCCACCGAAGCGGTTCATTCACGCTATGTAGCTCGGCAGGTTTACCCGCTGACTGAAGAACCACGTTTCCGGTGGATCCTGATCTTCATCGCTCTGATCTGGGCGACCAGCTACGCAGCCGGGCTACCGGGATCGGGCGGCAGCCTGTCGCGTCGCTTCGCCAGGGCGTTTGCCGCTCTCGGAGCGGCCGATGTCATCATCTCGGTTCTCCAACTCTTCACAGGCGCCCAGCTCCTGCCACGTTTCGTCGTTTTTGTCAGCTCCGCGATCTTGGTCCCGGTGTTCGTGCTCGTTTCCGGACTGTCCACTGCGACCGAGCGCGCGCGGGCGTACCTGGATCGAGTGGTGGCGGTCGTCGCTGGTGAGGAGGCCGAACGCCTGGAACGCGACACACAAGCTCACACGGAGCGACCGGCAAAGCTGTTCGCAACTGTGCAACCCGACGACGTGATGCCGACGCCTGACCAACCGTGGCCGTTGGCACAGCTCGTCAATGCCAACAAGGCGAACCTCCTCGTGCTCGACCGGGAGGCGCAACGGCGCGAGGAGATCGTCACCCAAGCTGCAGAGCTCCATTCGAAGGGGGTGAGGATCCGGACGCTCTCGCTCTTCTATGACGTCTGGCTGGGCAAGTTGCCGATCTCCGAGCTCGAACGCATATCTCTCCTGTTCGACATCAACGAGATCCACAGACCGGCCTACGCGCGGAGCAAGAGGGCTTTGGACCTCGTGATCGCGTCAATCGGGATGTTGGCCCTTGCCGTGGCCGTGCCCGCTGTGTCGCTCGTTGACTTGTTTGGCAATCGTGGGCCTCTCTTCTACAGCCAACCCCGGGTGGGCAAGGACGGCAAGGTGTTCACAATCCACAAGTTCCGCACGATGCGCCCTGGAGGCGGATCCTCGAGCTGGACCGAAGAGGACGACCCGCGCCTTGGCAAGGTTGGCCGGATGCTTCGACGTCTTCACGTCGACGAGCTTCCCCAGATGTGGAACGTCCTCCGCCACGATCTCTCGATCGTGGGGCCACGTCCGGAGCAACCCCACTACGTCGAGCTGCTCGCCAAAACCATCCCCTTCTACGACCTGCGTCATCTCGTTCGTCCGGGCATCACGGGCTGGGCACAGATCAATTACGACTACGGAGCGAGCGATATCGACGCCCTCGAGAAGCTGCAGTACGAGTTTTACTACCTGCGGCACCAAAGCATGGGCCTGGATCTGCAGATCATCGGCCGGACCTTGCGAACCATATTCGAGGATAAAGCGCGCTAGCCCTCCTTCTGAGCGCCATTTTGAAAGTGATGGACGACTTCCGCGACTGCCCTGCGAAGGCACACGGTCGCGCAACGGCCTGCGATCCCAACGGCGACGACGGGCAGCAGGACGCGCTCCCAGCCGCGGGCGCTCTGACGGGAGAACCGCCACAGCGACAAATGATGGGCGGCAATCATCCTGTAGGGAACCGCCGCGGTCGAGACTCCGCCAAGATGGAGGACATGAGCGGATGACTCATAGCCGGTATGCCATCCGGCCCTGGCAAGCCGCCAGCAGAGATCGACCTCTTCCACGTACATGAAATATTGGTCGTCGAAGCCGCCCACGGCGTCGAAGGCCTCGCGGCGAACAAGGAAGCAGGCGCCGGTCACCCAATCCACAACCCCTGTCGCGGCACGCGCTCGGTTCGCATCGCGATAACGCCTGCTGTAGGTGTTCTGCGGTGCCAGCACGCCCAGGATCGCCTGGAGGCTCGAACGACCCAAAGACGGAAAGGCCCGCCCGGACGGGTGCAAACCCCCGTCGCGCGTCACTAGCGCCGGTCCGACCAACCCAAGCGTCCGATCCCGGGCAAGGCGGTCGACCATCGGGGCCAAAGCCCCCGGTTGCAGCACGAGATCGGGATTGCAAACAAGGAGCAGATCGCCGCCCACGCGCCGGGTGCCAAAGTTCACACCGCCCCCATAGCCCAGGTTGCGGCCCGTGTGGAGCACTCGTGCAGCCGGGTTGTTCACTGCGAGGCATTCGAGCGAGTCGTCTGTGGATCCGTTGTCTACGACCACGACGTCCTGGATACCCTCGCGCTCCAAGCTCGCGACGCACTGGCTCAGCGCTGCCCCGGCGTTGTAGTTGACTACGACGGCGGCGACCTCGTTGATGGACGGTTCATCTGTCATCGACGTCGCGAGACGCTAGTCACCGGCTCCACCGAAGTCCCAGCTATCGTCTCTCACGTGCAAGACGGTGTCCGCTTACGCGTGGCGCTCTTCCACGGGTTGCCGCCGGGTGGAGCGCTGCGAGCTCTCTACGAGGTGCTCAAGCGCTTCCCGTCGGACTTTCAGGTCGACCTATTCAGTGCCGACGTGGCTCCCGTGGACAGGTTTAGCAACCTCACCGCGGGGACCTACCGGCTCGACCTGTCCGAATCGGTCGCGTCTACGAGAAGTTACCGGCTTCCAGGCGCCGTCCGCATAATGGGGCCTCGCCTCGGACGCATGGGTGCCTATGTAGTCGCTGGAGAAGCGATGCGGCGGGTCCAGCGGCAGATGGCGCACGACATCAACCGTGGCGGCTACGACGTTGCGTTCGTGCACGCCTGCCGCTTCAGCTTGTCTGTCCCCATCGCGGAGTGGTTGACCGTGCCCTGTGTGTTCTATGCGCAGGAAGCGAGGCGGGTCGGGTTCGAATCTCCTCTTCCTCCTCCGGCCTCCCTGTCGCGCCCGCGGAAGGCTCTCATGGGCCTCTTGCGGCCTCCTTATGAGCTCGTCTGCCGTCGCCGCGACCAAAAGGCGGTCGCGGCCGTCGACCGCGTGCTCTGCAACTCGTATTTCAGCGCAGACGTTCTCACGGCTGCGTACGGCATCGACCCGGTCGTCTGCTACCTCGGCGTGGACGACCGCGTTTTCTGCCCCTCAGATGAGCTCTCGGACCGGTCAACGGCTTCACCGAACGCGCTCCGAGTGCTGTCAGTCGGAGCGCTTCACCCTGTCAAGGGCCACGATCTGGCGCTTGGCGCCACGGCCCATGCCGCCACCGCCACCTCCACTCCGGGCGAGCTGCATGTCGTGTACGAACGCGAGCGACCTGGTTACGCCTCAGAACTCGATAGTCGGGCCCGGGCGCTCGGCGTCGAGCTCCACCTGCACCGGGGCATTTCCGATGAGAAGCTCGTCGGTCTGTACCGCCAGGCTCGGGTTACGGTGTGCGCGGCGCGCTTGGAGCCCTTCGGGCTGACCGTGCTCGAATCGACCGCCTGTGGCACGCCAGTCGTCGCGATCGCCCAGGGAGGCTACCGGGAGACGGTCGTCGACGGCGTGAACGGGTACCTCGCCGAGCGGAACGTTGCCTCGTTGGGGAACGGCATCGTCCGGATCATGCAGGGAGATCTGAGAACTCCGCCCGCGGACTTGCACACCCTCGTCAGCCGCGACTGGAGCTGGGACGCCGCAGCAGACAGGATTGCCCAACAACTCCGCATCGCCGCATCGCAGCCGAAGAAAGGTGAGCGGCGACTGGCGAGCGTGCCGACCGGTCCGCCAGCAATGCTCAAGACAGTGAGGACGTGAGCCAGTGAGTGCCGCCATTTGCCGTTCCTGCGGTGCTGTTCTCGGCCGCACGGTGTTCGACCTCGGCCTCGTCCCGCTCGCAAACGAGTACCCGGCGACCGAGGAGGAATGCAGGACCGAGCAGCGATACCCGTTGAAGGTGCGCCTTTGCGAGCAGTGCTGGCTCCTTCAGCTCGAAGAGGCGGTATCTCCAAGCCGGCTGTTCTCCGACTACGCCTACTTCTCGTCTTACTCTGACACCTGGATGAGCCACGCAAAGCAGTTCGTGGACGACTTCCGAGAAAGGGGGCACCTGGACAGCTTGAGCCTGGTGGTCGAAGTTGCCTCCAATGACGGCTACCTTCTGCGGCACTTCGTCGACCTTGGCATTCCCGTGCTCGGTATCGACCCTGCGGAGAACGTAGTCCCGACCGCGCTGGCGGCCGGGGTGCCGACCGAAGTCGGGTTCTTCGGTCTTGAGCTTGCCGAGCGTCTGGCCGCGCGGGGAGTGGCGGCCGACCTGGTGGTGGCCAACAACGTCTTCGCGCATGTCCCGGACACGAACGACTTCGCAGCAGGCCTCGCAAGGGTGCTCGCGCCGGAAGGTATCCTCACGATCGAATTCCCCGAGCTCTCGACCATGCTCGGCGGTGCGCAATTCGATCAGATCTATCACGAGCACGTGTTCTACTTCTCCCTCCTGTCAAGTGAGTCCATTCTGCGTCGCAACGGTCTGCGTGTGGTCGGAGTCGAGCGCCTGGCCACCCATGGGGGAAGCCTTCGCCTCATAGCCTGTCGCGACTCGGCTCACCACGACGAAGACGCATCTGTCAGTGCCAAACGACAAGAGGAGCGAGAGCTCGGCTTGGCGGGCACGGCCGCATACGACGCGTTCGCGGCCGCGGCGGATCGCCGTGCCGAATCAGTGCGCTCGTTTCTGGAGCGGTCGGTAGCGGACCGAAAGAGGGTTGTGGGTTATGGTGCCGCAGCGAAGGGCAACACCTTGCTCAATTACTGCGGAGCCTCCACGGCTGAGATCGGTTACGTGGTCGACCGCAGCCCGCACAAGCAGGGCCACTTCCTCCCGGGCACGCACCTTCCCATCTTCGCCCCCGAGAAGCTCCTCTCGGATCGTCCCGACTACGTGATCGTGCTGGCATGGAACCTGATCGACGAGGTCCAGGCTTCGCTCCCTCAAGTGCGCGAGTGGGGAGGATCATTCGTTACGACGGTGCCGGTCCTAACGGTGCTCGGATGACGATCAGCGAGACAAGCTTGCCCGACGTGTTCGTGATCGAGCCCGATTACGTGAGGGACGAGCGCGGGTTCTTCGCCCGGCTTTACGGCGAGGAGGAGCTCGCAGCTGCTGGCATCGACGCCCGGGTCGCGCAGAACGCCATCTCGTTCAACGACTCCGTGGCCACGATCCGAGGCTTGCACTATCAACAAGCGCCACATGCGGAGACGAAGGTGGTCAGGTGCACGGCGGGAGTCCTCTTCGACGTGGTCGCGGACCTGCGCCCGGGCTCGCCGACTCGCCACCATTGGATCGGCTGCGAACTGAGCGCGTCGAACCGGAAAGCACTCGTCATCCCGCCGGGATGCGCCCACGGCTACCTGACCTTGACACCCGCCACCGAAGTCGCCTACCTGATATCGGTGCCCTACGTGAGGGACGCCCAGCGCGGGGTCCGGTGGGACGACCCCGTGCTCGGTATCTCTTGGCCCCGGTCACCGCTCGTGATCGGGGAACGCGACGCGGCCCTGCCGTTGCTCGAGCTGTGATCTCCAATAGGCGACGACGTCGTCGAGCATCTGGCTTCGGGACGTCGATGGTAGCCACGCCGCCTCGTTGCGGAGCCTGGTGTTGTCGCCGACCATCGCGTCAGGGTCGCCTTCGCCACGGGCTCTCGCACCGAATCGGAGCAGATCGAGAGATCCGCAGCGTGATGCCAGCTCCGAAATCAAGTCCTTCAACGTCACGCCCTCACCGGAGGACACGTTGACCGGTCCTTCGAGGCGCGCCCTGGCCACCACCACGAGGGCAGCGGCGACGTCGCGGACGTCCAAGAAATCGCGAACCTGGCTCCCGTCGGTGAGGTCGAGGGGCGTGGCACTGAGAAGGGCCCGCGTGACGAGGGGAAGCAAGCGTCCGGGATGCTCTCCAGGGCCAGCCACGTTGAAGATCCTGCACCAGGCAGTCGGGAGAATTTTACAACTGGACAGCTCAGCCGTGAGATCGCGAAGAGCAGCCTTCGCCCTCGCATAGGGCGTGGCATCATCAAGCTCGGCCGCCTCGGTGAGGGGGAACGGGGTGGGACGATACTCCGCCGACGTCCCCGCCACAGTCAGGTGCTCACAGCCACGGCTCACGAGCGCACCGAGAAGCTCGATGGACGACCGGAGGCTGCGGAGATTGGCAAGCTCCGCCGACAGGTAATCGGCCGGGTCGGCGTACCAACCGAGGTGAATGCAGAGCCGGACCGAGGCCGTCCCGAGCAAGCTGTCGAGCTGCGCGCGGGAGACCCACGCGTGCTCGATCGACAGCACCTCGACCCCCGCCGAGCAAAGTCGCGAAACGACATGGCGGCCGATGAAGCCTCCGGCGCCGGTCACGAGTGTGACCCCAGGCGAGTCGCGCGGGATCCGCCGGGCAGGAAGCCCGCTCGGCGCACCGGCGGGCCCGGGCCCACCCTCGGCAAACGTTCCCTTCACGGAGCCGATGACCTCCTCCGGTAGTCCTCAAGACCGAGGATCTGCCTAATGGGCAGGCGACGAGCGTTCCGAATCGCCCGTCCCGGGCGTAGCAACGCCATCGAGGCGAGCAGCGCAGCGTCATGGACCCGGTTCCTCGTCCTCGGCGCCCGTCGCAACTCGTCCCTCGCGTCGTCGACGACGAGGTCCCTGAATGGCGTACTCACCAGCCAGTGAAACAGCGCTCGGCGCCCTGCAACGCGAGACACAGGATCGATTTCCTCACGATCGCAGGTCTCAAGAAGATCCTTGAACAGTCCCAGGTGGAGCCACCGTGGAACTGGACCGGCGCCCTCTGGCTGGATGCCGCGCCAGACCGCTCCTACCTCCTTCACCTTGTAGCGGCGGTATTCGAGAAGTGCCTCTGGGAGCGTGCCGATCCTGTACCGGAGAAGCATCTCCCAGATGAGGATGACGTCGGGCCCGAAGCGCTGTGGGAACAAACCCGTCGTTTCCAGTGCCTCCCGGCGAGCGAGCCCGTAGACCATGAACCAGGACCGACGATCGAGATACGACTTGAGGCGCACGTTCAGGACCGGTGAACTCAGGGCTGCGGGCTGGTTGACCACGCCCAGCGCCTTGCCTGTTTCGTCGATGAACCTGACCGCGGGCACGCACATCGCGTGGTCGGTGTGCACGTCGAGATGTTCGACAGACTGCTCCAGAAAGCGAGGAAGGAACCGGTCGTCGCTCGCGGCCCAAGTGAACAGTGGACCCCTTGTGCCTTCGAAACAGCGATTGAAGTTCGCGCTCGCCCCGGAGTCCGATTCGACCCGCAGATACCGAACACGCGAGTCGGCTCGGACGAGCTCACGAGCGACTTCCTCGGTGCCGTCGCTCGACGCGTTGTCGCAAACGAGAAGCTCGAAGTCTCCGAACGACTGGCAACAGATCGAATCGAGACTCTCGACTATGTAGGGCATGCCGTTGCGGACCGGGAGCCCGACCGAAACCGGTGGCGCGGCCCGGCTCATTGGAGGGCTTCGGCTTTGGCTTGGGTCATGAGGCTCTCCCCGGGCGGGACGCGATCCCGCTCCAGGCTGTCACCACCGTGCTCCGCAGCTCGGGGCCGACGAAGATGAAGGACAAAGCGACGTGCAGGACAAGCGCGGGAACGAGGCACGCCACGACCACGACAACTCGATCAGGGCCGAGCTCCTGCAGGCAAACCCAGCCCGCCGCGAACACCAGCAGGGACGGCAGCATCCTCGCGTTGAGCTTGAACCACGACGACGCCGTGCTGTCGAGGCA
>Ga0187888_1000194_pt1 | contig 63698 bp, 63 predicted proteins | sample June2016WEW_7_40_FD_132987 | JGI IMG/M metagenome (GOLD analysis project Ga0187888, IMG submission 132987) | Peatland microbial communities from SPRUCE experiment site at the Marcell Experimental Forest, Minnesota, USA - June2016WEW_7_40 | ecosystem: Environmental > Terrestrial > Soil > Wetlands...
GCCTGGGCCAGGGGAAGAAAATAGTCGGCGGGGAAGTGGAAGAACTCGCCGATGACGTATTCTTCATCGCGGCCAGCCCGGCGATGCGCAAGATTCGTTCGCAAGCGGCGCTGGTGGCGAACGTGGACATCCCGGTGCTCCTGCTGGGCGAGAGCGGCACGGGCAAGGAAGTGCTGGCGCGTTTGATTCACAAGCTTTCGCCGCGGGCCCATCGCACGTTTTTGAAAGTCAACTGCGCGGCGGTCCCGGCGGACCTGCTGGAAAGCGAACTGTTTGGCTACGAACCGGGGGCGTTCACGGGCGCGACGCACGCCAAGCCGGGCAAGTTTGAGCTGTGCAACAAGGGCACGATTCTGCTCGACGAAATCGGCGAGATGCCGCCGCTGCTGCAAGCCAAGCTGTTGCACGTGCTGCAGGACCAGCAGTTCTCGCGCCTGGGCAGCCGATCGGTGATCAAGGTGGATGTGCGCATCCTGGCGGCGACGAACATCAACATTCCCGAGGCGCTGGCCGCGAAGCGACTGCGTGAGGATCTGTACTACCGGCTGAATGCCTTCACCCTGCACCTGCCGCCGCTGCGCGATCGGAAAGAAGAAATCCCCATCCTGCTGAGGCACTCCATGACGCGCATGGCGGAACAGTATGCGCGGCCTCCGCTGCCGCTGTCGCCGGCGCTACTCCAGACCTGCCAGGAACATTCCTGGCCGGGCAACCTGCGCGAACTGAACAACTTTTTGAAACGCTATCTGATTCTGGGGGACGAAAAGCTGGCCATGGCGGAATTGCTGCCGCGCGACGACGGCAATGGCAGCTTGCGCGGAGATGCCGTCGCCAAAGGAGCTGAGCCGGGAGGATTGAAGTCGCTGGCCCGCACGGCCAAGGACGAGGCGGAAGCGCAGGCCATTTCCCGAACCCTGGAACAGACCAACTGGAACCGCAAGCAGGCCGCGGCCATTCTCAAGATCAGTTACAAGGCTCTGCTGTACAAGATCCGCCAGTATGGCCTGGCGGAGGGCAAGAGCCATCACAAGCTTTCGGCGGGGGCGTAAGCGCGCATCCGCCGAAGCGCTGAAGTGTGTGCGTGGAGAACCCGTCTTCCGCCCCTTCGGGGCTTGGTCATTTCCCACTTTCTACCCACGGCTTACGCCGTGGGCTGCATTCCTACGCCGCTTCGCGGCTAAGAACTCCATGGTCTGCGAGGTTTTGGGTTCTCACGCACACACTAAAGCCCGGCATTTATGCGGCCCTTGGCGGCCCGGCTGAAGCCGGGCCCTACCCAAAACCTATTTGTGAAACCCGTTCTAGAACTTTCCCTTGGAACCGAAATGGCTTCCCGCTGGCCCTGTTCCCTGGCACCTGCCTTACGGAACCGTCAAGACGATGCTGGCGTTCTTGGTATCGCTGCCGGAAGTAGCAGCGATGGTCAGGGTGTAGGTGCCGGCTTGTGTCCCGCTGACAGGTGGCGGCGTCGAGGTTTTGCTGCAGGCGGGCTGCAGTAAGATCAGGGCGAAGACCAGACTGAGCAGCAGGACTCCAGCGATGCGCCTGCGCCGACGGTCACCTCCCAAGCCGAGCAAAGCCAATCCGGGAACTGCGAACCACACGGCATAGAAGGGCCGCTTCCAGAGGCTCGTCGTGGTGATGGGCCGCGCCGTAGTGGTAACGTTCAGCGTCGTAGTCGCGCCACTGGTCCCCTGCAGAGTAACCGGGCTGGTGGTAAAGCTTTGAGTGGTTCCGGTGAGGCCGGCGGGGATCGAAACCGAGAGCGAGATACCGCTGCCGTAGACCGGATGTGGGATCAGCTGAACCTGGTAGACCGCGGTATCCCCGGCGGTAGGTACGGCAACGTTGACCGGGCTCACGCTGAGGGTGAAGTCTGACATTTGCGCCGGGACTGAAGTCGTCGCAGTGTTGATGGCGTTGAGCGCGGTCGCCTGGAGGGCTCCGCCATTGAACTCAGCCTGAGTCCCGCTGCCGCTGGCCGCCGGCGTCAACGTTATGGTGATGGTCGCGGTTGAGCCCGCCTGCAGCGACGGTATGCTACAGGTCACGATGGATGAAGTCGAAGCAAAGCTGCAGTCCCCGCCGGGGACAGCGCTGCCAGAAACATAACCCAGCGAGATTCCGGTTATGGCGGGGCCGATGTTGTCGGTGACCGTAATGCCGGTGGCCAGGTCGGGACCGTTGTTAGTCAGCGTGTAGGTGAAGGTTGCCTGGTTGCCGGCGCTGATGTAGGTCTGGTTCGGACCCAGGGTAAGGACTCCAGTAATGGACAGACTCGCCGCGGTCGCGACCTGGGTTACGAAGGCATCATAGCCGCCGTTGTTCTGGGCCTGCAGCGGCTTGGCCAGCTGCAGGTCGATCGCGTTGGTGCTGCCCGCGACGTACAAGTTCTGGTTGGTGTCGAGCGCGATGCCTGTGCCCTGACCCAGAGCCTGTGCACCAGTGCCGGTGTTGGGTGTGGATCCGCCGTAGTAAGTGGTCCAGGAGCCGGTCGTGGTCTGTCCGGTGATGCTGGCGGCGGTGTTCAGCCGGGCGATAAAGGCGTCTTGCGTGCCGTTCAGCTGGCTCTGGATGGGGCTGGGATAGGGGAACACGGGGAAGCTACCCGCCGGGGGAGTGGGAGAGGCCAGGGTCTGCAGCGTGGGCGATTGGGTCCAGCCCGTGATCAGGGCGCCGTTGGCGTAATCGACCGTGATGGCCAGCCCCTCGTCGTTGTTCTGCCCGCCCAAATACGAGAAATAGGTCAGGGAGACGTTGGTCGGCGTGCCGGTGGTCGAGTTTGTCGGGTTGCTCAACCGCGCCACGTAGGCGTCGTTCAGAGGAGGAGTGGTGAGCTGGGCAGCACATCCGGAACTGGGGATGGGGGTCGGGGTGACATTATTCAGACACTTCTGAAACGAGGCAATTTGGGACAGAGTGCTGGAACCGACAAAGTCCGGCGAATTGGTAGTTCCGGTCACGTAGACATTGGCCGCGCCGGTCGGGTCGAGGGCGACTCCGTTGCCGAAATCTGACCCCGTGCCTCCCAGGTAAGTGGACCACTGCAGTTGCTCGCCCTGGGCCGCACTCGCATTGAGATTGAGCTTGGCCACGAAAGCGTCGGAGTTGCTGGTGGTCGACGTGTTGAGGCAGGTCTGAGCACCGACAATGACTGTCGGAGGCGGCTGATCGAGGCAGGGCTGATAGGCATTGAGAATGGGGAAGTCGGTGGTAGAGGACGTTCCGGTGTAGACGAAGTTGGTGGTGCCCGTGAAGTAGACGTTCTGGTTGACGTCCACGGCGACGCCGCCGCCGATGGCGATGGGAGTGGGCGTGTAAAAGGCGCCGCCGCCGAAGTAGGTTGAGTACGGGATGCTGCCGATTCCCGTCGCGGTTGTGCTGACTTCCGTCAGGAAGAACTGGATCGCTGCTCGCGGATAAAACTGATACGCCTGCTGCTCCGGCAACGTGCTGGCCGGGAATTGGTCCGAAACGCTGGAGACGCTCGGTGGGGTGGATTGGGTGGTGCCTGTAACATAGACGTTTTGCTTGGCATCAATGGTCATTCCGCTGGCGATGTCGGTGTTATTGCCCGAGAGATACGTCGAATACGTCAGCGCAGAAGCCGAAGGGTTGAGCACGCTCACGAAAACGTGTGTGCCGGGGACTTCGGGAACAGTCTGGTAGGCCGTCTCTGTGGTGGGAAATTTGGGCGAAGTAGTAGTGCCGGCCACATAGGCGTTTCCCGCGGCGTCCACCTGTATTCCGACCGGATAGTCGGTGCCAGTACCGCCGAGGTAGGTCACATAGTCAAGGACGGCGGGGGTTGAGCCCAGGGGCGGCGTGATTTTGGCGATGTAAACGTTCTGCGCTCCAGCGAGGGAGGTTTGCAACACGCCGGCGGTCGCGAGATTGGGCGAATTGGTCGAGCCAGCGAGGTAGATGTTCTGGCTGCCGTCGACTGCAACCGAAGTGTTCAGCTCGTTGCCGGTACCGCCGAAATAAGTCGCGAACGACAGCACGGGGTCAATCACCAACTCGCGCGAGCGATCGTAGGCGCCAATCGCGAATCCAGCGCGGTGCGCGTTGCGCAGCACAAACCTCGCTTCGACCGGCTGCTCGCGGCCGGCAATTTCCTGGTAAACGCGCGGAGCTTCCAGGCGGACGCTGGCGCCTTCGCCCCGGGCCCCGGCGCAGGGAATGACCAGAGCGCCATCATTCAACTGAAGCGGCTGGGCGCCGTCAAATTCCACTTCGACCTGTGCCGGATCAGCGCCCGGAGCCACTTGAAAGTCGTATTCCAGATGACCCTGATTTCCGTAGAAAACCAGATTGATGCCGGGATAGATCTGTTCAAAGCGGACGCGGGCGAACTGCGGAACACCGCGCCGCCACTTCGCCGGATCGTTGCCCAGCAGGTAATTGCTCTTGCCGGGAAGAAGATCCGTGCCGGTGAGACTGGCTGCCGGATTCGCGCCCGCCAATTTCATCTCCAGGGATTCGACACGAACCGAGGAAGAGCTGTTCTTTGACAAGTCGTGGGTTGACCGAGCGTGGGAATAAAGCCTGAGAGTCGCGCCTTCCGAGCCGAGCAGAAGGCTATATCCCGAGCCGCGGGCGAGGAACCGGGCATGGGGATCGGCCGGGTCGAGATTGGCCTGGCCCTGGTTGGGTTCGAACATCAGCGGCAAACCGGCAAAGAGAGTGCGCGCACGGGCTGCGAAGCCCGCCACGCGTTCGGTCGGGGCGAGAGAAGCCGCCAGCGTCGGTTGGGGCGAGAACTGATCTACTGCTTTCGCGGCGGTCGGAAGCGAACGGGAACCCAGCCCCAGAACTACGCATCCGGCCACCAGCAAGGCCAGTCCGGCGGCCAAAAAACGAAGTCGTACGACAGATGTTCCCAATCCACGGCAATTCTCGTTCACAGGTTCCCTCCGATGCCTCGCTTCGCTCAGGTCTTTCATTGGCCCGAATCGTTTATGTCTCAGACCGTTTCCCTCAGATCGTTTCTCGTCAGGTCGTTTTTCGTCCAGATCAGTGGTGAAATTGGAGACGGCGCACGAACCTTTTGCCTCGCGCCAGTGAATTTCGCTGGGCGAAGCTGCTCGCGACTGACTGGGTCACTGGAACTGGCGGAAAAATTAAATAACTACTTAAACATCCGACGGATAGACAAGTCAAGCGACCGGGGCACCTGGTAGTGTCCTAATTTCAAAAAACCTTGTGTTGGCTGTGGAAAAAGCAATGAAGAAAAAGCAACCCGCCTATAATTTTCGGCTATGCGGATTATATGGTGCTGGCTTGTTGACAATTGGAAGTGGTTTGCCGTCGGCCTTATCAGCTACGTCGGAGGTGCTCTGATGTGGCTTCCTAGCTATCGAAAGACAAGAGCAGACGCAGACCTCGCTGAAATCAACCGAGATAACGCCCGCAGGGAGCTAAATGACCGCGCTATTTCTCAAAAAATTTGTGTCTTTACCTCTGCTGTGAAAAAACGAGTTGGTAGTCACGACGTAGAGTTTTCCGAAGAAGAGTTAAGCAGTATCCTGTTGCCCGATCAAGCGCTAAGACTCCCTTTTGCTTTGGAACTTCTCCGAAAAGAAGGGCGAGCATCAAAAGCGGACACACCTGGTTACTGGCAAATCGACTAAATCCCTCAAAATCTGTGGAAAAAGGAGAAAAGAAATGAACGGAACGGTTTTAAACAGCGACTCAACAATTTCGCTTGACAAAGTTTACTCGTTGGTGTACAAGAATCATATGCGAATCCAAGACGTAGCGCAAGCCTTACGTCAGCAGTGGAAAGACAACGAGCAAGAACTGCATCGGATTCGGGACGAACAGAACAAGTTACGGGCAGCGCACATTAGGTTTCTAAACCTAGAGGAAGAGGCCAAACGAAAAACGGCCACGTTGCAGCGTGTAGGCGTTCTGCTGGCACGGCAAGGTAATTGGAACGTTGAGGCAGAAGGAGTAAAGCTAGGACTAGACGTTGACTTTCTAGGTGAGATTTCGCTGTGGGAAGCGCTGGCGGAATTTCTCAAGCTAACGGGCGAGATTCGGGTAGTAGACCTGCATCTCGCGCTACGGGAATTGTACGACAAAAACGTGACCAGACAGGCAATTGAGTCCGCAATGCGGACACATTCGGACCTGTTCAAGTTTAGGCGTTTGGGGCGAGAGGTTTTTATAGCCCTAAAATAAGTTGAGCCTATTGCTGTTCTAGCAGCAACAGGCTCGGAAGCGAAGGCCCTTGGTGAGAGAGCATCGACGCTATTTGTATTTATACGCTCGTCCTCCACCGCTTTCAAGGGGAGCAATCCCCGCGAAACATGGGCAATTTCTCGATTTGGAGGACGTTATGAATACACTAGCAAAAGACAAAAAGGCCGCTGTAATCGCCGCACTATTGGAAGGTAATTCTGTCCGTTCGGTTGAGCGCATGACAGGCGTGCATCGGGATACAATCTGCCGTTTGCTAGTGGAAACAGGTGACTATTGCGCCGATCTGCTGGATGGCGCTATGCGAAATCTGCATTGCGGATTCATTCAAGCCGATGAAATATGGTGCTATGTCGGCAAGAAGGATAAGCGCGTCCGCGAAGGCGACTCGCCCGAACTTGGCAGCCAATGGGTATTTGTGGCAATGGACGAAGAAACCAAATTGGTGCCCGTGTTTACCGTGGGAAAGCGCAACGAGGAAACAACCTGGTATTTCGTAGACGAGCTAGCGAAGCGCGTGGCAAACCGCATTCAACTGACCACTGATGGTTTTCACTTCTACAGCCGCACCGTAGAGGATGCCTTCGGTGCGGATATTGACTTCGCGCAGCTAATCAAGTTGTACGGCCAGTACGGGCAGCATGACACGGATGCAAAATACTCCCCATCGCCAATCGTGGAGGTCATATCCAAAGTGCAAATCGGTGATCCTGACCCCAAACGGATTTGCACATCGCATATCGAAAGGCAAAACCTAACAATGCGTATGCAGATGCGCCGATTCACGCGGCTGACAAACGCTTTCAGCAAAAAGCTAACGAACTTGAAAGCGGCTTGCGCTGTACATTTCGCGCACTATAATTTTTGCCGGATACACTCATCCTTGCGGGTAACGCCCGCGATGGCCGCAGGAATTACTGACCGCGTTTGGGGGTTGGAAGAATTGATAGCAGCGTAGAATGCTTTTAGAGCGGACTGGAGCCATCGCAGTTGTCCTGCCTGCAAAGGCAGAGGTAGGCGGGGAAATGACATTCACACCGCGCCGAAACGACGCTCTGGTCCGCCCTAAACCTTGGACGGAAAAAACTTTATGACCATCGCGCCCGTAATCCTGTTGTGTTTCGGAATCTTGCTCTGTATCACAAAGCATCGGATATGGGGCGGAATCTGTATCGCGCTCGCGCTTTTGGCGATTGTGGCGACGATACTTTAACGGGGAAGTTTGCGAACTAAGCCGACTTGGTTATCTTGAAAGGAATCAGATGGCACAAGAGAACGTAAAAGAGATTCTACGTCAGATGGCCGCCGAGCTGATTGACTTACGAGCAAGCGTAGATGTTCTCGGTGGCGCTCTTCCCGCTCGTCCAAGTACGCTTGGAGACGCGCTTGATTCCAAAAGCCAAGCCATTGCGAACAACAAGAAAGCCTACGCCAAATTGCTCGCCAAAATTGAGAAACTTTGATGATGCTTTTTCCTCCTACGGGAAAACAATTATGAAAACCACTCTGCTTGTGCTTTTTCTATTATTCGCCACTGGCAGCTTTGCCCAAGAACACGCGCCGACCCTAGAACAGTGTCGAGCGGATCAAAAGGCGTGGAATATGCCGCTAATGGTTGCGACTACTGGCCCGTTTTCACACAGCGTTTCTAGCCTACCAACAAGCGAGTTGATTGATCGCGGTAAAGAAATGCTGACGTGTGGCGCGGTGGATTCCAAGAACATTACGGATTACCACGGCACGGCTATGCTGCTTTTCAGCTTCACAACCGCTCGGCTAGGAATGTTTGTCCAAGAGACGAATCAGATGGATCACTTTATGGAGTGGGAACAGAAGCATCAACAAGCGGAAAAATAGCGGCCCTTATTTCAGATAATGAAGCGTCTAACGGGAGGCTATATGGCGGACAAAACGGGCAGGGCGGCTCTTGTCTCGCAGATTCAAGAATTGTGTTTAGACTATCGCGCTCTTCGTCACATTGCGAAAACTTCTCGGGAACCAGAGAAATGGTCTGTGTTCTTGAAAGATTACAGACAAGACAATCGAAGTGATAACGAGCGGCGGTTCGATGAAGTGACCGCAGCCCTTCAAAGTGAAGCTCCTGAATCTGTTCTATATCGCGCTCTGATAGATGCGATTGATAAGGCAACATCGTGATACCCCTAAAAAGAAAACATCCCTCCACATATAGTAAAAACTCCCCCAAGTTATTGATTCCACGTTGTACGGAAAAGTTACAAGGCAATCCAACTACCAAACGGCTCACGCGGTTTATCCAAGAAACGGGACAGGCAGACAAATACGATGCTTGGGAGAAACAACAGCAATCAGACGAACGCTATTGAAGCCCGAACAATTGTTCAAGCCAAGAATTGACCGTTAACTTGAGGTCTATGGATTGTTCGTTATCGGCCACTATTGAGGGAACCGCATCGCCAGGAAGAACCTTGATTGTTAGGGGCGGAGTTTGCGACAGGTACAAGCCGGAGATGCTAATTTTGTATGACTTGTGATCGAAAGAAACGCGCAACTCTTTCGTTACGTTATTCGCGTCCGCGTAAGATACCGTCACGCGATTCAAGACTTGGCGATTAACTGACAGCCTTCTTGTGGCCTGCGGTTCTTTATTAAACTCATCGCATTGCGATTGGATTTCATCGGATAGGACACGCCAAAGATTAGGGGCTTCTTTTTCTAGAACCTTGTCGTCTCGCAAAATCTTTTCGTTTTGTGTTTGAAGTTGACGGGCTTGCTCCTGCTTTTCGGTTCTCTCGGCATCCTCTTTAGCTTTCAGTCGTTCAGCCAAAGATTTTGACTGCTCGGACATAGGCGTCTCCCTTGACTTCGGCCTTTTGGCCGTATGGAGTCGCACTATTATCTCAAAGGTCAGATCGCTAGAAACATCTCTCCATATATAGTAAAAACTCCCCCAAGTTATTGATTCCACGTTGTACGGAAAAGTTACAAGGCAATCGGACTGCCAAAGGGAAAATCGGGGCAGCGTTCGGGCGGGCAAATTAGGACACTACCGGGCACCTGGGGGTCGGTTTCGGTTCCTCAGGCCATGCCGATCGGCGCAAGATCGCTCCGACTTCGCCGAAGACAGGATCTTCGCTCCTCTGAGAAACGGCCCTGGTAAGGATGACTCCGTCGGAAGAACGGTCAAAGTTCAGCCCGAGCCGCGCCCGTTTGAGTGCGCGGCATCCCTGAAGCGATGCCCTGATGCGAGTCGCTGCTCCCGGCACGCACGCCCCCGGATATCAGTTCCAAGTTCCCTCAGATGCGTTCGAGCGCGAAGAAAGATGCCGGACACTGGCACAAAAGTGGCGTGAATGAAATTGCGAGGTGGCATTCGGACCGGGAGAATCTCTGAATTTCTGCAACGGCTTGCATGAGCCTGCGCTGGCACGACCGGAGATGGCCGCGCAAGCTACTGATTCCGTGCCGGAAAACCCGTGATTCGCCTTGAGCCGGATGGCAGTGCGATTGCTAGTTCATGCTCAGCGCTCGGGTCAGGCGAGCGTCCTTCCCCAGAGCTCACCCAAAGACGTCGTGTGCGGGTTGAGCAGATTAACAGAGTCAGTTCTTCTGGCGATTTTAATGTTGCAAACTGCTGATAATTCTATACATTGAGGGGAGTAGAGACTTGTCTGCTCGGACTCGGTCCTCAGGGTTTGGGGCTCTTGCCGTCGGTAGCGGTTGCTTTTCTTCGACTGAAACGCTTGTGGCGGAGCGTTCTGGCATGCAACTGAATTCCCAGGAACGGCGGATGATGCGGCGCTTCGACATGCGCCTGCCTGCCATCGTGCGCCTGGAAGGCGCAGACGAGTTCCATACCGAGACCCAGAATGTGAGCGCCCGCGGCGTCTACTTCTATCTCGACCGCGCGGTCGAAGCTGGAACCAAACTGGAAGTCACCCTGACCTTTCCCCCGCACATCACGCTGACCGATGCGGTGCGGGTACGTTTCGACGCGCGGGTAATCCGGGTCGAGTCGCCGCTGCCCTCGGCACGGGTCGGAACGGCGGCCATGATCGAGGACTACGAGTTTCTCCGCTCCAATGGCGCCCCCGACTTGCTCAGCGCCCTGCAGAAGGAAATGAAGGGCGAGTAACTGAGGGCTTCCGGCTGCCGAGTTCCGGTTTCCAGCAGTTTTCAGCAGTCAGTAGGAACCAGTGTCGTCCCTCCGGGACTGATTCTGATTTCTCACCTCTACCCGGCACTTACGTGCCGGGCTATCACATCCCGCCGCTTCGCGGCTGGATTTTGCTGGCTCCTGCTCCATCGTCGTCCCGAAATATCGTTCTCACGCACACACTGAATGCTGAGGGCTGAGCGGCGGAAACTCGGTGACGACTATTTCTCTTTGCCTAATTCCTGCAACTGGCGGTGGAGGCGGCCGAAGCGGCGGACCAGAGTTCCCAGATAAAAGGCGTGAATCACCCAGGTGGCGATGTAGGCGGCGAAGAGGAACTTGAGGGCGTTCATTGCGGGCTCCGGTTGAGTGGGAGGCTGGTTTTGGCGGGAGCTCTGCTTTGCAAAGACTTCATGGCGTGGGCTTCTTCCACCTCGCGATGCAAAAGCTCCAGGCGGTAGCGCGACCAGCACACCAGGAAGGCAAAGCAGAGAAATGCCAGCCAGTTGATCAGCAGCACGTGCAACATGCGTGGATCCATCGAGCCGCCTCCACCGATCACCGGCTGCGGATGCTGGGTGCGGAAGAACCAGATGGAGAAATACACCAACGGCACGTCGAGCGCTCCGAACACAGCCAGGGCTGCGGCCAACATCTGCGTCTGGGCGCTGGTGGAGAAGCGCCGCAGCACCAGATAGCTCAGGTAAATCAGCCACAGCACCAGGGTTGAAGTGAGGCGAATATCCCCCGGCGCCCACCAGATGCCCCACACCGGCCGGGCCCAGATCGGCCCGGTCACCAGCACGATGGTGCAGAAAACCACGCCCACTTCGGCGGACACCAGCGCGACCATGTCCGCCTTCGGCTTGCGCCGGATCAGATAGGTGATGGAGGCGACGAAGTTGATCGAGAACAGCAGGAACGCCGTCCACGCGGAAGGCACATGGTAATAAATAATGCGGTACACGTCGCCCTGCTGCGCGTCGGTCGGCGTAGCTTTGCCCAGCGCCAAATGCAACGCATAGGCGAGAAAAATCGCCGTGAGCACCGCGAGGATGGGGAAGAGCCGTTTCATTCCGCGTGCAGAACCGTCTCAAATAGCGCCAGACATGCAGTAGTAAACACCACATCGTAGGTGAGAAGCAACACGATGTAGAAGTGCGCGGGATTGTCGCCGGTGAGCACAGCTGTGGTTCCGGCGACCATGCCAAGCACGGCGGGAATGGAAATCGGGAACAGCAAGAGCGGCAGCATGATCTCGCGGCTGCGCGTGCGCAGCGACATGGCCGCAAAAAATGTCCCGTTCACCACCAGCGCCCAGGTGCCGAGAATCGCGATCGGGATCAACTGCCACGCCGGTCCCAGAACGTGCAAGTTATAAAAGACTACGAACAGAGGAGCCATCAGCGCTTCCAGGACGCTGACGAAAATAAAATTGCCCAGCGCTTTCGCCAGAAACAGCGCATTGGCGGGCGCGGGAGACACTCGGTACGCATCCAGCACCTGATTGCGCAATTCGCGCGCCCAGGTCTGATTGAGCGCCACCACCGCCGCAAACAGGAACGCCACCCAAATCAGGCCACCGGCAATCTGGCGCGATTCCTCAGCTAGAGGATCGAAGGCAAAGGCGAAGATCACCACCACCAGCAAGGAAAAGAACAGCATCGAGTTGAGCGCGTCTTTGGAACGCCATTCGAGGCGAATGTCTTTCTTCAGCGTGGCGAGAGTGACGGACCAACAGCTCATCGCTCGTCCTCGACGGAACAGGGTCGGCGGCCGGGAATCTGCAATCTGAAATTTCCCAGAGCCCTAGACGCGGGCGGAGCCCCGGACGCCCTCGTCCGGGGAGCCCGGGCGGGAGGCATTTTCTGTGGCAATGGCTCGGCGGACGGGGGCGTCTGCCGCTCCATGATCCCTTTCGCGTGCAGAAGGATACTCATGAAACTGACCCCGGGCGCGCAGTGGTCGCCGTCCGGTCTATGATTTGGCCCGCTTGCATCCAGACGAATTCGTCGGCCGCCCCTTCGAGCAGCGGGGCCTGGTGGGTCACGACCAAAATCGTCTTGCCGGCGTCGCGCATGCCCTTGAGCAGGCTGACCATCTCGCGGGCCGAGTGCACGTCCACGTTGGAGAAGGGCTCATCCAGCAGCAAGACTTTGGGATCGTGCAGAATCGCCCGCGCCAGCGACATGCGCTGGCGCATCCCCTGCGAATACTGCCCGACGGGCCGGGTCAGTTCGGGATCAAGTCCGACGGCGCGAGTCACCTCGGCGCAGCGGCTGACTTCATTGCGGGCAGAGCAGGCAATGCCATAAAGGCCGGCAAAGTAGCGCAGGTTCTCCATGCCGCTCATCTCGTCGTAGAGCAGCGACGGATGCGCCATGTATCCGAGATCGCGGCAGGCAGCTTTCGGAGTCTTGCCGAAAATGGAAATCTCGCCGCGCGTGGGCTGCAACAGGCCGGCGAGCGCGCGCAGCAGGGTGGTCTTCCCCGCACCGTTGTCGCCGAGGATGGCGTGGAAGCGTCCCGCGTCAAATTCGGCGGTCACGCCGCGCAGCGCGGCAAAGCGTCCGAACTGCTTGATGACGTTGTGGACGGCGATGGCGGGCGCGGGGGCGGTTTCAGCGAGTTTGTTCATCAAGATTGTGAGGGCAGCAAGGGTACAACCGTACAGCTATTGAGGCGTATTGGGAATCTGCGCTGACGGATGACTGGCCTCATAGCTGCGTTTGGCCTCTAGCAGCTCAGATCGATGTTTTGCTGCGATTGTTTTCGCCAACTCCTTTTGCTTGGCGATGAGGACCTGCTCAACCTCCCCCCGCATCTGCCGAAGTGCCGGTTGCATTTGCTCCCAGAGGCAAACGCTCGCTTTGCTCGCGGGGCGGACGAAGGCGTCCGCCCCTACACAAGCTAGGTCATGCTCTTGGCGGGCTCGGCTTGCATCTGGTTGCCGGGCTGACCCGGCTGCTGCGGAGCATACTTCGAGGCGCATTTGGCCTGGAGCTGCTTGGCGTGGAACACGCCGTCGCGGCCGAAGCTGCCGTCGGCCAGGGCCTGGGAATCGTCTTTGAAAGTGTCAGGAGGAGCCTCGGCGCCGGTGTAATCCACTTGCAGATTCTGATTCTCTTCGACCAGCACAAACTGCACGTGCGTGCCGGTGCGCTTAATCGAGCCGGGCTGGACATTTCCCGCTACTCGCAATCTCTTCGAATAGGCGCTGTCGCCCATGGTGCGCAATTCCTTGATGGTGACGTAGTAGCTCTTGCTGTCCTGGACGCCGGTGTAGGCCAGGTAGCCGAGCAACAACATGATGACCACCGTGGCGCCACCGAACTTCAAATAAATATTAGTTTGACTCGACATTCACGCACCCCGAGGGGATGCACCCCCACAGGGAAAACTCTACGCGTGGCAGAGAGGAGAATCAAGGCTGGCACGAACGCTGCAGTTTCGGGATTTCGACATCCCCATTGCTTTGCGAACTTCGCGGCGCTTCTTCGCGAGCTTCGCGGTAGAAGATCGCAAACCGCAAAGTACGCGAAGGATTCGCGAAGGACGCGAAGAAGTGATCCGCCAAACTCAAGCTGTACCACTACCCAGAACGCCGCACGGATGAAGGCCGATAAAAGTCGTGCCCTTCCCACCATTTTCTGGGATGGGTTCCTGCGGCCTACGACTTGTTCCAGGCGCGCACGCGCGGCAGCCATCGGCGCACATTCCGGCAATAGTTCTCGTAGTCGGCGCCGAACTTCCCGCGCAGAGTCGGTTCTTCATAAAAGACGACAAAAAGATGCACGCCCAGGGCGACCGCTGCCACGGCGGCGATCAATACGGGGTCGGGGTGTCCGAAAACAATCCACAGGCCGATCCATCCGGCCGCGAAACCCACGTACATCGGATTCCGCACGTAGCGGTAAAAGCCGACCACGACCAATCGCTTGGGTGGAACAATCGGCGCAGGAGTTCCGCGGCCAGTCCAGCCGAAATCCCAAACACAGCGCAAGGCAACCGCGAATCCCAGCACCGAGGGAATCGCAGCCAGCCATCGCCAGCGCGCCGCGCCGGCTGTCGCCACACGGAAGCCGAGCCATCCCGGCAAAAGCCAGAACCACAGGGCGAAGAAAGCCGCGCCCACCGCCAGCGCAGCGACCGCGCTCAGCCATTGGCCGCCATCGACCGGTGGAGCACCACCAGACCGTAGTTCCGTCATAAAGACCTCCTGTCGAACCAGATTATGCCCGCCGGAGCCGGCGTGGTTCGAGGATTTTCCGGGCTCCGAAAAAAAGTACTTGACATAATGTACTAGTTCTATAGTACACTGACACGCATGGGCAGGGACAGCCAAAACGCCGGAACCTTCGAGTTCGCGCTCGACCTCCATACCGGAGTGCCGGTCTACCGCCAGCTCATCGATCAAGTGCGGGCCGGGGTCGCGTCCGGCACGCTGACGGCGGGCGATCAACTGCCTACGGTGCGGCAGCTGGCGGTTGATCTGGCCATCAACCCCAACACCGTGATGCGGGCCTATCGCGAACTGGAACTGGGCGGCTTGCTCGAGACGCATCAGGGCACGGGGACGTTCATCGCGAACAAGAAGGTAGAAAAGGCGTCGGCCGAGCGGGAGCGTCAACTCAGCCAGATGGCAAGTGAAGTTGCGGCGCGCGCGGGCGCTGCCGGATTCACGGTGGAAGATTTGATTGATCGTCTGCGGGAGTTGCTGCCTCGCCCCGCACAAAGGAGATAGTCATGCTCGTGAAAATCAATCCGAAAGAAATCAACGGAGTCGCACTTCTGCTGTTCGCGGTATGTTTGCTCGCCGGTATCGGGATAGCGCAAGCCACGCGGCAGCCGGCATTTGCTATCGCAGGAGCTGTGGCCGGACTCTATTTTCTCCTTGCCATCAAGGTGGTGCGGCAATGGGAGAAAGTCGCGCTGCTGCGCCTGGGCCGATATGTGGGCTTGCGCGGCCCCGGCCTGTTCCACATTTTTCCCATCATCGAAACGTTGAGCCCGTACGTGGACCAGCGGGTGCGGGTGGCGAGCGTGTCGGCGGAATCCACGCTGACGCGGGACACGGTGCCGGTCAACGTGGACGCGATCGTGTTCTGGATGGTGTGGAACGCGGAGAAATCCATTCTGGAAGTGGAGAACTTCGTGGACGCCATCAATATGAGCGCGCAGACGGCGCTGCGCGAGTCCATTGGGCGGCACGAACTGGCGCAGATGATCACCGAGCGCGAAACGTTGGGCCGCGAGCTGCAGCGGATTCTTGATGAGAAGACGAATCCCTGGGGAATCACGGTGCAATCGGTCGAGATCCGCGATGTGAAGATTCCGCAAGGGCTGGAAGATGCCATGTCGCGCCAGGCGCAGGCGGAGCGCGAGCGGCAGGCGCGCATCATTCTGGGGCAGGCAGAGAAGGAAATCGCCGATAGCTTCGTGCAGGCCGCAGCTTCCTACAGGGACAATCCCGTGGCCTTGCACCTGCGCGCCATGAACATGCTGTACGAAGCGATCAAGGAACGCGGCTCGATGGTGATCGTGCCGTCATCCGCGGTGGAGACCATGGGGCTGGGAGGAACGCTGGCAACGGCGTCCCTGGGCGGGGCAAAACCCTAACTCAAACTAAACAACATCAAAAGGAGTATCCCAATGAAGTGCTTACTATCTGTGTCTCTTACGGCCGCTCTGGCTGTGGTTGGAGAGCTCGCGCTGAGCAATCTGATGCAATCCCCGCCGCTGCAGAAAGGCGTCAGCGTGCAAATGGCCGTCACCAGCAACGCAGCGGCCATGCCCGAGGCCGACAACAAGAACGCCTGGATCGTAGCGGTCACCGATGACGGCAAAGTGTATTTCGGAACCGACCCGGTCAAGCTCGCGGGCCTCGAGGAAGCAATGAAGAGTCGTCCTCGCAACCGCGACCAAAAGCTTTACGTCAAGGCCGACGCGCGTGTGCCGTTCGCCAGTGTGGAGAAGGTCCTCGAAGCTGGCCGGGAGGCATCATTCGCAGCACCGATTCTGCTCACGTCGCAGCCGGAACGGGCAGCGCCAGGAACTATAGTTCCCCCGAAAGGTCTGGAGGTGCTGGTGGGTCCGTCGGCCGGCTCGGAGTCGCCTGTGGTGCGCGCACTCGACTCGGGGCAACAGGGGTCGATGGTAGAAATCAACAATCAGCGGATTCCCTTGACTTCTCTGCCGAACACGCTCTGGCAAGCCTTTCAGAATCGGGAGAACAAAGTCGTTCTCGTGACGGCAGGCGGCAGTCTGCCGTTTGCAGATGTCGTGCATGTGATCGACGTGTGCCGCGGGGCGGGAGCCAGAGTCGTCCTGGATACGCCGGAGTTGTAAAGGTGCCCTCGGCGGCGTTCCCACCCTTCGAAAACCGCGAAGGGTGGGGCAGCCGGCTGCGAAGCGGAACGCTCTGGTCCGGCCTCATCGTCGAGAAATAAGGAGAATTTATGAGTCGTGTACTGGGAACGTGTCTTTCCGCTCTAGTTTTGTGCCTGGCTCCAACGGCACTTGGACAGCAGGCTACCCCTTGGCGTGATCCCTCGAAACACACTGTGCAATTCGTAACGGTGGAAGAAGGCGTCCGGTTGGAGGTGCTCGATTGGGGCGGAACGGGACGGCCGGTTGTGCTGCTGGCGGGTTCCGGAAACACCGCACACATTTTCGACGATTTCGCTGAAAAACTATCCGGAGCTTGCTGTCATGTCTACGGCATCACGCGCCGCGGGTTTGGCGCTTCCACTCATCCCGATTCGGGTTACGACCAGCAGCGGCTGGCGGACGACGTGCTCCAGGTGCTCGACGCGCTGAAACTGGTTGCGCCTGTTGTGGCGGGTCACTCCATGTCTGGCGAGGAATTAACAACGTTGGGAGACGAACACTCCGATCGCCTGGCTGGGCTGGTCTACCTCGATGCGACGGCTGACCCTACGGATTACCCAGGGAATAGTCCGGCCTACACCGCGCTTTTCAATAAATTGCCCGCAGCCATGCGGGCCAACGGTTCTAAACCAGACGCCTCGGACCTAAAATCTTTTCAAGCCTTTCATGATTTCAAAGTGCGGCAGAATGGCTTTGAATACCCAGAAGCCCAACTGCGCGCCAGTTTCAACCAGAATCCCGACGGTTCAGTGGGTAGTTACAATACTTCCGATAAAGTCCACAACGCGATCGGTCGGGGAGCCCTGCCCCGCGATTATTCTCGAATCCGTGTGCCCATACTGGCGTTGTTCAGCTCGCTGAGTATCAACTATCGGTATCAACCAAAGGACGCTCAAGAACGCGCAGCCATCGAAGAGTTCGACGCGGCAACCGAAGTCTACGACAAGCGGAATAAGAAAAACCTTCTGAATGCGAAAGGCGGCGTGCGTATGGTTGACCTGCCTCAGGCCGATCATTACGTATTTCTCAGCAACCAGGCAGACGTGCTGCGCGAGATGCGGGCATTCCTGGCAAGCTTGCATTAGTCGCAGCCGCCATCGGCACGGATGCCCACCCTTCGAAAAGCGCGAAGGGTGGGGCAGCCGGCGGTCGCGGTTACGGCCGTCACGTCTGGCCTGACCAAACGTAACTAAAGTCCGCGCCACGTGTTGCCGATAGCTCACACATGGATGTTTCAGCGATCGCCCTACAGGGACTGCAACAGGCGGAGTATCAACTGGACGCGGCGGCAGCCGGGATTGCCGGCGCGGGAGGCGGGTCGGCCAACGAGAATAACGTAGATGCGGCAGACCTCAGTTCGCAAATGGTCGCGCTGACGTCGGCGCAAACGCAATATGAAGCGGATCTCGCCACGCTCAAGACTGCGGACCAGGTGGAGCAGAACCTGGTGAATCTGACGGGCTGACGTCACGAGAGGCGTTTGCTGTGCCGCGCCTGACATTCCTTGCGGAGTGCATCCCGTCTCCTCACTTGCTCTTTCTGGTTGGGGGCGATAGCGCACGGCCCTCCGGGGCTAAACAGTTTGCTGAAAAACTCGCCTTGGTGACCTCAAGGGCTAAAGTGTGTGCGTGAGAACTCGTCTTCCGCCCCTTCGGGGCTTGGCCATTTCCCACTTTGACCCATGGCTTACGCCATGGGCTGCACTCTGCCGCCGCTTCGCGGCTAGGAACTCCATGGTCCGCTCCACCACGGGGCGAGATTTTGAGTTCTCACGCACACACTAAAACCCTCACAGAAAAGAGAGGCCTTATGGCAGCGCTGAAAGCGCTGCGCCACCCAAAACCGAGTTTTTCAGCAGTCTGTGAAGCCCACGATCTCTTTTTCGACTGTCTTCGGCACGACGGAAAGTCGTGCCCTTCCCTGTCCCTGGGCCTTCCCGTCCGCGATCCTTTCCGCGCGGTTATAATTCAAAGTCAAAGAGAATTCTTTCGAGGTTGGCCTGGTTATGACTTCCACGAATGGCACGAACGGCAACGCCTATACCGTCCCCAAACCGCGCGCGGAGTGGCTGGCGCGGCGCAAGCAGGCAAATACCGACGGCAATTTCTCGCAGATGCACTATGCGCGGCAGGGCATGATCACCGACGAAATGGGCTACATCGCGCAGCGCGAGAAGCTCGCGCCGGAGCTGGTACGCGATGAAGTCGCCCGCGGACGGATGATCATTCCGGCGAACATCAACCACGCCGAACTGGAGCCGATGGCGATCGGCGTGGCTTCGCTGTGCAAGATCAACGCCAATATCGGGAACTCCGCCGTCACTTCCGAGATCAACGAGGAACTCAAGAAGCTGCACACCGCGGTGCATTATGGCGCCGATACGGTGATGGATCTTTCGACGGGCGGCGAGATTCACGAAATCCGCGAAGCGATTTTGCGGCACTCGCCGGTGCCGATTGGGACAGTGCCGATCTATGAAGCCATTGCCCGGGTGAAGCGTGTCGAGGACCTGAACGCGGAGATCATGCTGGAAGTGATTGAAGAGCAGGCGGCGCAGGGCGTGGACTACATGACGATCCATGCCGGCGTGCTGATTCAGTATCTGCCGATGGTTTCCGAGCGCATTACCGGTATCGTCAGCCGGGGCGGAGCGATCCTGGCGCAGTGGATGGCTTACAACCACAAGCAAAACTTTCTCTACGAGCGGTTCGACGACATTTGCAAGATTTTCAAGAGATATGACGTGAGCTTTTCTTTGGGCGACGGTTTGCGGCCGGGCTGCGTGGCCGACGCCAGCGACGAAGCGCAGTTTGCCGAACTGAAGACTCTGGGCGAACTCACGAAAAAGGCCTGGGAGCACGATGTGCAGGTCATGATCGAAGGCCCGGGCCACGTTTCGATGGACAAGATCAAGGAGCAGGTGGATAAGGAAATCGAGCTTTGCCACGAAGCGCCGTTCTACACGCTGGGCCCGCTGGTGACCGATATTGCGCCCGGCTATGACCACATCACGTCGGCCATTGGCGCGGCCATGATCGGATGGTACGGGGCGGCCATGCTGTGCTACGTCACGCCCAAAGAGCATTTAGGGTTACCCAATGAAAAAGATGTGAAAGACGGCATCATTGCCTACAAGATCGCTGCCCATGCCGCCGACATCGCCCGGCAGCGGCCGGGCGCCCGCGACCGCGACGACGCCCTGAGCTACGCGCGCTACAAATTCGACTGGGAGAAACAGTTCGCGCTGTCGCTCGACCCCGAAACCGCCCGCTCCATGCACGACGAAACCCTGCCCGACGATTACTACAAAGAAGCCGCCTTCTGCTCCATGTGCGGCCCGAAATTCTGCTCGATGAACTACTCGTCGAAAGTGGACGAGTACAACAAGCAAGTTCATGGCATCGAGAAGAAAGATTATTCGGAGCTGGTGGAGAAGCTGGTGACGCTGAAGTAGTTGAGTACCGTGGAAGAGCGGCCCTTGTTCTGCCGGGTGCCCCAGGTCTCGCTGCATTTGCGAGACCTGAGATGTTCAGAATCGTATTGCCTCGATTCGTCAGGTACGAAACGAATCACTCCCACGTCTCGCAAGAACGGCGAGACGTGGGGCACCCCACTAGGGGCGTCACAACTCACTCCTCAAACCAGAACGGGTTGAACGCCGGGTACCCCATCCTCTCGCGTTCCTTGCGAAAAGGTGGGCGCCTGTCTGCTCATCTCAGCGGTAGGCCTCGCCGCGATGACGCACGCGGCGAACCTCGATGGTATCGGCATCGGGGCAGACGAAGAAGAGACGATAGTCGCCGACACGTAGCCGAAGCTCTTCTCTTCCTTGGAGAGCTTTCACGTCGCCCGCGCCCGACTCCGCAAAGCGATGCAGCGCGGAGAGAATATGCATCGCTATAGGCTTGCTGAGGCTGCGCACATCGCTTTTGGCAGGATCGGTCCAAACGATCCGCTTCACTTCGGCGCCTGAAAGCGGTCGATTTCTTCCTGGGTAACACCGAGCTCGGCCAGAACCTGCTCGTGGGGAATGCCCTTGTTATGCTTCGACCATTCGCGCGCTTCGTCGAGCGCCTTTTCCTCTTGGGACGTGAGCGGTTCGCCGTCAATGGGAGCGTTAGCGATCGCGCGTGAGACGGGATCGAGCAAGGCTTCGAGTATCCCGATCACCGCCGGAACCTGGCTCGGGGCCAGCTTGTCGATCAGTTCGTGGGCGTGCTCCTTGTTTGCGGCCATGCTTAACTCCTCCTGATTATTTTACACGCCGGGTGCCCCAGGTCTCGCTGCATTTGCGAGACCTGGGATGTTTGGAATCGCACTACCCCGATTCGTCAGGTACGAAAAGGAATCACTCCCATGTCTCGCAAGAAGCGGCGAGACATGGGGCACCCCATTTGAGATTTCTGTTTTGCGCCGGAGACGTACGGCTGGTGGGCCGGCCTAAACTTCCATACCCTGAGGGATACCCGGCGGCCCGATACACCCGGGCCGCTGGACAGCCGGGGGCGGCTGTCCCTACATGGGCATTTCAGGAGGTCAAGCCGGAGGCAGTGCCCACCCCACACGAGTCACTTCCCTTCCAGCGTGATATCTCCCACGCCGACGTGGGCGCGCAGTTCATATTTGCCGTCGCCGCGATACTTCAGCGTCTTGCCCAGCCAGCCGCTGGTTTCACCGTAGCCGTCGCTGTTCACGTCTCCGATGCCCGTGCTGGCGCGCACTGAGCGGTAGACAGAAGATGCTTTCGCCAAGCGAATGTCTCCGACATCCAGTTCCAGATCTTTGTCACCCTCAACGTCTTCGACCACCAGGTCGCCGACTTTTTCATGCACGTCGAGATTGGTGTTGGCGGGAACTTCCAACTCCACATCGAACTGCGTGTTACTGCCGTAGGGGGCACGAAACTCAATGCTGGCGTCGTTGCCACGGACATCGAAATCAACACGGGCCTCTTTGATGTTTCCCTCGTGGCGCGACTTGACCGTGTAATGCAGGCTGATTTTGTTGGCTTCGCCGCGCTTGATGTGCAGATCGCCCACGCTGAGGCGCACGTGCAACATGCCGCCAGCGGCGAAGTCGCGCGCGTCAGAATGGGACTCGGAGTAATTCCAGTCGCTGGCAGCACAGAATGGAACCAGCAGGAGACAAACAATCAGCATTCTGTGGAGCGGTGAAAGCTGTAGCAGAGACCTTCTCGGCATGGTGCACCTCGCAGGCGCAAGAGCGCCTGATGGTGATACGAGGAAGAAGGGGCAGCGGTTCCGTCATTTCCAGGCCCACTCCGGAAGAGCGGCTGCGGAGCTTCGCTCCGCCGGACAGCCGAGGGCGGCTGTCCCCACATTCTTAAGGGGACTGGCCTACCGATATCCTTCCAGCGCCTTCGCGGCGCGATCGAGCGCGGCGGCCAGCGCTCCCAACTGCTGGCGGGCCTGTTCACTCTCGCCCTTGTCGAGGGCTTCGTTGACGCCGGGAATCACGACGGCGGCGTAGCCGGTATATTCTCCCGGCGCATAGATGGCGTGGCGAAACCAGGGACGATGGGGCAATCCCTGCGGCGTGAGCAAAGCGCGCTCCGCTTTTCGCAGCGCCTGATTCAGACGCGCTGCATCTCGCGGTGGATGTTTTTGCTGGGCAAGAATCTTCCCGGCGGTGGCCTGGAACCGCCGGGCGGCCGCGTTCACTGCGCCGAAGTCGAGCCCGTGCTTGCCGAACTTGTTGTCGGCCCGGTGCTGGGCCGCGTCGAGATAGAGGGTAACTTCCTTTCCGTACTCCTCGTAGTCGTAAGGCAGGATGTCGGCATCGGCCATGCGAAGGGCTTCCAGCCCGAAGACGCGGGCCATCTCCTGCTCGTAGGCGAAATCGGGATCGCCGAATTTCTTGAACCAGGCGAAGTTGTCGAACGCCGAGTGGTACACGCCGTAGGGACCGGTCGAACTCACGTCGGTCGAAGGCACACCGGCATGTTGAAGGAAGGCGGTGTAATCGGAGCCGCTGCCCAAGTCGCCGACCGGCACATCGTCCTTGGGTTGCGCTGCGGGAAGGCGGCGGTTGTCTCCAATCGCTTCTGTGGGCAGTTGTGGCGAGAGCGTATCCGGCTGCGACGACTTCAGCCAAGCGTCGTAGAGGGTGCCGCCTTTGGGGCTGGGCACAGCCTTGGTCACATCGCGCAGAAACTGCTTGAGGCTGGGCACGGCCGACGCGCCGAACTTGGGCCCACAAACGGCGACATCCATATTGAAATACGCAGGAGCGTTGGCGAGATCGGCTTCGTGCTGCTCGACCCACTCGGTTGAGCCCATCAGTCCTTCTTCCTCACCATCCCAGCTGGCGAAGACCAGGGTGCGTTTCGGCCTCCAGCCGGATTTCAGCAGTTCGCCCACGCCGTGCACTGCTTCGAGCATCGCGGCAGTGCCGCTGTTGGGATCCACCGCGCCGTACACCCACGCATCGCGATGATTGCCTGCCACCACCCATTCGTCAGCCAGCTCGCTGCCGCGCACGCGGCCGATCACGTCCCAGAGCGTGCGGAATTGGTAGTCCTGCTTGAGGTGCATCTTTACCTTCGCGGGTCCGGGACCGACGTGATAGGTGAAGGGCAGCGCACCCTGCCACTCGCGTGGCGAGGCGGGTCCGTCAAGATGCTCGAGCACAGGCCACACATCGTGGTAGGAGAGCGGCGTGACGGGAATTTTCGGCATCTGCGCAGACTGCTGGGGAGAAATGCGGCGGGAATCCGGCAGCGACGGAATGGATGCAATACCTGGCGTGGTGGGGTCGCCGGGGAATTCGAACATGTATCCCACTGAGCCGCGCTGTACGCCGGTGTCGGGACGCCACGGGCCATCGGGGTACTTATCGCCGCGGCGCCAGCCATCGTCGGCCGGGTCGGAGTAGATGATCACGCCGGCGGCGCCGTGCTCCTGGGCGACAAACACTTTGACGCCGCGGAAATTCTGGCCGTAGCGTACGAGCACGATCTTGCCCCGCACGTCGACTTTCAGCTTCTCGAGCTTTTCGAAGTCATCCGGCGTGCCGTAGTTGGCGTAGACGACCTCCGCTTCGACATCGCCGGAGGGCGACATGGCGCTGAAGGGCATCACCACGCGGGGATCGTCCTGGAAAGGATCGCTGTCCACATGCTCGCGAGTAGGACCGTGCATCGTGACTCCGGCGGGTGCGGTCAGGTCCACGCTGACTTCCGCGGGATAGTTCATCCAGACTCTGTACTCCACGATTTCGGTGTCCAGCCCGGCGTCGCGGAATTTCTGCGCGACGTAGTCGGCGGTGGCTTTGTCTTCGACTGTGCCTGCCATGTGCGGGGCCTGGGTAAGAATGCGCAGATGCTGCTCCGCGAGTTTGGGGTCGGGAACGGCAAGGAAGCGCACTTCGATGGCGGATTCGGCCGTGGCGTCGCGGAAACCGAAGATGGCGGGAGCTGAACTGGAAGATGGAGGTGCATTTCGCCCCGCCGTAGTCGGTGAACCCGACAGCAAGAGAATGGAAGAAAGAACGGCAGCACACAAGATTCTCATTGGTATGGGAGGGGGGCTGAAAGCCAATTCAGTAAGGTAGCACAGTCGATCGAGACGACGTGGAATATTCGCTTTATATTCGCCGTCATCACCACTTTCACCAAGTTCACCACCTGGTGCTATAATAGCCGATATGAAGCGAGCCACCATGACTTTTCCAGATGACCTGGCGGAAGCCGTAGACAACTACGTCCGCGCTCAGGAGACGCCGCCCGCGCTGACGACCGTCATGCAAGCCGCGCTGCGAGAGTTTCTGCGGGAGCGCGGATTTCTGCGGACGTACAAGCCGTTGAAAATCACGCCTAAGGGTAACAGCGGACGGAGCGATGTCAGCCGGAATCACGATCTATACTTGACGGGCCTTAAGAAATGATCCGCGCTGTGCTGGCCGATACGGGACCGTTGTATGCGGCTAACGACGAGGGCGACGAGCATCATCAGCGTGCCCTCCGAGAGTTGAAGGAGTTGGCCCGCGACCGGCGGGAAGTTCTGATCGCCTATCCGATCGTGTTTGAGGCCTATTCTCTGCTTCTCTATCGGCTTGGCAGAAATGCAGCCTCGGCTTGGATAACAGAAGCAGCCGTCGCATCCTTCGTGAATCCTACGCCGGAAGACTATAGCCGCGCATTTACCACGGTGCGGACGCTCACCGACCAGAGCATCACTCTGGTTGACGCAACCCTTGCGACGTTGGCTACTCGACTAGGGCTCGCGGTGTGGACCTACGATCATCATTTTGATGTGATGCGGGTTCCGGTGTGGCGGTGAGTTAGGCGCAGAGCTTCGCTCCGCCGGACGGCCGAGAGCCTGTAGCATCTAGTTACGCTGATCGTCGCCACGCAAGTCAACCGTGAGAGCCTGCTGAGCGGCGGAGAATTGCAAAGTCGAAAATCGCCAGCTTCCAGCTAGTCGTGCCGCCTCGACTTTCAAAACCCCTTTCCCTTTCGGTCCCGAAAGTGGAATCATCAAAGTTGCGCTCCCACTACCGTCAGTAGATTGCGTAAGTTCGCCGGAGCTGAACCAGCCTTCTTTGATTGGTTCTCCCAGGACCTTGACTACCTGCGACGACGTACGTGCTTTGGCAACGGAGGCCTGGTATACAGGAGAAGTCCTTATCTGATGCTCAATGAACGCCAGGAGCACAACGACAAACACTCCGATTCCAAGAACTGCTAGCAAACCTAGCACTAGCCTATTCTTGCGTTTTTCAGAACAGGCGGTTGATTGCTGCACGTCGCCAAGCGGTGATTGTGTGATGCGTTTCCCGATCCTAGACGCGAGGCGAGCCGCGACTACAACACAAAACGCCACTGTTGAAAAAAATAGAGCAATGCTGAGAACCCACAAGACCCAGGATGCCGCACGGTTCCAAGGTGTATTGGGGAACATGACCACCAGAAAGCCGTCGAGCAGAAGCAGCAGCCACCCTGCGAGAAGAATCCGCTTGAACATCCGCTGCTCCTCTCCGTAAGAGTAACAGGCAAAAAGCTTGGCGTCTGAATCCCCCTTCGGCAGGCTCAGGGCAAGCTCTGAGCGAAGTCGAAGGGGCGGCCGTCCCCACATGAGCCTTGCTGGCTCCGGCCGTCCCCACATGATCCCAGCTGGCTCCGGCGGTGCAACACAACCGCGGAGCGCCGTTACCTTACCTGGCCTGTCCCGATAATCTCGTATTTCGATGAAGTCAACTCCGCCAGCGCGAAGGGGCCGCGGCAGTGGAGCTTCTGGGTGCTGATGCCCATCTCGGCGCCGAAGCCGAATTCTCCGCCGTCGGTGAAGCGGGTGGAGGCGTTCCAGTAGACCGCGGCGGAATCCACGCCGCGTAGGAACTTTCGGGCGTTCGATTCGTCGCAGGTGACAATGGCATCGGAGTGTTTGGTGGAATAACGATTGATGTGCGCGATGGCCTCGTCCGCGTCGGCAACCACGCCGATGGCCATGCAGAGACGCAGGTATTCTTCGTACCAGTCTTGCTGGTTGGTGGCCCCAACCTGCAATCCCGCGGCCAACGTGCGGGTCTTGCCGTCGCCGCGCACTTCGACTCCGGCTGCGATCAGCTTCCTCACGATGTGAGGCACATATTCGGCGGCGATGCGCTCATGCACCAGCAATTTTTCCGCCGCGTTGCAAACTGATGGGCGCTGCGTCTTGGCATTGATGACAATTCGGTCGGCCATGTCGAGATCAGCGGATTCGTCCACAAAGATGTGGCAGTTCCCCGCTCCGGTCTCGATCACCGGGACAACTGAATTCTCTGTGACGAAGCTGATGAGGCCGGCGCCGCCGCGGGGAATGATGACGTCGACCAGGCCGCGAGCCTTGATCAGTTCTTCGACCGACTGCCGCGTGCTCGAATCAAGCAGTTCGATCGCGCCTTCGGGAATGCCACGTACGGCGGCCATGATTTCGACTAATCGCTGATTGCTGTGGGCCGCTTCCTTACCGCCGCGCAAGACGATGGCATTGCCGGTTTTGAGCGCCAGCACGGCCGTGTCCACGGTGACGTTGGGGCGAGACTCGTAGATGATGCCGATCACGCCCAGCGGCACGCATACTTTGCGGATGCGCAAGCCGTTTGGTCTGGTCCATTCGGCAAGGGTCTCACCGATAGGATCGGGCAGGGCCGCAACCTCGCGCACGCCGCGCGCCATGTCGTTGATTCGGGCCGGAGTCAGAAGCAGGCGATCGCGCATGGCGCCGTCGAGGCCGGAGGTCTCGACGTCTTTGTTATTGGCGGCGAGGATGCTTTTGCCCTGAGCTTCGAGCGCGTCGGCAATCCTCAGTAGCAGCGCGTTCTTTTCCTCCGTGGAGAGCTGCACCAGACGGGCGGATGCGGAGCGGGCGCGGAGGAGCTTGTCGCGAGTGGAAGTAACGGCGGCAACAGTGGCGGACATTTTTTGATTTTCTCCCAAGCACCCTAAGAAAGGCTAAGAACTTCTTTTACTTTCGCTCCGATCGGAGCGAGCGACCTGTGCCAATGAAACAACGAAATGCATAGGTCCTTCGCGGCAAAGAACGCCGCTCAGGATGACAAAGCAGTAAAGCATCGCAAAAAGCGAAGATGTTCTATTCCCGTCTCTGCGGCGGGAAGTAGGTTCCGATCTTGCGCTCCATGGCGAGCCGGATCGCCTGCGGATGCCTGCCATTGACGATTGCGACGTGGACGCCGGCTTCGCTGGCCAGTTTTGCGGCGCGCAGCTTCGAGACCATGCCGCCGCGGCCGAGCGAACTTTTGCCGCTGCATTGCGCCTCCAGCGCGGGCGTCAGCTTGCGAATCACCCGCTGCAGGCGGGGTTTCTTGCGGCCGTTGGGAACCATGAATCCGTCAACGTTGGTCAGGAGCAGCAGCCAGTCGGCACCGACGGCCGTGGCCAGGAGCGAGCTTAGTTCGTCGTTGTCGCCGAAAGCGCCTTCCAGTTCACGCACCGAGACACTGTCATTCTCGTTGACGATTGGAACCACGCCCAGCGCCAGCAACTCACCCAGAGCATTCTGCAGATTGCGATAGCGCACGGGCGAAGTGAAGTCGTCGCTCGACAGCAGAAGTTGGGCCACGACCTTCTTGCCGAAGAACAGGCGCTCGTAGGTGTGCATGAGGCGGCTCTGGCCGACGGCGGCACAGGCCTGCATGCGGGGCACGTCGGCCGGGCGCTTTGCCAAACGCAAACTCGACATGCCGGCGGCGATGGCGCCGGAAGTGACGATGAGGTACTCGTTTTTCGCGAGGTCGAACTGATCGACCATGCCGCGCAGCAGATTGGGGTCAATCTGCCCGCCGGGGGCGATAAGGCTGGTGCCGATTTTGATCACGACGCGCATAGGGACAACATCTCTATCCTGCCGTTAGAATGAGTTTCTGGCAAGGTTGGGGAGGCTGGGAAAATATCTTGCTTTGCCGGTGACGAGGGGAGGCACCGTCGAGCTTCGCTCGACTGGACAGCCGGGGGCGGCTGTCCCTACATGATTTCTATGCCCGCTGCGAACGCCACCAGCCGGTTCTGGGATCGGGTGGAGAACTATGTCCGGTACCGGCCGGGATATCCGGCAGAAGCTTTGCGAGTCTTGCAAGACGACTGCGGCCTGGAGGCGAAGCATGAAATCGCCGATGTCGCCTCGGGCACCGGAATCTGGACGCGTGTGCTGCTGGAGAACGGCAATCGAGCGCTAGGCGTTGAGCCGAACGCCGAGATGCGGCAGGCGGGGGAACGGCTGCTGGCGGGGTTCCCACGGTTTACCAGCGTTGCGGGAACGGCGGAGGCGACAACGCTAGACGACGGGAGCGCAGATTTTGTCACGGCCGCACAGGCGGCACACTGGTTCAAGCGAGAGCAGGCGCGGCGTGAGTTCATTCGCATCCTCAGACCGGGTGGATGGCTGGTGCTGTTGTGGAACGAGCGGCTGACCGATGCAACTGCGTTTCTGCGGGATTACGAGCAACTGCTGCTGAGGTTCGGCACCGACTACCAGGAAGTCCGGCATGAGCGGACCACGGCGGTGGTGAATGAGTTCTTCGATCCGGCGCCATTTCAGGAGCGCGGGTTCCGGATGCGGCAGGAATTTGATTATGCCGGGCTGGAAGGGCGGTTGCTGTCGTCGTCATATGTGCCGGGGCCGGGGCAGCCCAGGCATGCCGAGATGCTCCAAGAGTTGCGGCACTTATTCGCGGCAAACAAGGTGGAAGGACACGTGGCGGTCGAATACAACACCCGTGTGTATTTTGGAAGATTGAAGTAACAACACTTGTCTCACAGCTGATCGTCTGACCTGGGATGTCTTACCCCAGGGGCTAAAGCCCGGGATCTAAGCGGTTCTTAGCGGCCTGGCTGAAGCCGGGCCCTTCCCAGGACCCAGGAAACCGGCTTCCGGAACGGAGCACAATGTCCGACGAAAAATCTTTTCACATGACGCCTGACGAGTTCCGCCGCTACGGCCATGCCGTGGTGGATTGGATCGCCGACTACCACTCCCGCATTGAATCGTTCCCCGCGCTCTCGCAGGTCAAGCCGGGCGAGATTCGCGCGGCGCTGCCGAAGAATCCTCCGGCGCAGGGCGAGCGGTTTGAGTCGTTGCTGAAAGATGTGGAGCGGCTGATTCTGCCTGGAGTGACGCACTGGCAGTCGCCCAATTTTTTCGCCTATTTTCCATGCAATGCGTCGGGGCCTGGAATTCTTGGCGACCTGGTTTCTTCCGGGCTGGGCGTGCAAGGGATGCTGTGGTCCACCAGTCCGGCCTGCACCGAACTGGAAACGCACGTGATGGACTGGCTGGTCGGAATGCTGGGGTTGCCGGAGAAGTTCTTGTCGTCGAAGAGCGGCGGTGGAGTCATCCAGGATACGGCTTCGAGCGCGGCGTTGTGCGCGCTGCTGGCGGCGCGCGAACGTGCCACGAATTACTCGAGCAACAAGAAAGGATGCAACGGGCGACTGGTTGCTTATGCCTCGACGCAGACCCACTCGTCCTTGGAGAAAGCAGCGATGATCGCCGGGATCGGCACGGAAAATCTGCGCCTGATCGACGTGGATGGCAACTTTGCCATGCGCCCGGAGGCGCTCGCCAAGCAGGTGGAAGCCGACCAGCGCGCCGGCCTCACGCCTTGCTTTGTGTGTGCGACGGTGGGCACGACGTCGTCAAACGCGATGGATCCGATTGCGGCGATCGGGGAAGTCTGCCGCCGGCACAATCTCTGGCTGCACGTGGACGCGGCTATGTCAGGCACGGCCATGCTTTGCCCGGAATTCCGGCATCTGCAAAACGGAGTGGAGTCGGCGGACAGCTACAACTTCAATCCGCATAAATGGATGTTTACCAACTTCGACTGCAACTGCTTCTGGGTGGCTGACCGCAAGGCGCTGATTCAGACGCTGAGCATCCTGCCGGAATATCTGCGCAACCGGGCGACGGAATCGGGCGCGGTCATTGATTACCGCGACTGGCACATCCAGCTGGGACGGCGTTTTCGGTCGCTCAAGTTGTGGTTCGTGATCCGGCATTACGGGGTGGAAGGCCTGCGGCACCACGTTCGCGAGCACGTGAGGCTGGCGCAGGAGTTCGCGGAGTGGGTGCGGAAAGATGATCGATTCGAGCTGGCGGCTCCGGCGCCGCTGAATCTGGTGTGCTTCCGGCACAAGGGCGGAGATGCAGCGAATCAGGACGCCGTTAATCAGAGCATCATGGACCGGCTGAACCGCAGCGGGGATTTGTTTCTGACGCACACGAAGCTGAACGGGAAGCTCACACTGCGGTTGTGCGTGGGGCAGACGAACACGCAGGCGCGGCATGTGGAGAAGGCGTGGAAGAGGATTCGCGAGGAGGCGGAAAAAGCAGCGGCTGCCGCATGAATAGGACCCGTCTAATCCCCGAACGCGTTTGCGATTCCGGAGAAGGAGCCTGTGTCACGCTTCCCAGGGATTCAGAACCGGCACGTGGGTGTCGGCGAAATCGCTGACATTGCGCGAAACGATCGTGAGATTGTGATGAAGTGCGGTCGCGGCCAGCAAACCATCGACGGCGGAGAGAGCTCTACCGGCACGCTTGGCCACAGCAGCGAGGATTCCCCAGCGATCCGCAATCTCACGGTCGATAGACAATATTCTCCCCGCGAAACGCGCCCCCAGTTCCAGTTCGAGCCAAGTCTCCAGCCTGGTTCGGCGTCGGCTCGCGGGAAGTCGGGCGATGCCTTTACGGATCTCTCCCATTGTGAGCACGCTTAGGTAAAGCAGGCTTTCATCTGCGGCCTCGATCCACTGCAGCACACGCGGTTCGGGATTATTGCGGACGAGTTCAGAGATGCAGTTGGTGTCGAGCAGGAATCCGCTCATAATTCAATGTCGCGTGCCGGGGCGCGATCGCGATCCAAGTCGAGGTCGATGCCGACCAACGGAGATTGGCGGAAGAACTGCACCAGATTTTTCGGCTGGCGAGATTTGCCCACCAGGCGGTCGTATTGCTCCTCCGCGACCATCACTACGCCCTCCTTGCCTTGCTTGGTGATGCGTTGCGGTCCCTCAGTTCGCGCCCGCCGGAACACCTCGCTGAAGCGGGCTTTCGCGCTCTGAACCTGCCAGGATTCGGCGGTGTCCTTAACGCCGGGGCTCTTTCTGAAACTGGGCATATAGGCAGCTTATCAGACTAGTCTGACTAGTTTGCATTATCGCATGGTGAGGGGTTCGGTGTCAATCGCGACCAAACCTCAAGAGCCATTCATCCGGAAAAGAATGCCCCGGCGAGCTTCGCTCGCCCGCCCGGACGAGGGCGTCCGGGCCTACACGACCCTGGATGGGACACAGCCACTCTGGTTTCACTCCAGCGGAAAGATGATCCCTCAGGACTGGATGATTTTCTCCAGCGCGGGACGGCTGCGGATGACGAGCGTTGCTCCCTTCAGTTGCAGCAACTGCTTTTTCTTAAAGTCGGAGAAGAGGCGGCTGACGGTTTCGCGGGTGGTGCCGATGAGTTCTCCAATTTCTTCGTGAGTTAACGTCAGCCTCAGTTGTGAAGCGCCGTCATTCTGCGGGACCGAGGTTGACCAGGACAGCAGCAGCTTGGCGAACTTTTCCGAGGGCGAGATGGCGAGGCCGAGGGTTCGAATCTCTTCGTGGGCGGTGAAGTAGTTGCGGCTCAACTGCTGGGCAACGCGGATGGCGGCTTCAGGAAATTCTTTCATCAGCTGCAGCAGCGAGTCCCGCGGAATGAAGTTCCCCTGGCCGGGTTCCATCATCTCGGAGGTCACTTCATAGGGACGGTTGGAAACGACGGCGTTCAGCCCGAGCACGTCTCCCGCCTCGGAGATTTTTGTGATGATGGTCTTGCCTTCACGCGAAGTGGTCGAAAGCTTCACTCTCCCGGTGCAAAGCACGAACACGCCGCGCGGTTGCTGCCCTTCAATAAAAAGCATGGCACCTCTGGGGTAAACCGCGGTAGACTTGATCTCGTTGAGGCGCTGAGCGGCGTTTAGGGAAAGATTGCAGAAAAGATGTTCTCCCCGGACCGGGCAACTGACGCAGTTATCAAGAATATTCAGACCGTAAGGAGCACGCATTCCGAACCCCCTTCTGGCAAGAGGCCGCCGCGAATCACTGTCGCTTGGCCCTGGCCACGCATGGGTAAAGGCAGGTTGGGAGCCAACTGCGGTGCCCCCTACAGTCTCCCAAGTAATACCGGCATGTGAAAGAAACAAAAGAAGTTAATTAATGACCCTAAACTTCGACCCAGGTCTGGAGGTCAGTCCAAAGCCAAGTTTTGGGTTATTTTCCGCACACGGCTGTGTGATCTGAATCACTGGCGTCAGTGAGTGACCCTGGTCCCGGGTGTTCTCCTCTATGGAAGGGAGGCCAGCGTGCTGAGGCAGAAGTCCTCCACTGAGCGTGATCACGCCTTAGGTTGGTCGAGCACCTGGCGGACTTTTCCGGCAAGCGAGGAGGGCGTAAACGGCTTGGGAAGAAAGGCGATGCCGGGGTCGAGAACTCCCTGATGCACGATGGCGGCGTCGGTGTATCCGGACATGAACAGGACTTTGGTGCGCGGGCGCATTTTCTTGAGGCGCTGGGCGAGATCGGGACCGCTCATTTCGCGCATGATCACGTCGGTGAGCAGCAGATCGATGCTGCCCTGGTGCTGCTGGCATACGCGCTCGGCTTCCAGAGCGCTCTCGAGCACGAGCACGAGGTAGCCGCAGGCCTTCAGAATAGCGACGGCCAGGTCGCGCACCTGGCGGTCGTCCTCGGCCACGAGAATGGTTTCCGTACCGCGGATGGTGGGTGCGGGCGCCTGCGTTTTGGCGGCAGTTTCGGCTGCCTCCTCGACCCGGGGAAGGTAAAGCTTGAAGGTGCTTCCCCGTCCCGGTTCACTGTAGACCCAGATATGGCCGCCGCTCTGCTGCACGACTCCGTAGACCGTGGCCAGGCCCATGCCGGAGCCTTTGCCGTGTTCCTTGGTGGTGAAGAAGGGCTCGAAGATGTGGGCCTGGGTCTCGGCATCCATGCCGATGCCGGTGTCGCTGACGGCTAACATTACGTAAGAACCCGGACGCACGCCGGCATGTTCCTGGGCATAGCTCTCGTCCAGATCGGCATTGCCGGTCTCGAGCGTGAGCGAGCCGCCGGTGGGCATGGCATCGCGCGCGTTGATGACCAGATTCAGAATTACCTGCTCAATCTGGCCAATATCGGCTCTAACCGAGCCAAGCTTGGGCGCGGGCTTGGTGACAATCTCGACATTTTCGCTGATGAGACGGCGCAGCATCTTGTCAATATCGACGAGGACGACATTGAGGTTGAGGACGGTGGGCTGCAAGAGCTGCTTGCGGCCAAAGGCGAGCAGTTGGCGGGTAAGCGAAGCGGCGCGTTCGCCGGCCGTGAGAATGTGACCCGCACTGCGATGGACGATTTCCGCGCTTGGGGTTCTGTTGTCGAGCAATTGCTGGGCATATCCCAGGATGACGGTGAGCACATTGTTGAAGTCGTGGGCAACACCGCCGGCCAGACGTCCGATGGCCTGCATTTTCTCGGCCTGCAGCAATTGTTTGAACACCAGGCGGTAACGTTCTTCGGAGGCGCGGAGCGCTTCCACGATTTGATGATTGCGATACTGGCTGATGGTCAGGTGCGCCCCGTAACAGACCAGAGAGACGATCACGGTGCCGTAGGCGACGATGCGGTCGTGATCGGCAGCACGCAAGGCGAGAGCCCACACCGTCAGCGGCATGACGGCCAGTCCGATGTTCTTGAGCAGGAAGGTGCGCTGGTTCCAGGACTCGGCGGGAACCTTGCTGGCGGTCTCGGCGGAGGGATCAAATCCAGCGGCCAGGATCGCGGCAACGATAAAGGGCACGGTCCAGGCCAGGCTGCTCCAGGCTCCCGAAGTGGCGTGAATGAAGGTGAGGGCATAATCACCCACGCCAGCAGCCAGTGCATAGACAACAAGGTAAACGGACGCGCGACGGCACAAGCTGCGCACCAGCGGAGTGCGCCCCCAAAAAGAACGAAGAACAAACGCGCCGGCCAGGGCGAAATTGAGGATGTTCGTCATGGCCTGCTCCATCAGCTCCAGACTGTGAAGGCCGCGGTGGAGAGCGCGCAGGAACAGGAAGTCGTAATAAATGAGGAAGGCCACCATCAGCATCTGGACGAAGTCGAGGGAACGCTGCCAGTCCAGACCGGAAGGATCCTCGCTCTCGCGCAGGAACAGGGCCATCACCAGAGGCGCGTCATAGCAAAGGTAGAGGAATTGAGAGATGGGAGAGAAAGGAACTGCGGTTTGCCGCCAGTTCTCGTAGAAGGTCCAGACAACGTTGGACAGTCCGTAGGAGGTGAGGGAAACGGCCAGCAGAACCCAGAATGTGCGCGCCATGTCGCGGCTGCGGCGCGACGCGGCGAGACAAAATCCGGCCGCGGTGAAGCAGGCGGCGATTTGCGTGATGTTGGAAAGCAATGCCCGCGGCGAACCGGGCTTGAGGAAAACGAACCCAGCGACCTGAATGACAACGAGCACCCATGCGGCCCAAGCAATTCGCCGTGACATATACTGCGGAACGATAGCGCTTCCAACCCTCCTACTCCGGGGGGATACGTTCCAGCAGCGAGCGGCTGACGAGATAAACCACCGCATGCGCGGTCACACGAACTGCCTCGCGCCATCGCTAGAACGTCGAATACTAAATGGCAGTTACCTGTAAGTCAACGCATCCGCGCAGGTTAAGTACGCCTTTGGTAACGTGTTGCGGGCCTATGCGGCTGGGCGCTTTTCGAGCGAGTGGGAGAATTCTCAGTCGGCGGGCATGGGAGCGCTGCGGGACGAGCGGCGGCGTTCGACGCCGTGAGAGGACGCTTCGGCTTTTGACTCCAGCCACAACTGCACTTCAGGCAAGGCTTTACGCATCGCCACTTCGCCCATGCGAATCAGGTCGTCGGCGTGCTTGAAGTCGTCATAGGCGAAGTCCCCGACGTCAGGTTCGACCACGACGTCGGCCGCCTGCCGCCACAGGCTCGACATCGCATTCTGCGCGATGGCGAACGACTGCCCGATGACATCGAGCAGATGCCGGGGCGCGCTGCCATTCGCCCATGTTCCTTTCAAGTGCACGGCCAGCACACGTTCTGCGCCCATTTCGCGCAGGGGCCGTGTGGGCACGGGATGGGAGAGCATGCCGTCGATCAGATAGCGGCCGCGGATGTTGACCGGCAGGAACATGCCGGGATAAGCGCAGCTGGCACGGACGGGGTCGATAATCTGACCAGAGTGAAACACCACGCCTTCACCCGTGTTGTAGTCGGTGGCGGTGACGCCCAGGGGAATGCGCAGTTCTTCGAAGGTCTGCACCTTCAAGGCGCGGCTGAGGAAAGAAGCCATGCGGTCGCTGGAGGCGAAACCATAGCGGGAAAGGGTCCAGCGGGCAAAGGAAGTAAAGCGCGTATTGTGGGCGACCTCCTCCATCTCGGCGATAGACAGACCGCTGCAATAAGAAGCGCCGATCAGCGCGCCCACGCTGGTGCCGGCAACGACGCGGATGGGAATGCCTTCCTGCTCGAGAACCTTCAGCACTCCGATGTGAGCAATGCCGCGGGCAAAACCTCCACCCAGCGCCACGCCGATCGCGGGAATACGGGGAGAAACAGGAGAAGGTTTACGCGAGAATTCCCGGCCAAAGGCCTGGACGGAACGAATGATTTTCCCCAGACTCGTCATCCGGAACCCCACATCTCCGGCCCATTTCCAGCCCATGGGCGGCCATTCTCACTTAGCAGGTAAGATGCCACAAGCGGACGGTGGGCTGTAAGGGCACGAATGTGCCAGCCTTGGGTTACTTGCAGTTGGGCTGGCGGGGTAACCGGTTACTATCGGCGCACCCGCGCGACGAACTCCTGTAATCCTGTTAAGTTGCACAGATATGGTCCGGGAGATCTCGGCAGGCGGGGTGGTGGTGCGGCATAAAGATGGAGAGTGGTGGATGGCGGCTATCGAACTGCCAACCGAATCGTCGGCGGCGCCAAATCCTGGCAAGCGCACATCGCGGACCCAGGGAAAAGCAGTTCTCTGCCTGCCCAAGGGCCTGGTGGATCCGGGGGAGAAGGCGCTGGATGCGGCCTTGCGGGAGGTCCGGGAAGAAACCGGGATCACCGCTGTTCCGGTCACGAAGCTGGCCGACATCAAGTATGCCTACGTGCGCTCCTGGGGCGATGGCGAACGTGTGTTCAAGATTGTGAGTTTCTATCTGTTGCGCTACGGGTCAGGACGCATCGACAGCATCTCGGACGAAATGCGCATTGAAGTCGCGCGGGCGAAGTGGCTGCGGCTGGACGAGGCGCCGAAGTTGCTGGCCTACCGCGGCGAAAAACAAATGGCGCGCAAGGCTCTGGAGTATGTGGAAGGGCACGCGGAGCTGTCAGGTGCAAGTAGATAGTTTTCTCGCCGTGCGATTACCATGGCGGGTCACAAATTCCAGCAAGGACAGGAGGAAGGCATGTGCGGGACGATTGAACCCCTCCGTCTTTCTCCATGTTCCGAGCGGTGATCACTCCCATTGAGGCAAGTGGATGAAACGCATTCATAAAGTCGCGATTCTCGGGGCCGGCACCATGGGCGCGCGCGTTGCCGCGCATTTTGCCAACGCCGGCGTTCCCAGCCTTTTGCTCGATATCGTTCCGCCGGACGCCGACGCCCCGGCACGAAACAAGATCGCCGCTGCCGGACTGGAAGCCGCCAGGAAGTCCAAGCCGGCAGCGTTCATGGAGGCATCGCTGGCGCGGCTGGTCTCGGTCGGGAACTTCGAAGACGATCTGAAGAAGCTCAGCGACGTCGACTGGATTATCGAAGCCGTGGTCGAGAATCTCGAGCTGAAGCGGGCGCTGCTGCGCAAGGTCGAGGCCATCCGCAAGCCGGGGACGATTATCACGACGAACACCAGCGGCTTGCCTGTAGGCAAAATCGCCGAGGGATTCTCTGATGACTTCCGCCGCGCCTGGTTCGGGACGCATTTTTTCAATCCGCCGCGCTACATGCGGCTGCTTGAATTGATCCCTACGCCGGACGCGGATCGAGCTCTTATGGATGCGGTCGCGCATTTCTGCGATGTTCATCTGGGCAAAGGCGTGGTGCTGGCGAAGGATACGCCTAACTTCATCGCCAACCGCATCGGCACTTTTTCGGTGTTGAATGTGATGCGGCTGATGCAGGAAATGGATTTGACGATCGAAGATGTGGACGCGCTGACCGGACAAGCCGTCGGCTGGCCAAGGTCGGCGACATTTCGCACCATTGATCTGGTCGGCCTCGATATTCTGGGGCACGTGGTGGGCAACATGACGGCCAACGTCCGCGACGAGCGCAGCGATCTGCGCTTGCCGGACTTCTTCAAGCAGATGCTCGAGCGACGCTGGCTGGGCGACAAGACGCAGGGCGGCTTCTACAAGAAAAATGTGAGGCGGACGCCCTTGTCCGCCGAACCGGGGCAGGAGGATGAGCGGCTGGCGCTGGATTGGAAAGCGCTCGAATACCATCCGCGGCAGAAGCCGAAATTTGCCGCGCTCGACATGGCGAAAAATATCGAAGACACGGGCGCGCGGCTACGTATGCTGCTTGCCCTGCCGGCGGGCGGCGCAGCGTCCGGTGTAGCAGCAGCCTCAAGCGGTTCGCAGAGAGACAAGGCGGGAGCGTTCCTGTGGGCGGCGCTCTCCGACCTCTGGACGTATTGCGCGAACCGCGTGCCGGAAATTTCCGACTCCATCGTGGAGATCGATCGTGCGATGCGACTGGGCTTCAACTGGGAACTTGGGCCGTTCGAACTCTGGGATGCGGCCGGCGTGGAAGCGACGGTCGCGCGCATGAAGCAGGAAGGCAAGCCGGTGGCGGTTAACGTCGAGAAGTTGCTGGCTGCGGGCCAGAAATCCTGGTATGGGGATGAGCCCAAGGCCGCTTCAGGCCGCAAGTACTGGCAGGTGACAACAGGCACGCAGGGAGTGGTGGATGTTCCGGCGGGAGTGTGGTCGGTCGCGGTCGTGAAGAAATCAAACGGCGTGGTGAAGAAGAACTCGGGAGCATCGCTGGTGGACCTAGGCGATGGCGTCGCTTGCCTTGAATTTCATTCCAAGATGAATGCGCTGGGCGCCGACATCATCGGGCTGATCAGCCAGTCGCTCAAAGCGGGCGGGGCGGGTGACGCGTTCGACGCCTTCGTCATTACCAACGACGCCGCGAATTTTTCGGTGGGCGCGAACCTCATGCTGCTGCTCATGAGCGTGCAGGAAGGTGAGTGGGACGACGTGGATCTCGCCATTCGCCAGTTTCAGGGAATGACGCAGGCGATCAAGTTCTCGCCCAAGCCGGTGGTGGCGGCTCCGTTTGGGCTGTGTCTGGGCGGAGGGACGGAGATTTCGCTACACGCGGCGGCCCGGCAGCCGCACGCCGAGCTTTATGCGGGACTGGTCGAGGTGGGAGTTGGTCTGCTGCCGGGCGGCGGAGGCTGCAAGGAGATGCTGCTGCGAGCGGTGGACAGCGCAGCGGCAGGGCGCGGCAAATCGTCGAGCGAGGCGCTCGCCGGCTCGGTCGAAATGATGGAGGCTATGAAGAAAGCGTTTGAGACCATCGCCACGGCGAAGGTGGCAACGTCGGCGCACGAGGCACAGGGCCTTGGATTTCTCTCCGATAGCGACCGCATCACGATGAACCGTGAGCGTGTGCTTTCCGACGCCAAGGCGCGAGCGCTCGAACTGGCGCGCGCGGGATATGAGCCGCCGATTCCGCGAACCGACATTCCCGCGCCCGGGGAGAATCTGCTGGCGGCGCTGAAGATGGGCGTCTACATCATGCGGCAGGGAGACTTCATCACCGACTACGAGGTGAAGCTGGGCGGGAAGATCGCGGAAGTGCTGTGCGGCGGCAATGTAACGCCGGGGACGCCGGTGAGCGAGCAGTACATCCTCGACCTGGAGCGCGAGAGCTTCAAATCGCTGTGCGGGGAGAAGAAGACGCAGGAGCGAATTCAGTACACGTTGAAGACGGGGAAAACGCTGAGGAATTAGGTCCTACATGGCCCGGCTTGACCTCATCAACGAATTATTGCGGCATGAAGACATCGAGGGCCTTCTGTCAATGGGAGCTCCAGACGACGAATACGAATCCGAGGCTGAAATGATCGCTGATCGCATTGGCGAGGCTGAGGAGAACACTCCCAACCACAGGATCGCGCGAGAAGAGGTGGAGCACATCGTTGCCGCCGTTTGGACAGAAATGTTCGATCTTTCCGACGAGGATGCAAGAAAGAGGCAGGAGGCCTTTGCTTCGATCGCGGCCCGACTCGTCCCGTGAACCGATCACGTCAGATGAACAGGATGGTTTTCGAGAGGCGGGCAACTCCTCTTTCGCCCTAGCCAGCAGCCACGTGCGCAAATCTCCGCGCGGCCGGCCGCCGGACTTGCAGCGCCCGCCAGAGGTCATACTGCGACTGCATATTCATCCACAGTTCCGGCGTGGTGCCCAGGGCCGCCGCCAGCCGGATCGCCATGGCGGCAGAGATTCCAGCCTTGCCGTTCAGCACGCGCGACAGAGTCACACGCGTAACCCGCAGATGGGCCGCTGCCGTGGATACGGCCAAGTCCCCGAGATATTCGCGAAGAGCCAGTCCGGGATGCGGTGGATTGTGCATGCGCATGGATCGCCCCCCCCTGTATAGTGCAGCGATACACGTTACACAGGATCAACTCTTTATAGCGAAACCAGGGTTGCTGTGACCCCAGGCAGCTGCCGAGCTGCGCTCGGCCTGGACGGGCGAGGGCGCCCGTCCCCACACGAGCGGACTACAGCAACGCTGAATCCGCTCTAAAGGAGCTACTTCACGCCCTGCTACAATCGCCTCATGCCAAGACTCCTGCTCGCAGCGGCGGTCATCGGGATGGGCGTCTTCATTGCTGCAGCCTCGCTGGCCAACGCTCAATCCACCGCGCAAAAAGATGCTCCCGGGAAAGAAGCTCCGCCCGACGTGCCGGATGCGATCGCCGTGCCCGCAGGACTGGAGCCAGTCTTGTTCGCGCATGGTTCGGGAGCGCAGACTTACACCTGCCAGGCCGGCGCGGAGGGAAAGTTCGCGTGGACGCTGAAGGGACCCGAGGCTGAGCTGAAGGATCGAAAAGATAAAGTGATTGGCGAGCATTTGGCTGATCCAGCCTCGAAGCTCCCGACGTGGAAGCTGAAAGATGGAAGCGAAGTCACCGGAAAGGCAGCGGCCCACGTGGATGCGCTCGATCCGGAGTCAGTTCCATGGCTGCTGGTGACTGTGGTGAGCAACGGGGGAAAAGGTCAACTCGCGAGCGTAACCAGCATCCAGCGCGTCCACACGCACGGAGGACAGCCGCCAGGCTACGGATGCGATGAGTCGCACAAGGACGCGGAAACGAAGAGCAGTTACACGGCCGATTATTACTTTTTTGCGCCGGCGAAGTGACGCGAACTGAAGCGGACGCAACCCGATGAAGGTTCGAGACGTAATCAAGCGTCTGGAAGAAGACGGCTGGCGCCTGGCTCAAACCAAAGGCAGCCACCGGCAGTACCATCATCCGACGAAGGCGGGAACGGTTACCGTTGCGGGCCATCCGTCAGTGGACATTCCGCCCGGAACATTGAACAATATCCTTAAGCAGGCAGGACTGAAATGAAATACCTCGTCATCTATGAGAAGTCACCCACGGGTTGGGGCGCCTATGCACCCGATCTTCCTGGCCTCGGTGTCGCTGGCGCTACGCTGGACGAGGTGAAAGAACTCATCCGTGAAGCCATGGAGTTCCACCTCGAAGGCATGCGCCAACACGGCGACCAAATTCCAGCGCCCACCGCCACTACGGAATACATCACGGTATAAACCCCATGCGTGAAATTGTTATAGCCTCGTCAGTCCGCACGCCCGTAGGACGCGCCTACAAGGGCACGCTGCGGGCCACTCGTCCCGATGAACTGGCTGCGGTTGCGATCAAGGGCGCGCTGGAACGCGTGCCGCAATTGGATCCCAAAGAAATCGAAGACGTCATCCTCGGCTGCGCCATGCCGGAAGCCGAGCAGGGGATGAACGTGGCCCGCATCGCGTCGCTGCGAGCGGGACTGCCGGTGGAGGTTTCGGCGCTCACCATCAACCGATTCTGCTCGTCGGGACTGCAGGCGATTGCCATGGCGGCCGAGCGCATCATGAGCGGCGGCGCGGAGGTGATTGTCGCCGGGGGAACCGAATCCATGACTATGATTCCCATGGGCGGGCACAAGATTTCGCCCAATCCCTGGCTGGTGGAACATTACCCGGATGCATACCTGACGATGGGACTCACCGCAGAACGGGTGGCGCAGCGTGTAGGCATCACGCGGCAGGCGGCGGATGAATTCTCATTGCGCAGCCATCAGAAGGCGCTGGCGGCGATTCAGGCGGGGAAATTTGCTGAGGAAATTGTGCCGGTGCCGGTGAGTTTCAGCACGCCGAACGGCTCGAAGCGGAGGCGGCAGGAAATCGTGTTCAAAGTAGACGAAGGCCCGCGCGCCGATACTTCGCTCGAAGCGCTGCTCGCGCTGAAGCCCGCGTTTCACGCCAAAGGGACGGTGACGGCCGGGAGTTCATCGCAGATGTCGGACGGCGCGGCGGCAGCGGTGGTGATGTCGGCGGAGCGCGCGAAGGCCTTGGGGATCAAGCCGCTGGCACGCTATGTTTCGTTCGCCACGGCAGGTTACAAACCGGAAGAAATGGGGCTGGGACCGGTGTTCGCGATTCCGAAGGCGCTGAAAATGGCGGGACTGAAGTTGTCTGACATTGGCGTGATCGAGTTGAACGAAGCGTTCGCGGCGCAGTCCCTGGCGGTGATCAAGGAAGCGGGACTGGACCCGGAGAAAGTGAATCCCAACGGCGGCGCCATCGCCCTGGGACATCCCCTGGGTTGCACCGGAGCCAAGCTGACGGCGAGCGTCCTGCGCGAAATGAAGCGGCGCAACTCGCGTTACGGGATGGTGACCATGTGCGTGGGCGGCGGCATGGGCGCGGCAGGAATTTTCGAGAACCTGGATTAACCACCGAGGACACGGAGATCACGGAGGAACGCGGCCTCAGGCAGTCGCTGAGCCCGGGCTGGGTATAGATTCTGTTTTGCCGAGGTGCGGCTCGAAAGCCGCACCTTTCCGGCATAAAACCCCGGTTCAACGCGGAGTCTCCGCCCTATCATTCCCTTTGTCCCGGCATTAGAATTGAAAGGTGTTTCCGCCGCGCCTCCGCGGGCCGGCGGTTTTTTTTCTCGGGGGATCCACATGGCAACGACCACAGCAGTACCCAAGACCCGGATTGCGGGCGGCAGTTTTCTGGTGGAATCGCGCCGGCCGGAAGAAGTTTTCACGCCGGAAGATTTCACGGAACAGCACCGACTCATCGGGCAGACCGCGGAAGAGTTTGCGCTGAATGAAATCGTGCCCAATGCCGAGAAGATGGAGCACAAGGATTTCTCGGTGACGCGCGATCTGCTGAAGAAGGCAGGCGAACTGGGACTGAGCTCGGTCGAAATCCCCGAGGTCTACGGCGGGCTGGAGATGGACAAGGTCACGGCCGCGGTGATTGCGGATCATATCGCCAAGTACGCCGGGTTCGCGACCACATGGGGCGGGCACACCGGCATCGGCACGTTGCCCATCGTTTACTTTGGCACGGAGGAACAGAAGAAGAAATATCTGCCGCGGCTGGCCGCGGGCGAGATTGTGGGCGCGTATGCGCTATCGGAATCGACTTCGGGATCGGACGCGCTGAATTGCCGCACCCGGGCGCAGCTTTCTTCCGACGGCAAGCAATACATCCTGAACGGTGAAAAGATGTGGATCACCAATGCGGGGTTCGCCGACCTGTTCACGGTGTTTGCCAAGGTCGATGGAGAAAAGTTCACGGCATTTCTGGTGGAGAAGAATTTTCCCGGGTTCTCGGTGGGGGCGGAAGAGCACAAGATGGGGATTCGGGGATCGTCCACCTGCCCGATCATTCTCAATGAGTGCAAGGTTCCGGCGGAAAATCTGCTCGGCGAAATCGGCAAAGGGCATCTCATCGCCTTCAATATCCTGAACATTGGGCGCTTCAAGCTGGGCGCGATGTGCGTGGGCGGCGGGCGAATGTCGCTGGGAAACGCCATCGCATATGCCAAGCAGCGCAAGGCGTTTGGCAAGGTCATCGCCGACTTCGGCTTGGTGCGCGAGAAGATCGCCAATATGGCAACGCTGCTCTACGTGGGCGAGTCGCTGGTTTACCGCACCGTCGCCATGATGGATGCGGCACTGAGCGAAGTGAACAAGGCTGCCACCGATGCCGCCCGGCAGACGCTGAAGGCGATCGAGGAGTATGCAGTCGAGTGCTCGATCATCAAGGTGTGGGGCTCGGAGATGATTGACTACATCGTGGACGAGACTCTGCAGATTTATGCGGGCTACGGATTTGTGGAAGAGTATCCGGCGGAGCGCGCCTACCGCGACGCGCGCATCAATCGCATCTTCGAAGGCACGAACGAAATCAACCGGCTGATCATCACGGGCTTTCTGCTGAAGCGGGCGATGAGCGGACAACTGCCGCTGATGCCGGCCATCAAAAAGCTGATGGAGGAAGTGCTGGCGGGGCCGTCGGCGGGTGAAGAAATTGAGGGCTCACTGGCGCAGGAGCACAAGCTGGTGGCGCAGGCGAAGAAGCTGGGACTTTTTGCGGCGGGCGCGGCCACGGAGAAATACATGCTCGCCATTCAGGACCAGCAGGAGATCATGGGCGCCATCGCCGACATAACCATTGAGACCTACGCCATGGAGACGGCTGTTCTGCGGGCGCAAAAGATTTCCGAAAGCAAGGGCGAAGCGGCTGCGGCGCTGCCGATTGCGATGACACGTGTCTATTTATCGCAGGCGATGGAGAAAGTCGAGTCGGCGGCGCGGAAGGTGATCGCCGCCGTGGCCGAGGGCGACATGCTGCGCACGCAACTCGCTATCCTGCGGAGGCTGGCGAAATATGAGCCGTTCAACACGATTGAATTGCGGCAGCAGATCGCCGAGAAGATGATCGAGCGGGGAAAGTACACGCTGGCATAGCGAAACGACAACCACAGAGGGCACAGAGGACGCTGAGGTCAGACGCCTCCTTCTACGGCCGCGTGGTCTCCGGCGGTATCAGCAGATAACTCACAAACGCCAACCGCTTGCTGTCGGGCGACCAGGAGGGGACGTTGATGGTGCCCTGCCCGCCGAACAGTTTCGCCAGCACGGTAATCTTTTTGTCCGCCAGCGACATCAGGCGCAGCATGACGTCTTTGTTCTCGGGGTGACCGGTGACATCGGCCTGGTAGGTGAGGACGACCATCCACTGGCCGTCGGGCGAAATGTGCGGGAACCAGTTGTTGAGATCGTCGGAGAAAACTTGCTCCTGATCGCTGCCATCCGGTTTCATGCGCCAGATTTGCATGTGGCCAGTGCGCTCGGAGTTGAAGTAAATATATTTGCCGTCGGGTGAATATTCCGGACCATCGTCCAATCCCTTGGCGGTGGTCAGTCTCGTCTCTTCGCCGCCGGCCGCTGGGATCGTGTAGATATCGAAGTCGCCGTTGCGCAGGCCCACGAAGGCGAGCGTCTTTCCATCCGGCGACCAGCCATGCCAGTACGAAGGAGATTTCTGCGTGATGCGGCGCGGCGTGCCACCGGCGATGGGCACGATGTAGACGAGCGACTCGTGGTCGCCCTGCGAATTGTCGCTGATCGCCAACCCGGTCGAGTCGGGCGAGATGCCGTGATCGTTGTTGCAGCGGCTGGCAAAGCCGGTGTCGACCACGGTGGGCGTGCCGGCGTTCACGGGCAGACGCTCGATGCGGCCGTTGCGGTTGAACAAAAACGCGTTGCCGTCGCGGGTCCAGTTGGGAGCTTCGAATCGGCCTTGCGCGAGATAAGCGACGCGGCGATCGGCAGAGTCAATCGCGATGGTTTCGAGCGTGCTGTAGAGAATGGGCTGGCCGGTTGCAGGAACAGGCTGTCTTAGCTCGACGTTGGAGAAGACGGCTTTTTCGACCGCGTCTTTATCGTGCGAGCACACGCCGAGCCCGACGTAGAACGGGCCTTCGAGAGGAATACGTAGCCATCCGCCGGCGACCTTGAGATCGCCGCCTGTTGCCAGAGACATATAAACGTAATCGCCGCGCCTGGCGATCTGGAGACGAGCAGGAGCGGAGATATTCGATTGAATCTCGCGCGTGACCGCTCCCTTCTCGTCGCGAAACTGTAACGAGGTCAGGCCGCTGGCGTGAAGCGCAATGTCGGCGTACACGGAGTCGGCATCGAGGCTCTGTCGCAGCATCAGAACGGCCTTCTTGTGCTCGTTTCCGGTCTTTGTGAGGAATGCGACGTCGGCGGTCAGGGTCACGTCACCCGAAATCTTCTTCCAGACAAACTGAAAAGCGTCCGCCGCCAGCCACATGTTCTCGCCGCTGCCGGTGATGGTGTAGCTTTGCTTTGCGGCGTCATAGTCAGCCGTACCTGCATGCAGAACCGTGCCTACATCGCTGTGGCCCTCGAAGATGCCGGTCGGCACGGCGGAACTCTGCCCCCAAACCAGACGACTGCCGGGGAAATGAACCCACACCACCAACGTGATCAGCGATAGGAATGCAAACCTGCGCATAGAAGCGCCTCCGTCAGTTCGGCTTCTTCAGTTCTTCCATCACGCTCTGGATCAGTTCTTTGGCGCCGGTCAGGCTGTTCATGATGATCTGGATGTCCATGACGGGCTTGCCCGGCCAGCGCTGGCTCTGGCAATAGACGCCGTGCTGGCCGACCAGGGCCATGGCGTCGGTGATCATGTCCATGGTAACGGCGAGGCGGCCGCGGGGCACGCCCATCATGGTTTCGTAGTGTTCCAGCTCTTCCTGCTTATCGTCGAATACCGGCATCGGACGATTGTAACCGCCGCCGTGGGTGGAGCATAATGGCTCGGCTGACAGAATCCCTTCTGAAACGTCAAACGCTCTTGGCAATGCCAGCTACGCAAAAGGAGAAACCATGAAAAGACACGTTGTCATCGTGACGCTTCTCGCTCTCGCTTTCACGACCGTGTGCTCCGCCCAGATGGGCGGAGAGAAAGCGAGCCCGCCCGCTTCCGCATCGTGCGATCTCGGCGGCGGCAAAACCATCAAGACCGACTACTCCAGCCCGCGCTTGAGAGGACGGAAGATGATCGGCGAACATGATCCCTACGGCAAGGTCTGGCGCACTGGCGCGAACGAGGCCACCACGTTCGTGACCAATGCGGACCTGATTGTCGGCGGGGCGAAGGTTCCGGCGGGAAACTACACGATCTTCACCGTTCCCAACCCCGACAAGTGGACCCTGATCATCAACAAGAAAACCGGAGAGTGGGGCATTCCTTATAAGTATGAGGGCGATGAATTGGCGCGGCTGGATATGAAAGTGTCCACGCTGCCCTCGAAGGTGGAGAATTTCACTATCGCCTACGATAAGACCCCGACAGGATGCACGATGCGGATGGACTGGGATACCACGCGGGCGTCGGTAGAGATCACCGCGAAGTAGGAATTTTTGATTGTTGATTTCTTGATTGTTGATTGAAGACCTTCTGGTCTGCCGCGGCGCGGGCGGTCAACCCGGGTTTTCATTCAACAATCAAAAATCAACAATAACAATTTCCTTTCGGCGTACAATTTTCTAGCGCGGATTCACAGATGATGCACCCGGACAAAAAATGGCGAGCTACGCTCGCCCGCCCGGACGAGGGCGTCCGGGCCTCCATGGCCACGGGTACGGCAACAATCAAGAATCAACAATCATAATTTCCGTTCGGCGTACAATTCTCTAAACGTCATTCCCACGGGAGGTGTCCCATGCCCGTTTATGACTATGTTTGTCTCGATTGTCATAAGCCCTTCGAAACTGTTCTCACGCTGAGCGAGCACGACAAGGAATCGCCTAAGTGTCCGCACTGCGGCAGTAAAAACGTGGAGCAGGAGGCAGCCGCGTTTTTCGCGGTGACTTCACGAAAAAGCTGACCGGGAACTGGTGGGGATCCGCGGAGCTCACGGCTTCTGTTGCCGGAGGGCGTCAGCGGCCTGCTGCGCCTCGGCAAGCTCGGGAGAAAGTCTCAGTGCCTGCTGATAGGCATTGAGCGCCTCGGGAGAGCGCCCCGCCTGCGCGAGTGTGCGGCCAAGTTCCAGGTAGCCCTGGGGAGTGGGATGCAATTCCACTGCGCGAGACAGATCGCTGAGCGATTCCTCCAGATTGCCTTGTTGCCGTGCCAGCAAACCCAGACCGAGCCAGGCGTTGAACTGATTGGGATTGAGGCGTAGGGATTGCTGAAGATCCTCTCGTGCCGCGTCGTCTTCTCCGAGCGCCCGCTGCGCCGCGCCCAAATTGACGTAGGTCCCGGCCAGCAGGCCGGGGTCTGAAGTCAACGCGATCGCCGCCTCGTACTCGGTCACGGCTTCGCGCAACTGGTTATGCGTCTGGAAATAAGTTCCGAGATTGCTGCGGCTCATGGGATCGCGGGGGTTGATGCGCGCGGCTGCTTCAAAATGAGGATGCGCCTCTTCTTCTTTCCCTTCGAGAAGGAGCGCGCCCCCGAGGTTGTCTTCCGCGATGAAGTTGTTCTGGGTGACAGCCAGCGCGTGCACCCACAAATCGTAGCTGCTCTGCCAGTAGCCGATCTGACGGTGAGTGGTGAGGGCGAGCGCAAGGATGACGGCGAGCGCTGGGATAGCGGGCCACCAACCGGGTTTCCGTTGCTCCGCCCAATCCGCAATGCCGAATGCGATCATCACGAAGATGCCGATCAGCGGAATGTAGGCGTAGCGGTCAGCCATGGCGGCGTCGCCAATCTGCACGAAGCCAATGACCGGAACTAATGTACCGAGGAACCAGAACCATCCCACCAGCAGATAACGATGGTTGCGGAATCGCATGACGAACGCCGTAATAGCGATCAGGATCAGCGCGGCGGTCGCGACCTGCCACGCCGCGAGCGAATCTCCGGGGTGAGGATACAGAGGAGCCAGCCGCGCGGGCCAGACCATCTTCCACAGATACATGGCATAGGCGTAGATCGCGTCAGCCAGACGGACACCAAAAGAAAACTGCGTGGTCGAGCGCACCGCCCCGCTTGCCTGCTGCGCTCGCATGGCGACGACTGCGCTGACGGCGGAAAGGGCAAGCAGCGGCAGCTTTTCCAGAACAAGCCGCGACCAAGAGAACGTCGGAATCTGGCCGGATTCTCTATCCCGCGCGGCTACTCGATGCAGCGGCCAGTCATCGAGAAGCAGCAGCACAAATGGGAGGGTGATCACCATGGCCTTGGCCGCCAGCGCGGCCACGAATAGCGCGGCCACTGCCAAATATCGCTTCCAGTTTGGTTGGCGGACATACCAGCCATAGGCCCACAGAGCGAGAAAAAAGAACAGCGCGCAGAGCACATTCTTACGCTCGGCGATCCATGCGACTGATTCCACGTTCATCGGGTGAACCGCAAACAGCGCCGCCACGAACAGGCTTGGGCCGGCGCGTCCTGTGGCCCACGCAAGAAGCAGAAAGAGCAAGATTACATTTATGGCATGCAGAAGCACGCTGGTGAAATGATGGCCGGCGGGGTTGAGGCGGAATAGCGAGTAGTCGAGGGCGTGCGACATCCAGGTCAGCGGATGCCAGTTCGCCACCTCGGTCGAAGTCAGCGCCCAGACGAAAGTATCCGCGGTCAGGCCCTGGCGCACATGGGGATTTTCTGTGACGTAGCGGTCATCGTCGTAGTTCACAAAGGGATGGCGGTTGACCGGGTTGTACAGCGCCAGCGTGACTACCGCCAGCAGCAGGCAGACTACGGGGTTGCGCTTTTCAGGAGATGCGAACAGGCTGACTTGTCTTTTAGGAGGCAATGGGAGAATTTAACCACAGAGGGCACAGAGGAACACAGAGGAGGAAACAGGGAAGGCACGGGGGAATTTTCTCGATTTGCGATTTTCGATTGCTGATTGGAAAACCGGAAGGCGCTGCTTCAATCTGCAATCGGAAATTGACAATCGAAAATCAAGAAGTGGGTTTCCACCGCAAAACCGGCTTCCTGGCGGCGGCCGTCTCGTCCAGCCGCGAAACGCGGGTCGAATGCGGAGCATCGAGCACCGTCTGCGGATCTTCTTCCACTTCCTCGGCAATCGACTTCATGGCCTCGATAAACAGGTCCAGTTCTTCCTTGGGTTCGCTTTCGGTCGGCTCGATCATGAGCGCTCCCGGCACAATCAAAGGAAATGCCGTGGTGTAGGGGTGGAAGCCGTAATCGATGAGGCGCTTGGCGATGTCCATGGTACGCACACCGTTCTTCGCCTGCAGTTTGTCGCTGAAAACGACTTCATGCATGGTCGGCGTGGAATAAGGCAAGTCGTAGACGCCTTCCAAACCTTTGCGAACATAGTTGGCGTTGAGCACCGCGTCTTCGGTGGTCTGGCGCAGGCCATCGGGCCCATTCGCCTGGATATAAGCGAGGGCACGCACGAACATGCCGAAGTTTCCGTAGAACGCGCGCACGCGCCCGACGGACTGTGGCCGGTTGTAGTCGAAGCCCAAGGTGCCATCGGGATGGGTGATGACGACCGGCTTCGGCAGGAAGGGCTCGAGAATTTTCTTAATAGCTACCGGGCCGGATCCGGGCCCCCCGCCACCATGCGGCGTCGAAAACGTCTTGTGCAGGTTCAGGTGCATGACATCCACACCGAAATCTCCGGGGCGCGCCTTGCCCACCAGCGCGTTCATATTGGCGCCGTCCATGTAAAGCAGGCCGCCCTTGGCGTGGAGAATGCCGGCGATCCTGATGATGTCTTGCTCGAAGACACCCAGCGTATTGGGATTGGTGAGCATCAGGGCGGCAACGTCTTCGTTCATCTGCGCTTCGAGCGCGGCCAGGTCCACCATGCCGCGAGAATCGGACTTCAGGTTCTCGACCGCGTAGTTCACTATCGCCGCACTCGCCGGATTCGTCCCGTGAGCAGAGTCGGGAATCAGAATCTTCTTGCGCGCGTTGCCTTGCGCCTGGTGATAGGCACGGACCATCAACAGCCCTGTCATCTCGCCGTGGGCGCCCGCGGCTGGTTGCAGCGTAATGGCATCCATGCCGGTGATTTCGATCAGGCACTCGCTCAGCGTTTTGATGATGCGCAATGCGCCCTGCGAAATCCTCTCCGGCTGGTAGGGATGCGCGTTAGCAATTCCCTCCACCCGGGCGACCGCCTCGTTCACTCGCGGGTTGTATTTCATAGTGCACGAGCCCAGCGGGTACATGCCGAGATCGATAGCATAATTCCACGTGGAAAGCCGCGTGAAGTGGCGGATGATCTCGATCTCGCTCACCTCGGGCATGCTGCCCAAGTCTTTTCTTTCGGATGAACCGAGAAGCTGCGCGGCATCCACCTCGGGCACGTCGAGCGGAGGCAGCTTCCATGCCGCCTTCCCCGCCGAGGATTTCTCGAAGATCAGTCCTTCGTTTTGGCTGGCGTGGCGGGTTGCCTTGCGGGTCATGCGCCTCATCGCGCCACCTCTTCTACTTCTTCTTTGGCCGAGCGAACGGAGCGCTCACTCTCAGCCACCAGCCCGACCGCGGTGTCGATCGCGCTGCGCGTGGTCAACTCGGTGCAGCACCACAGCGAGGCATTCCCCAACTCCGGGTAGAACTTCTTCAGCGGAAGACCACCAACCATCTTGTGCCCCAGCAGGCGGCTGTTGATGGCGTGGGGGGGCTCACTCGTGGTGACCACGAATTCGTTGAAGCGCGGCGCGCCACCGAACAGGACTTTACCGTACTTGGCGAATTGGCCAGCCGCGTAGACCGTCTTCGCCAGATTCTGCCTGGCTAATTCCTTCAGACCGACCTTGCCGTAGACGGTCATGAAGATGTTGACCATGAGGGCGACCAGCGCCTGGTTGGTGCAGATGTTCGAAGTCGCTTTCTCGCGCCGGATGTGCTGCTCGCGCGTCGCCAGCGTCAGCACGAATCCGCGTTTGCCGTGCTTGTCGGTAGTTTGGCCGACCAGACGGCCCGGCATCTGGCGGACATATTTTTCGCGCGTGGCGATGACGCCGCAGTAAGGCCCGCCGAATCCCAGCGGTACGCCAAATGATTGGGCTTCCATGGCAATGATGTCGGCTTGCCGCGGCGGCTCCACGATCCCCAGTGAGACCGCCTCTGCGATCGAGACCACCAACATCACTCCGTGCCGGTGCGCGAGATCAGCAATCGCCACAACATCTTCAATCGTGCCGAAGAAGTTCGGTGACTGCATCAGCACGCACGCTGTCTCCGGAGTGATCGCCTTCTCCAGTTCTTTCAAGTTCACCCGTCCGTCGTCGCCGAAACCGGCGACCGACACGGGCATGCCCTGATGCGTGGCGTAAGTTGCCAGGACTTCGCGATACTCCGGATGCAGGCTGCGCGCAACCACGACGGATCTTCGTCCGGTCAGACGAACGGCCATCATCACGGCTTCGGCGGCCGCAGTCGAACCGTCGTACATGGACGCGTTGGCCACTTCCATGCCGGTCAGTTCGCAGATCATGGTCTGAAATTCGAAGATGGACTGCAGTGTGCCCTGGGAGATCTCGGCCTGGTATGGCGTGTACGCGGTGAGAAATTCGCCGCGCGAAATCAACGCGTCAATCACGACCGGCCGGTAATGAAGGTAGGCGCCTGCGCCCAGAAAGCTGGTGTAACCTTCGCCGTTTTCATGCGAGCGCTGGCGGAACCAGTCCACGATTTCCGATTCCGCCATCTGGCGCGGAATTCTCAGGTCGCGAGTCAAACGGTACTCGGCCGGAATGGGTGTAAACAGATCATCCACCGAGCGCAGGCCAGTTGCCTGCAGCATGGCTTCGCGGTCGGCGGGAGATTTGGGTAAGTAGCGCATAGGGAATTTCGATTTCCGATTGCCGATTTCCAATTGCCGAAGATTCATACGGATCAGGCTTGAATCAATCGGCAATCGAAATTCGACAATCGAAAATTCCTAGTGTCCTGCTTCCTCAGCCACGAACTTCTCATAATCGGCGGCGGAAAGCAGCGCATCCAGTTCACCGGGATTCTTGAGCGTGAATTTCACCATCCACGCGCCGTGCGGATCTTTATTCACCTTCTCGGGCGCAGTGGCCAGTTTCCCGTTGACTTCGGTCACAGTTCCGGACGCCGGAGCAAACAAGTCCGACACCGCCTTCACCGATTCGACCGTGCCAAAGGGCTTACCCGCGGCGAGTTCTGCGCCGACTTTGGGCGTCTCAACGAACACGATGTCGCCGAGCGACTCCTGGGCGTAGTCAGTGATGCCGGCCGTCGCGGAGGCACCGTTCACCTTGATCCACTCATGCTCTTTGGTATATTTGCGATCTGTAGGGTAGGCCATAAAAAGTCTTAGCTCCTAGCTGCTAGCTTCCAGCAAAACCTCGCTTCGTCGGACGCTTGTAAAACGGCGTCGGGACGACCACCGCTCCTACGCCTTGACCACGAACTTCTACTCTTACTTTTGTGCCTACTACTGAATGCTCAATCGGGACATACGCCAGCGCAATATTCTTCTTCAAGAACGGCGCGGGCGATCCGCTGGTGACGTATCCGATCTCGCGTCCCCCAGCATCGAGCACCTTATATCCGTCGCGAGCGATGCCGCGTTCAGTCATCTCCAGTCCGACCAGAACTCGCTTCACTCCGGTGGCTTTCGCTTGCTCCAGCGCGGCTCGGCCCACGAACTCGATCTTCTCCATCTTGCAAAAGCGGTCGAGTCCGGCTTCCCAGACGTTTATCGTATCGGAAATCTCGTGCCCGTAGAGCGGCAGTTTGCCTTCGAGGCGCAGCGTGTTGCGCGCGCCCAGGCCACAGGGTACGACGCCGAATTGCTTGCCCGCAGCTAGGATCTCATTCCATACGCGAGCACTGATAGCCTCGTCCGCGGGAATGTAAACTTCGAACCCATCTTCGGCTGTGTAGCCGGTGCGACCCATCAGGATATTTTCGAGACCGCACAATCGCCCGCGCGTAACCCAATAGAACTTCACCGCGCTTAAATCGGCGTCGGTGAGCTTTTGCAGCAGATTCACGGCCTTCGGCCCCTGGATCGCAATCTGGGTGAAATCGTCGGAGAGATTCTCGACCGCGCAGTCGAACTGGCGCGTGTTGTCGCGGACCCAGTTGAAATCTTTCTCACGCGTGCCGGCATTGATGACCAGGAGGTACTCGTTCTCGGCGAGGCGATGGACGATCACGTCATCCACGAATGTCCCTGCAGCATAAAGCAGAGCCGAGTACTGGGCTTGGCCAAGGGCCAGCCGCGACGCGTCATTCATGGAGATGTGCTGCACCGCGGCCAGCGCCTGTGGCCCGGCCAGGCGGATATCGCCCATGTGGCTGACATCGAAGATGCCGACGCCGGTGCGCACGGCCATGTGCTCGGCGATGATGCCGCCGCCCAGCGACGCGGGATACTCGACCGGCATGTCCCAGCCATTGAACTCCACCATCTTCGCGCCCATCTGGCGATGGACGGCGTTCAGCGCCGTTCTGCGGACGATCGGCGTCGCCTCAACCGAAGACAATAGAGACCTCAATCATGAGCAGTAGCTGGTCCTGCCGGGATGGTGTGACTGATTACCGTATCACGCGGTTTTTCGGCGGGTCAAACCGGAGGAAGCCAAACCACAGGGGACACAGAGGGCGCAGAGAAAAGTCGCATTAGTTCCTCCTATGCTCTCTGTGTCCTCCGTGGTGAAGATTTTTCACCGCCCGAACTGCACGGTTACGCGCGAGCCGGCGGCGACGTGCGCCCCGGACGTGGGAGACTGCTGGCGGGCGACGCCACTGCCCACGATCTCCAGTTCCAGGCCGGCATCTTGCGCGGCTTCAACGGCGCCGCGGACGGTCTTGCCGACGAACGAGGGCACAACGATGCCGCCCTGCTCGACATCGAGCACGACAGTTCCGGTGGAAGGCAGCGCCGCTGGCGCGGTTGCCGCGTCGGGGGGCTTCGGTTGATCTGCATTGGCCGACCCAGTGCTTGCGCTTGTTGAGACCGATTCGCGCATTGCGGCTGGCACGACTCCTCCGTCTCCTCGGGCGTTCGCGGGCAGGAGTGCCCGCGCCACACGCGCCACACTCTGCGGCTTGGCCACATCGGACGCTTCCCCGTTTACTTCTGCGGTTTCCAGCGGCTCGCCGGGATGATCCGGCGTTCCTTCTTCCAGATCCTTATCCTTCATCTTCGCCTGGGCCAGCAGCAACTGATGTTGCGGGCCTAGCGGCAGATCATGCGGCACGTGCAGACATTCAAGCACCTGCTGCGCGATGCGGCGGAATACCGGGGCCGCGACCTGCCCGCCCTGGTGGGGTCCCACCGCCGAGTCGAGAATCACCGCGACCACAATCTGCGGGTTGTTCACTGGAGCGAAGCCACCAAACGAGCCGACGTATTTCGTCTTCGAATACGCCCCGGTGGCCGGGTCGACTTTCTGACCTGTGCCCGTCTTTCCTGCGGAGCTGTAGCCTTCCAGAATTGCCCTGCGGCCGGTGCCGTGGGCATCGATCACGACTTTCTCCATCATCGAGCGCATCTCGGCGGCTGTGAAGGACGAAATCACGCGCCGGCCTTCCGCAGGATGAAACGCGACGGTCTGCGGCATCCCCTGCGGTTGCACCGCGCCTGCGACGATGCGTGGCGCGACCCAGACGCCGTCATTGGCGAAAGTTGAAACGAGGCCGGCCAGTTGAATCGGCGATATGCCGATTTCCTGGCCTATCGAAATGGCTGCGATCGAGACTTTCGACCAGCGGCTGGGAGGCTTGGTCAGGCCGCGCGTCTCGCCGGGCAACTCGATTCCAGTCGGCTGGCCGAATCCGAAGGCGCGAATGTATTTGTAATAGCGGTCCTCGCCCAGTCGCAGTGCGATCTTGATCGAACCCACGTCGCTCGATTCAGCCAGCACGCCCCACACCGGCAGCAGACCGTGCGGCTTCGAGTCGCGAATTCGCATGCCGTTGTAGACGATCGATCCCATCTGGCAATCGAACACTTCGTCTGGGTTCGTGAGTTTTTCTTCGAGCGCGGCCGAGATCGTCACCAGCTTGAAGGTTGAGCCGGGCTCGTAGACGTAGCTCACAGCGCGGTTTGTCAGGGCAGCCGGGGTAATCTGCTTGCGCAGATTCGGATTGAAGGTCGGCCGGTTGGCCAGCGCGAGGATTTCTCCGGTGTGCGGATTCTCGACGATCACGGTGCCGGCGATAGCCTGGGTGTCGTGGATTGCCTGATCCAGTTCTTTTTCGGCGATGTACTGGATGTTCTTGTCGATGGTCAGGACCAGGTTCTGACCGGGCTCGGGCTGAGTCTCGACATCCGAGAACCACTCCTTGTGCGCGTCCACGGTGATGAACATTTTTCCCGGGCGGCCGCGCAGTTGTTCGTCGAATTCGTGCTCGATGCCGCTCTGGCCAGAATCCTCCATGCCGACCGACCCGAGCACTTGCGCCGCCAGATCGCGCGCGGGATAAAAACGCTTCGGCTCCTGCTGGAAGTGAATGCCCTGCAGGTTGAGGGACTTGATGCGCTCGATGGTCTCATCGTCGGCTTTGCGCGCGACCCAGCAGAAGGTCCTATGCGCCTGGCAGTCAGCGAGAACGACGTTCCGGTCTTCGCCCGTGATGCGCGTGATGAGGGATACCGCCGTGGGCAGGTCTTTCACTTCGGTGGGGACGGCGAAAGCGGAATCAACCAGGACCGACATGGCCAACTCGCGGCCGGCGCGATCGTAGATGACGCCACGCTTGGCGGCCAGCGGAATGGCGCGCTGCTGTTGATGCGCGGCTTGTGCGACAAACTTGCCGTAACTGAAGACCTGCAGGTAAACCAGGCGGGCACAGATGGCGAAGCACCACAACAGCAGCAGCGCACCCAGCAAGTAAAGCCGGGAGTTGTTGCCCGTGCTGGAGTCGGACGCCGACATTCTCAGACAAACATGGCGGCCCATGCGCAAACAGGCCGCCACAGAAACTCAGCCGAGCTTGCTCGGCGGGCGGACGAGGGCGTCCGCCCCTACATAACCCTCTACTGACCCGCGATCACCGTCACGGGTGCAGCAGTGGCCATAACCGGACCTTGGCCATCGCCGGCCGCAGCATCCATGCGAATCACCTGCCCCGGCGCCGGCGGCGTCAGTCCCATGCGGCGCGCCAGCAGGTCAATCCGCTCGGGATTGCGCAGGGATGCGTCTTCCAGGCGCAGGGCGTGATTCATTTCGGTCAATCCGCTCAGTTCGCGTTTGGCGGCTTCGATCTGATATCCGTACTCGATTGCCCGGAAGTGCTGCCAGGTGTAGCCGAAAACCAGAAAGAAGAAGAAAACGAGCGCCGCGCAGAATTGCCTGCGCTCGTGGCTGCGTTGTGGATCCTCCATTTTGACCAGCCGTGAATTGTCGATCGCCTTGGAGAAATAGATTTCGGGTGTGCCCGTCCAAAACGAGCGCCGAACTGCAGGACCTGCACTGCGAACTGCCGCCGCTGCCGCCATCTATGCCGCCCCTATGAAAACGTGGTTGCTTTCTGCCAGCCGAATCTGCAGATCAAAAATAGCCTGCAATTCCCGTTCTTCTTCGATCTGCCTCTGCTCCGCCCGTTCCACCGCCGCCATCAAGTCCCGGATCAGTGTGCCCGTATACATTTCCTGCAACCTCTAAATGGATTCCTACCACGGAACCCGTAAAACCCGACCTCGGACTTCAGACTTCAGACCTCAGAGTTCAACCCTCAGCCGTTTTTTGCTGAGGTCCGACGCCCGAGGTCTGAGGTCGGGCTTTTCCACCCGCCCCAGCGGATCTAGCGTCCGCATTGTCGTGCTTACCAATTCAACCCGAATCTTGAAGACCCGGCACGCCATGACAGCTAATGCCGGGCACTCCGGCAGGTTTTCCGGAGCTAAACTTTTTCTGCCGCGCGCAACTTCGCGCTGCGTGCCCGCGGATTGCGATCACTTTCCTCTTCACTCGCCGTTACCGGCTTCTTCGTCAGCAACCGGTAGACGCCCTGACTCGCTCCGTCGCGAAACGCATCTTTCACGATGCGATCCTCGAGCGAGTGAAAACTGATCACCACCACGTGTCCGCCTGGCTTCAGAATCCGGGGCGCCGCATCGAGCAGCGCCCGCAGATCGTCCAGTTCGCGGTTTACGAAGATTCGGAGTGCCTGAAAGGTGCGTGTCGCGGGATGAATTCTTCTTTCAGCCTGGTTCATTGACCGGGCCGCGGCTGATATCACCTCCGCAAGCTGTGCGGTGGTCTGTATCGGCCGCGACCGGACAATGGCTCTGGCGATTCTCCGCGACCTCCTTTCCTCTCCGAATTCGTAAATCACATCGGCAAGCTCGCGCTCGTCGAGGTGGTTTACCACTTGTTCGGCGGTGCGCTCGGAATGCGGGTCCATCCGCATATCGAGCGGTCCTTCCGCCTGAAAACTGAATCCGCGCACGGCGTCGGCGAGCTGCAGGCTGCTCACGCCAAGGTCGGCAAGTAAGCCGTCAGCCCTCAGCCCTCTGACCTCAGCCAAACTCGCAAAGGAACCTTGCCGCAGCTCAATCAGCGGCCAATCCGCCTGTTCAAGTTCGGCTTTGCCGAGGTCCGACGTCCGAAGTCTGACGCCCGCTCTCTCCAGCGCTGCCGGGTCCTTATCGAGCCCAATCAAATGTCCCGGTGCGCCGAGGCGTTTTGCAATTTCGTAACTGTGCCCGCCAAGGCCCACCGTGGCGTCGATATAGGTCCCGCCACGCCGCACGGATAAAAAGTCGATCGCTTCTTTTAAAAGAACCGGAACATGGCTCGCTTCCCTTCCACCATGCCCAACCCCCTGAGGGGTGTCTGATGATCCCTCGCCCACTAGATGCCCAGTTCGTCGAGCGTCTTCTCATCCTCAGAAGTAAACTTCTCTTCCTGCATCTTCCGCTGATACGCTTCCAGATTGCGGACTTCGAGGTACGTCTGATATCCGGTCACCGCGACGTCGCCCTTGATCCGCGCCGCATCGCGCAACAGTTGCGGGATGAGCAGACGACCCTGCCCGTCCATCTCCACCACTTGGCCCCAGTAGTTGGTTTTGCTCAGGAATTTCTTCTTCGTGGGATTGAACGTGGAGAGCCCGGCCAGCTTCTGTTCGATCCGCTCCCATTCCTCGAAGGGATATAGTTGAGCAACATCTCCGTCCAAACTTGTGATGTAAAATTGCGTGCCATATTTCTCGTCGATCACCCGCTTGAACTCGGCCGGGATCTTGAGACGCCCTTTCTCGTCGACCCGGGTTGGATGATTGCCGCGAAACATGTATGAGTTCTCGATCTGTGAGAGGGGAGGTAAAAGCGGCGCGAAGCTGGGCCAAATTCGGGCGATTCGGGCTGTTTAGCGTGCTTTTGGGTCGGCTTCCCACCGGCTCCACGTTTTCAGCTCCTAACTTCCACCGACATCCATGCCCTGACCACTTCATTCCACTTTGTACCACATATTACCCGTAAGTCATTGATTGTCAAGCAGAAACTTGAAGGCTGCAGTTCCACTCGTGCACTGATTCCGGAAAATACGAGAACTTGTGGTTAACCAATCGAACGACCACAAGGGATTGCGTTTACGCTCCTGGTTCTTTCGCCATTCTTTCGCTGAGATTTTGCTTGATCTCCGCGCCCGGCGCGGATTTTGTTGTGCAAATCTGCGAGATGGGCTGCGGGAACGCAGGGTTTGAGGGGAAACGCGCGGAGCGCCTCCGGCCCGAAGTCAAACAGTTAAGTTCCCATGTCCGCAAACTGGTGTACACTTCCGCGCAGAATCGTCATGGGTCCGGTTGTCGAAGGACAGAGGAGGTATTCATGGCTCTCAACCGAGGCCGAATCTGGCTGGGTGGACTGGCCGGCGGGGTAGTCTGGAACCTGTGGAGTTTTTTTGTCTACCACTTCATTACCGGTGCGCGCTACGTGGTTGTACAGAATGCCGGTTGGTTCCTGAAAACGCCGCGCTATCCCTTCTTCGTGGCGCAGTGGACCGTGCTCCTGTTTATTCTGGCGATCGCGGTCGCGCACCTGTATGCGTGGGCGCGGCAGGGACTAGGCCCTGGCCCCGGCACCGCGCTGAAGATCGGATTTCTGGTGGGCTTCTTCGCCGGCTTCCCGGAAAATTTCGCGCAGGCCACATGGTCCGCCGTCGGCCGCGCCCTTCCTTTTGGCTGGATGGTCGAGATGTGGCTGGGCGCGATCCTGGCGGCGATGGTGGCAGGTTGGCTGTACAAAGAATGAGCGAAACGCTCAATGAAAACCGCAGAGGACGCCGAGGACGCTGAGCCGAGAAAGAAGAGGAAGAACCATCATCGGGCGATGTGGCGGACAACTCGCGCCGTAATTCGTAGGTCTGTTACTTCAATCCCTCTGTGTCCTCCGCGTCCTCTGTGGTTTTCATTTGTTTTCTATTGTCCCTACTTTGCCGGCTCGACCACAACTGCCGTGCCGTAAGCCAGCACTTCGGTGACGCCCTGCATGATTTCAGTCGCGTCGTAACGGGCACCAACCACGGCGTTGGCTCCCAGTTCGGCCGCGTGCTGCAGCATCAAGTCGAAGGCTTCCTGGCGCGTCTTCTCGCACAAATTGGTGAGCAGAGTGATATTGCCGCCGACCAGAGTCTGCAGTCCGGCGCCGATGGTTCCGAAGATGGAGCGCGAGCGCACGACGATGCCGCGCACCACTCCCAGGGTACGCATCACGCGAAAGCCGTCGAGTTCAAATTGCGTAGTCACCATGGTGTGCGCAACCATCCTGCCAGCCGTGTAACCTGTGGCCATAACCTCATCCTTTCTGTGATCCGGCGTCGCCGCCTAGGTGCAACCGGACAGCCAACTATAACGCGAGTCTCAGGATCGGCGGTGATCTTGAGTCGCAGGTGTTGGGTGTTGGGTCTTGGGTCCGGTTTTAGGTCTTAGGTGCTGGGTCTTAGGCTCTGGATCAAGCGACTGCGCCAAAGACCTATTACCTAACGCCCAAGACCTAAGACCTAACACCCAAGACCACATTCTGCAATCTGCAATCGAGAATCTGAAAATTCCCTATAATGGCCCGACCGCATTCCAGAAATTGTGGAGGGTTCATGATTTCGCGACGACGATTCCTCGAGGTGGGAGGCATAACAGCAGGTGCGGCCATCACGTCACCTTCTGTCCTGGCCTCCGCACAAGAAGGTCCGGAGGATGCTTCCCTGCCGCCCTCGCTCGAGCGGCTCAAATCGCGCAAGAGCGAAGCCACGCCGATCACGGTCGCAGAACGCCGCGAACGCCAGGAGCGCGCCCGAAAACTCATGACCGACAACGCGCTCGACGCCATCGTGCTCATGGAAGGAACTTCGTTACGCTACTTCACCGACGTCCGCTGGTGGGGCGGCGAGCGCATGTTCGCGCTGGTGCTGCCGGCGAAAGGCGCGGCGTTCTACGTGTGTCCGGCTTTCGAAGAAGGGCGGGCGCATGAGCAGATCGTCAACGCTCCCGATGGCGACCACGCCGATGTGCGCACCTGGCAGGAAGATGAGAGCCCGTACCAACTCGTCGCGCAAGGCTTGAAAGATCGTGGCATGGTCAGCGGCAGGCTTGGGATTGAAGAGACGATGCGCTTCGTCTTCGTCGACGGTGTTGCCAAAGCGGCGCCCCAAGCCGCGCTGGTCAGCGCTACGCCGGTTACCTCAGGTTGCCGCATGATCAAGAGCGCAAACGAAATTGCGCTGATGCGGTTGGCGTCGCAAGTCACGCTGGCGGTCTACGAGGCGGTGTATCTCGCGCTTCGCGAAGGCATGACACAGCGGGACGTCTCAGCACTGATCGAGAAGGCCTACGACCGGATGGGTTTCCCCGGCGGAGCGAGCGTAACGGTAGGCGAATATTCCGCCTCGCCGCACGGGTCAACCACTCCCCAGGTGATTCGTGAAGGCTCGATTGTCATGATCGACGACGGCTGCACCGTCGAGGGATATCAATCCGATATCACGCGCACGTTTGTGCTGGGCAAGGCTTCAGACAAGATGAGGCAGGTTTTCGACATTGTGCACCGGGCACAATCGGCGGCGCTGGCTGTCGCGCATCCCGGGAACGAGTGCGGCGCCGTGGATGCGGCGGCGCGCAAGGTCATTACCGACGCAGGGTATGGTCCGGACTATAAATACTTCACCCACCGTCTCGGCCACGGCCTGGGCATGGACGGGCACGAGTGGCCCTATCTGGTCCGGGGCAACGCGACAAAACTGCAGACGAACATAACCACCAGCAATGAGCCCGGGATTTACATTCGCGGCGAGTTCGGCGTGCGGCTCGAAGATGATATGCACGTGACCGAAAATGGAGCGGAATTGTTCACGCCACAGAGTCCGTCGCTGGAAGCGCCATTCGGGAAAGGCTGAGGCGCCGTTATGAGGCCGTCAGCGGTCTTTCTCGGAGATTTTCAGCGGGAAATTTCCAGAGGGTGAGAAACCGGCCCTGCCCTGGTCAGCGTTGTGCGGAACGGCGCCATTTGGCGTGGAGCCAGGCCAGAACCCCCAAGGCGCAAACTTCCACCGGGCCCGGAGGCATGATCTGGACTCGCCAGAGTTGGGTATAGTCTACGGTCGCAACATACGCCGCCCAGATGGCTCCAGCGGCAGCGATCAGGCTGGCCACGCGCTCTTCCCACTGAATGCTCAGAGTATGCTTCTCCTGCATGCTGAGAGAATGCTTCTCATGGGCATTAGCAGCGTGAACGGCGGGCTTGGGCGCGGTGACGTAAGCAACGACGGGCCGGTCAACGTAGCCCTCGCGCCCTTCGTCCCAATCGAAGAACTCGCCTTTATCTGACTTTGCCACTCCTTCTACGATGCCACAACTGGCGGTTGCAGGAGCGTTACTTTCGTCATTGCCCCCTCGCGCGCGCCCCTGTCCCACGGTACACGGCAGGGTTGTCCGAGGAGGTTCGCGGAGCCCGCTGCGCTACGCTGCCCGGCTGAAGAAAATGGGAGCTGGCGCGGCAGGCGATCCGTTCGCGGCAGCGCCCAAGATCAGGTCCCCTTCGCCTTCGCCGACAGCAGATTCCCTTCGACTTCGCTCCAGAGCTTGCCCTGAGCCTGCCGAAGGGGCAGGCTCTCGCTTCGCCCGGAATGACAAATCGAGGACGAATCACATCCCCGCGAGACTTTACCAGCGCAGCTTGCTCAGATACTCATAGCTTTCCGTAATGCTTTCAAACGGGTGCGCCGGCTTGTCGTGCTCCACGATGTAATGCTTGATTCCCGCCTTGTCGGACTGAGCGAAGATCCTCTTCCAATCAATGATCCCGCTGCCGACGGCGGCCAGGTCCACGGTGTCGCCAAAATTCTGCTCGCCTCCCGTCGTGACCCGCGGAATTTTCTTCACATCCTTGACGTGAACGAGCGGGAAGCGTCCGGGATAGCGATCGAAGTACTTGAGCGGATCGCCGCCCCCGACAGTGATCCAGCAGAGATCCATTTCCATCTTGACCAGATCCTTGTCGCACAGCGTAAGCAGTGTGTCGTAGGGCAGCTTGCCGTTGACCGGCATGAATTCGAACCAGTGATTGTGATAAGCGAATTGGACGCCAGCTTTCTTGCTCTCGGCTCCGGCGCGGTTGAAGGTCTCGGCAACGCGCTTCCAGTCGTCGTCGGTCTTGCGCAGTGGTTCGGGAATCCAGGGATTGACGATGTAGTCCTGGCCGATCACCTTGGCCGATTCGATCTGGGCAGGCCACTGGTCGGGCGCAAGCAGGTCGTAATCCAAGTGGCAGGCGGGTGAGGTCAGGCCGTTTTTTTCCAGCGCGGCGCGGACTTGTTGTGGAGTACGGCCGAAGTATCCGGCGAATTCGACCTCCTTGTAACCGATGGCGGCGACTTTGGCCAGGCTGCCATCGAAATCGGTCTTCATCTCGTCGCGGATGGTGTAGAGCTGTACACCGACTTTTTCGATTTTGTGATCGCCCGCCGCCCAGGCGAAACGGCTGGTTAGAAAAGTGGCCGCGGTGACGGTAGTCGCGGTCTGAAGAAAAGTACGGCGGTTCATGGCATGAAAACTCATGATGACGTTCCTCCGATTGCTCCTGTGGTTGGAAGTCGGTTTCGGGAGCATTATACGCGGCACGCGAGAGGTCGCGGCGAAAGCGCGAAGGGACGCGGAATCTGCATCCCCTCGCAAAAACCAGTTCTGCCTCACGGCTTGACGACTTGCAGATTGTTGGTCACAGAAAATGCGCCGGAGACACCGTTGGCACGGATGCCGACAAGATTCTTATCTCCGTCGCTGTCCACAACACCCTCCAGGGTCACGTGGCCATTCTTGACGATGATGCGGATCGGTTTCTGCACGCCCAGTTCGTACTTCTGCAGCGGGGGGTATTGGTAGATGGCGCGGAACAGTCGCC
>Ga0187888_1000197_pt1 | contig 63446 bp, 53 predicted proteins | sample June2016WEW_7_40_FD_132987 | JGI IMG/M metagenome (GOLD analysis project Ga0187888, IMG submission 132987) | Peatland microbial communities from SPRUCE experiment site at the Marcell Experimental Forest, Minnesota, USA - June2016WEW_7_40 | ecosystem: Environmental > Terrestrial > Soil > Wetlands...
TCATCAACGAACCGAGTTTCTCCGAGCATCTGTGGATCATGCGGCCGAACGGTGATCCCATCGAACTCGCTGAATGGAATCGCTGGCTCAGCGGGCGTTATCCCGATCGAGCCAGGCTCGCGGCATTGTGGAACGTCCCTGCCGCGTCGCTGGAAGGAACCATCCCTTTGCCCACGGAAGATGAGTTTGCGCCGCGCGGCATGTACACCGGCACGAACTCGCTCAAGATTCACGACTATTTTCTTTTCGCGCAGGAGAAGTTCGTCGCATGGGTGAGTGCTCTGCGGGCTGCGATTCGCGCCACCGGCTCCCAGCAACTCGTCACCATCGGCCAGGACGAAGGCGGCATTCAGGACCGCCTCTCGCCCGCGTTCTGGGGAGCGTCGGTTGATTTCACCACGAATCATTCCTGGTGGCTGAACGACTACGTTCTCTGGGATTCGCTCGCCGCCAAGCAGCCCGGCCAGGCCATGCTGATTCAGGAAACCGGTCTGCAACGCGAGCTGAATCTCGACGAGGTCGCCCGCCGTACGCCGGAGAGCGAAGCCGCGCTTCTGGAGCGCAAGGTGGCCATGTCATTCATTCAGGGCTCGGGCGCGATCGAATGGTTGTGGAACACGAATTCCTACATGACCGAAAGCAACGAGACGCCCATCGGCGCCGTGCGCACCGACTACACGGAGAAGCCGGAAGCCTCGGTCATGCGCGCCTTCGCCGAGTTTGCCCCGTCGTTACAGGAACACCTGCGCGATCCGCAGCTGCCTCCGATCGCAATCATCACTTCGCACGCCGCTCAATACTCGGCCATCGCCGAGTTCCAGTTGGAAGCCCAGCGCCGCGCCGTGCGCGCCCTGGCATATGACGTTCACCTGCCCGCGTACATGATCGCCGAAAATCAGATTGAAAAGCTGGGCTCGCCCAGGCTGGCAATTCTGCCTTCTCCGCAGGCGCTCGGCGAACCCGCATGGCAAGCGCTGTTGAAATATGTGGACGCGGGAGGGAATCTCCTGATCACCGGCCCGGTGGATCGTGACGAGCACTGGCAGGTCGTGCGGCGGGAACAGGAGTTGGGAATTCAGGCCCACGTCGAACCGCTGACTTACCACAACGCCACGCTCCGCCTGGGGAACCGCTCGCTGGCCCTCGCGTTTGGCCAGACGCAACAGAACGGGCTCGATTCGCTGCGCTTCGACGACCGTTCCACTCTCAAGGAGATCCCTCGCGGCAAGGGGCGCATTTTCTGGGCCGCGTATCCGGTTGAGCTCGCCGAAGACTTGCAATCGGCGGCCGCCGTATACACATACGTGACTGGCCAGTTGAGCCTTGCACCACCGTTCACGCTGCCGTCGCCGCTTCCTTCGGGCGTGCTGGTATTCCCGACCGAGCTCGCGGACTCCGTGCTCTTCGTCTTCGTCTCTGACTCGGCCAATGACGCGGCCATCAGCCTGCGGGACCAAGCAACCGGCGCGCCGCTGGCGTTTACTTTGCCGGCCGGGCATGCAGCGCTTGCAGTCGTAAGCAAGAAGGAAAAGAAAATCGTCGCCAAGTACGGATTCTAGGGCTGCGAGCAAGTCAGTATTGACGTGGAAGAGCGGCGCTTCAGCGCCGCGTTAGGTTGCTGAATCTCGATGCCCTTTAGGGCTGGTGGTCGCTTACGCGGCGCTACTTGTGGGCCACCGCTCGTTGCTCGGCCAATCTTTGGCCAAGGAAGTTCAAACACTCTTCCATTCCTTCGCCGGTTTTCGCCGACACGCGGAAAATCTGCATTCCCGGCCGCACCGCCTGAATATTCGCCTGCGCGACATTCCAGTCGAACTCCGCGGCGCTCGCCAGATCGTTCTTGGTGACGACTGCAACGTCGGCACTGTTGAAGATCGTCGGATACTTCAGCGGCTTGTCTTCACCCTCGGTTACCGACATCAGCACCAGACGCAGATTCTCGCCCAGGTCATACGAAGATGGACACACCAGGTTCCCTACGTTCTCAATAAACAGAAAATCCAGTTCAGGCAGGTTCCAGCCTTGCAACGCGTTCTCGACCATCGCGGCCTCCAGATGGCAGAGCGTGCCGGTCGTGATCTGCTTTACCGGCGCCTTGCTCCGCGCCAGCCGGACGGCATCGTTCTCGGTCGCCAGATCCCCAACCAGCGCTGCCACGCGATATCGCGGCTGAAGTTCGGTGAGCGTCTTCTCCAGGAAAGTTGTCTTGCCTGAGCCCGGGCTCGAAACCAGGCTCACCACATAGACTCCCTTCGCGCGAAACTGTTCGCGCAAGGCACGCGCCATGATGTCGTTCTGCTTAAGAACATTTCGGCGCACTTCCACCAGGCGTGGCTCGCTCATTCCTGCACCTCCAAAGCGTAGACTTCCAGTTCCTTGCCTTGCAGAATGTCCCGGGTGGGCGCGCCGCATTCCGGACAGGCAAATGACTGGATCGAATCGAGCGCCCGCCGCTCGTGGCATTGCGGACAAAATACAACCACCGGAACGTCCTCCACGATCAAACGCGACCCTTGGAGCGCGGTGTCCTGGCAGGCCATTTCATAGGAAAACACGAGCGCATCCTTGACCACGCCGGAAAGCGCGCCCAGCCGCAGGTGGACAGCGCTCACCTGCAAGCCGCCCTGACGCTGAGCTTCTTCCAGTGCCGCATCTACAATGCCCATCGCGATTGAGAGTTCGTGCATGTCCCACCGTGCATAATCTTACGCGATTGCCGGAGCGGCCGACCGAGAACGCATTCCTTTGCGCCCTTTGCGTAGCCTTCGCGAGCTTTGCGGTCCAGGTGTCTCCTGACGGGAACGAAACGGCTAGAAACCGCAAAGCGGGCAAAGACGTTTCGCGAAGGACGCAAAGAAAGACAAGCCACTTCTGCCAGCGCATCACATTGTTCCGATCATTTCGCCAGCTGCCCGATGAATACTCCGAACGGCCCCAGTGTCACCGTTTCTCCCTTGGCCGCCGACTTCTCCGTCGCCACCAGGCTCTTTACCCCAGAAAACCCTTGCTTGCTCAGATCAAAGGTAGCCGTCTGCTCCGTTGCCGACATGTTCAGCGCCACCAGCACCGCCTTATCCTCGTAGACGCGCAAGTACGCGAGAACATTCTGGTCGTTCTCATTCAGGGGCACGTAGCTCCCGTCCAAAAGCGCAGGGTTGGTGTGACGCAACTTCAGCACTTTCTTGTAGAACGACAGAACCGAGTCGGGATCCTTGGATTCATCGGCCACGTTGTGCGTCTTGTAGCTCGGCGGCACGGGAAGCCACGGCGTCGCCTTCGAGAAGCCTGCATTCTCGTTTTCGTTCCACTGCATGGGAGTGCGCTCGCCGTCCCGGCCTTTTTCCTCCGGCCAGCCGGTGATGCCTAGCGGATCTTTGACGTCTTCCTTGCGGGTGGGCGGGGTAGTCGTCATCCCGATTTCTTCGCCGTAGTACATGATCGGCGTTCCGCGCAGGGTCAGATAAAGGCCGGCCATTACCTTTGCAATCTGATCATTGTGCACGCCATCGCCATAGCGGTCGTAGGAGCGGACAATATCGTGGTTGCTGATGACGAATGTCGGCCAGCCGGAAGCCGCATCCACGGCGGCGATCTGCTTGCGGAACTCTGCCGGCGACAGTTTGTTGACCGTGGCAAAGAGAAAATCCATGGGCAATTGCAGCTCGTTGTTGCCGTCGCCATAGTAGCGGTTCAGCGCCACGATATCGTCGGTCCAGGTTTCGCCGATGAGCACCCCGTCGTACTCATCGGCGATTTTCCGCAATCCGCGCAGCACGTCATGCACCTCAGGCAGGTTGTCGTTGTACTTGTTTTCTTCGATGGGATCGCCGAGGGCATTCTTGCCCGGGCGCTCAATCGGGTTGTCGTGCAGATCTGGATCTTCGAACAGCGTGTCTACCGCATCCAGGCGAAATCCGGAGACCCCGCGCTTGAGCCACCAGCGCTCGACATCGAACATCGCGTCTTTCACCGCCGGGTTGCGCCAGTTCAAGTCGGGCTGCGCCGCCTCAAAAAAGTGGTAGTAGTACTGGTTTGTCGTAGGATCGAATGTCCAGGCCGGGCCCCCAAAATCCGAAACCCAATTGTTCGGTGGCTGGTCCGGTCCTTTTCCGTCGCGCCAGATGTACCAGTCGCGGTGCTCCGCCGTGCGGGATGACTTGGAATCCAGAAACCACTTGTGCTGGTCCGACGTGTGATTCACCACGAAATCGAGGATGATGTGAATCCCGCGCTTCTTGGCCTCTTTGGCCAGCCGGTCGAAGTCCGCCAGCGTCCCGTACATGGGATCGATGTTTTCATAGTCGGAAACGTCGTAGCCAAAATCCTTTTGCGGCGAAGGGAAGCAGGGCGAAATCCAGATCGCATCCACGCCCAGTTTCTTCAGATAATCCAGCTTCGACGTGATGCCGTTCAAATCGCCTACGCCATCGTTGTTGCTGTCGGCGAAGCTGCGCGGATAGACCTCATAAAAGACGGCGTTCTGCCACCATTGATGTCCCGCGGCATCTGCGGCCTTACCGGAATTCTGGGCGCTGGCCGCAACCAGCGAGAGACACAGCAACCCGCAAACCGGCATCCAAAGGGATCTTCGATGCATGAGGATGACTCCAGGACTGAGGCTTTCGATAAATATTGAGTGTAACCTTTTCTGGATTGAACTGCTCAGCAGGAAGGAGGCGCAGGCAGAGATTCGGGAAACATTTCAAACTCCGGTTGATCCTCGCGACGAAAGCGAGGGAACCGCGCACCCTGCAATTTCCGACAAATGCGAAGTCCGAATAGAACACCACTACAGAAAAACGGCAGGGCCGACCCCCTGCCGTTTTCCGACAATTTTGAGAATTCGGCCCTACTTCTTGTTCACAGCCTTCTTGAGTTCGGCCCCAGGGGTAAACTTCGCGACTCTGCGGGCAGCGATCTTGATAGTGGCGCCGGTTTGCGGGTTGCGCCCGTTCCGTGCCTTTCTTTGCGACACGGAGAACGTGCCGAAGCCTATCAAAGCCACTCGATCTCCTTTGCGGAGAGCAGACGTAACGCCGTCCACCGCGGTATCAATGGCAGTCGTGGCCTGCGCCTTGCTGATCTCGCATGCACCAGCGATCTTGTCAACCAGATCGGCCTTGTTCATAGTTTCTCCTCGCAGGTCTCTTTCGTGCCCAGCCTGAACCGGAAGAAAACCGGTGAGAGCTGAGTTGGGAAACCTGACCGTCTCGTATTCTCTACCCTCTGCGGCGAATGTCAACTGTGAAAATCCGCACCGGAAGCCTGTTTCGCACCTTTCTGACCCGAAATGGGCTGCGCGGGCGGTTGTTGGCCCGACCGGGACGCTTTTTCCTACAGCCTCCACAGTTCACGCCGTTACTTCACAGGATGTACACAGGCCGCCAGCCTTTCCGGCTTGCGCGAACCGCACGCCCGGGTGCAAAGTCAAGAAGGAGCAGTTTTGGCAGCGTCTCAGTCGGCGAAACCGTGTGGGGACAGCCGCCCTCGGCTGTCCGGTCGAGCGAAGCTCGACACTCGTGCATCGGGAGAGTCGAGACTCAGATACTGCCTAATTTCTTAAGGTGAAGAGTCCCAGGTGATCAAAGCTCCCGCAGAGACTTGTCCCTTGTGCGACGGCACAGGCTGGAAGACCGTACCCTCCGGCCCTCAGGCCAGCAGCCGTAAGAGCGAACGCCGTGTAACCCGCTGCGACTGCCGGTTGCGCGCGCGGGTCCAGTCGTTACTGGCCGCAGCCCGCATCCCGCGCCGCTACGAACACTGCGAGCTCACCAACTACGACACTGATTTCCCCGGCGCCCATCCCTCGCTGGCGGAAGCTCATTTCCTGGCGTCGAGCTTTGCAAAGAAGTGCGATCCGCGCGGCGACAAGGGACTGTTGATTATCGGCAAGATCGGCACTGGGAAGACGCACCTGGCCGTTGGCATCATCAAAGAGTTGATTCTCAACCGGGGCATCTCTTGCCTGTTTTATGACTATCGCGAACTGCTCAAGGAGATTCAGAACTCCTACAACTCGACGGTTCAGACCACGGAACTGGATGTTCTTCGGCCCGTGTTCGAAACCGACGTTCTGGTGCTCGACGAGCTGGGCGCGGTCAAGCCCACGGAATGGGTGTGGGACACGGTCAGCCTGATCCTGAACACGCGCTATAACGAGAACCGCACCACCATCATCACCACAAACTTCGAGGATCAGCCGGCGGCGGCCGTTTCAAACTCCCTCTCGCCGGCAAGGGCCGCCGCCCGCGGCGAGACGCTCGGCGACCGCATCGGAGAGCGCATGCGTTCCCGCCTGCACGAGATGTGCCGCACCGTAACGCTCGACGGCGCGGATTTCCGGCAGAAGTACCGCAGCGCCAGCTTCCGGTAACTTCTTCGCACGGATCTACGCGGATCAATAATCGATCTTGTCATTCTGAGCGAAGCGAAGAATCTGTGCCCTTTGCTCGCGCCAGAAGATTGCACAGGTCCTTCGCCGCGCTCAGGATGGCAAACGCTTTCTCTGTGTTCCCCTGTGTCCTCTGTGGTTAATTCCCACTAAAATAAATCCGTGCTGACCGAACGTTTGGAATTCGCGCCTGAGCGAGACCGCGAGATCTTCGCCACCGTCCCTGCCGCTCCGGCGGTGTTCCTTCTGCGCGGCGGCGACGCCCAGTCCGAGCCCTATGTCAGCAAGACCGCCAATCTGCGCCGGCGTCTCCACCGCTTGCTCGGGCCGGTCGAGGAACGCACCAGGAAACTCAACCTGCGCGATCGCGTCCGGACCATCGAGTACACCCCCACCGGATCGGATTTTGAATCCGGCTTTCGGCTCTACACCGTTTTGCGCGCCGCGTTTCCCAAGACCTACTCGGCCCGCCTGCGCTTCCGCTTCGCTCCTTTCGTGAAACTGCATCTGGAGAACGAATACCCGCGCGCCTCCGTCACCACACGGCTTGGCCGGCTCAACGGGCGATCGCTGTATTACGGTCCGTTCGTCTCGCGGGTTGCCGCCGAAAAGTTCATGAACGACTCGCTCGATTTCTTCAAGATGCGCCGCTGCGTGGACGACCTCGACCCCGATCCCAAGTTTCCCGGATGCATCTATTCCGAGATGAAAATGTGCCTGGCTCCGTGCTTCAAGGGATGCACCGACGAAGAGTACGACGTGGAAGTGAACCGCGTGCAGGCCTATTTCGATTCTGCCGGCGACTCTCTGCTGCGCCACTTCTCAGCCGAACGCGAAGCCGCGTCCGCGAACCTGGCCTTTGAGGAAGCCGCCGCCATACATGCCCGCGTGGAAAAACTCAAGCCTGTTCTCAGCCAACTGCCCGAGATCGTGCAGCGCCTCGACCGCATGTCGGCGCTCATCATTCAGCCCAGTCATCTCGCCGGCTCGGTTGCTTTCTTCCGAATCGCGGCGGCGCGCATCCTCGGGCCGATTCCGTTTTGCATCCAGCCCGCCGAGCACGCCAAGTCGCAGTCCATGGAATCGCGAGTGGAGGAAATGTTGGCCTCCCTTGCCCCGACGAAAGCCAAGTCTGCCCTCGAAACCATGGAACACCTGGCTATGCTCAAACGCTGGTATTACCGCAGCAGCCGGACCGGCGAAATCTTCTTCGCTGACACCAAAGGAGAACTCCCCATGCGCCGTGTCGTTCGCGGCATTTCGCGCGTCTTTCGCGGCGAAAAACCGGAGCCCAACGCCGATGGAAGTCTTCCTGCGGGCTCTAAACGTTTTGGCGTGGCGCTCGCCCGCCACGGTTGAAGCCAGTTCTTCGGCCAACAAAAATAGGCAGCCCGAAGGCTGCCCTGATCATTCTTTTGGTTTTATCCGTGTGAATCCGCGTTAATCCGCGGCAAAGAAGTTAGATGTCCAGGTTCTTCACATCCAGCGCGTTTTCTTCGATGAACTTCCGCCGCGCCTCGACGTCCTCGCCCATCAGCGTGGTAAAGATGGTCTCGCACTCGGCAATGTCTTCGAGTCTCACCGAAAGCAGCGTCCGCCGCTCCGGATCCATCGTTGTCTCCCACAACTGCGGCGCGGTCATCTCGCCCAGGCCTTTGTAGCGCTGGATAGCAAAATCCTTCCGCCCTTCGTTGATCACGTGATCGCGCAGGTCGCGGACGGTCAGCTTTTCCACGACCTCCACATCAACCTTGCGCTTGGCGGGCTTTGCCGCTTTCTTCTCACCCTTCTCACCATCTGCGGCTGCCTCGCCCTCTGCTCCCTCGCCGTTGCCGTTCGCAGGCGCGGCTTTGACCAGCGTCTCGACCACAAACGGCGGCTCCATGAACGATTCAATCTGCTTGTACTTCGAGATCATCTGCCGGGACTCAGCGCTCGACGCCAGCACCCAGCTGATAACGTGCTCGGCGCCATGCTTATTGACGAAGCTGACTTCCCACAGGTTGTGCTCTTCGTCAAACCGTGCCTCGACGGTCTTGAAGCCTTCGTCTTTCTGCAGTCTCTTGATTTCTCTTTCCAGTCGCTCAATTTTCTTCGGCGCCGCCTTCTTGTCGCCTTCAAAATCGGCGCGCTTGGCCAGGTCGAGTCTCGGGATCAGTTCGGTCACGCGCTCGTTGCGCACGCGCTTGTCCAGCTTGTCGAAAAAGCCCAGATACTCGTCGAGCACGGTCATGAAGCGCGCCAGATCCTTGCCTTCGATCTTGGCCGCGCCCTCGCCGTAACGCACGCTCAGTCCCTCGGCCGCGCGTTTCACCATCACTTTCACGAACTCGCGCTCGTCCTTGATGTACTGCTGCTGTTTGCCTTTCTTCAGCGAAAACAACGGCGGCTGCGCGATGAACACGTTGCCGCGCTTGATCAGTTCCTGCATGTGCCGGAAGAAGAACGTCAGCAGCAGCGTCCGGATGTGGCTTCCGTCCACGTCGGCGTCGGTCATCAGGATGATCTTGCCGTACCTCACCTTGGTGGGATCGAAATCCTCCTTGGCGATGCCCGTGCCCAGCGCCGTGATCATGGCGCGGATTTCCTCGTGCGCCAGCATCTTGTCGTAGCGCGCCTTCTCCACGTTCAGAATCTTTCCCTTGAGCGGCAGAATCGCCTGGAAACGCCGGTCGCGGCCCTGCTTGGCCGTTCCGCCTGCCGATTCGCCCTCGACCAGGAACAACTCGCAGCGGTTGGGATCGCGTTCCGAGCAATCCGCCAGCTTGCCCGGCAGACCGCCGGAATCGAGCGCGCCCTTGCGGCGCGTCAGATCGCGTGCCTTGCGCGCCGCTTCACGCGCCCGGGCCGCATCCACCGCCTTGTTGATGATCTTCCGCGCGACGGTCGAGTTCTGCTCGAAGAACGCGCCTAGCCGCTCGTTCACGAACGCCGTCACAATGCCGGCGATATCGGAATTCAGCTTTCCCTTGGTCTGCCCTTCAAACTGCGGCTGCGGCAGCTTCACGCTGATCACCGCGACTAAACCTTCGCGCACATCGTCGCCGGTCAGATTCTCTTTGACGTCCTTGAACAATCCCAGCTGCTGTCCCGCGTAGTTGATGGTGCGGGTCAGCGCGGTGCGGAAGCCGGAAAGATGCGAACCGCCATCCACCGTGTTGATATTGTTGGCAAAGCTGAACAGCGACTCCGAGTATCCGTCGTTGTACTGCAGCCCGATCTCCATCGTCACGCCGCTGCGCTCGGCCTCCATGTAGATCGGCTTGTCGTGCAGCACCTGCTTGCCGCGGTTGAGATGCTTGATGAACTCGGCGATGCCGCCGTTGTATTTGAACTCGGTGTGCTTGGCTTCGCCGGTCTTGGCATCGGTCGTACGCTCATCCGTGAGCGTGATCTGTAGTCCCTTGTTCAGGAAGGCGAGCTCGCGCAGTCGCTGCGCCAGCGTGTCGTAGTTGTAGTCGGTGACGGTGAAGATGCTGCGGTCGGGCAGAAAATGCACCTTGGTTCCGGTCTTCACTTTCGCGACCCCGGTCTTCTTCAGCTTGCTGGTCGGCTCGCCTTTGGAATACGTCTGCTGCCAGGTCGCGCCGTCGCGCCAGATTTCGAGTTCGAGTTCTTCGCTCAGCGCGTTCACGCACGACACGCCCACGCCGTGCAACCCGCCGGAAACCTTGTAGGACGACGTATCGAACTTTCCGCCGGCATGCAGCTTGGTCATCACCACCTGCGCCGCGGAAACTTTCTCGCCGTCAATCTCCATATCGTCCACCGGAATTCCGCGCCCGTCGTCAATGACCGTGATGGAGTTGTCGAGATGAATCGTGGCTTCAATCTTGCTGGCGTAGCCGGCCAGCGCCTCGTCCACGGAATTGTCGACCACTTCGTAGACGAGATGGTGCAGCCCCAACTCGCCCGTCGATCCGATGTACATCGCCGGACGCTTGCGCACCGCTTCCATGCCGCCCAGCACTTTGATGGACTCAGCCGTGTAGCCCCCATTGCCCGCGGCGGGGGTAGAGTCAGCGGGCGTGCCGGGTGCTGAAATCCCTCCGCTGATCGGAGTCACTTTTCCGTTTTTTGTTTTGGTCTCAACGATGGGAGTATTGATCTCTTTGGTGGCCATTCCGCTCCGCGAAAATGTCCCGATTTTCTCTCTGAACCCGGTCTTGCTTACGCCCTGGAAACTGGCTGGAAATTTCGTCCCGATCGGGCCCGCGTCGAAGTCGCTCAACTCGACTTCAAGTCATTGAAATTCCAAATACTTACGACCGTTTCGGACTGGTTAAATTATACCACAAAACGAGCCACTTGGGACCCCCTGTCCAGCGCCGAATCGAGAGTAACAGGCAGATTTTGCAGGGATTAGGACGCCTTGGGGAAATGCCCAGGAGCCGCTACGCGGGTTCTTTCCGGTTGCCGTAGCGCTCTTGCATTTCTTTGAGTAAGATAGATTCCCTTCGCAAGATAATCCGCTCGTCCATTTGAGGAGGCCTCTATGGCGCAGCAGACTCCGTCCGGTATTGTGCGCTCGGCATCGACATGGTCCATCGTGTGGGGCGTTTCGCTCATCATCTTGGGCATGCTGGCGGTGGGATCGCCGTTTCTCGCCGCCGTGGCGGTCAACGCGGTACTTGCCTGGCTTATCGTTTTGGCAGGTGTGGTCCACTTGACCGTCGCTTTTCACACACGCGAAGCAGGCAGTCTGATCTGGAGACTGCTGGTAGGGCTGGCCTATATCTGCTTTGGTGTGTACCTGATTGCGCGTCCAGCACTGGGTGTGGTGTCGCTCACTTTGGTACTGGCATCGCTCTTTCTGGTAGAGGGCGTTCTGAACATTGTTTTGTTTTTCAGGATACGGTCAATCCGAGGATCCGGTTGGGTTTTGCTTGACGGGATCATTACTCTGTTGTTGGGGCTGATGATCTACACACAATGGCCGTCGAGTTCGGCCTGGGCGATAGGCACGCTGGTCGGCGTGAGCATGATCATCAGCGGCGTTACACGCGTGATGGTCTCTTTCGCGGTCCGCCGGGCAGCGGACACGATCGAGTCGAAATTGGCTGCTTAGTGGGTCGGGGCAACATTTGGGAAAGCTCGCTCTAGCGACGCGAGGCAGGATGCGGCGCTTCGGGGTAGTTGTGTCCGCTGAAACCTGGCGTTGACCGAAACTGAACGGAGGAATACGGCATGGGAGGCTTGATTCCGTTAGGCGACGCCTCGCGGCGCCCGGCACGCGTCCCCCTGGTTACCGCCCTCATCATCGTGGTGAATGCCGTTGTTTTTGTGCTTGAGCTGATGCGCGGCGAATCATTCGTGATGCAGTGGTCAGCGGTGCCCGCGCAAATTGTTTCCGGCCATCACTGGATCACGATTCTGACCGCCATGTTCATGCACGGCAGTTGGTCGCACATCATCGGCAACATGATTTTCTTATGGGCCTTTGCCCCCGAAATCGAAGATGCTATGGGCCGGGGTCGATATCTTGTCTTCTACCTGCTTGGCGGGCTCGTGGCCATGCTTGCCCAGGTTCTGGCCGACCCGCATTCCACGGTGCCCAACCTCGGCGCCAGCGGAGCAATCGCAGCGGTGATGGGCGCGTTTCTGGTGACCTATCCTACTGATCAGATTCGCACCCTTCTGTTCATATTCGTGTTCGCGCGAATCAGGTTCATCCCGGCAGCCCTCTTAATTGGTTTTTGGTTTCTCACTCAGCTCTTCCACGCAGGCACTGTGGCACACGTGCAGACCGGCGGCGTGGCATACCTGGCGCACATTGGCGGCTTTATCTTTGGAGCTGCCACTGCCCGTCTGTTCGAGGGCTCGCGTCGAATCGCGTGAAATAATCGCTTCTTCTATCCGAGAGCCGAGCGGGCGTCGACCAGCCGGCTCCCTATCAGCAGCAAAAAGGGCGGCCGCGAGGCCGCCCCAAACTGACAACTGACAACTGTTCTTACGCCGTCGCCGGCCGCTCACCGGCCTTTGGAGCCCGTCCCGGCTGCAGGTCTGGCTTGATCACATGTTGCACGCCGTCTTCCGGCTTCGACGGCGGCGCCTGCACCGGAGGCAGTTCCTGGCCATCGACCAGGAGCTTGATCTCGTGCGCGTCGAGCACTTCCCGTTCAATCAGCGCCCGGGCAATCTTTTCGAGCGTGTCGCGATTATCCGACAGGATCTGCTTGGCGGTGTTGTAGCCGTTATTGACCAGCTTGCGCACTTCCTGGTCAATCTTGATCGCCGTGTCTTCGCTGTAATCGCGATGCTGTGCGATTTCGCGTCCCAGAAAGATCTGCTCTTCCTTCTTGCCGAAGGTCAGCGGACCCAGATCGCTCATGCCCCACTCGCAGACCATCTTGCGCGCCAGGTCCGTGGCCCGTTCGATGTCGTTGCCGGCGCCGGTGCTCATGCAGTTCAGGAACAGCTCCTCCGCGATGCGCCCGCCCATCAGAATGGCGATCTCGGTCTCCAGATAGTTCTTGTAGTAGTTGTGCCGGTCGTCAATGTGCAACTGCATGGTGACGCCGAGCGCCATGCCGCGCGGAATAATCGTGACCTTGTGCAGCGGATCGGAATTCGGCATTTTCGCCGCCACCAGCGCATGCCCGGCCTCATGGTAGGCCGTATTCCGCTTCTCTGCGTCCGAGAGCAGCAGTGACTTGCGCTCCACGCCCATCAGGACTTTATCTTTGGCCAGCTCGAAGTCATACATCAGAACCGCTTTACGGTTCTGCCGCGCCGCCGCTAGGGCCGCCTCGTTGACCATGTTCTCGATATCCGCCCCCGAGAATCCCGGAGTGCCGCGCGCCAGCACGGAAAGATCAACGTCCTCGGCCAGCGGCTTCTTGCGGGTATGCACGCGCAGGATTTCCTCGCGCCCGCGCACATCCGGACGGCTCACCACCACCCGCCGGTCAAACCGCCCCGGCCGCAGCAGAGCCGGATCGAGCACGTCTGGACGGTTGGTCGCGGCCATCAGAATCACGCCCTCGTTCGACTCGAACCCGTCCATTTCCACCAGCAACTGATTCAGCGTCTGCTCGCGCTCATCGTGCCCGCCGCCCAGGCCGGCGCCGCGATGCCGCCCCACTGCGTCAATTTCGTCAATGAAAATAATGCAGGGAGCGTTTTTCTTGCCCTGCTCAAACAGATCGCGCACCCGGCTCGCGCCTACGCCGACAAACATCTCCACAAAATCCGAGCCTGAAATCGAGAAAAACGGCACGTTCGCTTCGCCAGCAACCGCCCGCGCCAGCAGTGTTTTGCCCGTTCCCGGAGGCCCTACCAGCAGCACGCCTTTCGGAATGCGCCCGCCCAGCTTCTGGAATTTTTGTGCCTCGCGCAGGAATTCGATGATCTCGCGCAGCTCTTCTTTGGCCTCATCCACGCCCGCCACATCTTTGAACGTGACCTTCTTCTGCTGCATGGAGAGCAGCCGCGCCCGGCTCTTGCCGAACGACAACGCCTTGTTCCCGCCCGTCTGCATCTGGCGCAGCATGAACAGCCACACCGCTCCAATCAGTACAAACGGAACCACCTGGATCAGCCACGCCCAGTTTCCGCCATTGATGTCGCGGAAAGTGATGCTGACGCCCTTGCTCTGCAACGTCTTCAACATCTCCGGAGTGAAGTAATTCGCGGGCGCAGTGGTGTGGAAGGCGGAGCCATCGGTGTGCTTTCCGCGCACTTCCATCCCGTTGACCGTGAGCTCGTGGACTTTGCCCTGGTCGATGTCACCCATGAACTGCGTGACGTTGAGTTCTACGTCCTTTTGCCCGTCGCGGGCGCTCTTCAGCAGTTGGTACAGCAGCAGTCCTGAGACTACGATCAGCACCCAGAAGAGCACGGTCTTTACAGTTGAGTTCACCTAGAAGACTCCTCGAACACAGGTCACTGCCTACACCTACTCCTACAGCTATATTAGATGCCCATGGCCAACTTTTGATTGGCCAAATCCCTAGTCCTATTCTACCTTTTCCCGGCCAAAAGCAGGTGGCCGCGTAACTATAACTTAAGTCATAGGGCTGCTTAGACTTGCCGCCGCTACATAGGGCAGGTTGCGGCTTGTCTGCTCGACCGCGCCTAAGCCGTATCCCACCAGAAAAGTCTCATCCACCAGGAAGCCGAAATAGTCGGGCTGCAGCGACACCCGGCGCGCCGCCTGACGGTCGAGCAGCGTCACCAGCTTCACCGACGCCGCGCCTCGCGCCCGCAAGTCGGCCATCAGGAACTCGCTGGTTACCCCCGAGTGCACCAGCCCCTCAACCAGCAGAATGTGTTGACCGCGAATGTCGGGTTCGTGGCTGAAGAAGATCTCCATCACCTCGTTGGCCGATCCGTCCTTCGTCCGGCGATACTTCGGCTTGATGAACTGGCACACGACCGGGACTTCCAGCACCCGCACCAGGTCGGCCAGAAACATGAACGCGTTCTCCAGCACGGCCAGCACCTGAACCGCCTGATTTCCGGCGGTTTGCCCTTTGTAGTCGTCGGAGATCTGCCGCCCCAGTTCCTTTACCCGCTTCTGAATCTGCTCGGTCGTGATGACCTGCCGCAGGGGCTCAACTCTCGCGCCGCTCATCAAAGTTTGGTTTCTCCCGCCCTGCCGCTCAATTCTACGCCGTCGGCGTTCCGGCGAGGGGCCGCTCTACGATCCGGATCGCCTCCCGCCCCGGCGCCGCCCGCAGCTTCGCCGGTGCCGGAAATCCCCGCACCCACACGATCTCATTTCCGCTCGCCGCCACCGGCCATGACCGGCGCTCCGGCTGCGCTACGTGCCGCTCCTGCAGCAATTCTTTGACTTTCTTGGGGGATTTCGTATGGGCCGGCCAGAACCGGTCTCCCGGACGCCAGTTCCTCACCTTTAACGGTCCGCGCAAGGATGCCGCATCCAGAACTTCCTGAGGATTATACTCTGCCACCGCATCGGCGGGAATGTGCAGCACTTCGATTTGCGTGCCGGTTTCGTTGACCACGATTGTTCCTGGAATCGGCAACTCGTATTCGTAGTCCTGCGACGCGAGCGCCTGGCGCAGGTCGGGAGTCAGGAAGACGATCTCCTCGGGATCACGACTCGCCTTCCATCCCAGTGGCAGTGACAGCTCCCTGCCCGCGCCGGCGTCTTCAGCGGCAAAGCGCAGAATCTCTTCCACGTGCTTGAATCCCAGCGGAATCCCCGCCTGCTCGCCAACCGCTTTGATCACCCTGCGCTGCACGGCAACCGGCTCGCCCAACAACCACAGCCGGCTGACGGATGCATTCATGACCGCCCATGGAGCGCTGGCGATTTTTGACTGAAGATCGGCACTCGACGCTCCGTGGAAGAGCGGCCCTTCAGGGCCGCGTGAAGGACCGCTGTCTGGAGTGGGGGGCTTTAGCCCCTGAGGTCCGCTGTCGCCCGCCGATGCAATCTGCACCAAGCTCGCCCGAGAACCCGCGTCCCGCGCCCACTCCGGCTCCGACCAATGCACCGTCGTGCCCATCCAGCCCGCCACTTCATTTTCCCAATAATCTTCTTCGCCCCGCGCAATCTCAGCCAGCTCCGCCAGACTCTCCGCCACCGCCGGATTGAATTCCTTTTCCAGCAGCGGCACCACCAGCTTGCGCACGCGGTTGCGGGTCAGCCTAGCGTCAGTATTGCTCGAATCTTCGCGCCAGGTTTGCCCAACGTCGTTGAGATACTGCTCCAGTTCGCGCCGACGAATGGCCAGCAGCGGCCGCACAATCTCGCCGCAAATTTCTCCCTCATCGTCTTCCACCGGAATTCGCGGATAAATCCCTCCCAGCCCCCGCATGCCCGCGCCCCGAATCATCCGCATCAGGACGGTCTCGGCCTGATCGTCGAGCGTGTGCCCGGTCGCAACTTTGTCCAAGTGGGGCAGAACCGCCTCCGCATTGCCGGAACTGCGGGTGCCCCACCCTTGTCCCTGCGTTTTTTGCAGGGACAGGGTGGGGATTTTGACTCGCACGGCCTGATCGTGTTTTGAAAGGGCGCGGCTTCCAGCCGCGCCGCGAGCCGTAACCGTCGGATCGGGCTTTAGCCCCTGGGAATCGTCGCGCTTCGGGAGGGGCACGGCTTCAGCGGTGTCGCGTGCGGGAAGCTCCCTGCTCCGACCATCACCGTGGAAGAGCGGCCCTTCAGGGCCGCGTCCCGGGGCAACTTCTGAAACAGAGGGCTTTAGCCCCGGATCGCGACCCTCGCCAATCAGACACCGGAAAAATCCATACCTCAACTCCCGCGCCGCCGCTTCTACGCTGACGCCTTCCTCGCGCGCATGCTCCGCCACATCGTCGCCATCAACAAGAAACTCCAGATCATGCTCGCGAGCCAATTCCGCGACGAACTTCTCGTCCGCGTCCGATTCCTCCCCGCGCAGCTTGTGATTGAAATGAACAACCGAAAGGACAATCCCCAACTCGCCCCGCAACTCCAGCAGCAACCGCAAAAGCGCAACCGAATCAATCCCGCCGGAAACGGCCACGCCGACGCGGTCCCCGGCCCGCAGCAGCTCCTGCCGCCGGATATGGCCAAGCACGCGCTCCGCGAGTGAATGCACGGGACAATGGTACAGCACGGCCCATGTGGGGACAGCCGTCCTCGGCTGTCCGCCGGAGCGAAGCTCCGCAGGCGTACAAGCTGGAGCATGAATCACGAACGGGAAGGGCACGGCTTCAGCCGTGCCGCCAGCGCCACGAGAGAGTCGCGGCTTTAGCCGCTGAGGGCAGGCATTCTACACTATTGGGAGAACTGCTCTGTCCCCCGCCGATTTTTCCAACGTGATTCCCACAAACATCGTCAGGCAGACTGGCGAGCAAGCGCTCGCCCGGACAGCCGGGGGCGGCTGTCCCCACATTGTCTTTCTCCGTACCTCTGTGCCTCCGTGGTGAAGGTCACACTCCCGCGCTCTTCTCCGCGATCAGCTTCCTGATTTTCTCCACGAACTCCGCCGCCGGCATGTCTTCGGTCTTCTCTTTCCCGCGCGACCGGACGTTCACCTTCCCTGCTTCCGCCTCTTTATCCCCGACGACGAGCAAGAACGGCACTTTCTGCATGGCGTGCTCGCGAATCTTGGCATTCATCTTCTCGTTGCGCGCGTCCACTTCGACCCGCACGCCGACCGCCTTCAGTTGTGCCGCAACTTTGTTCGCGTATTCCGCGTGCCGCTCGCTGATCGGGATCATCACCGCCTGCACCGGCGACAGCCACACCGGAAACGCGCCGGCGTAGTGTTCGATCAGCACGCCGAAGAAGCGCTCCACCGACCCGTAGAGCGCGCGGTGCACCATGACCGGCTGCTTGCGCGATCCATCTTCCGCGACGTATTCGAGTCCGAAGCGCTGCGGCAGGTTGAAGTCGAATTGCACGGTCGAAAGCTGCCACAGGCGCCCGATCGCATCCACCAGCTTGATGTCAATTTTCGGCCCATAGAACGCGGCCTCGCCGGGCATCGTCTTGTAGTCAATTTTCTTTTGCTTGAGCACTTTTTCTAGCGACTGCGTGGCATGATTCCATTGATCTTCGCTGCCCACAAAATTCTTGCGATCCTCCGGATTCCACGTCGAAAGCTCGGTCTGGAACTGGTCGAAGCCGAAATCCTTCAGCACATCCAGGGCAAAATCCAGGCACAGCGCGATCTCGCCTTCGATCTGCTCCGGCGTGCAGAAAATATGCGCGTCGTCCTGGGTGAACCCGCGCACGCGCATCAGGCCGTGCATCACTCCAGAACGCTCGTAGCGATACACCGTGCCCAGTTCGCCCAGCCGCACCGGCAGATCGCGATACGACTTCAGCGAATCCCGGTAAATCAGAATGTGGCCGGGGCAATTCATGGGTTTCAGCCGATATTCGGCGTCGTCGAGTTCCATGGCGTCGAACATGTTTTGCGAGTAATAGCCCTCGTGCCCCGAGGTATAAAACAGCTGCCGCCGCGCCACATGCGGCGTGCACACCAGCGCGTAGCCACGCTTGAGGTACTCGGCGCGCATCCAGTCTTCCATCTCCTTGCGGATGATCCCGCCCTTGGGATGCCAGAAAATCAGCCCCGGCCCGGCCAGTTCCTGTATGGAAAACAGGTCGAGCTGCTTGCCCAGCACGCGATGGTCGCGCTTCTTCGCCTCTTCGACCTGCTTCAGATAATTGTCGAGGTCCTTCTTCGAAAAAAACGACGTGCCGTAAATCCGTTGCAGCTGCGGGTTTTTCTCATCCCCCAGCCAGTACGCGCCCGCAATATTGAGGAGCTTGAACGCCTTGATCCTGCCCGTCGATGGGATGTGCGGCCCGCGGCAGAAGTCGGTGAACTTGCCGGTGCGGTAAATCGAGATCTTTTCATCGGGCTTGGTGAATTGCTCGATGAAATGGCACTTCATGAAATCGCCGTCTTTCTTGAATTCGGCCAGCCCCTGGTCGCGGGGCAGAAACTCGCGCGCATAGGAAATGTTCTGCTCCACCAGTTCCTGCATCTTCTTTTCGATCTTTTCCAGATCTTCCGGCGTGAACGCGGTCGGGCGGTAGAAGTCGTAAAAGAATCCGCTCTCGGTCGCGGGCCCGTGGCCCAGCTTGGTCTCCGGGAAAAGCTCGAGCACGGCCGCCGCCAGCAAGTGTGCCGACGAATGCCGGTAGATTTCCAGCGCCTCCGGATCTTTTTCGGCCAGGATGCGAAGGTCGATGTCTTTTTCGAGAGGCCGGGTGAGGTCGATCAGGGTGGGGCGGGCGCCCTCGCCCGCCTGTTCGCCGTCGGAAGATACCTTGGCCGCCAGCGCCGCCTCGGCCAGACGCGGGCTGATGGATTTCGCAATCTCGAGCGCGGTCGTGCCTTTGGGAACTTCCTTGACGCTCCCGTCCGGGAGCTTCACATGAATGCTGTCTGCCATAGTGTGGGAACCTGCAAGTGAACTGAATCCTTCAGTCTAAAGAACGGCGTGGGGAGGGTCAAACCCAGCCAGGGTAGGTATATACAGACGGCAAAATGCTCCCTCCCCCCCACCATACCCGATTTTGACCTTGGCCCGTCCGCCCCCGCCCCCCCAGGGCCCGCCCACGCGGCGCTGCGAAGGGCGCGTGTCCCATCGCAACCGCCGAACTGTCGCTTCCTACGCCCCGAAACATGCGCGTCATTTCCCAGATTGGCCCGGAAAGCTGCGGGTAGGCTGCAATGCAGTCTTTCTTAGGCTTACGACATGCCATATCGAAGCGACCTGGCCAAAGCATAACTTTTTCGCCACGCGCAAATTCTGCGGGCGTGAATACGTGATACATCCCAGACGCGTGCCCTGTGTAATGCTCAAACAGAGCTGCACGGAATGTGCGCCCAGTTTCGCCAACGTAGGTAGATCAGGCAGCCGTCAGGCAACGGAATGGTGAAAAGATAGATGCCCGCTGCCAGCCCCTCATTTACATCGAAGATGGATGGTGCGTCTGGCGCACCCGGCCAAGAGAACGGTCTGCAAAAGGAAACAGGGATTTCGTCAGGGAGCGGCTGCCTCTTTGAACTATAGATTGTTGGAACTGGGGATTATACTGGGAGAGAAAACAGGCCAAACACGGCGGATTGCGCTCTCGCCAAGGCTGGACTATAGTTCAGAGTTCCAGTAGGCCCCTTCCCCCAAAGGAGAATCATAATGAAGAGATCGATTGCACTTGTGTTGGTCTGCGCGTTTGCCTTTGAAATGGTTGCGTTTGCGGGTCTGGGAAGCGACAAGACGGCTTATGTGGGCGGTACAGAGAATCAGATTAAAGAGGGAACCGAAGGTAAGTCCTCGGCCAAGGACGAGAAGAACTATGTGTTTGAGTACAAAGACGGGAATCTCTCGATTCCTTACGACCAAGTCAACGACTTAGAGTATGGACAAAAAGCAGGCCGCAGAATCGGGCTCGCGATCGCGATAAGCCCCTGGCTTCTCTTTTCAAAGAAGAGGAAACACTTTCTAACCGTGGGCTGGAAGGACGCACAAGACAAGCAGCATGCGGCGGTCTTTGAGTTGGGTAAGTCGATCATCAGAACTACCCTTGCGACGCTGGAAGCGAGAACTGGCAAGAAGGTTGACTACCAAGATGACGAAGCCCGCAAGAGTGGGCTGGGAGGGATTTAAGCCATGCTGCCACAGTTGCTGATCGCCGGTCTGCTTCTACAGGCCGCCGCGAACCCTGCGGCAGCGAAGCCAACGCCCACGCAGGCCACGACTCCTGCAAAGGATACGGACACGGACGATCCCGTCGTGCTGCTCAAGGTGAAACGCATCTACGTCGATAGCTTTGGAGACGACATCATCTCGAAGGAACTCCAATCCATGATTGTTTCGTCACTCGTTGCAACGAAGCGATTCAAGGTAACGGAAAATCGTGAACGAGCCGATGCAATCCTCAAAGGCGTGGCGCTAGAAAAAACTTCCCAAGAACTCCACGCCTACGGAGAAGCAACGTCGGTCGGCGGTGCGAGCGGTGGCGGTAATTCTTCGATTAGCGGCGGAGGAGGAACGATCTCTGGTTCTTCAAGTGGAGGCTTTGTCGCCCAGCACATGGGGACCAGCGATTCGTCCGTCAATACGGAGACGATAAACGAGGCGAGAGTTGCCATTCGCTTGGTCAATCCTGAGGGCGACGTGATCTGGACTAGCACTCAGGAGAGCAAGGGAGCGAAGTACAAGGGAGCCAGTGCTGACGTTGCCGACAAGTGCGTAAAGCAGTTGCTTCGTGATGTCGAGAAATTGGAAGACAGCTCCCCACGTACTGTTTCGAAACCTGCTTCCGAAGTGAAGTGATTTAAGAGTCTCGTGGCCCCGAGAACACTCTGGCGCGATCAACCGAACGTTGGAAAATGTCTCCCGATCCTGCGTGTCTGACCAAGGCGAACCACCTACGCGGGCTAGGCTTCGGCCTCGTGGCGGCATTTCTCTGCGCGTTAGTTTGGGGTCAGGTCGAACTCGATTCAGCGGCGATCTTTCTGCCCTTCGCCATTGTCCAAGGATTCGTCCTAGCCAAGGCGGTGCACCTCGGCACGGGGGTAATGACGAAGTGGTCGCAGGCCCTCGTCTTCGCACTGATGTTGCTCAGTGTCCTTACGGGCGACGTGATAGCAACTGCTCGCCGACTTGCTTTTTTTGTCCCTGCGCATGTTTTTCTCCCGGTTAGAAACGTGCACCTTCACCCTAAGGGCCCACGTGTGGGGTGTCGGTGGTGGTCTTACCCGCTAACTACGCGAGAAGCCGAGAGATAAAAACTGAGTTCTGCCAAGGAAAGACTGCTCTAGAGGACGGGAGATGTGGGGTACTGTGGGGTGCTGTGGGGTACTGTGGGGTCCGTAGAGGTGCTACTCGCCTTTGCTCTTGGCGCGATGCACTTTGCTCTTTTCGCTGGAACGAAATTGATCGATTTTCCTTTTGGCGGCCTCGATGTGTTCGTATGCCGTCTTCCGGTCAAGCTCCATTCGCGAAGCAATTTCGGTGAGTCCGAGTCCGTGCTCATACTTCAGTGAACAGGCTAGTCGCTGCTTTTCTGTCAAGTTGTCCATGTACCGCGAGAAATCGAGTTTCTTGGGACCAAGTCCCTCAATGCCTTTTAAGCCTTGTCTTGAGCCTTTCCCCTTGTTTGGTCCACCTACCGTCTCTGCCGGAATTGCGGCAGCGGCAGCGATTTCCTCGTTCTGCACTATCTGGGTTGCTGATCGTAGCTCCCACAAGAACACGCGTCGTGCTCCCTTGAGGAGCAAGCGAGTATGTGCTTCCCCAAGTCTCTCAGCGGGGTCGATGTTTGGTACGTGGCTCTGCTTCAACGGTCCGAATCCAAAGTACGCTAGCGATATCCCAAATAGCCACGCAGGTCCACGCCAAGAACTCGGTGGCGGAACTTCAGGAGCAGTGGTCGGGATGGACAACGAGGCTGTCCCTCCCTGAACGAATTCGACCGATGCCAATTGCCGCACAGTTTGATTCTGTCCTTCACAAGCCAACGTGTACCACTCACGAATCCACTCCAATGCCGCGCGCAGAGCGGGCTGAAGTTGAGTCCATGCCCACTCGTGCGGATCACCTCCGGCCTGGCTCGGATGAGCGAGAGCCAGTTTGAAGTACCGGCGGTAGCTATCCGCCAGCAGTGCAATCATCTGCGTGCGCAGTCGAAGAAAAGATCGATAAAAAGCAGCGCTCTTCTCTTGGATATTCCTTTGCCGTATTTCAGAGTGCGCGCTAATTGCTTCTAGCCCGCTTGAGTGATCGAGCTTGGCGAATGCGTCCTCGCATAAGTTGGGTTGGCTCCTTGCGACCGCAATCGCGCGTCAACTGTTTGTAAGGAAACCCCACCCGACGTTAGAAATCGGGAAATGGATACCGCTGCTAACGAATTCTCTCTCGGAAAATCCAAAGGGGCAGTTCCTTGAATACATCTTGGATCAAGCTGTTTTCCCAAATGACCAATCTGTTGCGCTCATTCTCTTCGATTACTTAACAAGGCCAGAGGTGTTGCTGAAGAAGAACATCTGGAAGGAGGTTAGCGAGGGACGTGAGGACGTCAACTTCGAATTGCGAACTGAAGGGAGCGAGCATTGGCTCGGAAAAGCGTGGACACAATTCTTTCGGCCCCACCTCAACGATTTCGGTGACCAGTTGGTCTGGATTGTTTACTACAATCTTCAGAAAGCACATCTTCTCTTCCGGTCGACAGGAGAAAGCACTGATCAAGTAGATCATCTTAGTTCGAAGAGAGGAATGGTTGAGTCAGGCTCACAGGGAAGTCCCCGCGATGGAATAGGAGTTCTGATCAACGCTGCGTGCGATCTAATCGAATGGAGCGCCTCGAATGGACGACGCTGCGAAGGCTACGATGTGGTCACAGTGGCCCACTCAAGCCCGCTGTTGGCTTGAGTGGGGATTCTTCGGGACACTCCCCAATTTTCAGGCGTCTCCTCCAAGGCCCTTTTCTTTTCCACAGCCCTCAACCCGATTCTTGTGACGAACAACCTTTACTGAGAATTTCACATTGCCCACAATGGGACCATGCGCACGGCAGCGAACTCCGGGACCCAAGTCGGCATAGCGATACCGCGCGAAATTTGCTCAGCTAACTCCTTATTCCGCAAGATTTTGCCTGTAAGTTGCCTGGCACCAATATTTTGCTGGCCGCGGTCTGGATCTGCAGGAGCTAAATGGCCGGGAATCAATAGTTTTCGATCTCGGTATATAAAAAAAAATTGCACACCCCTTCTTTGCCCTCTGCTCTTAAAATCGGAACGCGTCTTTTCGTTTCCGAAAGAGGAGAGATGAGGAAAACGCTGCTGTTCGGCATCGCTGCATCCGCTATCGTCCTGTTTCTTCTCGGCGCCGCCCATGCCCAAACCATCCTTTGGAAGGGTCACGACTGGAAGATCACAGATGGTGGCATGGCTGGCGTCGCACGGGGTAACCCGGCAAACGTCAATGTCGACAAGAACGGATACCTGCACCTGTCGATCGTGAACCGGGATGGCAAGTGGACTGCCGCGGAACTGTTCACCACGGACAATTTCGGCTACGGCACATACCAGTGGGTAGTCGAAGGCGATGTCTACGCCATGGACAAGTCCACGGTGCTCGGACTGTTTACGTACGGGGCGGTGCACAAAATCGGCGTCGACGCCGAGAACGAAATTGACATCGAATTCTCGCAGTGGAACAAGACCTGCAACGGTTGCAATGCCGACTTTACCGTCTATCCTTCGACTGGGAACCGCAAGCCCAAGGGTGTGTCGGCCTGGGAGGACAACTTCCAGGTTACGGGTGGAAGCCTGACCACCGCCAGGATGGAATGGGCCTCCGGGCGAATTACTTTCACGCTCATGAAAGGCATTCAGCCGATCGGCACGACTGCGGAGGTGATTAAAACCGAAGTCTACAGCTCAAATGCAACCAACATCCCCCAGGAGGCTTCTCCCGTGGGCATCAACTTGTGGTGCTTCCGGGAAACACCCGCAGCCAGCCAATCCGTGATTATTCGTGACTTTCAATTCGCGGCTCGTTAGCTCCGGCGAGCACGTTTCCGCGCCGCTGCAGCAGAACATTGGCCGCGTATTGGCACGGATTTGGATCTATGAACTCTCAGAATTTGAATCCGTGAAGATCCGTGTGAATCCGTGGCCGATGGTTTTCTCAGTACGATTTCCAGAAGAAGTAGACCGTCATCCCCGTACCGACCAGCACCACAAATGTACGCACCCAGGCCTGCGGCAGTTTCTGCGCGTAGTGCGCGCCCAGGTAGCCGCCCGCGATGCCGCCAATGATCATCACAATCCCTTGCTTCCAATACACGGCCCGCGCCACGATAAACGTGACCACTGCGACTCCGTTGATCACAAATCCCATCACGCTTTTTAGCGCATTCATGGCGTGAATGTCGGTCATGCCCAGCGTGGCCAGCATGGCCAGCATCACGATGCCCATGCCGCCGCCGAAATAGCCTCCGTAAACGGCGACAAACAGTTGAAACGCCGTGGCGCCGGCCAGGGCCGTGGTCGTGGCCTCGTGCCCCAGCGCGGACTGTCTCCCGCCTGCCAGCTTCCTGCCGAAGGCGAACAGCAATGTGGCCCCCAAGGTCAACCATGGCAGCACGCGCATGAAAGTCTGTGCCGGCGTATTCAGCAGCAGAACCGCGCCCACGACTCCGCCCGCCGTGCTCGCAGTCAGCAGCGGAACAAACACCCGCCGCGGCACGTCCAGCCGCTTGCGGTAAGCGCCGCCGCTGGCCGCCGCCCCCGTCCACAGCGCGATCGTGTTGGTGGCATTGGCCGGAATCGGCGGCACGCCCATAAACAGCAGCGCCGGAAACGAAATGAAGCTGCCGCCGCCGGCCACCGAGTTCAGCGCCCCGCCGAGCGCCGCGGCGAAAGTAAGAAAGAGGATGGTTCCCAGGTTCAAGCAGTAAGGTGTACCAGAAACCGCGCCTTACCGCCAACCGCTGCGCGCGGGGCCGCGGCTCAGTCCGAGCCCGATCGGAGGATTGAGGCTGCGCGAGGCGCAGGCGGATATAATGTGTGTAGATGAAAACCCTGGGGACAGGAGTGTTGATCAGGATTGCCGCATTTACGGTGCTGGCTCTCGTAGCCAGTGCGGCCGCGCAGTCTGCGCCCGCTCCGTCTCAACCGGCTGCGCCCGCCGCGCCAGAGCCACAAGCGCAGACTGCGACTCCTCCGGCTGCGACCACTTCTTCCCCCGCTACCCCGGCGGCACAACCCGCCCCGGCCCCCGAGCAGCCGGCCCAACCTGCCGCTGCGAACCCCAGCGACGACCGCGTCCTGACCATCAAGGTGCCCTCCAACGAAGTCAACGTCGTGTTCGTGGTGACCGACAAGCACGGCAGGCGCATCACCGACCTGAAGCAAGCCGATTTCCGCGTGGTGGATGACAACCGGCCTCCGGATGAGATTCGCAGCTTTAACGCCGAGACCAACCTGCCCCTGCAGGTGGGACTGCTCATTGACGCCAGCAACTCGGTGCGCGACCGGTTCAAATTCGAGCAGGAATCCGCCGTCGAGTTTCTGAACCAAACCGTGCGCCGCAGCTACGATCAAGCCTTTGTGGTGGGTTTTGACGTGACTCCCGAGGTTACGCAGGATTTTACCGACGACACGGAAGCGCTGGCGCACGGCGTGCACGAATTGCGTCCCGGCGGCGGCACGGCGCTCTACGACGCGCTCTATTACGCCTGCCGCGACAAATTGCTGAAAGCGCCCAAGGCCACGCCGGTGCGGCGCGCCATCATTCTGCTCAGCGATGGCGAGGATAACCAAAGCCACGTCACCCGCGAAGAAGCCATCGAGATGGCGCAGCGCGCCGAATCGATTGTCTACACCATCAGCACCAACGTGAGCGGCACCAAAGGGCCCGGCGACAAGATCCTGGAGCGCATTGCCGACGCGACCGGCGGGCGCGCCTTCTTCCCCTTCCAGATTCGCGACGTATCCGACGCGTTTGCCGAAATTCAGGACGAGCTGCGCAGCCAGTACGCCATTGCCTACAAGCCGGCCGACTTCAGGGCTGACGGGCATTACCGCACCATTGAAATCGTCGCCAACAACCGGAAAGATCTGCGGGTGCGGTCGCGGCGCGGATACTACGCCCCGGCAGCGTCAGCTTCTCTTCCTGGAACTGCCGTCATCCGTTAGGGACCGTTCAACTGCATGCCCGGATATTCAGGCACACCGCTTCCGAAAAAGCTGGGGATCAAGGACGGATTCCGCGTGCAGTTCGTCCAAGCACCGTCTGAAGTGCTCGGCGAATTGAAAGCCGCGCTCGCCGCCTGCGAAGCGGTTCGCGATGGACGAACTCCGCTCGACTTCGCCATGGTGTTCACCCGCTCGAAAACCGACTTGACGAAAGAATTCAAACGGATCGCGCGGCAGCTTGCTCCCGCCGGAATGCTCTGGGTGAGCTGGCCCAAGAAAAGTTCCGGGGTGGCAACGGATCTCGACGAAAACGTCGTGCGCGCAATCGGGCTGGCGGCAGGCCTGGTGGACGTGAAAGTCTGTGCCGTCACTGAAGTCTGGTCGGGGCTGAAATTCGTGCGCCGGGTAAAGGATCGCTGAACTTCCCGTTGTCTCTGTGGCCTCTGTGCCCTCAGTGGTTTAAGCTTTTCTCGCGTTTGAATTCTTGTCTTGGCAGTCGGAGAAAAAATCAACCATGGTGCGAGTGGGACTCATCGGATTTGGTCTGGCTGGACAGGCGTTTCATGCGCCGGTAATTCTGGGCGTTCCCGGGATGGAGCTGGCGTGCATTCTCGAGCGGCACGGCTCGCGGGCCAAGGAAAGATATCCCAAGGTCCGCGTGGCGCGCACCCTGGATGAAATGCTCTCCGACAAGACCATCGGCCTGTGCGCGGTCGCCACGCCCAACGATTCCCATTTTTCCTATACCAAGGCTTGTCTCGAAGCCGGGCGAGACGTGGTCGTGGACAAGCCTTTCACGCCCACGATGGCCGAAGCCGAGCAACTGGTGCATCTGGCCGCCGAGCGCGGGCGTTTGCTCACCGTCTATCAGGACCGCCGCTGGGATGGCGTTTTTCGAACCGTGAAGAAGCTCCTGGCCGCGGGCGAGTTGGGTGAAATCGCCGAGTTTGAAGCGCGCTTCGACCGCTTCCGCCTCGAGGCCAAGCCCAGCTCCTGGCGGGAGCGCGCCGATTTTCCCGCGGCTGGCGTGCTCTGGGACCTCGGCCCGCACCTGATTGATCAGGCGCTGGTGCTGTTCGGCGAGCCGGAGACAATTTCCGCCTCGGCCTTCCGCCAGCGCGCAACTGCGCAGATCGACGACGCCTTTGACGTGTTCATGGAGTACCAGCGCCTGCGGGCCGAGTTGCGGGCACGCATCATCGCCTACGCTCCCGGCCCGCACGTGCTCATTCACGGAACTAGGGGATCATTCGTGAAGTACGGCATGGATCCGCAGGAGGAGATTCTGCGCAGCCCGGCCTGTCCCGACGGCGACAAATGGGGCCCGGATTGGGGCCTCGAGCCGGAAGAACGCTGGGGCACGCTGAGCCTGGTGAGCGGCGAGACTCGAAAAGTGAAGACCGAACGCGGAGATTATCGCGGCTTCTATGCCAATGTCCGCGACGCGATCGATAAGCGGGCGCCGCTCGATGTGTCGCCGGAGCACGCACTGCGGGTGATGCGCGCGCTTCTGCTCGCACACAAGAGCAGCCGCGAAGGACGAACCGTGCGCTGGACCGAAACGGTGGAGTGAGCAGGGCTGAGGGTATCGAGCGATGGTCCTCATTGAGCCAGTCAAAGGGGGGGTCAGTGAGCCTTGGAGCCGTAGCTGGTGGGTTCCTCTGGGACCAGCGGATGCCTCCGAATTTCGGCACGTCATCGCTCGAATCCAGATCAGTCTTTGCTGACGCCGGCGTAGTACCCGGCGCGGGCCTGGATCTTGTAGTTTTCCTTGTTCTTGACTTCCAGCTTGCGGTAGCTGCCGTCGAGTTTGGTATTGATGGGAGTGTAGCCGATGTTGTACTGGCTGCGCAGTTCGGCGGCGATCTGGTCGAAAGCTTCTCTGAGCTTGTCGAACTTGTTGCCCACATTGATGACGCGCCCGCCGGTCTCCTTGGTGAGCTTGTCCATGTCGGCCTCTCCGTAGTACGACATGCCGGAGCTGAAATACGATCCGCGGTCGGCACAGAGCAGGACGTAAATAATAGCATCGGCTTTTTGTGCCGCTTCAATCGCGTCTTTGATCTTGAGCTGGCTGCCTTCATCCTGGCCATCGGTGAGCAGAATCATGGCCTTGCGCCCGATTTCTTTGGAGAGCATGTCGTGGGCCGAGAGATATACAGCGTCGAACAGAACCGTGCCGCGCTGGGTGCTGGGTGAGGTGGGTACGGGGTTGCCTGCGCCGGGCACTGGGTTCACGTAGCCCGCGTTGATTTTGACTTTGTTGAGAGCGGCTTGCAGACGGTGAACGTCGCGGGTGTAGTCCTGCAGAAGACTGGCGTCGATGTTGAAATCGATGACGTACGCCAAATCCTTATCCGTGAGGATCTGTTTCAAAAACGCCCCACCGACTTCCTTTTCCATGTCGAGCACTCGCAGTTGGCTGCCCGAGGAGTCGATGAGGATGCCCAGCGTGAGCGGCAGATTGGATTCGGCGGTGAAGTACTTGATAGTCTGGGGCTTACCGTCCTCAAAGACCTGGAAATCATCCTTGATGAGGTTGGGGATGAGGGCTCCGTGCTTGTCTTTGACGTTGAAGAACAGGTTCACCACGTTGACGTTCACTTTCAGCGTCTCGGTGGGTTCCTGAGACTGGTCGGTGGCCTGGCCGGCAGAGTTCTGGCCTGCCGAAGACGGCCGTTGCTGGCCTGATGCGGACTGCTGGGCAAAAGTCAACCAGGCCGTGGCCGACAAGGTAACCAGGGCCAGGAGCGATAAAATTCTGGAGCAGGAAACGGAAAACTTGGGCATGCAGGATTCTCTCACGATTCTTTGTTAGTCTAATCCTGTAGCTTAGATGCACCAAATGGGCCGGATCGGGCATCCCAAGAAGGGAAGTTTTTCCCGGTCGCGGGAGGAAGGCCTCGAGGAAGACTATGACGGCGCTAAAGCGGAGTGACGTTCGTCGGAGAAGCGCGGGAAAGGCCGCGCTGGCCTTGGTCTTTGGCCTGGCGCTAGTGGGTCTGGCGGTGCCGGCGCTGTGGGCGCAGTCAGCCAGCCAACCGCAGTCGCAAACGCCCTCGCAACCGCCCTCAAATGCTCAGCCGGCTCAGAATCTCCCGGATGCGCCGTCGGCAGTGCAGCCGCCGCCTCCCAAGCCGACATTCCCGGACGTACCGCCTGGCGCGGCCCCCAGGCCACAACCGGCTCCGAATGGCAATTCGCAGACGCCGGAACAGAAGCCAGCTCCGCCCCCGATGCCTCCCATCGAGACGCTTCCTCCGGGGACCGGTCCGCGGAACCAGCTCAACGCCAAAGACGAGCTCTACAAGATTTCCGTGTCCACCAACTTCGTGCAGGTTCCGGTCATGGTGAAAGACTCGAGCGGGCGCCGCGTGGATGGCCTGCTTCCCAGAGATTTTACGGTGCTCGAGAATGGCAAGAAACAGACGCTGAACTTCTTCTCCAGCGATCCCCTGGAACTCTCGGTGGCGATCGTGCTCGACATCGGAATGCCCGACGTGGCCGTGCAGAAGGTGGAGCAGACTTACTCGGCGCTGGTCGGAGCCCTCAGTCCCTACGATGAAGCGGCAATTTACACCTACAGCAGCACGGTGAGCCAGGTTACCGACTTTACCCGCCGCACTGAGAAGCTGACCGCGGCGCTGAACGAGTTGAAACAGGTGCGAGGCAACAATAATGGACCGGCAGTGCTGAGCGGGCCAATGGGACCGGATGGACCAACGGTCAACGGAGCGCCGGTTGGAGGGCCGACGATCGCGCCGGTCAACACTCCGCAACGAGAGGACCATGTATTGAACGATGCCATCCTTCGGGCAGCGCTCGACTTGAACAAGCGTGAGCGCACCCGGCGCAAAGTGATCTTCGTTGTCAGCGATGGGCGCGAGTTGGGCAGCAAGGCCAGCTACAAGGATGTGTTGAGGGTACTCGAGACCTACGGCGTCCAGGTCAAGGCGGTGGTGGTGGACAGCGGTTCCCTGCCACTGTTCCGGCAGATCGAGAAGATCCATCTGCCGCACAAGGAGGGTTCGGACGTGCCCTTCATACGCGGCCAGGGGTACAGCGACATTCTTCCGAAATACTCGTACGCGACCGGGGGCGGGGACGTGCTGCACGAACTATCGCGGAACGCGATCGAAGACGCCTACGCGGCGATCACCTCTGAGGCCCGGAACCAGTACACGCTGGGTTACGCGCCCCAGGCCATAACCGGCAGCTCGGCCTACCGCGATATCACTGTGCTGGTTGACCGCAAGGGACTGAAGATCTACGCCAAGGGCGGATACTACCCGACGCCCTCAGCTCGGTAACGATTTCTCTGTATTAACCAAGGCTTGCGGGGGCCGAGCCAGACAGGGGTCACCTGAGTAACCTGCCCGGGATACCCTTGGTGTGATATAAAAGCCGCGAGCCCCCTAAAGGACATTGGTGTGCGTGGCCCGGCCTTATCGTGGTCGCGCACCGTAAGGAAAGCCTTTGAGTTTCATCAACTTCGCAGCCCGCGAGATTAACTGCAAGATCGTGTACTATGGCGCCGGCCTGGGCGGCAAGACCACGAACCTGCAGATGATCTACCAGAAGACTGCGGACCAGCAGAAGGGCAAGATGATCTCGCTGGCCACGGAGACTGAGCGTACCCTGTTCTTCGACTTTCTGCCGCTCGATCTCGGCTCGGTGCGCGGCTTCAAGACTCGCATCCACCTCTACACCGTTCCCGGCCAGGTTTTCTACGACGCCAGCCGCAAGCTGATTCTGCGCGGGGTGGATGGCATTGTGTTCGTGGCCGACTCCCAGGAACAGCGCATGGACGCCAACGTCGAAGCGCTCGACAACCTCATGTCGAACCTGAAAGAGCACGGCTACGACTTCAACAAGATTCCCTACGTCCTGCAGCTCAACAAACGCGACCTGCCGAATATTCTTCCCGTGGAAATGCTGACCACCGAACTGCGGCGCAAGAACGAGTCGGTCGTCGAGGCGGTTGCCTTTCAGGGCATCGGCGTCTTCGAAACTCTGAAGGAAATCGCCAAGCAGGTACTGACGGAACTCAAGGCCGGCGGATAAGGTCAGCCGTCAGCTACCAGCCATCAGCCGTCAGCTTCTTCCCGTTACCAGCGTAAGCACGCGATACTGTTTTCTGGTGCCCATGGTTGAGCGGTTCGTTACCCTGAGCAGAGGACGCGGTGTGTCCAGCGCGTCCGCGGATCACATCGGTGATGCCCCTTGCCATAATCGTTCGCTCGTCCAATCCCGGCAGCCTGCTGATCTGGTGCGTCGTCGGTTTCTGCGCCGGCATCGGCCTGTTCATCCACGGATTTCGCTTGCTGCTGCGCCGCCGCCTGATTCTCGACACGCCGTTCTCGAAAATTCGCAGCGCTCCCATGGGCATGGTGGAAATCAACGGCCTGGCTCTTGGTCCGTACACGATGGTCGCGCCCATCACGGCGCGCCCCTGCTATTACTACCGAACCCTGGTCTGGGAGCTGAAACAGCAGGGCAAGAACAAATCGTGGGTCAAGGTCGCCGGCGAGTGCATGCACCTGCCGTTCTTCGTGGACGACAACACCGGCCGCCTGCTGGTGGACCCGCGCGGCGCCGATCTCGACCTGCATCGCGATTTCGAGCAGGAATTCTGCGATTCTTTCTTCACCACCAAAGAGCCGGCGCCTCCCAATGTGGTTGCATTTCTGGGCCGCCACGGCGTCGCGACCAGGAACAAAATCAAGGTGCAAGAGTACTGCATCAAGCCCAAGAACGCTCTGTTCATTCTGGGCACATTGGCCGAGAACCCCGGACTTGCGGTTACGCCGCAGCCGATCGTAGACAACGAACCCATTCGTTCCACTGCTTCGAACCTTTCCCTATCGATCAATTCGTTTTCCATCAACCTGGGTTCGCCGGGCGGCGGCAGGGATGCGGCTTTCGAACAGCGGTTCGCCGAACGCCTCAACGTTGCGCCGCAGCCGATTCAGGCGTCTCCGGGAGTCACTGCCAGCGCGCGGGTGGGGAATCCGGCGCCGAGCGAAAAAGTCGCTGACGCATTGTCGAAAGCGGGAATCTCGAACCCGGCGGCCTGGGCCGCAGCGGGACTAACCCCAACGGGCGCAGGCACCGCAGTGCAGGCAGCCAGGGACCCGTCCGCTTCGGTCAACGCCCTCAGCAACCCCTCCAACACCGAGAGCGACTCGGCCGCGAACGGCTTCGACCCGCATCCGCGGGTCGTGCTGATGAAGGGCGCCAACAACAAGACTTTTCTGATTTCCTGGCGCAGCCAGAAAGAAGTCGCGCGCAATTTGGCATGGAAAAGCACCCTGATGATCTGGGGAGGGCCCGTGCTGGCGCTGGTCAGCCTCTACGTCTTTCTGAGCATCGAAAAGCTGCTCTAACCGCGCTTCGTGACGATCACGCCCGTACCCACACTGCTAACACCCTGTCCCGCAGTTTTGCCCGTCTTGTCGCCGGTCCCGGCGCATGCCCTCTAGTACAATCAAATGCGTGAGCGACGCCGTACGCATCGGAATCCTGGGCGATTTCAACGCCGAATTTCGCTCGCATCACGCCACCAACGACTCCCTGCAGCATGCCGCCCGCAAACTGGGCACAAAAGTGGAATCGGAATGGATTCCTACACCGTCCCTCTCCGATCCAGGCGGAGAAGAAAAGCTGGCTGCGTTCGACGGCCTATGGGCTTCTCCCGGGAGCCCCTATAAGAGCTTCGCGGGCATGCTTAAAGGCATTGAGTTCGCGCGGCGGCGGGACTGGCCGTTTCTCGGCACCTGCGGAGGATTTCAGTACGCCTTCATCGAATTTGTCCGCAATGTGCTTAACATCAAAGACGCTGACAGCGCCGAGAACAACTCTGGATCGAAGAATATTGTCATCTATCCGGTAGCGTGCGCCGTGCCCGGCCAGAAGGACAGCGCTCCCAAGCTCTCCGGCGCGGTGCCGGAAATTCGCCTGCGGCCCGGCTCTTACCTGCAGTCGTTCTACGGTAAAGGGAAAGAAACTGTAACCGAAGAATTTTTCTGCAACTTCGAGATCAACCCGGATTTTGAATGGGCCGCCATGGAAGCCGGATTCCCGGTCGTGGCGCGCGGTCCGCAAGGCGAGATTCGCGCCATTGAATCGCCCACCCACCGGTTCTTTCTGGCCACGCTGTTCCAGCCTCAGTTGTCTTCCACCGAAAAGAAGCCGCATCCGCTGGTGCTGGCGTTCGTCCAGGCCGCGGCCGACTGGAGCAAGAAAAAGCTCGACGACTGCGTGCTGGAATAGAGCAAGGTTTCAAAGTTTCCGAGTTTCAAGGTTTCAAAGACTTTGAAACTTTGCAACCTTGAGACTTTGAAACTTGCTGTTACGTTACCAAAGTCCAAGCACTACGCCGGTTACCGTCCCATCACCATGTGCATCTGGAGGCCGGGTCAGCCTCCCGCTAGACTCATACCGATCGGTCGCCCTCCCCAAACCCCCGCGTCCGCCGGAGCAATGCGCGCCATGCATATGCAGATGGTCAACTCGTTCCGCATTCCTTTTACTACGCTGATCAGCTACATCCCCATTATTGCCACCATCGTGACCTGTCTTTTCAGCGTGGTGCTGGCCCGCGCCACGCTGCGCTACGTGGAGGCGACCGACAAGGGCCTGGCTCTGGCCCGCGAAGAATTCGAGCGCGAGTGGTCTCCCGACCTGCACATTAAGATGGAGCGGGTCTCCGCCACCGAGGCGAAAGTGATTGTGACCAACCTGGCGAAAACCTCGGTCCTGCTGCAGTTGCTTCAGTTGCGCAAACTTTCCCATGCCATGCCCTTCGAGCGCTGCCGGTTAAATGATCCCCTGGTCGGCGGCATGACCTGGACGCAGGAAATGGGCAAGCGCATCATCGCCTGCACCGGGCACGAATTCGAGGGTCCGATCGCGGCCTGCATCACCTTTTATGCCTCCGGCCGCATGTACCGCACCGACTGGTTTCGCTCGCAGGTCCAGGTCAGGGAAGGCCGCATCGTCAGCCTGGAGCCCAGCACTATGCCCACCCGCCGCGTGCGCGTGCTCGACCGCAAAGGCCCGGAACGTCGCCGCGAGTTCGTCCAGGACGTCACCGCCGACGTGGCCCCGAACAAAGTTGAGAGCAAGCCCGACGAAAGCTACTTCGTAACCGGAGCGTGAAGGAAACGCCTTTTGGCATGGGATCCACCGGGGCCGAAGGAAGCGGAACAACGCAAAAGTGCCTTTGGGTGGCGGTGGCCTTCCAGGCCTGCGAGGGAGGGAGATCTCGCAAACATTGGGCTTTAGCACAGAGGCACCTCGGCGGCTGAACAGGCTGCGGAAGAAGTTGCGAATGCGTGCGCCACCGTGGAAGAGCGGCGCTTCAGCGCCGCGTAAGCGCTTTGAAATCAATGCGGGCTTCAGCCCCGGTGGTCATTCTCCTATCGACAACGGGCTTTTTCCGCATCCTCTGAAGCCGCTCGAATCGATCTGCTTGAATCGCAGCGCTTGAAGTGCCGCGCCTGCTCCGGCCTTCTCCGAGCATGGCCACAGCGCCAGGCGGTTCTCGTCCTGATTTCGTAACGCTGTGATCCCTCTCCTTTGCGTTTTCGTTCGAAGAGCGGATAATTTAGCTGCCTCTTTCTTCCTTTCCCCAGGAGGTTTATGCCGTTTCTTATGCGCACCCTGCGAAGCACGGTTGCGCCTGCACCCGCAGTCTCAGCCGTTTTCACAGTGCTTGCGGTGGCCGCGTTTCTGGCCGGAAACGCCCAGGCCCAAAACGCCGCCCCCGCGCCCAATTCTGATCCGAACTACCAGGCGCTGCGCAACCTGACGCTCAGCGGCGAGGGCGTGAGCGTCACCAACTTCGAACTCAAACGCGATGCCGGAACCTTTCATCTGCACTCGGGTACGGTTTGCTTTACCGCGCCGGTCAACGGGAAGGTGACGGGCGCCGTGTTCGCGGGAGATGGAAACTTTATCCTCAATCCGCCGACGGAGACCGAGAGGAAGTCGCTCAAGCTGCTGACCAAGGAAGACGAGTTCAGCGAGAACTTCAGCCAGATGGTGTTGCGCTTCACCGACTCGACTTACGAGGAAATCAAGAAAGGCGGCAGCGGGAGCGCATCCGGATGCGACGCGGGGCCGCTGAAAGACAGCCAGCACATCACCCGCCACAAGCTCAAGGACAACCTGGAAGTGCGCCTTCTGGAAGATGTGCTGAGTCCGGAGCCGGGCGGACTGTTTATCGCCTTCATCCACGGCAAACACTACGACGGGCAGGAACGTTACACCATTGATCCGCACGAGGGGCGATATGAACAAGTCGAGTTCATGACCTACGACGAGAACAAGTTTGGTCAGTGGGCTGCCTTCCCGATGTCCGGCGAGCACAAAAGGGGAGCGGTTGGGCGGCCGATTCACGTTGAGCATGAGCAACTGGAAACCACGCTGGAAAAGAACGCCAATCTGATCGGCAAAGCCACCACTACATTCACCGCGCAACTGAACGGCCTGAAGGTTGCGCCCTTTGATCTGTTTCGCAGCCTGCGCGTGAAGAGCGTCCACGCCGAGGACGGCACGGCGCTGTCGTTCATTCAGGAAGACAAGAACGATGATCCGCAGTTTGCCGTAATTCTGCCGAAAGTTTTGGCGGCCGGAGACAAGTACACGATTACGACGGAATACGAAGGCAAAGAAGCGGTCACCAACGAAGGCGGCGGGAACTACTTTCCCGTGGCGCGGATGGATTGGTATCCGAACAATCCGGAAAGCGGCCTCGGCGAATACGCCAGCTATGACATGACGTTCCGCATCCCGAAGGGGATGCAGATTGCGGCGACCGGAGTGCGGGTCAGCGACTCGAACGAGGGCGGCCAGAACGTGACCGTCTGGAAGAGTGAAACGCCGCAGACCGTGGCTGGCTTCAGCCTCGGGCGGTTCAAGGTGGAGGAGGCCAAGCTCGACAAGCCTGAGTACTTCATTCAGTCGTTCGCCAATCAGGAGTCGCCTGATTGGGTGAATGCGCTGCAACGTGCAGCGAGCGGCGGCGAACTGCCGACGGGGCCAAGAGGGCCGGGAAGCCCCAGCGGTAGACCGGATGTGGCACTGGGCACGATGAGCACCACCGGCCTGAACAAGAAAGCGCTAGCCGAAGGCCAGCTTGCGGTCCAGTTGTACACGGATTACTTCGGCCCCTCCTTGTTCAAGCACTTGCAACTCACGCAACAGACTGCGTGCAACTTTGGTCAATCCTGGCCGGAATTGGTGTGGATTCCGATCTGCTACTACTTCGACACCACCGTGCGCCACCAACTCGGCATGGACTGGGGCGACCGCGGGTATTGGAAGGTGGTCACGCCGCACGAAGTTGCGCACCAGTGGTGGGGACACACCGTAGGCTTCAACTCGTACCGCGATCAGTGGATGAGCGAGGGATTTGCCGATATGTCGGCTTCGTTGTACCTCTCCATGATCGAGAAAAATCCCAAGAAGTACCTTACCTTCTGGAACGACGAGCGGGAGTTGTTGCTGGAGCGCGACCCGCAAGGATTCCGCGCCATTGATGCCGGTCCGCTGACCATGGGGTATCGCACCAGCAATACCCGCACCGGATTCGACACCACCCGTCGCCTCATCTATCCCAAAGGCGCGTACGTTCTCCATATGATCCGCATGATGATGCACGACCGGCAAACCGGTGATCAGCGCTTCAAAGAGACGATGCAGGACTTCGTCAAGACCTACTCCGGAAAATCGGCCACGACCGAAGACTTCAAGGCCATGATCGAGAAGCACATGACCCCGGAGATGGACCTCGAAGGTAACCACCGGATGGACTGGTTCTTCAACGAGTACGTGTACGGAACGGCGCTGCCCACCTACAAATCAGACTCCACCTTTGATATTGGAGCGGATGGAGACGTCGTGCTGAATGTGAAGCTCACGCAGTCGGGCGTGGACGATAAATTCCGTATGCTCCTGCCGATTTACCTGGAGCTGGCGGATGGAAATATAGCCTTTCTGGGGCGGGCGCGGATGGTGGGAAATAAAACCGTCGAGCAGAAAGTTCCCCTGAAGGGGCTGAAGACGAAACCGCGCCGCGTGGCTATCAACTATTACGACGATGTGCTGGCGTCGCCCTAGGGGCGCCACCGCATACAGCCGCGAGAGACGGCGGCGCTGCAACGTGGCTTTACCGTATCGAGAACAAAGGGGAGCACTGAGAGGCTCCCCTTTCTGTTGGAGCGCGGCTATTTTGCTGATCCGGCCTGCATGCCGTCGCTCGACTCACCGATTGCCAGAGCGAACTTCTTGCCTTCGAAACGGGCGCCGCTGAGGGTCCTGGTTCCGTCACCGTTGTTTGTGACCACGGCAGCAGTATTGGCCGAGGGAGTGCTCAGGTCCACTAATTTCGCCGGAACCTTGGCAACGACGGTCTTGCCCTGCATGATACTGACTTCGACGCTGGGGCCGGTGCCATCCCACAGCAGCTTGTAGTCTCCCGGCTTAAGAGTGGTGCCGTTCACCGTCACCGGATCGGACAGGCTCAGGGTGGCTTTGGTGGCTGCAAACGCGCTCGAGGCCAGCAGCAATGCCAACCCCACGCCCAGAATCTTCGAAACTGTCGCGAACTTCATGACTGCTCCTTTTTCTTTCCCGAAGTTACGTCGGGAAGCGGTTGGGGCGGCCCGGCTCGCGACCAGCTCGAGAAAACACTTGTGTTTCCCCACCAATCGCCTACAATGCTGCCGCCGGGGTTGAACAGCCAAGCTCAGCCGACAGGCCGACCGCTTGCGCTGCCGCTAAAGGGGGTTTTCTCACCTGGGCCGCCAAACCGAGCGTGAGAGAATCCCCTGACCCCGCAAAACCACTTCAAGGTCAAATCCAGCCAGAGCCACCTTGGCACTGGCCATGGGTCTTCGTAATTCGATACGCATTCACCGCGCCCGAAGTTCCGCTCGCTGCCTCGGGTGTCACATTTCTTGGACGTGGTATGCGTCTTTCCGATAGCAAGAAAGTCTGCCGCGTTCGTTCCTTTCAGTAAGCACACGCTGGCAGTGTTTTGTGATCGGGCTGAACTCCCCCGAACCCAGGCCAAGTCCGCTCAAATTCAGGGAACAACCGGGAGACTTTTCCCGTACTCTACGGTGTTAGTACCTGTAGAGCGTGTTTCATAAATTGGTTTCGGGTAGGGCACGGCTTCAGCCGTGCCGCCCAGGACCAAAAAAAATGCGGGCTTTAGCCCCTGAGGGCGGTGCCCTCCGGCCTGAAAGGTATTTTTTGAAACACGCTCCAGTGTTTTTTCCCACGTGCACGATTGTGCTGAGGAACTGCGCTGTCCGGCGTCTGGCCGGCGCGATTCCGCATTCCCGGGAGGCGCTTCCACGCGTAAAAACCAGTGATTGAATTTGTTCACCTTCGCAAAGAATTCGACAACGTGCTGGCGGTTGAGGATCTAAGCCTCGCCATTCCGCCGGGAGAAATCTTCGGGCTGATCGGCCCCAACGGCGCGGGCAAAACCACCACCATCCGCATGGCCTGCGGCCTGCTCGCTCCCACGCTGGGGCGCGCGCTCATCGCCGGCGTGGACGTGGCCGAGGAGCCGGAGCGAGCGCAGCAAAACATCGGATATCTCTCGGACTTTTTCGCGGTCTACGAGGACCTGAAAGTCTGGGAGTATCTCGATTTCTTCGCGCACGCCTACAAGATGCCGGAGGCGGAGATTCCCGCGCGCATCACGGAAGTGATCAGTCAAGTGAATCTGGAGGTCAAGCGTGACGCCATGATTGCCGGCCTGTCGCGCGGCATGAAGCAGCGGCTGGGCATTGCGCGGGCAATCATTCACCGTCCGAAAGTGATGCTGCTCGACGAGCCCGCCTCCGGCCTCGATCCCAAGGCGCGGCTGGAGTTACGCAACCTGCTGCGTTCGCTGCGCGACCAGGGAGCGACCATCCTGATTTCATCGCACATTTTGACCGAACTGGAGGGCTTCTGCACCTCCATCGGCATCATGGAGAAGGGCCGCATGGTGCGCAGCGGGAGTATCGAAGAAGTGACTGCCGCGGCCGCTTCCCAGCGGCTGGTGCGGTTGAGTTGGGCGGGAAATTCCCAGGCCGTGGTCGAGGAGAAGCTGAAAAGCGATCCTCGCGTGTCGGAGGTAAGCCTGGCCGCGGATGCCGGGACCTTCCGCTTCAGCGGATCCGAGGAAGACCTGGCGCCGGTGCTGGCGGCTCTGATCGCGGCGAAGGTGCCGGTGACCTCTTTTGGCGAAGTGAAGCAGACGGTCGAACAACTCTACATGAAGCTTTCAACCCACGAGGTGATGTGATGCTGCGATTCTGGAATAACCCTGAATTTGTGCGCCACCGGCGGTCGGAACTGCGTCCGGTGCGGGCCATTACCGTAGCCGCCGTGGTGGCCGTGATGTGCGTGCTGCTGTGGCTCTCCTGCTGGAGCTTCGAGCAGAGCATGATGGAGCACGGCCAGCTTGCCGAGCAAAGTTTCTCGCGCAGCACCTGGCTCCTCTTCTACCGCTGGCTGGTGGGATTGCAGGGCATGGCCCTGACCTTCTGGGTCTTGTTTTCGTGCGCCCAGTCGGTTTCGGGCGAGCGCGACCGCAAGACCTGGGAATTTCAGCGCACGACTCGGCTGACGGCGGCAGAACTTATGATCGGCAAACTCGTGGGCGAGCCGATCCTGGCTTATTTCGCGGTGCTGTGCGCGGCGCCCATCACGTTGATTGCCGGCCTGGCGGGCGGGGCTTCCCTGGGCGCGGTGATTTCCCTCTTCATTTTTCTGGCGGTGACGTCGTTGTTTCTCGGTTTGGGCGGGATGTGGCTTTCCACCCTGCTGGAAAGCCGCTCGCGCGGCATCGGGCTGATCGGCGCGCTGGCGCTGTATGGCTTTACCCTGGGCATCTTCGGCATGTACGCCAGCGGGCTGCCGGGGCTGGCAGCGATAAGCCCGCTGACCGGCATGATTCATCTGCTGGGCGATGGCACGGATCGAGAATTCGCTGGCATTCGTCCGCTTCTGTTCGGCCACCCGGTTCCCTGGCTGCTCATGAGCGTGCTGCTCTGCGGTTCGTTCAGCGCCTGGCTGGCGCTGATGCTGGTGCGAAACTTGAAGCGGGATTATCCCGAGATTCGGCCGCTTTCGCGCTGGCAGGCGATTGGGTGCGCGGCGTTTCTGAACTTTTTGATTTACGCGCTGCTGAGTCCAGCCAAGCTGATGGATACGCTTTCGGGCATGACGCGTCAAGGCTGGTTTCCCGACGCCAGGAGTGTCGCCTTGTTCGCGGTCGCGATGAACGGCCTGATTCTGTTTCTGATGGGGCTGGCGACGCTGACTCCGCAGGAGCGGCTGAAAGTCTGGCGGCGCAAACGCGCGACCGGAGAATCGGCGGTGTTCGCCGACGACGGCCTGCCCTGGCCGTGGCTGGGAATCTCCGCCGTCGTCGCTTATGCGCTGATGGTGTGGGGATTGCTGGCCTGGGACCACACTCTTCCTTTGGATATGGGCACACTGCAGGCGGCCGCGATCCGGTTGCTGCTGGTGCTGGTGTTCGTGACCCGCGATGTGTTGTTCCTGCAGTGGTGCATGCTGACGCGGCTGCGCCAGCCGATCGTGAAGGGAGTGTTGTTTCTCTGCCTGTACTACGCGGCGGCAGCGGTGCTGACCGGGCTGACGACGGTCTCATCGCAGGACGCGGCCCGCTGGATGATGGCTTTGCTCACCCCGGTTCAGGCATTCGACACCGAGGTAAAAGGCCTGGCGTTCCCGGCCGCGACCTATGCCGGACTCGTGTTGCAGACGGGAGTGATTGGCGCGATGCTGGTGGCGATCAGCAGCCGCCTGCAGCGGCCGATGCAGGCGGGCGCCGCGGCGTAAGGCTTGCGGCACTTCATGTGGCGCGGGCACTCCTGCCCGCGCCTGAACAGTCTGCCGAAAAGCGCCGTGACTCGTATCAGGGCATCGCTTTAAGGCTGCGTGTCCCGCCGCAGAAACGCACTGGGATTACGGCCGCTCGATCGCCGCTAGAAATTCCCGCAGTTCCTCCGGCAACCGGCTCGTGAGCGCGATCCGTTTGCCCGTGCGGGGATGCGCCAGTCCCAACTCCGCCGCGTGCAGGAAATTCCGCGAGAGGAAAAGCGTTCCCGCGGTTGCCCCATCCTTCTCGCGTTCTTTGCGAGAGGGTGGGGTATTTGATCTCCGTAGATTTGCTGCGAGTGTCCCATCCTTCGTGCTTTTTGCGAAGGGTGGGGATTTCTTCAGTTCTGCCGGCGCTCCATAAAGCGTATCTCCTACTACAGGATGTCCCACCGACGCCATGTGCACGCGAATCTGGTGAGTCCGGCCGGTGTCAATCTTCACTTCGATCAGGGTGAATTTTCCGAAGGGCGTATCGAGCCGCCGCACCACGCGGTAGTGTGAAACCGCTTCGCGCCCGCCCGCAAGGCGCGTGGTCATGCGCGTGCGGTGCACCCGGTCGCGGCTGATGCTGGCCGCGATCGTTCCCTTATCTTTCTTCACCCATCCACACACCAGCGCGATATAGGTTTTCTTCACTTCGCGCCCGGCAAATTGCGCGGCTAGCTTGCGATGCGCCTCGTCATTCTTGGCGACAACGATCAGCCCGCTGGTTTCCTTGTCGAGGCGGTGCACGATGCCCGGCCGCATCTCGCCGCCAACCGCCGACAGGCTGGCGAAATGATGGAGCAGCGCGTTGACCAGCGTTCCCCGATTGCGCCGGTCCTCCGTCGCGCCCGCGCCCGCGTGCACCATCATGCCGGCGGGCTTGTTGATAATGGCCAGATCGTCGTCTTCGTAGAGAATATCGAGAGGAATCTCTTCGGCCATGGCACGCAGCGGAGGCCGCGCCGCCGGGCCAAGTATGGTGATCTGCTCTCCGCCGCGCAGTTTCACCGATGCCTTGGCCGGCGCGCCGTTCAGCAGAATTTTCCCGTCGCGGATGAGTTCCTGCACCCGCGCCCGGCTGACGTTGAGCTGCGCGACGAGGAACTGATCGACGCGCTGGCCGTCCGCGGCAGGTGCGACGGAGATCGTAATTGGGGAGGCTTCTGCCATCCGCAGGGAAGGATACTACCTGCGCTGCACCGGTGACGACCACGCCTCCCCTAATGTTGTCATTCCGAGCGTCGCATTTCGGCGCGAGGAACCTGCTTCTCCGCGCGTGCGAGAGCGCAAAGCAGGTTCCTCGCTCCGCTCGGAATGACACAGTTTTGTTGGTATCCCACCAGCCACGCGCCGGCAAACGATGTTTACCGCGCCGCGCTCGCCGTCTGCGCCGGAACCGCCTTCGACCCGGGCCGCAGCCACCAGATGAAGCCTCCGCCAAGCACCAGTCCGATGGCGATCAACTGCGTGCCGGTCATGGCGCCGCCGAACACCGAGCCGCGGCCGGGATCGCCGCGCAGAAACTCGAGGAAGAAGCGCGCGAACCCGTACAGGAACATAAACGCTCCGATGATCTGGCCATCGAACTTGCGCCGCTTCAGCAGCCACGTGAGGAAGATGAAGTTCGCCAGCTCGACCGCCGATTCGAACAGCTGCGTAGGCTCGAGCGGCACATGCAGCGGCGTCTGGGTGATGGAAAACGCCAGCGGGTTGGTGAAGGTCACACCCCACCAGTGATGCGTCTCTTTCCCGTAGCAGCATCCGGCGGCGAAGCAGCCGATGCGGCCGATGGCGTGCCCCATGGCGAGGCCGGGGGCGAAGGCATCGCAGGTGCCGAGAGCCGGCAGGTGATTTTTCCAGACATACCACGCCGCCGCCACAAACGCCGCCAGCAGACCGCCGGAAAAAACTCCGCCCGCCTGCAGCGTCCCGAGGCTGAAAATCTCGCCGGGATGCGCCGAGTAGTAGCTCCAGTCAACGATGACGTAAAGCACTTTCGCGCCGAGGATGCCGCAAAGCACGACCAGAATTCCCAGGTTCCATGCCTTTTCCCCGTTAATCCCCATGCGCTCGGCGTTGCGCACGCTGATCCACAAACCGATCAGAACGCCGGTCGAAACCAGGAATCCGTAGGTGGGAAGAAAGAACCGTCCGATATGAAAGAGTTGCGGGAACATGGTTCTTAGATGCGGGAACTCGCGGAATTACTCAGACCAAGGTTTCAGAGTTTCAAGGTTTCAAGGTTTCAAGGTTTCAAAGACAAACACCTTGAAACTTTGAAACCTTGAAACTTTGAAACCCTTGAGACTTTGAAACCTCTGCAATTCAAGCCGACCCGCTGTGCCGTGTGGTGGGCCGAGAATGAACCCGTCGTAAGACGTTGGGAACCCGCCGAGACCCTTTAGGCATCTCCGCATGGCGGAGCATCGCTCACCGGATCCTAGTTCGAGTCAGGCCCCCGTTCATTCAGTGTTGGTTCAAAAATCGGTTACCACCATCACCAACCTGGCAGGCCGGCTTTCAGATTGGATGCTAGGCAAATTGCGGCGGATTGGCAAGAGTCGGGGCGCAAAAAGATGGCAGGTGATTTGCAACTAAAGTAATGCGGCATTCACAGGAACAGCTTGCCAGAGGGCGCGCCCGAAAAGGAGCATGGAGCAGTGTCCTCAAACCCCGCGGCGGCACCGACCATGGAAGTACTTGATTTGGTTGGAGCGCCGTGAGTATATACTTTGGAGACGAATACCGAGCCTTCCCCAACAAGCGCGCCGCGCCGGCCCCTCTGGGCATTGCTGCGCTGTGACATTGGAGAAGCTGAGTGAAGTTCAAACCCCGCACGACTGCGCTGGCGGCGGCGTTCGTTCTCATGGGTGTCCGTGTGGCCGTGCTGATATTGTGGTACGGTACGGACACCGCGTCCCTGCGGGGCGACTGGATTGACACTGCGGCCCCGTTGGCCGCCGCCGTGGTCTGCTGGATGGTCGCACGCCAGGCGGAAGGCTTCGGCCGCCGCGTGTGGCGTCTGGTCTGCATTTCCTTCCTGCTCGCTTCCGTGGGCCAGGGCCTCTATACCTACAACTACGACTATCTGCACGCCCCGCTGGCAACGATATGGCCCAGCGACGTTCTGGTCTTTTTCTGGATCGTGCCGGCCATGATGACCCTGTTCCTGAGTCCCCGGGACCCGGACAGCGGATTTCGCTGGTTGCGCGTCTGCGATTTCGTGCAGGTCTGCACCCTGGTCCTGGCCGTGGAGCTGTCGCAGATCTACGTGCCGTCTCGCTGGCAGGCGGCGGGCCCGGCGATGCAGTTGCGCGCGGTGCACGCAGGCATCCTGTTCTTTGGCGCAATCGCCGTGAGCTTCCTGGTGCGAGGATGGCTCTGTCAGAATCGAAGCGCAAGATCTTTCTTTCTGCGCATGGGCGCGTTCCTGGTCGTCTCCGCGACTGTTCTCAATGCCACGCTCTACTATCAGGCTTCCGGCCATTACCAGCAGGGGACCTGGACTGACCTGCCGTGGACCGTCAGCTTCTGTTTGGCGATTGTGCTGGCGGGCACGTGGAACGAGCGCGAAGATTCTTCCGTACCCGCGCCGCTTTCCCGCAGCCTGCAACTGCTGGCGCAATTCTCTCCTCTGTTGATTCCCGCGGTCGTCTTCCCCCTGGTGCTGCGGATTGCACAGGAACAATTTGTCTGGTCGGTACTGTTGGTCACGCTATCGTTCGCGGCCGCCAGCGGACGCCTGTTCGTGCTGCAGAACCAGTTGCTGGTCAGCTCACGCGAAATCGAGAACAATCTTGCCTTGCTGCGGGGAATCACCGAAGGCACGCCGGACGCGGTATTCGTCAAAGATCTGGAAGGCCGCTATCTGATGATCAACTCCGCCGGCGCCCGCTTCCTGGGCCTTACTCCGCCGGAGGTCGTGGGTAAGACCGACGCCGAAGTGTTCGTTCCAGAAGTTGGCCGCGCCATTTGGGAACGCGACTGTAGGGTGCTGCAATCGGGCCAGACCAATACCTACGAGGAATTCGGCACCGCCGCGGGAGTGACCCGTCTGTACCTCGCCACCAAGGGCCCCCTGCGCGATCCGGGCGGCAAACTGATCGGTTTGCTGGGCATCTGCCACGACATCACCGACCGCAAACGCGCCGAGGAGGCGATCCGGCAGTCGCAGGAGAAACTGCGCATGCACATCGAGAGCACTCCGCTGGCCGTGGTGGAGTGGGATCTCGAATTCCGCGTCGCCGCCTGGAATCGCTCGGCGGAACGCATCTTCGGATATAGCCGGGACGAAGCCATGGCACGGCATGCTGACTTTATTGTTCCGCCCCAATTGCGTCAGCATGTGAACCAGGTCTGGCGCGAGTTACTGGTGCGCCAGGGCGGCAGCCGCAACACCAACGACAACCTCACCAAAGACGGCCGCATCATTACCTGCGATTGGCACAACACTCCGCTGGTAGACGAGGCCGGCCGCGTGCTGGGAGTTGCTTCCTTCGTCGAGGACGTCACCGAACGCGTCGCCCTGGAAGAGAGGTTCCGTCAGTCGCAGAAGATGGAGGCCATTGGGCGCCTGGCAGGAGGCGTGGCCCACGATTTCAACAACCTGCTGACCGTAATCCTCGGATATGCGCAGGTTTTGGCGGACAAGCTTCCGGCCGGCCGCCTGGCCGACAGCACGGTCCAGATCAAATCCGCAGCCGAACGCGCTGCCGGCATCACGCAACAGTTGCTGGCTTTCAGCCGGAAACAGGTGCGCTCGCCGCGCATCATTGACCTCAACGACATTGTGCTCAACTTGGACTCCCTGTTGCGCCGCCTCATTGGCGAAGACATCGAGGTTCTCACCGTACCGGCCCGCGACCTGGGCTCAGTCAAAGCGGATCCGGGACAGATCGAACAGGTCATCATGAACCTGGCGCTCAATGCCCGCGACGCCATGCCCCACGGCGGAAAACTCACTCTGGAAACCGCCAATGCGGAACTGGACGAGGCTTATGCCCACGATCATCAGCCCCTCGAACCCGGCAGCTATGTGATGCTGGCGGTCAGTGACACGGGCGTGGGCATGACACCGGAAGTTCAGGCACGCATTTTCGAACCGTTCTTTACCACCAAAGAGGTGGGCAAAGGAACGGGGCTTGGCCTTTCCACGGTGTACGGAATCGTCAAGCAGAGCGGCGGCTACATCTGGGTCTACAGCGAGCCGGACCGGGGCACAGCCTTCAAGATTTACTTTCCACGGGTGGAACAGCCGGCCCAAACACCGGGGGTTGAGAAGCACCCCTCCGGAGCGCAGCATGGTACCGAGACCATCTTGCTGGTCGAAGACGATCCGCAACTGCGCGAGCTGACCTCTTCCGCCCTCACCCAGTGCGGCTACAAAGTGCTGGTGGCGGGTAACCCCGAAGAAGGGCTGGACAAGGCCAAAGCCGCCCACCGGGATATCCGCCTCTTAGTTACCGATGTGGTCATGCCGCGCATGAACGGCCGCCAACTCGCAGAGCAGATCCAGCGCATCGCCCCGGACGTTCGCGTGCTTTACATTTCCGGGTACACCAACAACGCCATCGTCCATTACGGTATGGTCGACGACGGACTCTGGTTCCTGCCCAAGCCCTTTACCCTGGCCGCCCTGGTCAATAAGGTCCGGGAAGTTCTCGATGCCAGTCCGGATGCGGCGCAAAGCGCGCGCCAAAAGTAAGCCAAGCCACTAGTACATTTCCCGAGTTGCTGTGGTGTGCAAACCACGAACGGGAGGGGCACGGCTTTACAGGCTGCGGAAAAAGTCACGAATGCGTGCGCCGCTGTGGAAGAGCGGCGCTTCAGCGCCGCGTAAGCGGTTTGAAATCAATGCGGGCTTCAGCCCCGGCGGTCTTTCTCCGATCGACGACGGACTTTTTTCCGCATCCTCTTTAGCCGCGGAGGGCAGGCACTCTACACCATCAGGAGAACCTGCTTCAGTTGCTTCCTTCCGCCCAATAACTGCTTCGCGCCAGCACCGTGGCATCGCTGGCATTTCTCAATCGCACTCGAATCTGGTGCAGCCCGGGATGCGGGTTCTTGGGCGCAAAGCTCAGTAGATAACGGCTATGCAAATGATTGGTGAAGTCGGTCATCCGCACTTCGAATTTCTTCCGGGTGGCGAACAGTTCGTATTCGCCGCCGGTCATGGAGGCAACCGCGCTGGGAACGTTCTTTCGCATGGCCTGCGCTGCCCGGTACGCGAGATCGAGGAAGTTGATGCCTTCATCCATCTCGTTCTTGTTCGTGCCCCGGCCGGTGTCGAGAATGTTGGAAAGTGCGGGGGAAAAAGCCAGTGCGTACATGAGCGCATTGGTTTGACCGATCGCGGCCACTACGTTCTCGGTCTTCGCCACGCTGCCGTGGTCGCGGGTTTCGCTGATCAGCAGCAGCACTCGCTGCCGCTCCTCAGGTTCCTGCTGCAGCAGATCCACCGATAAGGCGATGGCATCCAGGGTGGCGGCCCCTTCATCTCCGGGCTGCAGATTCTTCAGATCGGCAGCAATCAGGCTTGCGTCTTTCGTGAAATTTCGCGTGAGTTCCACCTTGCTGTCGAACTCCACCAGCGCCACGCGAGCCGTTCCCTGGCTGAACAGAGGGTCCAGCATGGAGTTCAGGCCCTGCATGCGCGGGAACTCGTAATATGCTCTGCGCCCCTTCTGAATGGCGACGACCAGCGAAACCGGCTGGCCCTCAGGCGCTTCATCAAGGCGCACCGCTTGCTCAACTCCGTCGTCTTGGACGATGAAGTCCTTGGCTTCGAGCCCGTACACGATTCCGCCCCGCTGGTCTTTCACCAGTGCCGGAATCAGCACCACGCTGGCTTGGGATCGGAGAGTGGTTTCCTGGGGGATAGCGCTGGGAAGCAGCGCCAGGAACACCAAAAAAGATGCCGCGCGCCGCAGACTAGCCCGCCTTGCGGTTGTCGCCCAGTACTTCATCCAGCGCATCTGCTAATAGATGCGCCCGCTTCTGGTAGTCGGTTGCCCCGCCGTCGAGCTTTTTGCGGAGCAGATGATATTCATCAGCGATATTCAGAGCGGCCAGGACCGCCAGCCGCGCCGTGTCGATCGTGTTGGTGGCCTCGGCTACAGCCCGCATCTTGCCGTCCACGTATTCGGCCAGCTTCAGAATGTACGCCGGGTCCGACCCACGCAGGTTGTAGGCTTGGTCGAAAATCTCTACCCGCACGGCCGCCGGCGGCGCCTCATTCAGCGCCGGATCTTTCGTCGCTGTAGCCATGGTTCATCTCCGCAGAGACGCAGTTGCTGCGTCTCTCCCCGCGCAACCCGCGACCTAGCTCGCTTCGGCAATCGACTCGATCTGCACCAGCATCTTTTCGACGCGGCCGCGGATCTCCTCGCGCTCTTTCTTCAATTGCACCGCCTCGCGCCGCAGCGTGGCCAATTCTTCGTTGCGTTCGTCGAGTTGCTGGCGCAGTCGCTGCGCGTCGCGTTCGGCCGCGGCCTGCGCTTCGCGCGCCGCCTTGTATCTCTCTATGGTGCGATAAATCTTCTCTTCCAGCGCCTGAAAATCGTCCGCCGGAACCTGCTCCGCCACTCGTTCCACTGCATTCAACGCCATAAGCGCGCTTTCCCCATCCCGAAAGTCTGATCTGCTTGGCAGTATACTCCAGGGCGTTGTGGAGAAAGCAGGCCGGTGCTCAGCGCCGCCGTCCGGGAGCAGCCCGAATCGCAGGCCTGAAGGCCTGCGCCACCCAAAAGCCAGGAATCTTAAACCCAAGAATCCCACGGCGTTCCAACAGCGATATCACTTCTTGATCTGTATCCCCAGCTCCTTTAGTTGCCGCTCGGGAACGGGTGTGGGCGCGTCAACCATCAAGTCCACCGCCCGGGCGGTCTTGGGGAACGGGATCACCTCACGCAGGCTTTCGGCGCCGGCCAGAATCATGACGATGCGGTCCAAGCCCAGTGCGATGCCGCCGTGCGGTGGCGTGCCATACTCCAGCGCTTCCAGGAAGAATCCAAAGCGCGATTTGGCCTCCTCCTCGGTCATGCCCAGCGCCCGGAAAATTTTGCGCTGAATGTCCTGGCGGTGAATACGGATCGAGCCCGAGCCCAGTTCCGTGCCGTTCAGCACCACGTCATAAGCCAGCGCCCGCACCGCGCTCAGCGGCGACTGCGGATCGTTCACCGACTCCACGCCGGCCTCGAGCAGGCCCATGTCTTCTTCATGCGGCGAGGTAAAGGGATGGTGCGCCGCCATCCACTGCTTCTCGCTCTCGTCCCATTCGAACATGGGAAAGTTCGTCACCCACAGGAAACGGAAATCGCCGCGCTGAAAACATTTGTGCCGCTCGGAGTATTTCTGCGCCAGAGCCAGGCGCAACAACCCGGCTGAGGCGCAAATAGCCAGTTCGGCGGGCGTGACCTTGCGGTGCGCGGGCATCGCCGTTTGCGGTCCCGCCTGCGCCGATCCCGCCACCAGCACGATCAGATCGCCTTCCTCCATTCCGGTCTTCTTCGCGATTGCGGCCGCAGCCTCCGGGAACTTGTTGCCGATGCGCTTGAAGTCTTCGAAAATCTTCGCGCCGCCCTTGGAGTGGAACATCGGCTTGATGTCGTCGCGCTCCTTGCGCGACAGTTCGCCGACTTTGGGCGTGCGGATGGCGATCACCGGCAGATTGGCGTTAATCGCCAGCTCTTCCAGATTCTGGGCCGTGAAGCAGTCGCGCACCTCGGTGAAGGCAGGCAGGCGCAGGTCCGGCTTGTCGATGCCATACAGCCGGATCGCTTCGTCGTAATCCATGCGCGGGAACGGCGTCTTGATTTCATACTTGGCGGCCGCGAAGGCCGCGTGCAGGAAACCCTCGACCACCTCCCACACTCGCTCCGGCTGAGGGTAGGAAATCTCCAGATCGATCTGGGTGAATTCCGGCTGGCGGTCGGCGCGCAGATCTTCATCGCGGAAGCAGCGCACGATCTGAAAATATTTGTCGAACCCCGAGATCATCAGGATCTGCTTGAACAGCTGGGGCGACTGCGGCAGGGCATAAAACGTGCCCGGCTGGACGCGGCTGGGCACCAGATAATCGCGCGCGCCTTCGGGCGTGGACCGCGTCATAAACGGCGTTTCAATCTCGAAAAATCCAAGGGACGAAAGATAATCGCGGATCGCCTTGGCCACCTTGTGCCGGGTCTCGATGTTGAACTGCATCACGTCGCGCCGCAGGTCAATGTAGCGGTACTTCAGCCGCGTCTCTTCGTTGGTCAGAGCCGTGTCCGAGGGCAGGAACGGCGGCAGCTTCGACTCGTTCAGAATCCGAATCTCGTCCGCGACCAGCTCCACCTCGCCCGTAGGAATGTTCTTGTTGATGGTGTCGGCGTCGCGCAGCTTGAGCGTGCCGATCGCGGCAATGACGTACTCGTTGCGCAGCGTGGCGGCGCGGTCGTGCACGGCAGCATTGCGTTCGCGGTTGAACACCACCTGCGCCACGCCGGTGCGGTCGCGCAAATCAATAAAAATGATGCTGCCCAGGTCGCGGCGCCGGTTCACCCATCCCATCAGCACGGCTTTCTTGCCGGCGTCGGAGGCGCGCAGCGTCCCGCACATCTGGGTCCGTCGTAGATCGCCTAAGAAATCGAGCAAGCTGTGTCCTTACAGTGAAAATGCGGCGAAGCGCCGAATTCAGGATTATAAACGGTCTTTCGCACGCGGAAGGCCGGACGGCAGCCCGTGGCGCACGCACGATTCGTATGATTCGTATCAGGGTATGCCTTCAGGCATACTGTACGTGCCGCGTTATCAGTGCGCCTTCAGGCGCTGAATTTCTTGTCCCCACACAGCTTACTTCTTCACCGCTTTCCCTTCCATAAACGTCATCCACTCCGCGCCATCCATCGAGAGTTCGAACTTCAGGTTGTAGCTCGAGGGCGAGAGGATTTGCATCGTCATCTTCTGCTGCACAGGTTTTCCACCCTGGATGGATTCGCTGGTCCACAGCCAGGTGTCGTCAACCAGCGTTCCCTTCGAAACCTGGTGCAGGCCCTGGCTGCTGAAGGCGTCGAAACTGTAAACGCGCCGGTTGCTGTCGTAGCCCATGATGAAGATTTCTTTCCCGCCGCCGCCGAGTTCGGCCGGCATCTGGAAGTCCCAGTGCCCGATCACGAAGAAGTTGCCGGTCATCCATTCCGTGCTTTCCGTCCAACTGAATTCCCCGCCCGCTCCCCACGGGCCGGCCAGAATCGTTCCTTTCGTGCTCCACTTGCCCACAAAGTAGCCGAGTTTCGCGACTTCCGGCGCCGGCGTCGCTGCCGCTGGCGTCCGGTCCGTTTTAAGCTTGTCCTTCGTGATTCCCGATTTCCGAGGCACAGGGCATCCTCCTTTGCGGCTGGCATCGAACCGGCGGCCCGCGACGACCCTACTTCTTCGTCGCTCTTCCTTCCATGAACGTGTTCCAGGTGGTGCCGTCCATGGAAACCTCGAACTTCATGCTGAAGCTGGTGGGCGAAAGTATTTTCATAGTCGACCTTTGCTTAACATCCTGCCCGTCGTAGTTGGCTTCGCTGGTCCAGGTCCAGGTATCTCCGCTTACCGTCCCCTTCGACGATTCGTGATGCCCCTGGCTGTTGAATCCCTCATAGATGTACACGTTCTGCTGCGTGTCATAGCCCATGATGGACATTTCTTTGCCGTCTCCCCCAAGCTCCGCGGGCATTTTGAAATCCGAATGGCTCACCACGAAGAAATTGCCATCCATCCATTCTGAGGTCTCGGTCGAGCTGAATTTTCCGCCCACGCCCCAGGGACCTTGCGCGATGGTTGCGTCGCTTGTCCAGGTACCGACGAAATAGTCCAGCTTCTTTACTTCCGGGCCGGGCTTGGGAGCTCCCTGGGCCCAGGCCGCAAGCGAAAACAAAACTATGCCCGTGAGAAAAATTACCTTGCGATTCATGGACATTCTCCTGCCGTCGTCGACGGCGAAAGGATGATAACAGGTCACCCAGAGCTACGACCGGTGCGCTGGGGGCCCGGGTCGCCTAGCGCTGGGTAGGCGGCGATTTCTTCGCTTCATTGGAGGCTGACGCCTTTTTTCCTTCGGGCGCCACAGACCAGAAACCGGGATCGCCCGCCGCGAATGCCTTGCCCACGTGAGACATCTCGGGGCTGATCATGTAGAGATTGCTCTCCCGGCTGACGATCGCCGCCTGCACTTTTTCCGATGCCTCGGGCGCGCGTGCCGCGTCGGCCTCCTCCAGCTTGTGCATCGGCTCCAGAATGATCAAGGTCGGCTCGGAGGTTCCGGCCTCAACCTGATAGACGAGGCTGGGCGCCTGACTGCCCGTGTCACTGAAGTCGGCTTCGCGCCCGGGGCGAAGATGAATCACGGTCACGCGCATGAACCGCGCCTTGGATTCGTCGGCTTCGACAGCGCGCGGGCTGAGATCGTCGCGCAGGATCGCGATGACCGTTTTGGAGCCGGCAATAAGTTCGTCGATGGACTGCTGGATGCGGTTGACTTCCGGGTGGGCGGCATACAGGCTGCCCAGAGCCTTGACCGCCTTTTCGATGTCCGCGTAGGAATCGAAAGGATCCAGGGCCAGGGAGTCTCCCGTGCCGGTGAGCCCTTGCATCACAACGAAGTGAACCGGAACCTCAAGCCGGTCGAAGGCCCGGGCAGAGGAGATTTCCAGCTGGCGCCGTTCCACAGCCTTGCCGGATTTGATCTCCTGGTGCGCGAGAACCAGCATGCGGGGAGGCGTCCAGGCCGGGGGTTGATTTTCCTGAGTGTCCTGGGCGTTTGCAGCGGCAGGCAACGCCAACCAGAGCAGGGCGGCAGCGGCTGAAGCGGTGCGGATTTTCATTGGACCTCCGATATATTCGATTTTTGTTCGCCTATGTGAGGTGCTCCACGGGAGGGGGATCCCCGACCCAAGAGGTTAGTGGTTCAGATTGGATTCGAGAAGCTCTCGAACGTCGTCACCAAGGCCGTCAAGAGCGTAAAGCCCTGACCGCACGTTCTGAGCGACTGCCGCAAGAGCTTCTGGCCGAGATTGCCCCGAACGGATCAGCTCAATGAAAAGCAGATCGTTCTGGAGAATGTCGCGCAAAATGTGCAACACGGAGTCTTGGCCTTGCAGTAGTATCTGTTCGGTGTTGCTTTGCATAGGTGACACCTTTCTGGTGCGGAGAAGGTGGGAGTTGCACCCAAGAACGCCCCGGCGAGGACGTAGCGGTTTCTAAGACCGTTGGGCCAGCTGACCCCATCTTCTCCGTTCGTGGTTTTTTGCTGGACAAACTGCATCCTGCTTGCATATCCGGATGCGGTCAAGTGCCGCACTGGTCAATGCCGCGCAAACGGTGCAAGTGATCTACATCGCACCCTAGCAAGTCGTGGCCTGTGAAATCCGCGAAACGCTGTGTAAAAGATCATGCATTGTTGAGATTTATGGCGAGAAAAGTGCTAAAGGTGGACCGCCAGAAGTCTGAAGGGGTCGTTAAATCCCTGTTTACCAGGCCACGCTTCTCTATTTCGGCTCGACGAGCGGTGTGAACGCGTTTTCCCCTACAAGTGTCCTCGTTTTCGAGAGCCGTCCACAACAAATCCTTAGCTTGTGCACAGAGAACTCGCTTTGTTCGTCGTATCTTCGCTCCGCAAACCTAGATCTTTCATTGAAACTATCTCTCGCCGCTCCAAGAAAGTAAGAAAATAACAGTTTCGCTTTATATTCTCCTGCCGCATAATTGGTGCAGGTTAGAGAGCCCCGGGCACAGAATGGCCACTTCCGACTACACGATCAGCACTCTTCCGGCCAGCGTCGAGGCCGAGCGCTCGATTCTGGGCGCCATCCTGCTCGACAACTTCGCCTACAACCAGGCCGCCGAGCATCTCCGGACCGAAGACTTCTCCCTCGACTCGCACCGGCGCATTTATTCCCGCATGGTGGACCTGGCCGAGTCGTCGCGGCCGATCGACATGATCACGCTGATCGAGGAACTCAGCCGGCACAAGGACCTCGAGGCCATCGGCGACGTAGCTTATGTGTCGAGCCTGGTCGAGGGCGTGCCCGAGCGGCCCAGCATCGAGCACTACGTCAAAATTGTGCGCGACAAGGCGCTGTTGCGCGGACTGATTTCGGCCGCCAACACGGCGATCGCCCGCGCCAGCGATCAATCCGACTTGGCCGAAGACGTGCTCAGCGACGCCGAGGCCGCCATCTTCCAGCTCTCGGAAAAGCGCATTGGCCGCGGCTTCATGGGCGTGCAGGAGATCGTCCGCGAATCGTTCGGCTCGGTCGACGCCCTGCTCCAGCGCGGGCAGCGCATCACCGGCCTGGCCACCCACTATACCGATCTGGACGATTTGACCAGCGGCCTGCAACGCTCCGATCTGGTGATTATCGCGGCGCGGCCTTCCATGGGAAAAACCGCCTTCGCCATGAACATCGCCGAGAATGCCGCCATTGAAGACCAGCAGGTGGTGGGAGTCTTTTCGCTGGAAATGTCGCGCGAGGCGCTGTTGCTGCGCTTGCTCTGTTCCCAGGCGCGCGTGGACGCCCACAAGATGCGCACCGGCTCGCTCTGGCAGGACGATACGAAAAAAGTCGTCCGCGCCATGGAGCAGCTGGCGCACGCCAAGCTGTTCATCGACGATACGCCCGGCATTTCGGTGAGCGAAATGCGCGCCAAGGGGCGGCGCTTGAAACAATCGCAAAGCGGCAGGCTGGATTTACTGATTGTGGACTATATGCAGCTGATGTCGGGCGGAGGCAAGCGCTTCGAGAATCGTACCCAGGAAGTCTCCGCCATTTCCCGCGGCCTGAAAGCGCTGGCCAAGGAACTCGCGGTGCCGGTGGTGGCGCTCTCGCAGTTGAGCCGCGCGCCCGAGAGCCGTGGCGGCGATCATCGTCCGCAACTCTCCGATCTGCGCGAGTCGGGATCGATCGAGCAGGATGCCGATCTGGTCATGTTCATCTTCCGCGAGGAAGTCTACAAACAGGACGATCCCGAACTCCAGGGTAAGGCCGAGATCATCATTGCCAAACAGCGCAACGGTCCGACCGGGAAGCTCCGCCTGGCGTTCTTGAAGCCCTGCACCCGCTTCGAAACCATGGCGGAAGGTGATCTGGGGCCGGAGGAGTGAGCTTTCGCCCTGCACGAAAGACTGTAGGGCGGGCGGGGTAACTCTCTTACGGAATTAGGCTTGCGCCACCGCTCGGCGCATGCGGGCTGCCTGTGGAAAACATTGTGGAACTGAAACCCGGGTTCAGAATTTCCCTCGGCTCATGACCGCTCGGTCGGTGATGAAGTGCCTTCCGCTCACCCTTAAGTCCATGAGTAGTAACCAGTTATGCAATTCATCGGAGAGTAACATGGGCCCCGCCGTGCGCCCCAGGCGCCGCTTCCTATTTTGAGATTTGCACATTTGAGGGTCTAGCACTTCCGTGTGACGCTCGTCCCCTAGCATCAGAAACCGCGCCCGTAGGCGCGCAGCCCGGTCCCTTCCGGTCTGTTTACCAGACAGTAAGCAGGGCCTTCGACCGGCGGATTTCCTGGTCCGCCGTGACCAAGGGAATCCCCTCAACCAGCGACGTCGCCCCGATGACGCGGTCGGCGGGGTCTCTTGGGTAGCGGGCGGGAAGCTCCTGGGCTCGAGCGCACACTCGGCCCGTCATCGGGAGAACGGCAAACCTGGCTTCGATTTCAGAGAGAAATGTCTCGAGGCTGGCGTTGAGCGTCACCCGGCCCTTGCTCACAATCGCCGCGATCTCAAGCAGAGATATGTCCGATATCGCGAGCCCCAGCCCATGGCTGCGAACTTCCTCAATCATTGCCCTGGCTCTTCTTGAAATCCGGCCGGGCTCCAGAGCCAGCCAGATCACCACATGGGTGTCCAGAAGAATCATCGCAGACTGCCCCACTCTTTCCCGGAAAGCGCCGGAGAAACCACGTCGCCAGTCACCGAGCCTCGGCCGCTGAAAAATCCAAAAATTTCGTCTGCCTCAGCGTTGACCGGCACGAGCTTGGCCACCGGCTCGCCACGCTTGGTGATGACCACGGTTTCCCGTTTCGCCTTGACCTCGTCCATGAGGGTGAGGCAATGCGTTTTGAACACGCCGCGGGGATGGTTTTCATGGACCGCGTCTCCAGTTACCACTATGGTCATTATACCATGGTCATATCGACCTACGGATGGAGCTTGTAGCAGCAGAATCTAAGGACTGGGTTTCTAGCTGTCTTCCCCCACCTTCAGCACCGCCAGAAACGCCTCCTGCGGAATGTCGACCCGCCCGATCCGTTTCATGCGCTTCTTGCCTTCTTTCTGCTTTTCCAGCAGCTTGCGCTTGCGCGTGATGTCGCCGCCGTAGCATTTGGCGAGCACATTCTTGCGCATGGCCGGGACGGTTTCGCGGGCAATAATTTTGGCGCCGACTGCGGCCTGGATCGCGACCTCAAACATCTGCCGCGGGATCAGTTCTTTCATCTTCGCGGCGAGGGCGCGGCCGCGTTCGTAGGCGAAGTCGCGGTGCACGATGAGCGAGAGCGCGTCCACGGAGTCGCCGGCCACGAGGATGTCCAGTTTCACCATGGGCGATTCCCAGTAGCCGGCAAGGTGATAGTCGAGCGAAGCGTAGCCGCGCGACACCGATTTCAGCCGATCGTAGAAGTCGAGCACGATCTCGTTCAGCGGTAACTCATAGTGCAACATCACGCGGTTAGCGGCGACGTATTCGAACGTCTTCTGCTTGCCGCGCTTTTCTTCCACCAGCTTCAGAATTCCGCCGACATATTCTTCGTTGGTCAGAATCGTGGCCAGAATCACCGGCTCTTCCACCTTCGCGATCTCGCTCGGGTTGGGCCAGCGCGAAGGATTATCCACTTCAATCAGAGTTCCGTCGGTCAATGTGATCTTGTAACGCACGCCCGGGGCGGTGGTGATGAGTTCGAGCGCGAACTCTCGTTCCAGGCGTTCCTGGATGATTTCCATGTGGAGCAGGCCCAGAAAGCCGCAGCGAAAACCGAAACCGAGCGCGACCGAGCTTTCCGGCTCGAAGAAAAACGAGGAATCGTTGAGCCGCAGCTTTTCCAGCGCTTCGCGCAGCCGGGTGTGCTCATGCGCGTCCACGGTGTAGAGCCCGGCGAAGACCATCGGCTTGATCTCTTCAAAGCCGGGCAGGGGCTCGATGGCAGGATGGGTGTCGTCGGTGATGGTGTCGCCAATTTTCGTGTCGGCGACGTTCTTGATGTTGGCGATCAGAAAGCCGACTTCACCCGCCTTCAATTCGCCGATTTCCACCGGCTTGGGGTTCTGGACGCCGAGAGTTTCCGCGTCGAACGTGGTCCCATTCGACCAGAGGCGGATCCGCTGGCCCTTGCGCAATGTTCCCTGAAAAACGCGAGTCAGAATGACCACGCCGCGGTAGGCGTCGAACCAGGAGTCGAAAATCAGCGCCTGCAGCCGGTTGTCCGGAGATCCTTTGGGCGGCGGAACGCGCTTCACAATCGCTTCCAGCACCTCGGGCACGCCCTGGCCGGTTTTCGCGCTGATCAGCACTGCGTCGGAGGCGTCCAGCCCGACCGCGCCTTCGATCATTTCCTTGGTGCGCGGGATGTCGGCGCTCTGCAGATCAATCTTGTTGATGACGGGGATGATTTCGAGCCCGTGATTGATGGCGAGGTAGGAATTCGCCAGCGTTTGCGCTTCCACGCCTTGCGACGCATCCACCACCAGCAGCGCGCCTTCACATGACGCCAGCGACCGCGAAACTTCGTAGGAAAAATCCACGTGGCCGGGTGTGTCAATCAGATTGAGCTGGTAAACCTCGCCGTCATGCGCCGTATAAGCCATGCGGACGGCGTGCGCCTTGATGGTGATGCCGCGCTCGCGCTCCAGGTCCATGGAATCGAGCACCTGCGCCTGCATTTCGCGCGCCGTGAGCGACCCGGTCAGCTCCAGCAGGCGGTCGGCCAGCGTGGACTTGCCGTGGTCAATGTGCGCGATGATCGCGAAATTTCGGATGTGCTGGGAATCCATGATGAGCGCGGTGTAAGCTTAATTCTAGCAGGCATGGATCACTGAATGGACCGAGGCGGGGGCCTCCCGCGCGGTAGACGGCACACAGGATCGGTCAAAAGTAATTTGACTCGGGCTCCATGGCAGGTGCATCCTGATCTCGTCGCGGGGTGCTGTTTCTAACCACGGTTTTGAGGCCTCGAATCTTCGAGGCCTTTTCATTTTGTGCAGACCCGCCAGAAGCATTTATTCAAAGTCCCCGGTAAAATCAGAATCGCATGCTCGTCCTCGCTTCCTCCTCCCCGCGCCGCCAGGAACTTTTGCGCAACGCGGGCATTTCGTTCACCGTGCAGCCGGCCGACGTTGACGAGGCTCCGCATGCGGCCGAATCTCCACGCGACTGCGCCGAGCGGCTGGCCCGCGAGAAAGCGCTCGCCGTCTGGCAGACCCGGCCGCAGGACCTGGTGCTAGGAGCGGACACGATCGTCGTTGTGAATGGGACCATCCTCGGAAAACCCACCGGCAATGAAGATGCCGCCCGCATGCTGCGCCTGCTCTCCGGGCGCGTGCATGAAGTGATCACAGGGGTCTGCCTGATAACCCCAGTTGCCAGTCGTCAGTTGTCAGTTGGCAGTGACCCCAAAGCACAAGCCGCGCCATTGCCGGGGAGTAGCAGCGATCCTCTGGCAACTGGCAACCGGCAACTGGCAACTGCTTCCGAATCCACGCTGGTCACGATGTGCGAGCTCTCCGACGACGAAATTCGCGCCTACGTCGCAACCGGCGAGCCCATGGACAAGGCCGGAGCGTACGCCATTCAGGGAATCGCTTCGCGCTGGATTCCGCGCATCGAAGGCGATTACTGCAACGTGGTGGGACTGCCGGTGGCGCTGGTGTATCGCATGTTGCGAGACCCGCGTACCGGTTAACGTGACTTCAAAACGCTCCGGAGAGATAATTGACTCGTGCCCAGGGGAGCATTACTTATGCGAAGCGATAATCGGAAGAACGTGCGCCTATTCGCGGTTCTGATTCTCTCCGTGCTCGCAGTCATCGTTCCAGCGGGAACCGTGTCTGCAAAGAAGCAGCCCAAAACTTATCCCGAGGAAGGCAAAGTCATCGCCAAGGGCCTCCATGAATACGCCGTCGAGAGGTATAGCCATACCTATACGGTCGTGACCGATGCGAGAGTCTACCTGCTGGATTGTCAGGAGGAGCCCGGGCTGATCGAGTCCACGGGGCCCGACTGTGGAGGGGACAAGAAGCTCCAGATCGGCGACATCATTCACTTCCGGGTTGATAAGGGATGGGCTGTCATAGCCGTGACTGGAATCGACCACCCGGGCGGTACACGACAAGATTTCGAACAAAAATTGCGGATTCTGAAAGAGGAACTGAACACGGACCCGAAAGCTGCGAACGCTCCAGCCGTCCAGCCACAAACGACCGAGACCAAACCACCGGAGCCGAAGCAGTAGAGGCGAAACAATTCCTCAGAGTAGGGGTGAACGGCGGACTAGGATTTCTTCTCCTCGGCCTTTTCCTCTTTCTTCTCTTCCCCTTCTTTTACGGCCGATTTGAAGTTGCGGATACCCTCGCCCAGGCTCTTGCCCAGCGAGGCGAACTTGGACGGGCCGAACAGGAGCAGGGCGATGGCAATGACCAGCAACCAGTGGAACGGCGAGAACTCACCCATAACTTCTCCTTTGGCCCGAACTTACACTACGCAGGCAGCCTTCTTGCGGCTCTAACAAAATTCTAGGCCACTCCCGTCGGCGAGTCAAAACGGCAACCCTGCGGTCCGAAGTGACCCGTGGCTGGCTTCACGGCAGGACACCAACTTCTTCCACCACCGACCAGGTCGTGCGCGCCATGTCGGCGAACTCGGGCAGGTCAGCATCGGAAGCTGCACCTTGCGGACTCGCCCACGCCGCTTCCATCGCCGCCCTATCATCGAAATAAAGTTCCACGATGGCATCCCATCCCGGCGACTCGCGGCTGGAGTCTGCGCCGACATAATTCTGCATGTACCTTCTCAGCCCGGGAAGCTTCTTCGCCAGCGGTCCGTGGACTTGCTCGAAATGCCGCCGGAATTGTTCGGGAGTCAAATCCGCCCGCCGGTAAACCACCACCATGAATTTCAGCACGCGATTCGTCCCCAGCTTTCGCGTATGAACAGCTTCTGCCTATCGACGTTGGAACGATCAGAAGCACCAGATCATCCGACGCTCTCGATCATGCCCGCCAGAAGCAGCGCCCGGCGCGGCAATTCCGAGATCACGACGTGCTCGTGCGCGGCGTGCGCTCCCAGGCCTACCGCTCCCAGGCCATCGAGCGTGGGCACGCCCATGCCGGCGGTGAAATTTCCGTCGGAGCCTCCACCGACGGCTGCTTCTTCCAGTTTCCAGTCAATCTGCCGGGCGATGGCCTGAGCTTTCTTGTACAGCGCCGCGACGCCTGCGTTCCGCTCCATGGGCATGCGGTTGACGCCGCCCGCGACGCTAAGCTTGCAGCGTTTGTCAAAAGGCCTGAGCGAGCGAAGCCTGCGATCGACCATGGCCGCTTGCCTGGCCAGCTTGATGCGCACGTCAATGTCGGCCGTGGCCTCGGCCGCGATCACGTTGCTGCGGGTTCCGCCGCGAATCACGCCCGCGTTCACCGAGATTCCGCGACGAAGATCGTTCAGCCCCGAGAGGGCGGTGATTTGCCGCGCCAGCTCCAGGATCGCGCTGTGTCCCTTGCCCGGATCGAGCCCGGCATGCGCCGCCAATCCGGAAACTGTGAGCCGGTATTCGCCCACGCCCTTGCGTGCGGTCTTGACCGCGCCGCCTAGCCCGGCTGCCGGTTCGAGCACCAGCACAGCAGCCGATTCTCTGGCCAGCGACTCGGTAACCTTGCGTGAGGAACTGCTGCCGACTTCTTCGTCCGAAACCAGAAACACCGTGACCGGACGCGGCAATCCCCCGTGCCACGCTTCGAGCGCCTCGATGACCTGGAGCATCAGCGCGATGCCCGCTTTCATGTCGAGCGCGCCGGGCCCGTATAACCTTCCGTCGGCCATGCGGCAGGGCATCGTTTCGAGCGTCCCCGACGGATAAACGGTGTCGAAGTGTCCCAGCAGCAGAACCGGCTTGACCTTTTCGCACCCGGGAAAATCGACTTGCAGGTTGTCGCCGAATTCCTCGGCGTGGTGCAAACGCGCGTGCCCCCCAATCGCTTCGAACATCCCGGCCAGAAACCCGCCCATGCGGTCGGCGGCAGCTTTGTTATCGCTGGGAGACTCGATCTCGACCAATTGCCTGATGGTTGCGACCAGATCATCCTGCCGGGCTGCGAAATATCGCAGCCGTTCCGGCCAGATATTGTCGGGCGGCTTGGCTTTCACGGGTAGAGCTTTCTTGGCTGGCATCGGTTTGGCGGTTCACTCCGGTTGCACGACAGATGCACTCACTTCGGGGCAGCCTGTACAGTATAATCTTGACGCTGTTTGAGGCGAATCCATGACTGACAGTAGTCCCGTGGCGCAGGCTTCATCCACCGGGACGAAAACTATGCTCGATATCCACGAAATTCTGAAGATTCTGCCCCACCGCTACCCCCTGTTGCTGATTGACCGGGTGCTGGAACTGAAGCGCAAAGAGCGCATTGTCGCCATCAAGAACGTCACCATCAACGAGCCCTTCTTCAACGGGCACTTTCCCGGCCTGCCCATCATGCCCGGCGTGCTGATCGTTGAGGCCATCGCGCAGGCCGGCGGAGCGCTGCTGCTGACTGAGGTGGAAAACCACCACGACAAGGTCATGGTTTTCACCGGCATTGAGCGCGCCAAGTTCCGCAAGCCCGTCAGCCCCGGCGACCAGTTGCGGCTGGAAGTGGAAGTCAAAGGCTGGCGAGCCGTGCCCGGCCTGATCGCGGCCAGGATGCAGGGTTACGCCTACGTGGGTGAAAAGCGGGTGGCCGAGGCGATTGTATCGTGCCAGCTGATTGATGCGGCCCGCGGACGCGGATCGAGCGGCGACAGCTTCGACGGCGACGCGGGATAATCTCGCGCGGCGGCTCGATCGTCTTCAAACGTGTCTTCGAATAGTTCCATGAATCCTTCATGAACATACATCCCACCGCCATCATTGATCCGCGCGCTCAGGTTCCGGCTTCGTGCCGCATCGGCCCGTATTGCGTGATCGGCTCCGAAGTCGAGTTGGGCGAAAATTGCCGCTTGCTCTCGCACGTCACCATCGAGGGACCGACCAAAATCGGCTCGGATAATGCATTTTTTCCTTTTTGCGCCATCGGCATGGCGCCGCAGGATGTGACCTACAGAGGCGAGCCCACCCGCCTGGAAATCGGCCATCACAACGAGATTCGAGAGTACGTGACCATCAATCGCGGCACGGTCAAAGGCGGCGGCGTCACCCGCGTGGGCAGCCATATCCTGATCATGGCCTACACCCACATCGGCCACGACTGCCTGATTGAAGACCATGCCATGCTGATCAATGGCGCAACCATCGCCGGACACGTGACCGTCGAACAGTGGGCGGTGGTCGGAGCGCTCTGCCCGGTGCACCAGTTCGTGCGCATCGGCGCGCACTCTTACATCGGCGGAGGCACCACCATCACCCAGGATGTGCTGCCGTTTTCCATGACCTCGGCGGCGCGCGACACGCATGCGTACGGCATCAACAAAGTAGGCCTTGAGCGCCGCGGTTTTTCGAGCGAACGCATCGCCCGCATTCATCACGCCTACAAGATTCTCCTAGCCTCGAGGATGAACACGTCACAGGCCCTCGCCAAACTCAAGTCGGAAACCGATCGCGGCGAAGACGTGGACCTGCTGATCCGCTTCATCGAGGCCTCGGAGCGCGGGACTATCAAGTAAGCAGCTTGGCCGAGCCAGGTCAATGCATTATGAGAGAGCGGCCTTTAAATACTTAGTCGAGGACTGTGGGGCGGGGGGGAGATAGAAAAAGCTACAAAAGAATGGCACTTTACCTTGAGGGAAAGACTCCGTTGACGCGAATGATCTTTCCCCCAAGGA
>Ga0187888_1000206_pt1 | contig 62066 bp, 56 predicted proteins | sample June2016WEW_7_40_FD_132987 | JGI IMG/M metagenome (GOLD analysis project Ga0187888, IMG submission 132987) | Peatland microbial communities from SPRUCE experiment site at the Marcell Experimental Forest, Minnesota, USA - June2016WEW_7_40 | ecosystem: Environmental > Terrestrial > Soil > Wetlands...
GGTGGTCAGGGCAGCGCGGCTGTCCTCGTCGAGACGCAGAGCGGGAGCGGGACGATTGGCCATGCCGAGATCATCTCAACACCTCCCCCTAATCGTCAAGCTATTTCCGTGTCAGTGCACTAGTCACGGTTGGCAAGTCGCTCGTCGCCATCCACAATTGGACCTTCCTGCTCGGGCCCGGCTTTGTGGCCGGCCTCGGGAACGGGCTGATGCTGGGCTACCTGATGTACCGGTCCGGCCTGGTGCCACGCCGCGTGGCGCTGCTGGGGCTCATTGGAGGACCTCTGCTCGCCGCGTCGGGAATCGCGATCTTGTTCGGCCTCTTCGCGGCAGGCTCCGCGTGGCAGGGCATAGCGACGGTCCCGGAGTTCCTCTGGGAGGCGTTCCTGGGCCTGTGGCTCACCTTCAAGGGGTTCAATCCCGCTGCTCTTGGCGCCGACGAAACCCCCGAAGTCCGAGCCGGTGCCGGCGCTTCGATCGATGCGGTGGTTGCCGCTTAATTCTCCCCCTGCCGAGACTGCCCAACGCGGAGCCCGGCTTCGGCCGGGCTCCGCCCCGCCTGAGTAGCGCGGTGGTCGAGGCCAGGTGCGGCCCCGCCGGTCGATGGCCACAGCGCGGGTAGAGCCACCGCACCGGTATCCCTTCTTCGGCCACGGCTTCCGGCGCCAGCCACCCCGAAGCACCATGTTCCTTTGTCGAGCGGCACCCGGATGGGGCCACACCGACCGGGGGTGGTGCTGAGTTGAAATCGGCGGGTGTCAGCCGTTGGTGGAGCGGCGGTGTCGACCCTCCGTCCGCAACCGGGACTCGGCGGGGATTCCCCGCGGATCGCCCGCATGGCGGGGTGAGCCGGGGCCGGCTTTGCCGGGCCGGCGAGGGGCGGCGAGCCCCTGTGAGAATGAAAGGGGCCCCCGCGCAGCCTGCTGCGCGGGGAACTGGACCGGCGGGGATTCGAACCCCGGACCTCTGCCGTGCGAGGGCAGTGGTGCAAATCTGAACTCGGGAGAGCCGTCAAGGGGCCGATCCACCTGTTTCCTATGCGAAGTGCACCCAGAGTGGGGCTGCGATGGGGCTAGGATCCAGGAAACGCATCAGGCAACTCATCAAGGCTTTGCCCCGGTCCGCCTCTCGGCCCGACCGTGAGCGTCAGGGCCATGACCTGGGTCTGGCAGCACTCGCGGGCGGACGGCAACGTCCGACTCGTCCTCCTGGCCATCGCCGACTCCGCCAACGACGACGGGCTCGATGCCTGGCCCTCGATGAACCGCCTATGCCAGAAGACCCGGCTGAGCGAGCGGACGGTCCGGCGCTGTGTCCGCGAGCTCGAGCAGCTCGGTGAGCTCCGGTGCCTGGGCGGTAGGCGCGGGGCCCATGGCAGGCGGGTCAGCAACCGCTACGAGGTGACCATGGCGTCGAGCGGCCAGATTGACCGCTCGACGGGACCGACGACCGGTCAGCCGCGACCAGAACCACCGGCCAACCTGACCGGTCGCATAGAGGATGAACCGTCCCGAGATCCGTCCTTCCCCCCTGCAGTCCCCCCGCGGGATGACGCCGGGCGCATGGCCGACTTGGGCAGGGACGCTCGCGCGGAGCCAGCCGCGGACGCGGGGGGTGACGATTCGGACGCCCCCGGTCGTACCGACGCCACGGCCCGAACCTTGGCCTCCGAGCTGTGGGCGACTCTCATGCCGAAGCCGCTCGCCGGATTCCGGGCCTTCCAGGCACGTGTGCGTGAGTGCCTCGCGGCCGGCTATACGCGCGAAGCCCTGCGCCGGGCGGCGCCACACGTCGCCGTCTGGAGCCACGCGGGGATCGAGATGGCGTTCGCCAGAACCGGGATCGACCGCACGGCCCGCGAACCGGCGCCGGTGCCGGCGCGAGCGAGTGAGGAGCGCGAGCGTGCGGAGTCCGTGGCTCGCTCGCAGGGATGGGCACCCCACGATGCGGGCTGGGAGGCGGCGGTGGAGGCCGCCACCGCCGGCGAGGCGGTGCCAATGCCCGTCTGGATGCAGGCCGAATGCGTGGCCACGGACCTGTGGTTGGAGATGGGCCCTGAGGTGACAGGCGGATACCCGGCGTTCCGAGAGCTGCTCCGCCATCGCCTCGCTGGAGGCGCCAGCGAGGGGGAGATCAGGGCGTTGGCGAAGGCGGGAAGACAGGAGGTGATCAGCGAATGAGTGCTCGACGAGGCAACCCATCTCCCTCGCTAGGGTGTTGCTCACTGGTGCCGGAGATCATGCTGCTGGCGGGGATCATGGCGCCGCTCATGCTCCTCGATGCCCTAGCTGGCGTCGACACCTGGCTAGCCCATGGGCACTGGATGCCGCCAGCCCCGAATGCCCTGCTAGGTGGGTGGCAGCTCGTGACGCATGCGGGCGACCTCGCCCTCGCCTGGCCAGCCGCGACCCGTAGGGTCGCCCCCGCGGGAGCCGTGTACTGGCTGACGGTGGCGGTGGCCGCTGCCGTGATCCTCGGCGTCGCGACGTGGGTGATTCGGCTGGTTCGTCGCCGTCGCGGCGGCGCGGCGAAGCACAGGGGTCTGGCGAGCCGAAGTCACCTTCGCAACCAGCTGGGAGGGCAAGCCGCTCTCGCGCGAGCGAGGACGCTGCGCCCGTCGGTCGCTCGCCCGAGCGTGACGGACGTCGGCATCTCGCTGGGGCGTTCCGTCGAGTACGGAAGCGCCCTGTTCGGGACGGTGGAGGACTCCTACGCCCTGCTCGGACCGCCGGGCATGTTCAAGACGTCGACCCTGGTGGTGCCGGGCGTGATCGACTATCCGGGCCCGGCGATCGTGACCAGCACCAAGCCGGAGCTGCTGCTCCTGACGGCCTCGATCCGGCCGGGACCAGCATGGGTCTTCGACCCGACCGGGACGGTCCAGAGAGCCGTGACATCGCGGGGGAGTTGGCAGCCGGTCCTCTGGGACCCCGTCCTGGGTTGCGACGTCCCGCGGACGGCCATGCGCCGTGCCCGGGTCGCCGTGAGCGCGAGCGGTGCAGGCAAGGGGGTCACGGCCGGCGACTACTGGAGAGACTCGGCGATCGCCCTCTGCCAGGGATACTTGCACGCGGCGGCCCTCGCCGACGCTGACCTCCGCACCGTGACCGGATGGGTCGACAACCCGTCCGACCGGCGGGCTGTCGACATTCTCCTTGACCATCCCGCAGCCGCTCCAGGGTGGGGGGAGCGGCTGGGGGCCCAGCTCGCCGGGGGCCCAGACGATCGGGAGCGACGGTCGGTCTTCAACTCGCTCAGGAGAGCGTTCGACTGCGTGGCCGACCCGGAGGTCATGGCGAGTTGCTGCCCCGGCGGGGGCGGCACCTTCGATCCCGTCGAGTTCGTCGCCGGCACGGGGACCCTCTACCTGGTCGGAGACCCCGAAGACCAGGTGCAGGTCTCGGGACTGCTGGCCGTGCTCCTGGACGCCGTCGTGGCGGCCGCCAGGGAGCGCGCCGCCACCCTCCCAGGCGGGCGCCTGGATCCTCCCCTTGGGCTATGGCTCGACGAGGTGACCCAAATCGCTCCGCTGCCCTCGCTGCCGATGCTGGTGTCAGACGGTCGAGGTATCGGGATCACCGTCGTCGCCGTCTTCCAGACGCTGGCGCGGGCCCGAGAGGTGTGGGGAGACGACGGGGCCGCAACCCTCTGGCAGAACTGCACGGCGAAGCTGGTTTTCGGCGGAATCAGCGATCACGAGGAGTTGGAGAGGCTCTCGCGCCTCTGCGGCGAGTACGACGAGACGGTCGTCAGCCACCACCGCGACGCGGACAGGCGGCGATCGGAGACCCGCTCCACCCAGCGACGTCGACGGTTGTCGCCGGAGGAGATCCGCGAGCTGCCGCAGCGCGAGGCGCTCCTCCTGTACCGCCAGATGCGGCCCGTCACGACGCGCCTCACTCCCTGGTTCGAAGGAGCAGTGCGGACGCGGATCGCCGCCGCCCGAGCGAGTGCGGGAGGGGGCCGGTGACCGACGATCTTCGCGCCGAGGTGGAGGGCCTCCGCAGGCTAATGGGGGACCTCCTGGATCGCCTCGTGGGTCAGCAAGAGGCCGCGGACGGGCCGTCCAGTGTGCGGACCCCTGCGTGGCTGGTCACGGCAGCCGCCGCTCCACTCGAGGGGGCTGACCCGGAGGGCGACCTCGAGGCCTGGGTCAGCTGGGCAATCGGCGCCTACGAACTGGAGCGGTGGCCGACCTGCTGGAAGGAGCATCGTGGCGTGGTCCTGGAGCTAGCCGCCTTTCGGCAGTGGTGGGCGCAGGCGACCCAAGGGTCGAGCGGCCAGCAGCTCGCCGTCTGGCACGAACATTGGTGGCGCTTCATCGCCCGCGTCCACCAGGAGACCACCAACCTGGCGAGGTGTCAGGGTGGCCGTAGCCATCGAGGAGCATCACCGGCCATTCCCAAGGAGTCGGACCAGCTGGCGCAGTCAACGCCGGTCGAAGTGTGTGGAGGAGTGTCGTGACCGAGAGTGAGGACGCCACCGTCGAGTACGTGATCAAGCCCATCCCTGAAGCCGAGCCGGAAGCCCGCTTCATCCCGCATTTCACGATCCAGGCGAAGCGCGGCGACTACATGAGCGGCCCGTTCGCGTGGGTCACCAGCGAGGCGGAGGCCCAGAGGGTCGCGCGTGCCCTCCGTCGCGATGATCAGCACTACGACGCTCTGATCTCTGAGACGGGGAGGATCGCGGCCAGCGAAGCCGCTCGGCGCGAGGCGGCGGACCAGGGCTGACAGCGTGGCGGAACTGGAGGACCTGGGCACTCCCCCGGTCTTCGCCCAGATCGTCCGCGTCGGCTACGCGGTGGCGCGGCTGCAGCTCCCCACGGACCCTAGCGTGCCTCGCGATGTCGCGGCGGCGGCGTCCAGAGTGGATGCCGCCGTGATCGCTCTCCAGAACGCGGTCGACCTCGCCGTCGAGCTCTGCGATGAAGGAGTCCGCCGGCCCGTCTCGCTGGTGCCCCCACCGCAGGCTAGGCTCGACGAGGAGCGTGCGCTGGTTTGGGCCCAGCACTCGGCGCTCCACGCGAACCTCGTCGAGTTCGTGGGCACGAGCGTGGGCGTCCCGCCGCCCCAGGGGCGGGCAACGGCATACGAGGCGGTGACGATGCAGGCGGCGCAGGCTCTCGGTGCCATCGAGGAGCAGCGGCTCCTGGCCCAAGGCAGTCACGGCCCGAGGCGCCCGGAGCCGCCCGACCCGCCACCGGCGCCGATTGGCGTCCTGAGAACCGCGGCCGCCGTGACGGAGCCGTCACAGGGCCCCCCGGAGGTGGGGCGCCCAGGGGACGGCGACCGTCCACCGGCCGCCACAGCCATTCCGGAATCGGCGGCGCGGCCGAGCGCTCGCCAGGATCCAGGCGCGACGCCGGCCCCAACCCTCGTCGACCTCGAGCGCAGGATCAGCGCGATCAGCCTCGGCTCCGTCAAGACCGATCAGCAGCTTCGTCTCGGGGGGGCCGTCATTCGCACGGGCGCGAGGCAAGCTGAGGACAACTCTGATCAGCGGATGCCCAGGCCTGCCGCGACTTCGGCTACCGCCGGTCCCGACCCACGACAACCCTGAGGCCACGCGACGGCCAACGCAAGCTCACGTCGTGAACACTCATCTGCGCTGACTCTCCGCGATCCAGCGACCATGCCCTGCGCGAGCCGCAGCGGCGGTTCCATAGGTCTGAGCAGTGCGCTCGCCCCTGCGGTCGGCAACTTGAGTGCGCCAGCGTCCGTCAGGAACAACTGCAAATACGAAGACCGGGTAGAATTCCCCGGTGCGGTTCAGATGGTCCCGCGCACAGGTTACCGTCTCAGCTTCGCATTTGAAGTTCGTGAGCACTTGGGCCTTCGCTCCGCGGGTCCATGAGCTACCCGCCGGAACGAAGTCATTGCCAACCAGGGCGGTTCCAGGGCCATCGCGACGCCACAGCTCGTAGGCGGCGCGAAAAGCGGTGGGGTCATCGCCCTCCGATGGCAGCGCGGCAAGCGCCAAGACGGTATCGTCATCTGGCGTCGGGAGCAACCACCCCTGGTAATAGAGGTGCCACTTTCGCGTGGGGCGGAAGAGCGGGTGAGCGCCCAATGAAATCCCCGCTGCGGTCGCGACGGACGGCCAGTTTGCAGCGAGAAACTCGAACTCCGGGGTCCACTGGTCGAACTCCGGGATCCACTCGACAGGATCGTACGCTGACCGATCAGCGCTCCTCCACTCAGAGGTCCACTCAACATATAGAGGACCCCCAAGGGCCAGCGGTGTCGTGCCCAGATTCATGACGGAGGTATCAATGCCTGACAAGAGCACGACATCCAGCCAAGCGCGAGCGAAACCGGCCGCAGCTTGGATGTCCGGCCAACGCTCGCCGACGTACGCCTCGGCCGATTGGGCGGGCTCCGCGAGCCACATGGCCTGATATTCCTCATACACGAGTCCTCGAACCCCCGCTCCTCGGCCAAGCATCGCGTTTGGATCGGTACCTCCGAGCTTGCCCCAGCCCGCAAGCCACGCCTGATACCACTCGCGCTGGCGATCGGGGACGGCAGCCTCAAGGTGATCAGCAAGATCCATGAGCCTGCGAGTGTCGGGATCAAGCCTAACACCCTGCTTGCGCAGCGACTGCGCCACCGTTTCTGCTGTGCTAGGGGGCCGACGCCGGCCAAAAAGAGGCATCAGCGCCCTCGCCTCTGACGGCACGACCGCGGACGACCGGCCTCAGCGTATTTCATCATTCTGATCGCGCCTCCAACCTTGTCGATAGACTAATCGGGGGGCGGTGATCCAATTGTCATACGACATCATTATCAGGTTGCTGTGCGTCATTTCGCCGACAGAGGAGATGAAACATTAGGACCTTCACATTCAGGCGAAGATAGCCAAGGGAAGCAACTGAAGGGCCGGCGGCCTGATGATCAGATCGGGAAGGGAGAGGTTGAGACTGCTCTGGCGCATGTATTGGTGCCCTCGTTCGATCCATTCGCGGGGCAACGCCCCGAAGGCACTGCGTCGAACCAGGTTGATCGCCTCCCCGCGGCCGAGATTCCGGGTCACCGTCCCGAGCACAGTAAAGACGCCCCCCTCTATCTGATGCTCCCGGCCTTCGGCGAGGCACTTGCGAGATAGGGGCAGGACAACCCGCACATCGTCCGGACCTTCCATCACATAGTCCGCTACAGCACCCTGCTTGACCTTGGTCCGGATGGTGTCAAGGGCGGTTGCGCCCTGCCCGAGAGCCTCCGAGAGCGAGAACACCTGCTGTGGGCTACCCCCGCGTGAGGGTTGCGCTTGCTGCCTCCCGGGAGGGGACGAAGCGGATGTTGGGGTCATGCGGGCAAACAAGGAGGGCACGGTCGGGCCCATCTGCTGCCGAGCGAGTTGATCAATGATCTCCGCTAGGACTCTCACTTTCGTGAGATCCTGAATGAGCTGAGCTGAATCAGCAAGAGCGTCCAGAACCGTTACCAGCGGGTCGGCAATCAGTTCGCCTGACACCTCGACCAAGTCACCTGGAAGTAGACCGGCTGCATCCTCACCAGACTTGACCGCCCTCACCGCATTCCTCTGGAAGACAAGGCTCGCACGGAGGCTGACGAAAAGGGAGGACGGAGTGTGAGACCGCTCAAAGTCCTTCGTCTGACGTGAAGTGTCGCGACCGAGGATAGATCCGCCAGCCCCCACCGAGGCGGACAACACGGGCACCGTGAATCCAGCCTTGACCTCGCGCGTTCGCTCGATGTCACTTCGACGGGTTTCTCTGACGACATATGTCACGCCATTCTGTAGGGCAGCGACATAGGTTTGAAGCATGTCCACGTCTAGGTAGACCGGCTCTACCAGTCCGATAGGGTCAATCTGAAGGGATGGGGAAGGGTCGGTCACCGGCTGACGAGATCTACGGAACATGGTTGTGCTCCGGAAGAGCGGCAGAGCTCAGAGCCGTCGTCAGCAACGCCCTAAACAGCGGCCCGTGATTCCGGAGCTTCAGGTGCAGCAGTTCATGGACAATCGCCTCCCGCCTGAACCCCTCGGGCTGCTGGAGCAGGGCGGTGTCGAAAGTGAGGCGAGCCCGCGGAGAGCAGGAGCCCCACTTTCGTCGCATTCCAGTCAGGTGGACTTCCTTGGGCTCCACCTCCAACTGCCTGGCCCAGCTCCACACTTCTGCCTTGAACTCGTCCCGGGAGATGGGGGCCGCCTCGGATTCCGGCAGGCGACCAGCACGCCTCTCCACCCTCTGCGGGTCCGATAGCCAGATTCGCTCGTGATCTGGCAATTCCTTCGCCAGGCGACGAGCCAGCCGCTTCGCCTCCTGAAGGCTAAGGCGGTCAGTTTCGACGGTCTGGTGGTCAAGGGTCACGGTCTGACCTCGCGGAGCATCCCGAGAAACCCATCCACCAGGCCTGCCTGATCGCCTTCAATCCCAGCTCGAAGAAGGATCCCGTAAAGGCGAAGCCGGAGCTCCCTCTCCTGTTGCCCCGATGCGCGCCACTCTGGGTAGGTGGAAAGCGCCTCTCCAATCTGGGTTGCAATTCCCTCCGCTGCGGCCCTCGGCACCCCTCTGCCGGTCAGGAAGAAGAGGGCCGCCAGTGCCTCCGGGCCTAGGCCGCTCTTCTCACTCGCCTGCTTCGTCTCGACGATCTTCTCTACCTGTTCCACCAGCTGCTTCAGAGCTTCCCCGGTGGAGAGCAAGCGATCATGGAACGCCTCGGCGATCTCCTCGGCCCTCTCGCCGATCAGGATGAGAGCGGGTTGCAGGGCCTTCTCTCTGGCGACATAGTCATGGACCAGTTTGGCAAGGTCAATGACCTTGGCCAGGTCGGATCGCTCTGGGTCGCTGACCACCATTTCGATCTCGTCGGGGGTGAGGCGCTGGGTCGTTGTCAGGATCGGGATGGGGCTGGTCTCTGTGTTGCGCTGCACGAGTTCGGCCGTCTTGCGCAGGAACGAGCGGTCAATGTCCAACCCCGCGGAAAATGCCGCCCGCACTACCGCGGCGATCCGCATCAGCGCCTCGTAGTCGGCAAGGTAGGGCCTGAGGAAGGCATCGGGTGAAACCACCTCGTAGAGGCCTTCCAGCTCCGAAACGTACTTCTGAAGGCGCTGGCGACGCTCGGGGTCGCGGAAGTACTCCACGAGCGCCTCGACCTCCTTGTCCCCCTTGAGACCCGCGCTGATCCCTAAGTACTCCGCTCGACCCTCGCCGAGAAGAGCGGCAAAGCGCTTCTGAACATCCTCCAGGTTCACCAGCACACCGGAGATGTCCTGGGAATCGAAGAGGAGGGCTTTCTCTAGGTTGGCGAGGATGCCGACGAAATCAATGATTAAGCCGGCTGTCTTCGGCCGCCCGTCTGGATCCTCGTAGGGCCGGTTCAACCGGGCCACCGCTTGGAGCAGGACGTGGTCCCGCATCGGCTTGTCCAAGTACATGCATTGAAGGATCGGCGCGTCGAAGCCGGTGAGCAGCTTGTCGGTGACGATCAGGATCTTCGGCAAGGCGTCTGCCTTGCGGAAGGATTTGCGGATCCGCTCCTCCTTGGCCTTCCCATGGTCGAACTTCTTCAGACTCTCGGGATCGTTGTGCGCAGGGCTGATGATCACTTCAGAGTATTCGGGTGGCAGGCACTGGTCGAGTGCCGCCTTGTACAGAGCACAGGCTTCTCGGTCCACCGCGACCAGGAACGCCTTGTAGCCCGACTTCTCGACATTGCCTCGGAAGTGCTCGGCCACCCGCTTCGCGATGGCGTCCACCCGCGCTGGGCTCTTCATCTCCTCTTTGAGGACGACCGCTCGCTCCAGGACCTTGTTGAGGGTCTCAATATCGGTGACCCCTTCCAGCTCCGCGACGCGGAAGAACTCCTCCTCCAAGGTCTCCCGTTTCACCAACAGCTCATGAGCGGCCAGCCCATAGTCCAGAGGTATGGTCGTGCCGTCGGCGATGCTGTCCCGGATCGAGTACTTATCTAGGAAGCCTTCGGGGTCGTCGCGCCCAAACAACTTGAAGGTTCCCTTGCCTTGAGCGCTCTTATCCACCGGGGTGCCTGTGAACCCGATCAGCGTTGCATTCGGAAGCGCCGCCAACAGGTACGTGCCGAGGTCTCCCTCCGTGCTTCGGTGACTCTCGTCAATCAGGACGACCACGTTGTCCCGGTTGCACAGTGCCGCCGGCATCTCGTCGAACTTGTGAATCATCGAGAGTATGATTCCCCGGCGGTCCGACCTGAGAGTATCCTCCAGCTCTCTTCGCGATTTCACCACCTGAGCATCCTGAAGGCCCAGCGCTTCCAGCTGACCCTCCATCTGACCTTCGAGGTCAATCCGGTCGACGATGATCAGGATCGTCGGGTTGGCGAGGTCCGGGTCGGCCTGCATCAGCTTGCCGGCGGTGATCATGGTGAAGGTCTTACCGGACCCCTGCGTATGCCAGATCAGCCCTCGGCGTCTTTTCGGGTCCTTTCCCCGTGCCACCACCTTGTCGGCAGCCCGCATCTGATGCGGTCTCAAGACGAACTTGGACAGCTCGCCATCAACGGTCGGGAACACAATGAAGTCATAGAGAATGCGGAGGAGTCGCTTCTGGTCCACGAACGCCTTGACCAAGTCCTCGAAGGTTCCGGCTGCCTCATCTCGCCAGTCGTAGACATTCTTGAGGTCCGTGTTCCAGGTCGCGCCGTAGAGAAAGCGGATGATGTGGGTGACGCCGAAGAGCTGAGCCAGCGCAAGCTGCTCGGGACCTTCCTTGTGGTACCGCCGGACCTGATCCAGCGCCTCTCCCATGCCCTGCGCCTTGGTCACCGCTTTCGTCTCTACCAGAAGGACCGGGATGCCATTGATGAGGAAGACAACATCGAAGCGGATGGCCTCAGCCTCTGGTCTCTCCCGATAGGACCACTCCTCGGTGACATGGAAGGTGTTGTTCTCGGGGTGCTCGACGTCCAGGAAGCGGACGTTGAGCTCTCGCTTTTGCGCCTCGTCATAGGTCGTCTTGAGTCCTCGGAGGAACTCCCACGCCGCGAAGTTCCCTGCGAGTGTCGGCGAGACCCGGGTGAGACTCCGGGTGAGTTCCGCCGCCTGGGCACGACTAACGCGGCCGGGGTTCAGCCTCTCCAATTGGGTGCCGAGGGTGTCGGACAAGACGAGCCCGGTCTCGTCGCCGCGGAGGGCGAGAGCACCGTCGCGGGTGATGTAGGTCCAGCCGGCGTCCCTAGCGTATTTGATCAGGGGGTGCTGAACAGAGCCGGCCTCGCCGCCAATGGTCATCGGTTGCGTCCCAGGAGTGCTTGAAGGCTCGCATCAAAGACCGCCGCCAAGGCCTCACGTACTCGTCTCGTTGCCACCAAGCAAGTATCAATACGGTCTATCCGCTCGACCAGCTCGGCCTGCGGCGTCTCAGATAGAACAGGCACGAGGAGGGAGTTCAAGTTCTCGATATTAACCCCACCCTTGAGCCTGCCGCCTTTTGATGCGTTAATCTGGGCCCGGTAGTCATCGCTGTCAAAGAATGCCGCCAGGAACCGCGCGTCGACTCCAGGACGTGGCCGTATCCGAATCAAGTAAGACGCGAAGACAGCTTCAGGGGGCTGACGCACGAGCCAGGCCTTTCCCGTGGTGGCACCAATCCGAGCTACCACTAAGTCACCGTCCAATAGCGTGTATCGAGTTCCTGCCGGCGGATCTGTCGCGCACGAAGGCACGGTGGACCAATCAATGCCCTCTTCGGTGATATCCGTAATGCGTAGAAAGCGCGGCCCATCGCGGACGGCCGCGCTAGCCGTGAGCCCATACTGCGGCCGTTCCACCAGGGATTTCAGGCGGACAGTGCCGCCGCCCACCGCTGACCGGCGCAAACTGTCGTCGATTAGCGATCGCCGCACCAGCGCGAGGGATGACAGGACGGCGCGAGTCTTCTCGAGCGAGCTCTGTATCGTAGAGAGAACGCGGGCAATACGCTGCTGCTCCGGGCCCGCAACATCAGGGACGGGAAGAGCGGCGAGGCGAGCACGAGAGAGGTTAGGAATTGTCGTTCTGTTTCCCACTCCCTCGTAGATGCCAAGCCGTGTGAAAGCAGCCTGGATCCAGTACGCGTAGAACTCCGGGTGCGTGTCCGGAGTCAGGGGCCGCAGGCGGTGAAGATGGTTCTGGTAGTAACACTCAGGCAACTGAGCACGCCAGATGGCGCAGCGCCCTATCTCTCCGCCTTCGCAGACAAGCAGGTCACCGTTTCGCAGTGCGAGCTGCCGGCGTTCGTTGGCCGTGAGCCCCATGCTGTCAACGGTGGTGATGTCAATGCTTCCCCACAAGACATTGGCGGTGCGAAGGAAGGGGAAACGCTCGTTTGCGGTGCGAACGGATGGTGAGAGAGCCTTTCCTTGGTGAATCTCAAAGATCTCGCCGAGGGTCGTTATGTTCCATCCGCTAGGAAGGGCGTGGCCTCCGATATACCGTGTGTCCGAGGGGACGAGCACAGTCATTCGACTCCTACCTCGGAGAGGACCTTCCACAAGTCAGCGTCAGCCTCGGCCTGCGCGACCTTTGCTCTTCTGAGTTCTACTACGGCCTCGTCCAAGGTCATCGTGTTGCTGGTAAGGGCACCGACCACATACTTGCTCGGCGAGAGGTTGAAGTCATTGGCAGGGAGGGCGAGCTGACCCGAGGTAATGATGACGGACGATCCTTCCTCAGTCCTCCACTCCCGATAGAGTCCGGCAATCCGGTCTATATCGTCGTCCCCAAGGGCGTTCTTGGGTCGGCCCTTGAGGAAGAGTTTGGATGCGTTGATGAACAGGATTTCATGTGGATGGTTCTTGTCGCGGTTCAGAAGTACGAGGATGCCGGGGGCGGCATTTGCATAGAAGAGATTGTCTGCGAGCAAAATGACAGCCTCGACTAAGTCCTGGTCCAGAAGCGCACGCCGGATGGCTCTTTCCCGGTCACTGCTTTCGCCGCCACTCCCTCGGCTTGCTGCTCCGGTATCGAGCAGAGCAACCATGCGACCCGCCGGGCCAAGGCTGGCGAGCATGTGCTGCACCCAGCCCCAGTCCGCCCAAGTCTTGGAAGGTATTCCAGCCAAGAAACGGTCGTACTTATCGTTGCGGTAGGTCGCTTCGGGGAAATGCTGATTCCATTGGGGATTGGTTACGGCCAAGTCGAACCGGCGCAAGTGCGTGCCGTCCAAATGTGCAGGTGCGCGCATGGTGTCACCAAGATGAATGTCTGCCTCCATATCATGGATGACGGTGTTCATCCGGGCGATGGCATAGGTCGGGGCGTCGATCTCCTGGCCGAAGAGTTGGAGTGGGGGATGTTCATTCGGAAGAGCGCGCCAGCCATCCACTTCCCTTCCGTGGGTCTCCAGAAGACGGAGTTGGCACTTGACTAGGAGTCCGGCAGATCCGCAACACGGATCGTAGATCGACATCCCGGGCTGGGGGTCGAGGAGGTCCGCGATCAATCGCGCGACCTCAGGTGGAGTGTACCGGCTCTGGCGACCCTGGCCCTAAGCGAATCGCCGAAGTAGGTACGCGAACGCCCCACCGAGGGCACCTGGGGCAATGTCCTTGACCCCCAGCTGGCACGCAGGGGAGCTGAGGGCCTGAATTAGGTTGGTGAGACGGTCGTCGGTGACTATTCGACGGCCAGCAGCAGTGGCATTGAAGTCTACGTTGTCAATCACTCCCTGCAATTGAGGATTGGCGCGCGAAACTGCCCGCACGGCGTCGGTCAGAACTTCACCCAGCCCGGTGGTCCGCTGCGCCAGCTGCGGCCAACGCGATTCCGTTGGCAGAAAGTACCGCACCATCTTATGGTCGGTGCCGATAAGTCTCTCCGCTGTCTGCCGGTCGCCGAGTTGGGTTTCAGCGTGGTCCAATTCCTCTTCATACACGTCATTAAGGCGCTTGAGAAAGACCAGCGTTAAGCTGTAATCCTTGAACTTCGGGGCCTTCACGTCATCCTCAATCTCGCACACGGCTGCCCAGAGTGTTTGTTCAAGGGTTGGTTCGCTCTTGGGGGCCTCTGCTGTGCTCATCTGATCCCCAGCTCCGTGAACACCTTCCTCAACGCGGTGTCGGCCACGACTCGCTCAGCCTCGGCCCTGTCTAACTGTTCTAGAGCCTCTTCGAGGCTCAGCCCCTGTTCAGTTGATGCAATGGCCACGTACCGACTGGGGGAAAGGTTGAAGTCATTACCGGCCAGTTGTTCCGTGGCGACGACCGCAGACAGACCCTCTTCGGTCTTCCACTCGTGATAGACATCCCCAACCTGGGCGATGTACTCATCCGTGAGCGCATTCTTAGGCCTCCCCTTCACGAACAGGGTGGAGGCGTTGATGAGAAGCACCTCGCCTGGGTGCCGCTTCTGGCGATTGACCACCATGACGATACCCGGAGCTGGGGTGTTGTAGAACAGATTCTCCGGCATGAGCACCACAGCCTCAACCAGGTCGTTCTCCACCATCGCCTTGCGGATGTCCCGTTCCCGATTGCCCCCCTGGTTTCCGCTCCCTCGACTCACCGCCCCAGTGTCTAGGACAATCGCCATCCGACCCTCTGACCCCAAGCAAGCCAGCATGTGCTGGACCCACCCCCAGTCGGCCGAAGACGAAGGGGGGATGCCCATCGCGAACCGGTCATATCCGTCGTTGCGGTACATGCTCTCGTCGAAGTCCTGGTTCCACATCGGATTGGCGGTCACCAGGTCGAACCTCTGAAGGCGCCCGGAGGCATCCACATTGGCGGGTGCCCTCATGGTGTCTCCAAGGTGTATGTCAGCATCCATGTCGTGAACGACGGCATTCATTCGCGACAACGAGTACGTGGCCGGGGTCATCTCCTGCCCAAAGACCCGTAGAGGAGCCACCGTGTTCGGGAGTTCGCGGTGACCGTTCACCGGCACCCCATGCGTCTCCAACAATCGAAGGTGACACTTCAACAGGAGCCCAGCCGAACCACAGCAGGGGTCGTACACCGACATGCCGGGCTGGGGACCGAGGATACGGGCCATCAAGCGGGCTACTTCTGGCGGGGTGTAGAACTCGCCGGCGCTCTGCCCCTGACCCTCGGCGAACTTCCTGAGCAGGTACTCGTACGCCCTTCCTAGGATGTCCGGGGCAACATCTTTCAACCCGAGCCGATACCGAGGATCGCCCAACACACCGACCAGGGCTCGGAGCCGGCCGTCGTCGAGGATCCGCTGGCCGGCGGTGGTGGCGTTGAAGTCCACCGTGTCAATCACCCCTTGGAGACGTGGATTGAATCGGGCGATGGCTCGCACCGCCGCGGTAAGAGCCTCCCCCAAACCTGTGGTCTGAACCGCCAGCTGAGGCCACCGGGATTTCGCAGGGAGAAAGAAGCGAACCAGTCGGTGGTCACTCGCGACCAACTTCAGGGCTGCGTCGTGGCTGCCCACGGTCTCGGCCACGCGCTCAACCTCATCCTCGAAGACATCGCTGAGGCGCTTCAAGAAGATGAGCGGGAGGATGTAGTCCTTGAACTTGGGGGCATCGAGGCGTCCGCGAATCTGGCAGGCGGCGTCCCAGAGCCACTGTTCGAGGGCAGGCATATCCAGCGTTGTGGAGGCCCCGCCGTTGCCTGGTCGCCGGCCCCGCCTCTCGTGTGCCACCTCGGCGAGAGAAGCGCCCGGCTCTACTCCATCCGCCCCCTGTTCGAGCGGAAGCTGCGGGGGCTCCGCACCGGCTCCCTCGCGGGTCCGACGCTGGCGTCTGGACATGGCTTCACCGGGAGTGCTCATTGGATGAAGTCTACTTCAGGCCAATAGCTCATGGGAACCTTTGTTCGTATAGCCACGGGATCGTGACGTCCCAATCGTGGGGACACCAGACAGCCAGCTGCAAGTGTGCCTGTCGGGCAGGTCTAGTCATCACTCGGTTGCTCCGTTCGCATACCCAGGGTTAACCCTTCGTATGCTACGATGACCCCCCATGAGAACACCCCTGGTTGCCTTCCGTAGCGGGCCCCTCCGTTTCCGCATCGAGGCCGGCGCCACACCCTGGGCCAACCGAGAGCGGGGCGGCACGAGCGTTGGAGCGATCGCCAAGCGCGACTTGGCCATGTACTACGCGCTGTTGGCGGAAGAGATGGAGCGCGTGGAGCTTTCACCTGACGAGCTGGCCGTTCTCATCACCGTCGTGGGCCAACCTCACCCCCGCGACGTGATGTTTCTCGACGGCGGGTCTCCGGAGAACCCGCTAGGGAGCTTCAATTCCGGAGAGCCACCCCGGTATGTCGAGGGAACAGTGAGGTGGCAGGGCCACGACCTGGAAAGGACGGCAGCCGGGCCGGCCCGGCAGTCCCTGCTCGAGAAGGTCGAGACGTGGAGCGATTTCCGCGCACAGAGCGTGATGGAGGCGCTCACTCAGTACACGAACCTAGCCGACCGGACCCAGGAGCCATGGGATGCCCAGGTACTCGCACAGGTGGGGCTTCTGAAACGTCCTTACCCGCACCCGTCGCCCGAGGTCGTGGAGGCAGTGATGGACGCCTACCGGATCCTTCGCACGGCCCCCGAGGAGAGGGGCCTCCTCCTGCCCATGCAAGGGCGCCGCGCGTCAACACGACCGGTCGTGAGTACACCGCGGCGCCACTGACGGCCCCACGGCCACTGGACAGGTGGATTTCTTCTCGCCCTTCTGCCGTGTAATCGCTGTCCCCCTTTTCCTCCCATCCCTGGCGGGAGCGCGCCCGATGCTGCGCAACCAACGGGACGATGGGCTGAACGAAGCGAGGATCTGAACCGCCCTCGGTTCGGATGGAAGCTGCACCGACCGAGGTCGTCGGTGCGCTAGTACGCCAGTGAAACTGGCGTGCGAATAGTATGCCGCCCTAACGTTCGCCTTGGCGGCGAGTCCCAGGCGGCGCGCATCGCGTGCGAAGGGGGCGGTCCAGAGCATGGCAGCTTCGCGACCTGCGTAAGCGGCCCAGCCATAGGCGACGGTCCAGTTTCTGGTGGCTTTGAGCGAAGCGACGCGCTTCCACTCTGGAGCGCAGCGCCGGACTAGCGTTTGGGTCAGGCGGAGAGTTCGTGGGAGCGAACCTCGGCTGTGGAGGTCGATCGATGACTGCACAGGCTGGTCACGCGGAAGCACCGGGTCACCGGCCGACACCTCGAACGAAGCGCGGACGACCCTGCCCACGCACCGTGCAGGTGGAGGCGATGGCCGGGCCCGGCCCTGCGCTGGTCGGTCTCGTCAGTGCAGCCTTTCTCCAGCACGTCAGCGGCGGTCAGCCCCTCCTCCTCCGCCGTAGCGGTCATGTCGCAGCCGTCCTCCTTGACCCGGACACCTACGCAGAGCTGCAGGCGGCCATCGCTGAGCTTCTGGACACGGAAGCCTCCGCCTGATTCCCCGGACACACGTGAGCTACCTTCCGGCCGGCGGAGGAGGCGGCCATCCGCTCTGGAGCCGGCCGGGCTGTGGGCAGGTCGGGCGGCAGCAGCGGGGGAACGGTGGGCAGCTTGCCTGTCCACGGTTTCCCCACCCGGCCGAGCTGTCCACAGCTGCGCTCCGCTCGGATAGCGGCCACGGCAGCGAATGTCACGCCCCAAACCGCCTCACCGCCACGCTGGCGGTCGGCCCTCGAGCGGAGTTGGCCGGCGTTCCACGCCCTGCGGTCGTGAGGCGCCCGTGCTGACGGTCACGAAACTGACGGGCTCCCCCGGGGACATCCTCGCCTACGCGCAGGGGAGAAAGGACCGCTCGGCTCGGGGCGACTACTACCTCGACCGGGATGGCCGCGACCACGAACTGGCCCGGGTGGCGTGGTCTCCGGTCATGGCCGGCAACGACCTCCTCGGGCTCAATGGCCGAATCGAGCCGGCCATCTTCGAAGCGGTCATGTCCGGCCGCGACCCCCGGACGGGCGACCAGGTAGTGACCGGCAATGACGCCAAGCTGCGCCGCGACCTGGCCGACATCCCGACCCGGAACGCCGCATATGACCGTGCCGCAGAGCTGGGGGTCACCCGGACACGTCGGCGGGCGCTGACGTGGCAGGAGGCAGCGTCGCTTACGGCGGCGACCACCAGGGGCGAAGCTGACCGCGCCCTTCGGATGGCCGGCCATCGGCGGGCCAGTGACCAACGCTCCAGCACTTCCTCCACGGCCGGACGCGTCGCCGGCCACGACCTGACCTTCTCGGCCCCCAAGTCGATTAGCCTCGCCTGGGCGCTGACCACCGAGCCGGATCTGCGCACTGCCATCGAGGCGGCCCACGTCACCGCCGCTCGCCGGTCGGTGACCGAGCTCCAGTCTCGGTCCCTGGTGGGCCGAGCCGGGGTGGACGGGAAGAGGACCCGAGTGCCGCTGCAGTGGGTGGGCATCGAGGCAGTTCACACGACCGCGCGCATCTCCGAAGAGGCGGCGCGCGAAGGCCGCCCACCCGACCCCGATCTCCACACCCACACGGTCGTGGCCAACATGGGCTGGGACCCGGCGGCGCAGCGCTGGCGCGCGGTCGACGCCGGCACCCTCCTCCACATGCGCTCGCTCGGCGACGGCGTGTACCTCACCGCGCTGGCCGACGAGCTGCGCAGGGTGGGGTTCGAGATACGGCCCAATACGGGTCGCGATGGCCGATACGTCGAGCTTGCGGGGATCGAGCCCGCGTGGATCGACGCGTTCTCGGCCAGAGCCCACGAGGTGCGCCGGGCCCGGGAGATCCTCGGGATCGAGAACGATGTCCCCGCCCGGGGCCTGGCCGCAGCCACCCGCCGCGGCAAGGGCGAAGAGGCCCATCAGGATCACACCGCCGCATGGCGCGACCACCTCCACCATCAGTTCGGCACCGCGGCCGTGGGCGATCTTGACCGGGCGCTGAGTGACCGCCGGCCTCGTGAGCGGCCATCACTGGAGCGGCGTGAGGCCGAGCTGCTGACACGCTTCTTCGGGCCCGATGGCCTCTGCGCCCATGAAGCGACCCACACCGCGGTCGCGGTCGAGGCGACCCTCTGGCACCTGAACGGTGGCCGTCTGACCACCGCCGAGATGGCCGACCTGGTGCCCCGGGCGCTCCGCGACCAGCGCCTCGTCGTCCTCGACGACGGGCGCTACACCACCAGCGAACTGCTGCGGCAGGAGGTGGCCGTCGAGCGTGCCGGCCGCTGGCTGCTGACCACCCCAGACGCCGGCAGGTTCGCTGACCCCGGTCGGGTTGCCGCCGCCATTGCCAGTGTCGAGCGACAGGAGGGGATCGTCCTCGACCAGGAACAGCGCCGGGCCGTGACTGTCCTGACCGATCCGGGCCACCGGCTGAGCCTGATGGGCGGACGTGCCGGCACCGGGAAGACCATGACGATGCGGGCCGCGCGTGAGGTCTGGGAGGGCGAGGGCCGAGAGGTCGTCGTCCTCTCGGTCGCGGCAGCGACAGCTCAGCGCAGCGCCCGTGAGATCGGCTTGACGCGGGGGATGACCTTCGAGGCGTTTGAGGCGCGACGTCGAAGCGGTCTCCTCGAGGACGCCGACACGCGCGGCTTGGTGGTCGTCGTCGACGAGGCAGCCATGGCCGACACCCCGCGGTTGGCCTCCCTCCTCACCCACATCGGCCACGGCACCGTGGTCGGGCTCGGCGACGACCGCCAGCTTCAGGCCGTCGGCGCCGGCGGCGGTTGGCTCGGCCTCAAGCGGCAGGCCCAGGAGGCGGGCTCGTACGTGGAGCTGACCCGCGTCCATCGGCAGCGCCACGAGTGGGAGCGAAAGGCCCTCGATGACGTGCGTCACGGCCGAGGCGTGGAGGCCATCGCCGCCTACCGGGTACACGATCGGATCCGGATCACCGAGACCCGCGCGGACGCACGTCGAGAGGTGGCCGAAGCGTGGAACGCAGCCCGCCTCGCCGGCGCCGCTGACGGGCGTCCGACCGCCGACTTCGTGATAGTGGCCGCCACCCGCGAGGACGTCGACGTCCTCAACCAGTGGGCTCAGGGGATGCGGCTCCGGGCAGGTGAGCTGGGACCCGGCACGGATCTTACCGACCGCGAGGGCCCCCGGACCATCCACCAAGGTGACCGTGTTCGCCTCGAGGGACGCCTAGACGGCGAGCACCCAAACGGGATCCGAGGTACGGTGACCGGGGTTTTCGAGAGCGAACTGCGCGTCACTTGGGACGGTAGCAACCAGGCCGAGACGGCGTACCGTCCCGAGGAGCACCACGATGGTCAGCTCCTCCACCTCGACTACGCGGCGACCACCCAACGCACCCAAGGCGCCACGGCCGAGGAGGCCTTCGTTCTTCCCTCACCTATCCAAGGGCTGGAGGACCTGTACTCTGCCTTCTCCCGAGCCCGCGAGACCACGACCGTCTGGCTCGATCAGACCGCCTGGGGCAAGGGGCTGAGCGAACTCCAGCCGGAGGACAGGCGCGCCCTTGAGAGGACAGAGTTGCTCGCTCGCCTGGCAGCGCGAGCCTCGGACAGCCAGGCGAAGGGTGGCTCCTTGGCCGGCGCTGGTGAACTGATCGGGCATCGGGTCATGAGCGACGGCCGCATCGGGGCGGCTCGGCAGAAGCTGGAGGCCTACCTGCGAGCTGGTGAGAGGATACCCTCCGCCAGTGCCGAGGCCGAACCGAACGGCGACGGTCGGTTCGCAATCGAAGCGGGCAGAGAGGCTGGCGGGCCGAGCCTGTCGGACCTGCGGCAGAAGCTCGACCGCGTCAAAGCGCCCCACCACGTTGACCATCGCCTCGACATTGAACGGCCGGTGGTCTTACCCAGCCGGCGGCCTCGTGGTCTCGGGGAGTAATGCGCCTCGCGGCAACCTCCTCGGAGGCTCAGTGGGAGGTATCCGTGCGTCCCATGCCCAGCCCGCTCGAAGGCCGGAGCGGCGTTACCTGCCTCTCATGTTTGCCTCGAAGGCAAACGTAGCCACTGAGTGAACAAGATCTGATATTCTGCTGTTCGTGAGTCGCGCAAACTGGACCCCTGAGGAAACGTCCTTAGTAGACGGGGCGATTGCCTGGCTCCAGAGTGCTCTTCCCCAGACTCTGACGGTTGAGCGAAGCAAACGTGTGTTCGCACCACAGGCACCATCCCGCGAAACTCAGCAGACGCCGCTAGAGGGTGGCATCGACATCCGTGTACCCCAGGGGATCGTAAGGACGTTCGCCGTCGAAGCCAAAGAGTCGCTGCCGCCACGCGCGGTGGACACCCTGGTTGCGGGAGTGGCGCGCATTCTCCAGGTTCTAGCTGGCAACACGCCGATTCTCGTCGTCAGCCGCTGGCTCAGCACGCGAACCCAGGAGATGCTCGCCGAGCGGGGAATCAACTACATAGACCTCACTGGCAACGCGTTTATCAGCGTTGATAACCCTGTCATTTACATCAAGTCCGCTGGCGCTACGCGTGACCCGGAGCCTCGCCCACGCGGTAGAGCGCAGGTCCGCGGTGCCAAGGCCATCCGGCTTGTGCGCGTGCTCGCTGACGTCCGGCCCCCGTATGGCGTACGCGATCTCGCCGCTGCCGCGAGCCTCGCACCAGGTTACGTATCGCGCCTTCTCGACACCCTGGACAGAGAAGCCCTCATCGAGCGCTCTCAACGCGGCAAGGTCACCGATGTTGACGTCGTCGCACTACTGCATCGCGTAGCCGAATCATATGACCTCCTAAAGACCAACCAAGCGGTGGCCTACGTCGCACCTCCTGGCGCGGCCGACGCCCTGGCGCGTCTCGGACGGCGACCGACACTGTGGGGCGGTGTCGCGGTGACCGGCTCGTTTGCGGCCGTCCGCTACGCCCCTGTAGCTGCACCCAGCCTGCTGGCAATCTACTGTCAGGATCCTTCCGGCGTTGCTCGAGAGATGGCCTTGCTCCCCGCCGAAGAAGGAGCGAACGTGATGCTCCTAGAGCCCTTCGACCCGGTCGTCTGGGAGCGCACAGTCACGGACGCCGACATACCCTACGTTGCGCCGGCACAGGTGGCACTCGACTGCCTAACCGGAACCGGCCGAATGCCGGCAGAAGGCGATGCCTTGCTCGCGTGGATGCTCGGTAACGAACCACGGTGGCGAGAGCGGTCCCTTGTGAAGATACTGAAACCCGACTCACCATGACTGCAGGAGACGATCACAAACGCCTCGCGCTCCCGCCCGTCTATGTCGCGGCTCGTCGCATCCTCTTGGACGCGCTCGTCGCCCTCGAAGCCCATCGTGAGGCTGTGATCGTCGCTGGAGCGCAAGCGATTTACCTTCGGACTGGCGAGGCCGACTTCGGGATCGCCCCTTTCACTACCGACGCCGACCTCGCGCTCAATCCTAAGCAGCTCGGGGGCGATCCGACCCTTCCGCAGGCGATGATCGCCGCGGGCTTCTCACTACGTGTCAAGGCAGACGGCCACGTCGACCCCGGCACCTGGGAGGCGTCGACCCGTGTGGCGGACAAGAGCTTCACTATCCCGGTCGACCTCATCGTCCCCGAAGCTGTGGCCCCGCCAGGAGGCCGTCGAGGAGCTCGCCTCGGGGTCCACGGCAGGGAAGCAGCCAAACGAGCGGTTGGCCTGGAAGCTGCACTCATTGACCAAAGTCCCATGCAGATTGCTGCGCTTGAGCCGTCCGATGCGCGCACCGTTGAAGCAAAGGTCGCAGGCCCTGCTGCGCTCATGATCGCGAAGGCTCACAAGATTCACGATCGTATCGGCGACTCCCGGCGCGATCGGACAGAAGACAAGGATGCTGCCGACGTCTTCCGCCTGATGCAAACCACGAACCCCGCCGAGATCCGTGGGGTCTTCGCACTCTTGCTCGAATCTTCACCGGCTCAGTCCGCAACTGCAGACGCCATGAAGCACCTTGATGCGCTCTTCGGACGACGAGGCCGCCCAGGCATTGCCATGGCAACAAGGTCCCTGACGGCTGCTGTCCCTGAGGCCCGAATCAGCGCCATTTGCGTCGCGTACATCGACGAGCTACTGCGGTAATCGGGCCTGACCAATCCATCTCTCTCCTCTCGTACGCGGCCTCCTCATGTGACTCTGCGGCCATCGGGACGCTGCGCAATTGGGGACTACGGTAACCTCACGCTAACCTAAGGCAAGGGCTCCGGAGACCTGTGCTCGCCACGCTACGTCCGCCTTCTCATGGCCTTTGTGTCAATCGCCTGAAATCTCTCTTGACCTCAAAGTCGCGAGCCGCGGCATCCATGTCTATTCCGATATCCTGCATCAGGCACGCTTCGAGGAGAATGCGCGTCGCATCGTGCAGCTCACTAACCCTCGCGACATCGTCCTCCGACATAGGCTTGCCGGCTAACCAGTGAGCATACATGTGCCGGTAGTCGCGTAACTTCCCAGGGTAGTTCGAGAACCGCGCGGTGACCCTAGCCCCAATCGGACCGGCCTTGCCGACAATTCTTTCGATTCGTTCCTTGAACGATGGCTCGTCAACATGATCAAGCCAGCTTCGCAAGCGTTGCTCCCATGCCGGGGGACATGCAGGTGTCAAGGCCGCCTTCAAGTTGCTCTTGTCCTCCGCCGACATGACCTTCTCGTCCCAGGTGCGGCGGTGGTATCCTTCGGCCGACTGGCACAACGTCATGACCTGTGACTCAAGATGCTTGGGCGGCGCATAACGCAGGCTCAGGAACAGGTCGAGCGCGGTGCCGAGACGCTCCTCGAGCGCCAACCAGCGGCGCATGAGTTGGGAGAATCCGTCGTCACTCGCTGGCGCCGGAAAAAGGAAGTCCCATCTCGAGAGAAACGGAGGCCCGGCCGGATCGGTGTCCACCTGACTACTGCGAACGGTCAGACTCCGAGGTGCACCCGAGCGGCTATCGAGAGCGCTTGGAGACGTCACTTCAAGCCCTAGGATTACCGAAGGCCGGCGAGCCGCAAAGGTCAACAGATTCTGCAGGCTGCCGGCGACGTCTGCAACTTCCACCAGCGGAACAGGGACGCCAAAGTCAACAACGAACGAACTACGCTGCTTGGCTACCAAGTGCCGAGCGGTCCCTTCGACACTTGACCCGACCTTGAGGGTAATCCTTCTACCGTGGTCGAGCGTCGCGGTTCGCGCGACACGCCCGTGGTAGGCGATGGAGCCGGACATGTCATCACACTCACCGAGTTGCCACCCCTCATCCATATCGGTCCAATCGTCCAGGTAGCTGAGCACGACACCGGCGCGATCGAACCTCGCATCTTGGTTGAGGTGCGCGTCGAGGACGAAGGTCTGAGCCATAACGGTCTGCTGCTGCTGCCTCCCGTCCTCACCGTAGTAGCTGTCGGTCCCTGTGGGATAGCAGTCGAGGGCCGTTACACGCTGACCCTCAAGCAGAACGCCGTGAACAGCAGGCTCAAGTTGCGGGGTCGACAGAAGCTCCCCGTCGAGGACTAGCGTTCCGGCGAGAGGAGGCGCGAAACGCATGGCTCCTGAGACCTGGTGGTCGGGTGCGTTTGGAAGCCAGAAGCGGCCGCGCCTGGAATACACCTCGCTGCTCACAGACTGACCTGGGATTCAAGCGGAGTGCCCGGCCGCCGGGCCGACTCCGCGGTCTTGCCGAAGGCATATGCCGTGCCCACCTGCTCTCTTCCAAGGGCTGAGCTCAAGTAGCCGCGAACCAACCCCATGAGCGGGCTCGTGCCGCGCTCAACAGTGTCCGGATCCTCCACCGTGAACTCCCTGCGCTCGACAGCCACTCGCTCAGGTGTGGTATGAACGGCCCTGGCAACGTCCTCGTGTTGAGCTTGCGGGTCCAGCACGAGGATACGCAGTGCCTGGTTGTCTTCTGTCGCGGTGCGAAGTGCCGTTCGCACTTCGACGTCACGAAGAGAGCATCCGACTACCAAGAGAAGCGCAGCGCGCCGGAGACAACCACCGAAGGCGCGATAGTGCGTGTAGAAAGGCTCCCGATCGATTTCCTTAGCTCCACGCGATGGGTACAGGACGGCGTGCTTATAGGGTTGTGGATCGCGCTGGATCGACTCGGGCAGCTCGACCAGCTCGTCTTCGCCAAGGCCGTAGGCGGCCATGGAGCGTCGCCCGAGTCGGACAGATCCGTGGAGCTTGATCAAGACGGTGGTGGCGCTGTCCGAGCGTTCTCGATACTCTTCAAAGGCGGAAGGTGTCCAGCGTCGCTCTGTCCGTCCCTTCACGGCTTGGATGCCATCGACGCAGGGAACCCCAAGTACCGAGCACGCTGCTTCCACCGCCCGGTCGTAATTGAGGGTGAAGAAGGGGAGCGAGAGGATCGGGCGATCGACCACCTGATCGGTCCAGTCCCGCAGGTGCCCGATCAGCCCGCGATAGAGGTCCGCCGCCTGGTTGGCATCAACATCACCATAGTGGTCGATTACCTTGTCATAAATGATGTCGCGGGCCGCGAGGTCTCGCGCGCGATAAGACGTGGCACGAGTGACATCGCCAAAGAGCACATCTCGCGCGAACTCTGGATCGGCCAAGAGGAAGTCGATGAAGCGCACTCGATCTTCGAGGGTGCCGAGGATATCCTCGACATCGAGTGATGCCGCGAGCGCCGCTGGCAAGACTCTTCCTAAGTATTCGGCGGCCCGTTTGTGCTGAGTGTAGAGAGCGGCGAGATTGTCCAGGAGGTGCTGGATGAACTGCTTGGTTGTCAGCTTGCCGAGAGGCACAGACGCGCCGGCTCCCGTGAGAATGACCAATGGTGATCTGAGGATGTCGTCGGAGATGTTCACGGATGTGCGGACGGTTCTACCTTGGAGCGGATCGCGGCCGCTGCTTGGTTCACACGGTGCCCCCCAGGAGGTCGTCCAGTTGGCGGACCGCCGGGAGCCGGCCGTAGCGGGCCAGGTAGCGCCGCCGGATGCGGAGGACTCTAGCGATGCTGTCGTCGACACCGCTCCGCCAAGCGAGTCCCAGCGCGTCCATGAGGAGCTGGACGCCCCGCTCAGGCCGTCCTGCGAGAGACTGTGAGCGGCGCCCAGATCGGCGACGACGGCGGACCAGGGGCCTAGAAGGCTCCCCGGGGTAGCCTGGGAAACCCTGTCCAGGATCTCGGCCGCCTCATTGCGGCGTGCGAGGTGGAGGAGGGCGCTGGCGCTCCAGCCATCGACCCGGGCCTGGTCCCAGTGGTCGAAGAAGCCGGTTGGTCAGGGGGCCGCTGTGGCCGCTGCCGAGGCCAGATGGCGGGTCCGGTGGGCGCGGTGGCTGGGTAGACTCGGCCGGGTTGCGCTGGAGCGCTGGCGAGGGGGTCCCGCCGAGGGGCTGAATGGAGGTTTCAGGTGCAGGACTACCCGATCGGTCGTCGGGTCCGCGAGCTGCGGCTGCGGCGTGGGATGAGCCAGGACGTGGTCGCCGGCCTGGTGGGAAAGTCGGAACGCTGGTTGATCGGGGTGGAGGCCGGGCGGGACGATGTCAAGGTGTCGGACCTGGTGAAGCTGGCGGGTGCTCTCAGGGTGCGGCCGGAGGAGTTGCTGGCACCGTCGGACGGCCTTCGGGTTGCCGAGCCGGCGCCCTCTCCCGTCCTGCGCCGGTACTTCCCCACCGAGGGCCGGGCTCGATCGCAGGACACTCGGTGGGGAACGCGGGTGGGGAGCATCTGGTTCCCCTGGGTCGTCGCCGGCTACGGGCCGTACCGTCCCGAGAACATCGAGACGTACTTCCACGCCGATGAGCCGGAGTACCCACCTGACGTCGAGGAGGGGTTCCTGGCCCTGCGCGATGACATCCGGCGGCGAGGGGCCAGGGGCGAGGACGTGCCTTACGACTCCGACGACTTCAAGCTGCTGCGCTTCCACGTCTCGTCGAGGACGCACGGCTACGAGGAGCCGCGCCTCGTCCTCCACTTTGGTCCGACCACGTACTTTCGGATGCTGGCGACCGACCAGCGGCTGGATGTGCCGCTCACGTCGGGCGGGCGGACGTACACGCTGCGGGAGAGGTACGCCCCGGACGTGGACCTGCGAGTGAGGCCCGTCCCGGAGCTGGCGACGCACTGGGGCGTCGGGCTGAGCGTGGTCACCGCGGACGGCCTGCTCCTCGTCTCGGAGCGAGGCAACACCGCCGTGGACCCCCAGGTCTTCTTCCCTTCGGTGGCCGAGGGGACGACGCGGATGATGGATGGCGACCCGGCCAGCGGCGCCCCCCGGCCGCTGAGCACGGCCATGCGCGGTATGACCGAGGAACTGGGGATAAGCTTGGAAGCCGACGAGCTGACGTGGCTGAGCTTCGGCGCGAACTCGTACCTCTGCGAGTACGCCCTGATCGGGCTGGTGCGCACGGCATCGAGCTTCGCCGAGATCGAGGACCGCCGCTCCGTGGGAGCCGCGAAGGATCATTGGGAGACGCGCCGCCTCCACGGGGTCGAGTTCACCCCGTCGGCTGTCGCCGCCTTCTGCGCTCAGCCGGCGCGTCCCTTCTCCGCCTTTGGGCTCATCGCGATCGTCCACGCCCTGATGTACGAGCACGGGATCGGGAAGGTTGAGCGCGCCTTCACCGGCATCCGCGTCGCGGTCACCCAGCGTCTCCCTGACTGGCTCGCGGGGCATCCGGAGATGCCGGGGGGTTCGCGCCTCCCGTAGCCGTCTGCCCGAGGTGAACGTATTTTCACCTGCACGGATGTTCGCAGTCGGATCTCTGGCGGGCCATAGCCTGCGAGGCGTCGATATCCGGCCTCACAGGAGCCAGACACCATGAACACCGTCGATCTGGTTGGCAGGGTTGCTAGCGAGACGGGGCGCCGAGCTCCGGGGCGGCGGTCAGGCCGGGGACGTGTGGGAGCTGTCGGCTACCGGGCGGGGATTCTTGGGCCGGAGGGCCACGAGCGGACGGATCTCATCCCGATCCACCCAGGTCCGGCGGTCCCCGGCGCGCCGGTACGTCTGGAGGCCATGCCGCCGCACGAGCCGGTAGAGGGTGTCCCGGCTGATGCCGAAGTCCCTGGCGACGTCCCCGAGGGGCGCTGCGTCCATCGGAACCGAAGCCTACCAAGGCTCAGCATCGCTGATCGTCGCTAACCATGGCAAACTGACGCATAGTGACGCATCCATCGCCCCATCGGAGGAGGTGCAGGACGTGAAGGCCAGTGACGAAGTCACCGCGCTGAGACCCGGTTTGAGGTCGCCGGGGATGACGGCCCGGCGGCAGGAAGCGGTCGAATCAGACGTTGACGCCGCAGTGCGGGGGCCCGCACCGCGCCCGCAGGGCACCGCCGAACGATGCCTTCCCGACTTGCCCTGCACACCCCGGCGCTGCGAGTTGGGCTCGATCCGGCACGAGCACTGCGTCTGCGGGCTGCCCATGGCCGCGGGCGCCCGCTGCTGCCGCCTCTGCGTGCAGGAGGGGCTCGACCTCGATCAGGTCGTCCGCGGGGACGACGGGGACCCCTGGGACGGAATCAGCCGCCCGTCTCGGCGGCGGCGGCCCAAGCCCGGCCCCAACCCCCTCGGCTACGTGGTCCTGCTCAGCGCCATCCTCGATCCCGGCGCCTGGGACGGCGGGATCGCGCAGCGCTGGGCGCGCTCGAGGAGCTGGGCGGCGTGAGCGGGAACCGCGAGCGCGCCCTCCTCCTTGGCGCCGAGCTTTCAATCGTCTGCCTGACCGCCCTCGGCTGGGTGCTCTCCTACTCCACGCTGCAACGCCTCGCCACCCTCCACGGCTACTCGGGGTGGGAGGCGCGGCTCTGGCCGCTCACGGTCGACATCCTGGTGCTCGCGTCGACACTCATCGCGATGCTCACGGCCCGGCGGGGTCACGGGCCGACCGGCGAGGCCTGGCTGCTCGCCGGCACGGCCACGGCGGCCACCCTGGCGGGCAATGTCCTAGCGGCCGGGGACGACCCGGTGGCGTGCGCGATGCACGCGTGGCCCGCGCTCTGCATGGTCGGAGCGTGGCACCTCTTCTTCCGATCGGCGATGCCGGCGCGACCCGGACGCGGATCGGAGGCACGAGCCCGGTCCAAGAGACTGGCCATGGCTCCGCCGGCCACCACGGCCGCGGTCGCCCGTGTGGCCGGCGTCCCGGTCGGCCGGTCACGGCCATCCGTCCGGACGTCCGCGGCGCGGCAGGAAGCGGAGCGGGTGGTGCGCCAAGCCCTCGCCGATGGCCGGGAACCGACGGCGACCGAGGTCGCCAACGCGACCTCTCGGAGCGCCCGTCAGGCCCGCCGGCTGGTGGCCCAGGCGCGCCTGGCCATCGGCCAGGAGTGGCGCCCGGACCTGGCCGTGGTGGACGCGGTGGACATCGGCCGGCCCTGGCCAGACCCGGCCACCCCACATCGGGGAGGGATCGCATGACCGCGGCGGCCATCTGGATTCCCGCGACTGGGGCCTTCGACGGGGTGCTGCTGCGACTGGCGGTCCTTGAGCGAGGCTGGACCCTTGCGGAGTTCGCCGGCGCGACGGGGATCGCCGAAAGGACGGTCTACGCCGCGGTGAGGGGACGCCCGTTGCAGGACCGGACAGCGATCCGGATCTTGCAGGCGCTCGCCCAGCGCGAGCCTATGCGGATCGCGAGCTGATGAGCGGGCCACCCACCGACGCGACCGGATACCGGCGTCCCAGGGCCGGGCAGCGCGACCGCTACTCCCAGACTCCGACGCCGGACCTCGCCGAGCTGAGCACGGCCATGAGGCAACCAGGCGCCGTGCCAACTGTCGAGGAGGCGATTCATGCCCTCCTCCGGCATCACGCGACGGACTGGGCCATCACCACCCGCCGAAATGCCCGGCACTACCTGCTCCTGGGGCGGTGGCCCGAGTTCTGCAGGGTGCGGGGCATTGACACGATCCACCTGCTCCGAACCCAGGACGTCGAGGACTTCCTGGTCGATGTGAGCACCGTGCTCAAGGCGGAGACGGTCGTAAAGTACCGCACCTACCTCCGTGCCCTCGCCCGCTTCTGCGCCGCCACCCCAGGCTTCGGCGGCGTGCTGGCGGACATCGACCGGATACCCGTTCCCCGGACCGCTCGCCGGAAGATGCCGGTGGCGCTCACCAGGGACCAGGAGGCGGCCATCGTGGCCGCCGCCAAGCCGGGCCGCGACCGCCTCATCGTGGAGGTGCTGCTCGCCTGCGGGCTCCGTGTCGGCGAGCTCTCCGCCCTCCTGGTGTCGGACCTCAACCTCACCAACCGGCCAGCCTTCGTCCGGGTGAGGGGCAATTACCACAACCGCGACATCACCAAGGGACGGGAGGACCGCAACGCACCTTTCCGGTCCAAGTACCCGAACCTACCGCGGGAGCTGGGCGACTTCCTGAGGCGCGAGGACAGCGCCCTCCGAGCGGGCGGACGCCAGGAGGTCTTTCTCAGCCAGGTGAGGGACGGCCAGGGCCGAGCCCGCCCGCTGACGCCGACTGGCGTGCAGCAGCTCATGGAGCGGCTCACCCGGCAGACCGGGATCCACGTCAGCCCTCACATGCTCCGCCACACCTGGGCCACCCGCTCCGTGGAGGCCGGGGTCCCGGTTTTCCACCTCCAGCAGGCCGGGGGCTGGCAGAGCATCGAGATGGTCCGCCGCTACTACACCGCCGACGCCCGCGAGATGCTGGAGGCCTTCGCCCGTGCCCATGAGTAGCCGCGAGATGGCGATACACACGGAAGCACCGCGTTGTTCCAGGAACACGGTGCTTTCAAAAGCACCATGTTCCTTTGTCGAGTGGTGCCAGGATGCAGCCACGCCGCAGGGGGACGACCCTGAATTGCAGGAGGCTGCAATCGGAGGGTGGTGGACCGGCGGGGACTCGAACCCCGGACCTCTGCCGTGCGAGGGCAGCGCTCTCCCAGCTGAGCTACCGGCCCCAGCGGGGTCCCAGTCTAGCCTCCAGGCTCCTGCCCCCTGCCGGGACGCCGGAGGGTCCCCGGCGCCGGGACCGCTTCCGCCTGCCCGACCGCGGGGATCGCTCAGCCGTTCGACGAGTCGTCGACGAAGTAGGTCTCGCAGGCCTCGTCGAGCAGCTTGGTGGTCAGCTCGGGCTCGCGACCCAGGTAGCGGCAGAGGTGGATGACGTGGTTGAGGAGATCACGGGGGTGCGAGCCGTGGAAGTCGCGTCCCAGGGCAAGGTAGTGGCGGTTGATGAGGTCGGCGATGACCTCCTCACGGTACGGGATCTCCTGGGAGGCACAGACCCGCCGCCAGATCTCCGCGAACTCCTCTCGGGTGGGATCGGGGACGTGCACCTTGTAGCGAACCCGGCGCAGGAAGGCCTCGTCCATCAGGTTGTGAGGTTCGAGGTTGGTGCTCAGCATCAGCAGGCAGGTGAACGGCACCGCCACGCTGGTGCCGGCACGGGCGATGTTGACGTAGTCGACACCGTTCTCCAGGGGGACGATGAGCCGGTTGAGCAGGTCGCGGGGCGACATCTTCTGCTGCCGGCCGAAGTCGTCCACCAGGAGCAGGCCACCGTTCGCCTTGAGCTGAAGGGAGGCCTCGTAAAAGCCGAGGGCCGCGTCGAACCCCAGCTCCAGCATGCGCGGGGTGAGCTCGCCACCCGCCTTCACCGCCGGCCTCTCGGCGAGCTGCCAGCGGGTGTCGTGGGGAGGCAGCTGGCGGTCGATCGGGGTGTGGTAGATGGGGTCGTAGAACCGGATGACCTCGCCATGGACGTAGAGGGCACGCGGGATGAAGACGGGGGGGCCCATCACCCGGGCGCTGGCGTCGGCGATGCTCGTCTTGCCGTTCCCGGACGGGCCGTAGAGGAAGCACGCGTGGCGAGCTGACAGAGCCGGGCCGAGGTGGTCGAGCACCCGCTGGCTCAGCACCAGGTGGCCAAAGACCTCATGGAGCCGTGCCCGGTTGACCGCGATCCCGACGTCGGCCTGGCGGGCGGCCATGGCGTTGTAGTCCCCGATGGGGACCGGTGCCGGGCCCGCGTACTGGTTGATCTCGAGGAGCTCGCGAGCGCGCTGCCGGCCGGTGGTCGTGATCGTGAACTGCATGCCGGCGTTGATCGACTCGTCCTCGGCGAGGACGGCGGCCCTGACCCCGGCGGAGGCGCAGTAGCCCTCGTCGGCCAGGAACTTGAGGGTGGTCTCCACGAAGGGGAATGGGATGCACACGTGGCGGGCGACGTCACCCCCCAGCATGCTGCCGTTGAAGTACAGGACCTTGAGGACCAGATCGCACACGAAGCTGAAGGGGAGCCCCGTCTCCTCGGCAGATCGAGGCATCGGGGGAAGCGCGATCGGGGCCGGCGCGATGGGAAACGCTTGGACGGCCATATCTCGGCCGATTGTGTCATCGCCACGTTCACGAGCCCCGGCACGGCCGGGGAACTGTCATCGACCTGCCACAGTCCTGCGTCCGCGACCCCGCCCCAGCAGGGAGGGTCCAACTTCCAGGGGGGGCTCGGACCTCTGCGAATGGTAACGGGACCGTAACGATCCCTTCGTGGTACCGTCCGCCCATGCCCATCCCCCTGGACGATGGCGCCCGCGTGGGCCGGCGCGTCGGCCCCTTCTGGATCGAGGAGCCCCCCGGCCCCCTCTGGGTCGGCGCCGCGATCCTCGTCGTGGTCGTCGGGCTCTACAGCGTCGCCGCTATCCTCAACGGCGCGTAACCTGGACGGGCCCGGGTCCGTTCCCCCTCGGGGACGCCCCGCCGCCCCACAGACGCGCCACCTCATCGGAGCCTCATCAGGTCGTGCCCAACAACCAGCCCGACAACCCCCGCCCGCGCCGGGTGCGCGCCGGGACCGTCCGGCCTCGCGGCTCCAACGGCAACGGGAACGGCGGGGGAGCCGGACAGAATGGAGTCGAAGCCCTCCCGGCCGCCGCTGGCCGCCGCCGCCTCCGGCGCGACCTGCTCCTCGGCCGGAGGCGGAAGGCGCCACGCCCGCGGCGTCCCCTGCTGCGCACCACCCTGCTGCTCCTGGGTCTCCTCTGCACCTGCGGTGCCGGGGCGGCGGCCACCGTCTACACCGGCTACAACGTCTACCTGGGCCAGATCCCCGACGCGGCGACGGTCGCCGGGATGGAACCGGCGGTCGACACCAACGTCTACGCGGCCGACGGCACCCTGATCGCCGTCCTCCACCCCCCCGGCTACTTCCACCTCCACGCCGACCTCGACCAGATCTCCCAGTACGCCCAGGAGGCCACCGTCGACGTCGAGGACCGTCACTTCTGGAGCGAGAGCTCGCTGGACCTGGGCCGGATCGCCGAGGCGGGGTGGGGCTACCTGCGCCACGCCAACGCCGGCGGCGCCTCGACCATCCCCGAGCAGCTGGCCAAGATCAGCTTCCTGCAGGACAACGGCAGCCTCGCCTACAAGATCAAGGAGATCATCCTCGGCGCCGAGCTGGTGGACGACTTCAGCAAGCCACAGATCCTGGAGATGTACCTGAACCGGATCCCCTACGGGAACCAGTCGATCGGGATCCAGACCGCGGCGGAGACGTACTTCCACGTGTCCGCCAGCCAGCTGGACCTCGCCCAGTCGGCGATGCTGGCGGGCCTCCCCCAGGCGCCCTCCGAGTACAACCCGGTGATCAACCCGGGTAGCGCCAAGCAGCGGCAGGGCGCGGTCCTGCAGGCGATGGTGACGATGGGAAGCATCACCCAGGCCCAGGCCACCGCCGCGTACGCGGAGAAGCTCACCTACTACTCCTACACCGACTACGGGCCGCCGGACGTCATCAACGGGGCCGATACCTCCAGCTTCCTCGACTACCTGACCACCTACTACCTCCCCGCTCTCTTCCAGGGAGACACCTTCTCGAACCCCGGCGGCTACGACATCTACACCACGCTCAACCTGAAGGACCAGGCGCTCGGCGACGCCACGGTGCACAGCGTGATCACCTCCAACCCGCAGTGGTTCGTGCAGGGTGCCGCCGGGGGTGACGGCGCTCTGGTGAGCCTCGACCCGCAGACCGGCGCGGTCCTGGCCATGACCGGCAGCGCCAACTACAGCAGCACCGTCTACGGCCAGGACAACCTGGCGATCATGGAGCGCCAGCCGGGCTCGACCATGAAGCTCTTCACCTACACCGACGCGATCGCCTCCCGGCAGTACACCATGACCACCCAGATCTCGGACGAGACCCTCACCCTGGACGGCTGGACGCCCAAGGACTACGAGGGTTATTCCGCCGGTCTCGGCTTCTGCGAGCTCGAATACTGCCTGGGCAACTCCCTGAACCTGCCGGCGGTCCGGACCGAGTACGCGATTGGCGTGCTCCCCGTCGCCAACCTGGCCGTCGATGCGGGGGTCACGCTGCTCCAGGGCGCGAACTTCCCATCGTCCACCGAGTACTCCTTCACGCTGGGGACGTTCGGCGTCAGCCCGCTCGACCTGGCCGACGGCGCCGCCACCATCGCCGACCTCGGGGTGCACCACGCCCCGGCGCCGGTCGTGAAGATCACGAATGCGGCGACCGGCGCCACCGTCTGGTCGTACAACGCCGAGGCCAACGCCACGCGGGTGGTCCCCGAGAACGTCGCCTACGTCATGGACGAGACGCTGAGCAACAACAACTTCCGCCAGCCGGAGTTCGGCTACTACGACAAGCTGACCCTCCCCGACAACCGCCCGGTCAGTGCCAAGACGGGCACCAGCGGGTCCGGCTACAACAACTACGACAACTGGACGGTGGGCTGGACCCCGACCATCCTGACCGCGGTGTGGGTGGGTGACCCCCAGGGCGAGGAGTCCAAGTACGGGCTGTCCCCGTACGTCACCAGCGGTCTGACCGGGGCCGCGCCAATCTGGCAGACCTACATGGAAGGCGTCACCAATGGCACGCCGGTGCAGTGGTACGCACAGCCCTCCGACGTCTATGAGGCGGGCGGGGCCTGGTACCTCCCCGGCACCGGCCCCGACAGCTCCATGGGCGACGGCGGCCCCATCTGCAACCCGGACTGTGTCGGGCTGCCAACGGCGACGGACACCCCCTTCTCGCAGCCGCAGCCCACGCCGTCGCCGACGCCCGCGGCCACCCCCACCCCGGGGACCTAGGCGGGCTCCGGCCCGCCCGCCTCCGGCGCGGCCCCGGGAGCGCCGTCGCGCAGGAGCCCCCACACGCCGTCGAGATCGGCGGCATCCGGCAGAGACGGGTCGAGGCTGACGGCGGTGGGTTGCTCATCGCCCAGCGCGGCCACCCGGATCGACACGCTGCACCGGACCCTGACCGGGATATCGGCGGTCGCGACAACGGTGTCGCTCAGTGACCACCAGTAGTGGAGCGCGACGTCGTCCGCGGCCTCCACGCTCACCGAGAAGGCGTTCAGGAGAGGTGCGTCGGGATCGTCGTCGACGTCCGCGGCGAAGACATGGAGCAGGCGCAGGAAGGCGCCCCGGTCGAGGCTGACGTCGAGGGCGTCGACGAAGCGTTCCGGCAGGGGCGGAGGGCCGCCGCCCGGGGCCGGCTCCGATCCCGGGGGTGGCTCGCCGGCGCGCACCGCGTTGAGCACGTCGTAGGTGGCGTCCTCGACCGGGATCTCCGCCAGCTCCCGCTCGAACTCCTCCAGGCTGAAGATCCGCGGGTGGGCGGCGACGCGCCCCCAGCGCACCCCCCCGTCGAGGCTGTAGGCGTAGGCATCGCCGTGCCGCGCGACCATGAAGCGCAGCGGCGGGCCCCCGGAGCCGCGGAGGGCGACCTGGGCCCGATCGAGCACCCGATCCTCGTACTCGAGCAGGGTCTCCAGGACCAGGCTTGCGGGCTCGGCCGTCTCGCCGTCACCTGCCACGGCGATGGTCCGCTGCTGGAACTCCACGGTCACCCGCACCCGGCCGGCGTCGCCGAGGCCGGCCCGCATCTCACGGTAGAGGGCACCGAGGGTGAGTCGCAGGTCGGAGCTCATCCGTGGGCCGGTGGCGGCGAGGGGCGGCGGCTCATCGCCGGTGGACGATAGCGCGTAGGAGGCGGGGGGGAGTCCCTCCACCCGGATAGACTGGCCGGGATGACCGAGACCGCGGTGCCGGACGGCGACGCGCCTCCGCCTCAGCCTCCGGCACTAGCCCGGGCCGTGGCCCTGGGGCTGGTCACCCGCTACCGTCTCCGCCTCGCCGATCCCAGGGACAGCCGCCTCGGTGAGCTGGGCCCCGACTACGAGCTGCTGGCGGTCGCATGGACCGGCACCCGTGCGGCGCTGGTCGGATTCTTCCAGCCGCCGGAGGACCCCGCCGCCCAGACCGACGACCTCCACCGGCGGATCGGGGCCGCGTTGCGGTGGGGCGACGCCCGCCTTCGGATCCAGCCGGCGGCGCGCTGCGACATCCTGCTGGTGGCCCTCGCACCCCTCAGCGCTCAGCTTCCCCCGCCAGCCCACCCGGCGGTCCAGGTCGGCGTGGTCTGGGCGGACGGCGACACCGGCGAGGCGGGAGCGCTGCTGCCGCCTCCCCCCGGGACGCCCGGGGTGGGCGAGATCCGGGCCACGGCCCGGGCGCTCCGTGGCGGAGCCGCGGCACCGACGCTCGCGGCCGTGGATCTCGCCGAGCGCGAGGCCGTCCACGGTGGCTATGTGGCACCGGTCCGGCGGGCGATGGTCGCCACCCCGCGCCTGACCTACGCCCTGGTGGCGACGTTCGTGGTCGTCTTCCTGATCGAGAACACGGTGCTCAACCAGCCCTACGAGGACTCGTATCTCGGGGTGGGGGGGATCTACCTCGGGTACCCGGGCGCCGGCAGCGAATGGTGGCGGTTCCTCAGCACCGCCTTCCTCCACGTGCCCGGCATCTTCGGGAGCGGCACCGGGGTCACCTCGTACCTCTCCCTCCACCTGCTGGTCAACTGCTACTCCACGGTCATCCTGGGCCGCATCGTCGAGCCGATGTACGGGCGGCTGACGATGCTGGCCACCTTCATTGCCACCGCCTTCGCCGCCAGCGCGGTGAGCGCGCTCGCCTGGTCCTTAAACCTCCCCGGTTCAAGCCAGGCGTTCATGGGCGCCTCCGGCGGGCTGATGGGCCTGCTCGGCCTGATCCTGATGCTCGGCCGGGTCCAGGGCCGCAACGTCCCGGCGGGCCTGGCCCACACCCTGCGCCAGTGGGTGCTCCTCTGCCTCGTCATGACGGTGGTCATCGGTTTCACCCTCTCCAGCTACGTCAACAACTATGCCCACCTGGGAGGGTTCGCGGCCGGGGCCCTGATCGGGCTGGTCATCCCCCCGGTGCGCGCCATCGGAGGCCACGACCTCAGGCTGTGGCAGAGGACGGCGCTGATCGCGGTCATCACCATCGGCGCGGTGGCCATGCTGATGGCGGTGATCAACTTCGGCCAGTTCCTCGCCAACCCCGGACCGGTCATCCCCTCCGGGTGAGCGGAGGGCAGTTCGCCGCAGCGCTGAGGGCCGAGCGGCGGCCGTCTCAGCTGGCCTGGGCCCGGGTCGAGCTCCACAACCCCTCCAGGTCGTAGAAGACCCGCTCCCCGGGCAGGAAGACGTGGGCGATCACCGAGTCGAAGTCGATGCACGCCCAGGAGGCGTCGCGCAGGCCGGCGACGTGGAGCGGCCTGACCCCCGCCGCCTGGCAGGCCTCCTCGATATTGTCAACAATGGCTCGAACCTGTCGGTCGGTGTCGCCCTCGCAGATCACGAAGAAGTCGGCGATGGTGGTCTTGCCCCGTAGATCGATGCTGACGACGTCCCGGGCCTTCTTGTCAGCGGCGGCGGCGCTGATCGTCTCCACCAGCTCCTCGGACGTCATCGGCCAACGATTATGACATCGGTGCCGGCGCGGGCTGGCCGGCGGCGATCAGCGCTGCCGCCGGAGCCGGCCAGCCTCCGGCCCGCTCAGCGATAGAGCCCTCGCGCCGCGATGATCGCGGCGACCGCGGGGCTGACCAGGCCGGCCAGGGGCTCCCCGGCGGCCACCCGGCGGCGGATCTCGGTGGCGGAGACGTCGGGGGAGTCGATCCCCACCAGACGGGTCCGTTCGGGCCGGAAGCCGAGGCCGATCGCCTCCGCGTGGTGGATCAGAGCCTCGCCGGCGCGGTTGACCAGGACGAAGTGGTACGCGGTCAGCAGCTCACTCGATCCATGCCAGCTGGCCATCTCGCGGGCGGCGTCGGCGCCGAGGACGACCCACAGCTGAACCTCCGGGTGAGCCGCGGCGAGGTCGTGCATGGTGTCGACGGTGTAGGACGGCCCGGGACGGCGCAGCTCCAGGTCCACGACGGTGATGCGGGGCCGGCCCTCGATCGCCGCCCGGCACATCGCCAGGCGATCGGCGGCGCCGGCATGCACCGGGCCCCGATGGGGCGGGACGCCCGCCGGCACCACCCAGGTCTCGTCGGCGAGGACGCCCTCCCGGGCCTGCTCGGCCACCGCCAGGTGGCCGAGGTGGAAGGGGTCGAAGGTGCCGCCGAAGACGGCGACCCGGGAGGCGGCCATCAGCGCGGACGGCGCCGCGGCCGGGGCGGGGGACCCCCGGTCTCCGTCACGTAGGTGAACTCGGCCGAGGCGATGCGGACGGTGTCGCCGTCGCGGCAGCCGGCCGCGGCCAGGGCCGCGTCGACGCCGGCGGTGGCCAGCCGCCGCTGGAGGACGGCCACCGCCTCGTCCTCGTCGAGGTCGGTGCGCCCGACGAGGCGCTCCACCGACGGGCCGGCGACGCGGAAGGCACCGTCCGGCTCGCGCTCCACCCGGAGGGGCGGGGGCTCGCTGGGGACGTGCCGGTACACGCGGTGACCGCCTGCGGCGGCGCCGCCCCGGGGGTCCGTCCCATCCGCCGGCCCGGCCGCGTCGGGGCGGGCGCCCGCGAGCAACGCGGCCGCCGCCTCGAGGAGGGCCCGGGTGCCGCTCCCGGTGGCGGCGCTGATCGGATGGGCTGCGGGGAGCTCAGCCTCCAGCTCGCCGGCCGCCGCCCCGACCCCGGGGAGATCGACCTTGTTGAGGGCGAGGAGCGTGGGCCGGTCGGCGAGCTGCGGGCTGAAGGCGCGCAGCTCCGCCTCGACCTGCCGGATCGAGAGCCTCGCCGCGGCGGCGCCCGCGCTGCAGTCGACGACGTGGATGAGCACCCTGGTCCGCTCCAGGTGACGGAGGAACTCGATGCCGAGGCCGGCTCCCCGGTGGGCGCCCTCGATCAGCCCGGGGACGTCGGCGAGAACCAGGGTGCGCCCACCGTCGAGCTCGGCCACGCCGAGGTTGGGGTGGAGAGTGGTGAAGGGGTAGGCCGCCACCTTGGGCCGGGCACCGGTCAGCGCCGCCAGCAGCGTGGACTTGCCGGCATTGGGCAGGCCGACCAGACCGATGTCGGCGATGAGCTTGAGCTCGAGGTGGATGCGGCGCTGCCGGCCGGGATCGCCCAGCTCACCGATCCGGGGGGCCTGCCGGACGGCGCCGGCGAAGCGGGCGTTGCCGCGGCCGCCGCGACCTCCCTCGGCCACCAGCAGCCGCTCGCCAGGGCTCGCCAGGTCACCGATCGGCTCGCCGGTGTCCGCGTCGGTGACCACGGTCCCGGCGGGCACGGGCAGCACCAGGTCCGCGCCCTCGGCGCCACTCCTCAGGGCTCCCCCGCCGGGGCGACCGTCAGGGGCGTGGAACCGGCGGCGCTCCCGGTAGCGGCCCAGGCTGCTCTCACCCGGCGCGACCGCCAGGAGGACGCTGCCGCCCCGTCCCCCGTCACCGCCGTCCGGGCCGCCCATCGGAACGTACTTCTCGTGCCGGAAGCTGACCGCTCCGCGCCCGCCGGAGCCGGCGGTCACCTCCAGGCTGACCTCATCGAGGAACACGGGTGAGGTCCCCGATCAGACCGGGACGACGGACGGCGCGGCACGGCGCCGCGGGGTCAGCCGGCCGCCTCGGCGGCCCCGTCCAGGCGCGGAGAATCGTCGCCGGGCGTCGCGGCGGCGGGCGCTGCCGCCTCGTCCGCCTCCCCGAAGGATCTGCGCTCCGCCGCCATCTGCAGCACCGGGAGGGCGCGCACGCTGGCGCGGGTGCGTTCGCCCCCCTGACGGTCGTAGGCCACCAGGCCGCTGGCCAGGGCGTAGAGCGTGTGATCGCGGCCGACCCCGACGTTGCCCCCGGCGACGATCCGGGTGCCCCGCTGCCGGACCAGGATGGTCCCGGCCAGCACCAGGGAGCCGTCGCCGCGCTTGACGCCGAGCCGCTTGGAGTTGGAGTCGCGTCCGTTGCGGGAGCTGCCCCCGCCCTTCTTGTGAGCCATCTACTCACCAGCCTCCGGTGGAGATGCCTTGCGCACGGCGCGCCGGCGGCCCGTCCCGGACGCTCCCGGCGGGGGGGACGCCCCCTCGGGCCCGGCGGGCTCGGGCTTGACGGCGGCCGTCGCCCTCCGGCTGCGTCGCGCAGGTGGTGAGCTCGCGGCCGCCTCAGCGGACGCCGGGGCCGCAATCTCCGGCGGGGAGGCCGGTCCGGCCTCGGCAGGAGCGTGGGCGGCGGCCTCGGCCTCGACCGCAGCAGGCGTCGCGGCGGGGCGTCGCCTCCGGGACGCGGCTGGCTTGGCCTCAGCGTCCAGCTCGGGTGGGGGGGCCTCAGCGACAGCCTCGACCGCCGGCGCTGCGGCGACCGCCCGGGATCCGCGGCGGCGCCCCCGGACCGGCCCGGGCTTCGCCTCCGCAACCGCGACGGCAACCTCCTCGGGCTCCATCTGCGCGGGCTCGATCTCCGCCGTCTCCGGCTCCTCGAGCTCGAGCGGCTCCGGGAGCGGCTCCCCCTTGGCGAGGAACCGATCGACGACCAGCTCGGTCAGCTCGGCGCGGAACCCCAGGGTGCGCCGGTGTCGTTTCTTGGGCTTGAAGGTGAAGACGCGGAGCTTGCGCCCGCGGCGGTGCCCCGCCACGGTGGCGGCGATGCGGATCCCCTCCAGCCTCGCCGTCTCGACCTGCACGCCGTCGCCGTCGGCCAGGAGGAGCACGGGCTCCAGCCCGACCACGGAGCCGACCTCCGAGGGGAGGCGATCGACCAGGAGCCGGTCACCCGGGGTGACGCGGTACTGGTGCCCGCCGTGCCGGACGACCGCGTACAGGGCACGAGGCGCCTCGGTCCCGGAGACATCCGATTGCTTGGGTGGGTTCATCGCTCAGTGGCAACAGCTGACGGGGGAGTGGTCCCCCGCGCCCTCGGCGCGGGAGAGAGCCCATCGGCGGACGGGCGGGCACGGTGTCCCGTGCGCTGGCGCAGGATACCAGACCCGGATCGGTGAGCAGCTGTTCCCGACCCCTTGGTCGGCGTCCCATCGGCGCATAATCCGCGCACCCCGCAGCCCAGATCCGGGGCCATCGTCGCATGCCCGGGAGACACGATGCCCGGCTCTGACCTCCCGCCAGGAGTCGACCCCAGCGACGGCCCGGACCGACCGGTCCGGCCTCCCGTCACCGGCTCCGCGGGCGCGCCGGCCCCATCGCCGCCTCCTCCGTCCCTGCGACCACCCGACTCCTGGGGTCCGCCGGACGCCTACGCGCCGCCGACCGCCTACGCTGGGGAGTACCCCTACGCCGTGCCGGAAGCCGGCAACGCCCCGGCGGTCGCGGCGCTGGTGCTGGGCATGGTCGGGATCGTCTTCTGCTGGTTCCTCGTCGTCAACTTCATCCTGGCCGCGCTGGCGATCGCCTTCGGAGGCGTCGGCATCTCCGTCGCCGGCGCGAGGGGCGGCGCGGGCAGGGGCATGGCGACCGCGGGACTGGTCCTGGGGTTCATCACGGCGGTCGCCGGGATCCTCTTCGTGGTGGCCCTCTACTCGATCATCCTCGGCACCTGCGCCAACGGTGCCTGCTAGGAGGGAACCGTGTGACCACGTCCAGCGAATCCGAGGGCACCCCGCAGCCGGGCCCCGCTCCGCAGCCGGCCGGGCCCGCGCCTGCGCCGCAGCACCCGGGGCCTCCCCCCCACCCGGCGCCCTATCCCTACCCCCCGCCGTACTGGATGCCGCCGGGCGCAGGGGTGCCGCCCCGTCCGACCAACACGATGGCGACCACGTCGGGCGTGCTCGGGATCGTCGGGTTCGCGATGGCGGTCATCCCCGCCGTCTACTTCTTCTTCTACAAGCTCAGCGTCATCGACGCCCAGACCTACACGGGCGTCTCCGGCGTCAACACCCTGATGGGCGCGGACTTCGTGGTCGCCACCCTCGCCGTCGTCTTCGGTGCCGTCAGCCTGGCCCGCGCGGGGGGCGCACCGGTGACCGGCAAGGGGATCGCCCGGGTCGGGTTGGTGCTCGGCGCCGTCTCACTGGTGCTCGCGATGGTCTTCCTCCCGCTCGCGATCTCCGCGGCCAACAACGCCTGCGGGTCCATCCAGGGAGGCTGCTGAGCCCAACGGACGGTGGGGCGGGAGCCCTCAGAGCACCAGGTTGACGATCCGGTCGGGCACGGCCACCAGCTTGCGCGGTGACCGGCCGGCCAGCAGCTCGACCACGCGCGGCTGACCCAGGGCCAGGCGCTCCAGCTCCGCCGCGGGCGTCCCCGCGGGGCACTCGAAGGTGGCCCGCAGCTTCCCGTTGACCTGCACCGCGATGGTGACCCGCGGCTCGGCGGCGAGCGCCGGGTCGTGCTCCGGCCACAGCGCCCGGTGCACCGAGCCGCGCTCGCCGAGCCGCTCCCACAGCTCCTCGGCGATGTGGGGCGCGAAGGGCGCCAGCAGCTGGACCAGGGTGCGCGCATCGATCCGCCGCGCCGTGCTCTCGCGGGCCTCCTCGTCGATCGCCCGGGCCAGCTCGTGGAGAGCCGCGATGGCGCTGTTGTAGTGGAGGGACTCGATGGCAGCCTCCACCGCGGCGATGGTGCGGTGGCGGCGCCGCTCGCGCACCGCGTCGCCGCCCTCGCCGGAGCCGGCCGCCTGAACGCAGCGCCACACCCGCTCCAGGAACCGGCTCTGGCCCTTCATGCCGTCGTCGTTCCAGTCGCCGCCCTCGAGGTAGGGGCCGAGGAACATCAGGTAGAGGCGCAGGGTGTCGGTGCCGTACCGGGCCATGTAGTCGTCGGGGTTGATCACGTTGCCCTTGCTCTTCGACATCTTGCCGCCCGCGAAGGTCAGCAGCCCGTGGGCCCGGAAGCGGGCGAAGGGCTCGGGCACCGGCACGTGCCCCATCGCGTGCAGCGCGCGCATCAGGAAGCGCGCGTACATGAGGTGGAGCACCGCGTGCTCGTTGCCGCCGATGTACATGTCGACGGGCAGCCAGCGCCAGGTCAGGTCGTGGTCCAGCGCCCGGTCGGCGAAGTCCGTGGACGGGTAGCGCATGAAGTACCAGCCCGAGTCCAGGAAGTTGTCGTTGACGTCGGTCTCGCGCTTGGACGGCTCACCGCAGATGGGACAGGCGACGTTGACCCATTCCTCGACCTGGGCGAGCGGGGAGACCCCGGTGCCGAGCGGGCGGAAGTCCCTCACCGCGGGGAGCAGCACGGGGAGCTCGGACTCGGGGACGCCGACGGGGCCGTGCACCGGGCAGTGGATGATCGGCAGCGGCGGCCCCCAGTACCGCTGCCGCGAGATGATCCAGTCGCGCAGCCGGAACTGCACGTGGGCGTGACCCGCGCCGCGAGCCTCGAGCATCTCGACGACCCGCCGCCTGCCCTCCGCCGACGGGGTGCCGTCGAGCGCGCCGGAGTTGACCATCGGCCCCTCCCCTGCCCACGCCTCCACCGCGACGTCGCCGCCACCGATCACCTCGACGATGCGCAGGCCGTGGACCCGGGCAAACTGCCAATCCCGCTCGTCGTGCCCCGGCACCGCCATGATCGCCCCGGTGCCGTAGCCGCCGAGAACGTAGGGCGCCGCCCAGACCGGGATCTCCTCGCCGGTGAGCGGGTGGACGGCGCGGGTCCCGAGGTCGATGCCCACCGAGAAGTCGGGCTCCGCGTCGGCCGGCAGCAGCGACGCCCGCCACTCCTCGACCGCGGCGCTCCGGTCCGCGCGGACGAACTCGGCGAGCTGCGGGTGATCGGCCCCGATGACCAGGAAGGTGGCGCCGAAGAGGGTGTCGGGCCGGGTGGTGAAGACCGTGACATGGTCGCGGGCGCAGCCATTGAGCCTGAAGTCGATGAGCGCGCCCTCGCTGCGCCCGATCCAATTGCGCTGCGCCACCTTGGTCCGCTCGCTCCAGTCGAGGTCGTCGAGGGCGTCGAGCATCTCCTGCGCGTAGCGTGTGGTCTTGATGAACCACTGCTTGAGGAAGCGGGTCTCGACGGCGGTGCCACAGCGCTCGCAGTGGCCGCTCAGCACCTGCTCGTCGGCGAGCACGGTGAGGCACGACGGGCACCAGTTGACCGGGCCCTCGCGGTGCTCGGCGAGCCCGGACTTGAAGAGCTGGAGGAACACCCACTGGGTCCAGCGATAGAAGTCGGGGCTGGTGGTGTCGATCTCGTGCGACCAGTCGACGCCCAGCCCGAGCTTCTTGAGCTGCTGCTCCCGGAAGTACTCGACGTTGCGGGCGGTGAGCGTGGCCGGGTGCTCGCCGACCTTGAGCGCGTAGTTCTCGGAATGGATGCCGAAGGCGTCGAAGCCCAGCGGCTCGAAGACGTCGTCCCCCTTCTGGCGCCGGTAGCGGCCGTAGATGTCCGCCCCGGTGAAGGCGTAGGCGTTGCCGATGTGCAGCTTCTCGGCCGACGGGTAGGGGAACATCATCAGGCAGTAGAAGGGGCGCTTCCCCTCCATGTCGGTGCGGTAGGTCTCGCGCTCGGCCCAGGTCCGCTGCCACTTGGCGTCGAGGGCGGGCAGGTCGAGGCGATCGAGCTTCACGGCGGAGGGACCCGGGGCTGCGCTCTCCATGGGGGGCACAGGGTAGCGCGTCGCGGCGCCGCCAACAGGCGGCGGCGGCCGCGCTGGCGCAATCGAGGGGGACGCGCAGGGGCGGCGGGTGTCCTGCTAGCGTAAGTCGGTGATCCGCCTTCGGGGTCCCGTGGTGGGGATGGTGCTGCTGCTGGCCGGCTGCAGCGCCGCTCCAGCCGCGACGCCGGCGACCCACCGGCCGGGCCCGGCCACCTCGGCGAGCGCCCGGCCCACGCCCACGCCGGCACCGTCGGTCTCCCAGGTCGTGACCGCCGCGGCGCAGCAGTTCGCCGGCCAGATCGTGAGCGGCGCCTTCGACGCCCAGTGGGACGAGCTGGCGCCCGAGGCCCAGGCCCTGTGGCCGAGCCAGAGTGCCCGGACCGCCATGCTGCAGGCCAAGTTCCAGGGGGCGGCGATCACCTCGATCAGCCTCGGCCCGCCCACCGCGGGCGTCACCTGGTACGACCCGGAGAGCCCCGCCGTGTCGGTACCCGGCACCTGGCGGTTCCCGGTCAGGGTGAGCTTCGCGGACCCTGGTGCGTTCTCTCCGCCGGGCGTCGCAGCGCTGTTCTCGATGACCCAGATCTCGGTCGAATACGACGGCGCAACGGGGACGGCATCGGTGGTGGGTGAGGGCCCCGCCTCGATGGACGCCCCCGTGATCGTCCCGGCCACGGTGACCGAGCGGCAGCTCGACGTCCCCATCTTCATGTACCACCTGGTCGAGAACCAGGAGCCGCAGGAGAGCGCCTACGGTGGCAACTCCTACGGCTGGGAGATCGACGTGGGGCTGACCACGCTCACCAGCCAGTTCCAGTCGCAGATGGCCTACGCGCACTCGATCGGCGCCACCAGCATCTCGTTGCAGCACCTGGCCGACGCCCTCCTCTACGGTCTGCCGCTGTCGCCGCGTTCGTTCGTGATCACCTTCGACGACGGCCGGCTGAGCCAGTGGACCAATGCGGCGCCCATCCTTCGCGAGTTCGGCTTCACCGCGGTCTTCTTCCCCTGCACCGCCCTGGTCGGAGGTGTCTACGGGCCCCAGCAGTACGTGACCGCGGCCCAGCTGCGCGAGCTGGCCAGCACCGGCTTCTCGTTCGGCGACCACACGCTCAAGGACAACGTCGCGCTCTGGGCGGGAGACGCCACCACCCAGCAGTTGGAGCTCGTCACCGACCAGAGCAAGACCACGCTGGAGAGCCTCATCGGCGGGCAGCCGATCCAGTTCATCGCCTACAGCGGGGTGTGGCCGGGGGCGACCCAGTTCTCCTACAGCGCCACGGAGCAGCCCCTCTTCACCACCCTCCAGAGCTACGGTTACGTGGGCGGGCTGCAGGACCTCCAGGTCGACTCCGATGACGACCTGAGCACGGCACTCTGGCAGCTCCCCCGGGTCCGGGTCGGGCTCGGGACCTCCACCTCGAGCTGGGGGACCTGGGTGGAGAACGCGGCGTAGGGACGGCGCCCTGGGCTGATCCCCCCCGTCCGGCCGTCGGGCAGGTCCCACCCGCCGCTCCGGGTCGCTGACAGACCCACCACATACCCGTCGTAGTGCAGATGCATCCGGCGGGGCAATGCAGATGCATCCCCTGACCGGTGACGCCCGTCACCCTCCTCGCAGACGTCAGCGAAATCGGATGCATTCGCGCGCCCCATTGGATGCATCGGCGTCTATGCGGTTCCGGGCTCGGAGCCGACGATGAGGTCGCAGACCGATAGGCCGCACACGCATGGCGGGTTCCACCGCAGGGTCCCGACCGCCGCGTGGCGAGCACACCCGAGGAGCGGCAATGACCAACGGCTGGAACTGACCCACCGATATTCCATCCCCTTCGGGCGGGCGCCGCAGGGCGACCTACATCCGGCGCCCGCCCTGCTCCCCTCTTCGCGGCGGGGAGGTCGGACCCCGGCTGTCCAGTTCGTGTCCGCCGGGGTTGCTCAAAGAATCGAGACGGATCACCGTGAACGTCAGCAACACATCTGCACACGTCATCGAGCGGGCCGGGCTGGCCGCCCGGTTCGTCGCCGGCCGCGCCGTCTCCGACTGCGGCGACTGGCTGACCACGGTGGCGGTGGCGGTCGCCCTCTACACCCTCACCCGCAGCCTCGCGGCCCCCGCTCTGGCGATCCTCTTCCGGGTGGCGCCGCGTCCGGTCGGGTCCCTGCTCGGCGGACGTCTCGCCGACTGCCGTGGACCGCTGTCCACGCTGGTGGTCCTGAACATCGGCCGTGCGGCTCTCACCGGGGCGCTCGCGGTCGCCCTCTGCACCGGCACGATCCCGGCCGTCCTCGCGCTCCTGGCCCTCAGCCAGGCGGCCGGTGGGGCGGCCCAGCCCGCCGGCCAGGCCGCGATCCCCCACCTGGTCCCGGCCGAAGGCGTGGGTCGTCTCAACGCCGCGGTCGGAGCTGTCGACGCGGCGGCGCTGGTGATCGGCCCCGGCGTCGCTGCCGGCCTCCTGGGCCTTCTCGGGGCGGGTTCCGCCGCCTGGCTGGTGGCGGCCGACGCCCTCAGCTTCCTGGCTCTGGCCGGCCTGCTCGGCGGGCTGCTGACCCTGGATCGGGGCAGGGCCGGCGGCTCCGCAGAGCGGGGGCGTCCCTGGGCGGGCGTCGGGCTGGTGCTGCAACGGCCCCTCCTGCGCCAGCTGGCCCTCGCCCAGTTCGGCATCTTCGGCACCATCACCTGCCTCCAGGCGGTGCTCCCCGCCGCCGCCCAGCAGCGCCTCGGCAGCGCTGCCGCCGCCGGTTGGGTCTACGCGGCGGTGGGCGCCGGCAACGCCATCGGGGCCCTGGCGCTGCTCCGGACCCGGCGCCGCGGGCTGGGCGCGCGGACCATGGCCCTGCTCACCCTCGGGGAGCTGATCCCCCTGGGGGCCTTTGCCCTGGTCGGCTCGGCGTGGGTCGACGTTGGACTGGCCGGGCTCAGCGGCCTGGCGTCGGCGCCGTACGAGATCCTGGCGGCGAGCGAGATGGCGCGCAGCGTCGCCTCTCAGCGGCTCGGCCAGGCGAGCGGTGCAGTGTGGCTGTTCGGCTATGCCGGGATGCTGGGGGGAGGTCTGCTCGCCGCCATCGCCGCGCCGCGGCTCGGCTGGATGCCCACCCTCCTGCTGGCCTGGCTGGGTGGCAGCGCGGTGCTGGTCGCCGGCTGGGCCCGGCGGCGTCCAGCCACCGCCACCGTCAGCCGGTCTCTCGCCGGCACCGCGAATCGGACGGGGCACGCCCCTGCGGCGGATCGGCTCGGAGCGCCAGGGCTGTGGAACACCTCGTCGACCTGAGATCGCGCAGCGACGGCGAGGCCTCGGTGCGACGGACCCTGTGGGCCGCGGCACGCCTCTTCGCCTCCGCTGAGGCATATCCTCTGCGTGCCGCGATGTCCGAGTTCGAGACGGCCCCCGAGTTCACCCTCTCGCCCAACCCGCTGATCCGGGTGCTGATCGTCGAGGACCACCAGATGTTCGCCGAGGCCCTGGCCCGCTCGCTGCGCGACGAGCCGGACATCCGGGTCGACGGGATCTCACGGCGCCTCGACGACGCCCGGGAGTTCCTCCGACGCCGGCACGTCGACGTGGTGCTCATGGACTACCACCTCCCCGATGGGGACGGCGCCATGGCGGCCCGCTACATCCGCGAGGAGCACCCCCGAACCCGGGTCATCGTGGTCAGCGCCATCGAGGAGCGCCAGGTCCTCGACGAGGCGCTCGCCGCCGGCTGCAACGGATTCATCAGCAAGTCGGAGAGCCTCGACCACCTCCCCAGCGCCATTCGCGGGGCGATGGTGGGCAACATCGCCATCTCGCCGGCGATGGTCGCCAAGCTGATCGGTCCGGCCGCCCCGACACGCCGGGGGTACGGCGACGATCTCAGCCCGCGCGAGCTGGAGGTGCTCCAGCTGCTCGCCCAGGGATGGGAGAACGCCGCCATCGAGCGGCAGCTCTTCATGAGCCACGCGACCTTGCGCAACAAGCTCTCGAACATCAACTCCAAGCTGGCCACCCACTCCAAGCTGGAGGCGGTGACCAAGGCTCTCCGTCTGGGGCTCGTTCAGATCGAGCGTGAGGACGGCTCCGAGGAGCCGAGGGTCGCGGCGGTCCCGAGACCGCCCGCCTGACACGGACTGACCCGGGCGCGGGGCGATCGGTGATGCCGGCAGCGGACGTGGAGCACGCCGGCCTCGGCGGGCGGCGGTGGCTGGCCGGCCGGATTCCCCGGCTGCCGGTCGAGGCCCCGCCGGTGCCGATCAACTACTCGCCGGCGCTGGTCGCCTACGTCGGCGTGCTGGCGGCGGGAGCCGTGGCTGCGGCGGTGGCGACGGTCCGGCTGCCGGCGGACTCCGCGCTGCTGGCGATGGGAGCCTGCGCCACCTTCCTCCTCGCCGCGACCGCGGTCAAGGTCCTGTCCGGGGCGGGCAGCTTCTGGTCGGCCTCCATCTTTGCCCACCTGGGGCTGTCTCTGGCAGCCGGGCCGATCGGGGCGCTGGTCGCCGTCGCCGGCGAGGTCACCGGCACCAATGCGCGGTTCGGGGTGAGCTGGTTCAAGAGCGTCTTCAACGGCTCCAACCAGTTCCTGAGCAACCTGGCCGCGTGGGAGGTGTTCCACGCCATGACCGGAGGCGGCACCTCGCTGGGGCCCGGCCTCCTCGGCGGCCTGACTGCCGGCCTTGTCTGCTGGCTGGTCAACATCTGGCTGCTCGCCGTGGTCCAGCGGCTGACCCAGCCCGATCTGCGGATGCTGCGCTACGTGGGCCAGAACGCCGGCGCCGTGCTCCTCTACCACCTCGGCGCCGGCGTCACCGCTTTCGGGGGCATCGTCCTGGTGGGACGGGAGGGAGCCGACGGCTTCCTCCTCCTCCTGGTTCCGGTGCTCCTGCTCCAGATTTCCCTGCTGGTGCTCGCCTCCCGAACCCAGGCCGCCCAGCTTCAGCGGGAGGCCCACGCACGGGAGCGGGAGCTGCTGCTGCGCCGGGCGCTGGAGGCGTCCGACGCGGAGCGCCACCGGATCGCCCGCAACCTCCACGACGGCGTCGTCCAGGACCTGGCCACCATCGCCCTGGGCCTGCGCAGCCGGGCCGAGCGGGGCGACGAGACCGACAGCACGGCCATGCTGCACGCCGCCGACGCGACCGCGGAGGCGATCGAGGAGCTGCGCACCCTGCTCCGCGAGATCGCCCCGCCCGACCTCCAGGAGATCGGTCTGGCCGCCGCCCTCGATGAGCTGGCCGAGCCGCTGCGCGACCAGGGGGTCGAGGTGAGGATCGGGCTCACCCCGGCGGCCAGGGAGGTGCGCGGGACGGTGCTCGCCGCCGCCTACCGGATCACCCAGGAGGCGCTCCGCAACGTCACCCAGCACGCCTCCGCCCATCACGTCAGGGTCTCGGTCAGGAGCGATGAGAGCCATCTCGAGTTGGAGATCGCCGACGACGGCGTCGGCTTCTCCGCCGAGAGTCGCCACCGGCAGGCCGAGGCCGGGCATCTCGGTCTCAGCCTGATCCACGACCTGGCGCGCGAATCCGGGGGCCAGCTGGAGATCCACTCCGCTCCTCGTGCGGGCACCGCCCTCCGCGCCCGCCTCCCCCTCGATGGGGCGAGCGCAGCCCGGACCCCCGGCGGCGGGCAACCCCCTTCCTAGCGGGCCCGGCCGGCGGACTCCCCCACGGCTGCGACCGCGTCCGCGTAGAGCCGGAGAAGGTCCTCGACGTAGTGGTCGAGGGCGTAGTTCTCGAGGACCCGCCGGCGGGCGGCCTCGCCCAGGCGCCGCCGGGCATCGGGGTCGGCCCGCAGCCGCTCCATCCCGTCCCCGAGGGCGGGCTCCAGGGGTTGGACCGGGATGATCAGGCCGGCGCCGTCCAGGACGGGCCCGTGCTCCCCGGCGCCGGTGGCCACGATCGCGCAACCCGCCGCCATCGCCTCGAGGAGCGCGAGCGAGAGCCCCTCGGCGGTCGAGGGGAGCACGAAGATGTCGGTCGCGCGGAGCAGCTCGAGGCGGTCCTCATTGCTCACCACGCCCAGTAACCGAACCGGCGACTCCTCTCCGGCCACCCGCCGGAGCCTATGGTCCTGGCTGCCACCACCGGCGATGAGCAGGAGGTGGTCGGGGGGCCAGCCGCGGGCGAGGAACGACCTGATGAGCTCCTCCACCCGCTTCTCCGGGTCGAGCCGGCCGAGATAGGTCACGACCAGGGCCGCGCCCATGGCCGCGCGCAGCCCCGAGGGCCCGGGGCTGATCCGCCGGGTGTCGACGGCATTGCGCATCACCACGATCCGCTCCGGGGAGAGCCCGGTGTGGACCAGCAGGTCCCGTTGCTCCGTGGACAGGGCGATGACGCGGTCGTACTCCTGCAGCTGGGTGCCGTGGTACCGGTAGAGGCCGCGCATCACCCGACCCCGGGCGCTCTGGGCGGTGGCGTAGGGGAGATGGCAGGTGACCACCGAGGCTGCTCCCAGGCTGCGCGCCACCCGGGCGACCGCGCCGTCGAGGAGCGAGACGCTCAGCGAGGTGTGGACCACGTCGGGCCGGAAGTCGGCGAGGGCCTTCTCGATGCGGGCGAGGGTGTGGGGGGCGGGGAGGGTCATGGTCTTGAAGCGCACCCCCTCGAGGGCCACGGCGTCGGCCACCGGGGTGCGGTCCCCGTCCAGGTCATGGTGGAAGAAGCGGACCTCGCACCCGGCCGCGACCAGGGCGGCCACGATGTGCTCGCTGTACGCGGTGAGCCCATCGGCCCGGCGCCCTGCCGCATGACCGAACCACGCCACCCGCATCGCCACGACGCCAACCCTCCACCGCCCGCCAGCCGCCCCGGCTCGCCCAGCTGTGTTCCCGCCGGCAAGCCTACGCTCGCCGGCACGGCTGGGGCCGGCACCCTCCCTCGCTATGATCCAGTCCTCTGGACTAGTGCGCTGGGCGGAGACGCCATCGAGACGAGATCGGGCGACGCCGCCCGGGTGACCGAGCATGACGGCGGACAGCTCCCGGGCCGCCGGTTGAGCTCCCCGGTCGCCACCTCGGTGGGCGCCCCGATCGCGAGCCAGTCCCCTCCCTCCGCTCCCCTGCGGCTGTTCTGGAGCGGTATGTCCAGGACCGCCCAGGCCCTGGGATGGCGGCGCTTCCTCGCCGCCGACGCCGTCGCCGCGGTGGCCTGCCTGACCCGCCCGCGCCGGGTCGCCGCGTGTGCCGCCCGGCACCGCCGGGCTGACCCCAGCCTCACGGCGACCGGCGCCCGGGTGCGGGCTCGCGCCTCCTACCGCGAGTACTTCCGCACCTGCGTCGACCTGGCCTGGGCGCACGACCTGGAGCTGGAGGCGGTCCACCGCCTGCACCCGATCGACGGCTTCGAGAACATCGACAGGGCGCGGCAGGAGCACGGCGCGGGCATCTTCTGCCTGGCTCACTTCGGCAACTGGGACATGGCGGCGACGATGGCGCTCTCCCACGGGCTGGCCGTGACCACGGTGATGCGGGAGTTCCGCCCGGCCGGCCTCAACCGCCTGATCGTCTGGGCGCGCGAACGCCGCGGACTCGAGGTCTTCACCCCCGGCCGGGCCGCCCGCGGCCTCCTCCATGCCCTGCGCCGCGGGCGTTTCCTGGCCCTCCTCGTCGACATCCCGGAGGGAGGGCCGACCGTCGAGGTGCGCTTCCGCGGCGGCCCGGTGCTCTTCAGCACGGGGCCGGCGGCGATCGCGCTCCACAGCGGGTGCCCCCTGCTGCCGTGCGCCTGCTACCGGGACGGGCGCCATTACCGGATCCTGGTCGAGCCGCCGATCCCCACCGGGACGATCCCCGAGATGACCCAGGCTCTCGCCGAGCGGCTCGACGCGCTCATCGCCCTGGCACCGGACCAGTGGTACCCCTTCAACCCGCTCTGGACCGACGAGAGGTAGGCGCGGGGCCGGCCGAGCAGGGCTCGCCGCGATCTCAGGGGTCGGTGCGATGCCCGATCAGCGGCCGTCCGGGCCGGCGGTCGTGGAGGACCCGGTCGAGGACGACGTGACGGGCTCCCCCGAAGTGGTTGACGTCCCCCACCACACCCTCGAGACGCCGGGCGAGGATGAGCACAAGGAGCACCGCGAAGCCCACGGGGAGCGCGTAGCCGGTGTTGAGCGGGGTCAGCGCGAGAACCACCCCCACCACCGGCAGCACGATGAACCCGGCGAGCACCCCCTCGGCGATGTGGCTGCGGAGGGCGCCCACCGCGAAGCAGGCGAGGAGCGCGACCAGGGCGATGAGGTTGAGACCGGCGACCGCGCCGGTCGAGACCGCCACCCCGCGGCCACCGTCGAAGCCGAGGAAGACCGACCAGCCGTTGCCGACCACCGCGGCGATGCCGACCAGCACCAGGCTGGTGGTGGTGAGGTCGCCGACGAAGCGGGCGAGCAGGAGCGGAAGGAGGCCCTGGACGAACTGGATGGGCCCGATCACGGCGGCCAGGGCGAACCCGGCGTGGCGGTAGACGTTGGCGGTCCCGACGTTGCCCGAGCCGTACCCCCGGATGTCGAGCCCGAGCCGCCGCCAGCGGGTCGCCCAGTACCCTACCGGCAGGCTGCCGATGAGGTAGCCGACCGCACAGAAGGTGACCAGGGCCCAACGTGCGTCCATGATGCCTCCACCGATCCAGCGGAGCCCGAGTCGCCCGCACCGGCCATGGCTATCATCTTAGGCAGCAGCTTCCGGGTGGGGCTCGGCCTCCGACCGGCGACGAAGGCGCCGGCCGCGGGGCGCGTTCGCGACCGATGCAAGGAAAGACGTGGATCATCCCGTGCGCAGGCGGCGCGTCTAGTGCGACTCATGGGTCAGCGGTGACCCTCGAGCTTCCTCCCCGCGTGCGGGCGCAGCCGGCCTGGTCCGACATGGTCGCCACCGACCTGCGCTGCGCGCTGGTGACCGGGAGCGGCGCGCTGGTACCCCCCGAGCTGAGATCCACGGTCAGCATCGTCGACCTCCCGGTGCGGATCGGCGACCAGCAGATCGACGCCCGGAGTGACGAGGAGCTGCGCCAGTTCTATGCGCGGCTGCGCGACGGCGCGACGCCCGAGACCTCAACCACGCCCCCCGGGGAGTTCCTCGACGCCTTCCGCCGCTGCGGGGCCGACCAGATCCTCTGCCTCACCATCCCGGCCAGATGGAGCGGCATGGACGACAGCGCCCGCCTGGCCGCCCGGATGCTCGCCGAGGAGGAGGGGCGGGAACGGGTCACCGTGATCGATACCGGCACCGCCGCCGCCGGCCTGGGGCTGATCACTCGTGCTGCGGCCCGCCTCTGCTCCGCCGGCGCGGAGCTGGACCAGGTCGTGGAGCGCGCTGCGCGCGCGATCCGAGAGGTGAGGATGTTCGGCGCCCTCGAGACCCTCGAGTTCGTCGCCCGCAGCGGCCGGATCAACAGCCTGATAGCGGGGATCTCGGACAGCCTCCACGTGCGCCCCGTCTTCCGGCTCAGCAATGGCCAGACCGGACGGGTGGCCCTGGTCCGGACTGCGTCGGGGATCCTCTCGGCGATGGAGAAGACGGCGCGTGAGCTGCCTGGACGGCTCTGGATCCTGGTCTTCCACGCCGACGCCGCCGAGCTCGCGGCCGGGCTCGAGGACAGGCTTCGCGAGGTCTGCGACGTCGCCCGCTGCGAGATCGTCGCCCTCGACCCGATCATCGGGACCCACACCGGCCCGGGTGCCGTCGGCTACGCCGCCCTCCCTCTCCTGGAGGGCGAGATCGAGGACGACGGCAACGACGGCGAGGGCGTAGAAAAGGATCGGTGACGAACCGACCGCGTCGCGCACCCCGGTCCGCGTCCCGACTGACGATGTCCCGATGAGCCGCGCCCGCCGTGTGCGCATGGTCATCCAGATCGGGGTGACGGTCGGCATCCTGGTCGCCCTGATCCTCATCCTCAACCCCGGTCAGCTCGGCCAGGACATCGCGCACTTCCCCCTGATCATGGTTCCCGCGGCCCTCGGGCTCACCGCGTGCTTCTACCTCAGCAAGGGGCTCCGCTACCACCAGCTGCTGCGCAGCGAGTCGGTCTCGGTCACCCCCCGTTCCTCGGTGCTATTCACGGTGGGGGGCGAGGCCTTCGGCCTGCTGCCCCTCGGCGAGCTGGCCCGGGCCGAGCTGGCCAGCGAGGCGACCGGTGCCGCGCTCGGCACCACCATGGCCGCGGTCACCGTCCAGGAGCTGCTCTACACGACCGTGATCGTGGCCATTGCCCTCCCCGGCGCCCTCGCCTACGCCGCCGGGATCTCGGGGATCGCGGTCTCGCTGGCCGGGATCCTGGCCATCATCGGCATCCTCACCATCCACCCGGTCTTCGAGGCCGTGCTCGGAGTGATCCGACGCATTCCCGTGGCGCGCCGAGCCGCGCTCCAGCTCGAGGTGCTCCACGAGCAGGTGGTCCGGCTGATGCGGCGGCGCGAGACCTGGCTCTGGGTGACCCTGAGCGTGCTCGGCGCCCTCTTCGAGCTGACCCTCTTCTGGCTGATGGTGCGGGGCACGAGCGGCGTGCCCGTCCCCTGGGTGACCACGACCTTCATCTACGGCGCCGCCTACCTCACCGGGGCGGCCACCAGCCCCGGGGGCGGGGTGGGCGGCTTCGAGGGCGCCGCCATCGGCCTGCTCCACGCCCAGGGGGTGCTGGGCCCGGCGGCGGTGGCCGCGGCCCTGCTCCAGCGCGCCGCCGACAAGGGGGTGATCACCCTCTGCGGTTTCGCCGCCTGGTACTGGGTCCGGCGTCATATCCGTCGCCGCCGTGGACTCCTGCTCGGTGACACCGAGGTCGCGCCGGTGGTGCCGCGGGCCGCGCTGCCGCCGGCATCCCGGCCAGTCGTGCCACCCAGGCCGGTCGCGGCCCCGGTGCCGGTCTGGTCGGATGCCATCCTCGCCAAGTCGGTGAGCCGCGGCGGGCCAGTTTCGCCCTGAGGCCGGACCCGCGGAAAGGTGGGGCGGAGGACCTGCGAGGTCATCATCGGGTCGGTGCCGGGCGTGCTCGGCCACCCGGGACTGGATGTGCACCTCCCCCGCCACCTCGTCGGGCCACCACGCGCTGGTCAGCAGGACGAACTGGACGTGGGTCGACCAGGGACCGCGTAGCGGACGAAGACGTGGTCGCCCGACCGTCGCAGCGAGCGCAGGCGCAGCCGCGGCGCGTCGGGTGGCGTGAAGGCGACGCCGGCCACCAGACCGGACCGGGGGGTCGGCTCCGACCGCCCGGCCAGCTGGGGCGCCACGGTGAGGAAGAGCTCGTCCATCCGGCCGCCGGCGAGGAGCTGACCGAAGAGGCGGGGACCACCCTCGCAGAGGATGGTGTCGGCGGCGAGGTGGGTGCGCACGGCCTCGACGATGGCGCCCGCGGGGATCTCGCCGGCCTGACCGGCGACCGCAACCCGCACCCGGGGGTGCATCGGGGGGAGCCGGCTCGCCCCCTCCGCTGTGGTGATGACCAGGACGTCGGCGTCGGGGCGGCTCAGCGCCGGGTGGATCGCCGGGAGGGCGCCGCTCGCGGTGACCACCGCGAGCGAGGGGGGGGCTGCGATACCGGCGACCAGGCCACGGTGGGCGGCCACCTCCTCGGCGAGCTCCGGCATCACGGTGCTCGGGGTCCACTGGTGGTGGGGATCGTCGCGGAGGGTGCCCGCCCCGATCAGGACGCAGTCGGCGGCGCAGCGCAGCAGGGCCATCAGGAAGCGGTCGGCGGGGTGATGGAGGCTCACCGCCATGGCCCCCTCTCCCCTCTCGTCGCCGAAGGCGGTGACCCCGTCCGCGGTGGCCACGAAGTTCGCCACCAGGCGGGGGGTGCCCAGCCGAACCCGGAGAGGACCGCCGTATACGCGAAGGAGCGGATCGTCCGGGGGAGGGCCCTCGTCGTCGAAGGCGACGGCGAAGCCATGCTCCCCGGCGAAGCGGGTCAGGGCCTCGGAGGTCATCTCGGGGCGGCAGGCCGGGTACGTCGGGTCCTCACGCACCTGGGATAATGGCTCACCCGGGCGGGCCCGCCGCGTCCCCCTCCCGTGCCGCGCCGACGTAGCTCAGCGGTAGAGCAGCGGTTTCGTAAACCGCTGGCCGGGAGTTCGAATCTCCCCGTCGGCTCCGATTCTGAATTCAGAGAGCCCCTCTGTCGACCATCTCGGGTCCGTCCGTACCCCTGATGTACCCCTTAAAGTTAGACTTCGCATGTGGGACGACGGGGTCGCGGGGAGGGCACGATCCGCAAGCGGGTGCGGTGCAGCTGCGGCCGGGTCTGGACCCCGACCCCTGAGGTCAGGGCCTGCCCCTCCTGTGGCGCCGCCGCGGCCGGCAGGCCGGTGACCTGGGAGGCCCGCTACGTCGTGGGCGAGGGCCCCGGGCAGGTCCGGCGCTCCCTCTACGCCCCGACCCGGCAGGAGGTGGTCGCTCTCCTCGACGACGAGCGGCGGCGGATCACTCGTGGTGAGGCCCCAGCTGACCGGCGCCAGACCGTGGGCTCCTACCTGGCGGGGTGGCTCGCAGGGAAGGAGAGGGCGCTCCGGCCTTCGACCTGGGTGACCTACCAGGGGTATATCGGGCGGACGATCGCGCCCGACCTCGGGCGCCTCCGCCTCGCGGAGCTGGGACCTCGGCACGTCGATGCGTGGATCGACGCCAAACTCAAGAGCGGCCTCTCGCCTCGCACGGTGAGCCATCTCCGGTCGATCCTACGCGCCGCCCTCAACGACGCCCGGCGCCGTGGCCTCGTCGATCGCAACGCAGCAGCGCTGGCCCCCCCGCCGCGTGTTGAGAAGCGGACCCAGGCACCCATGACTGCCGAGGAAGCCAACCGGATCCTCGAAGCCGTCGCCGGCAGCGGGATCGAGGCGCCGGTGGCCGTCGCCCTCCAGGCTGGCCTTCGCCTCGGCGAGGTCCTCGGCCTCGCCTGGCACGACGTCGACCTGGGCGCTCGAACCCTGCGGGTCCGGCAGGCGCTTTCGCGCCGGAGTGGGGTGACCACCCTCGGACCCCCGAAGAGCGCCGACTCGCGGCGAGTGGTGCCCATGACCCGGCCACTCACAGCCATCCTCGCCGCGCATCAGGAGCTGGAGGGCGTCAAGCGGGCGCGTCTCGGCCTCCCAGGAGCCGCAGCCGAGGCCCTGGTATTCACCAACCGTGGCGGCGACCCGCTCGATCCCAGCTGGGTCAGCCATGCCTTCCACGACCGGTTGGGCGAGGCCAGGCTACCACCTCGCCGGTTCCACGATCTACGCCACGGGTGTGCTGCACTGCTCCTGGCGAGCGGTGCCGACCTGAAGGTCGTCAGCACGATCCTGGGCCACTCGTCGATCCGGCTGACAGCTGACACCTACGCCGGGGTGGTTGATCGCCTCCGGGGGGACGCTGCTGAGGGTCTCGAGCGCCTTCTCAACCTCGTCGAGGCACCGACCCAGTAGCAGGGAGTAAGGGTGCGATTCCCTTTCCCGGCACCATCGGGCGAATTGAGACGAGGTCTCGCGTCCTAGTGGTGTGTCGTGGATTGGGTGATCCGGTCGAGGGTGGCTTGTCCGCGGGCGACTTTGTCGAGGATCACGTCGGCGGGTTTGGTCCAGACGAAGGGCTCGGGGTTGTCGTTCCAGTGGGAGACCCAGCAGTCGATCCGGGTTTCGAGTTCGGCGACGGAGGTGAAGCTGGTGTTGGTCAAGGCTTTGCGGCTGAGCACGGAGAACCAGCACTCGACGAGGTGAGCCATGATGAGCTGGTCGGGGTGAAGTGCAGGTGCCAGCGGCGGCGTTTCTTGTGGGCCAGCCAGTCACGGACAGGCTAGCTCTTTTGGGCCGACAGGTTGTCCAAGATGACGTGCAGCTCCTTCCACGGCCGGATCCGCCGTGCCTGCCATATCCGGGGCGTTGGCCGGATACCAGCAGGCAGAACTGGTTGGGCCTGTTGATCGAGCGCCAGTTGGTGCTCAGGCGGGTGGCCAGCTTGAATACCAGTTAGAGCGCGTTCTCCCGGACGCGTATGCGCTTGGCGGCGTCGGGGCGGGGGCAGACGGGAGAACGCGTCCTGGGCTCGAAACGCCTATGGCCGACCTCGCCCCCAGGCTCGAGGCTGATTAGCTCCTTGGTTGCCCGTATCTGTGACCTTGACGTCGTTACCGTAGAGCGACGTCTCACAAATCACGACTCCGCCGGGGCGACAGTCCGGTACTGTGCTGTGGATACTGCGGAGACGCCGCCCACCGTGCCCACGTTGCTCACTGCGGTCCCTCAGCCTGAGCCCGTACTGCTTCTCGATCGCCGGCGCTCTGCTCGCCGGTCGCGGTCTTCCGTCGGGTGACGGGAGTTCGGGTCAACTCCGGGTCAAAGAGCTCGGTCGCGACCATGCTGTCGTAGACGGCCATCTTCTCCACCACACGGGGCACCACTCCGGTCGCCTCGAACCACCCGGCATCGCCATCCTTCACGAATCGGTAGATCACCTCGAACCGAGGAGTATCCTCAAGGCCGAAGTGCGGGAGCTCAGCGATCTGCAGTATTCGCCTTGTGCCATCGATCATTCGTGCCTGATGGATGAACAGGTTGATGGACGAGCTCACCTGCGCCCTGATCGCCAGCAATGGCAGGTCCGCAGATCCCGCGATGACCATGGTCTCCAGACGTGACAGTGCCTCGGCAGCCGAGTTGGCGTGAATGGTGGACATGCTGCCGTCGTGACCGGTGTTCATCGCCTGCAGCATGTCTAGCGATTCAGCACCCCTCACCTCGCCAACGAGAATGCGATCCGGACGCATGCGCAGGCTGTTGCGCAGCAGCTCGCGCACGTTGAGCTCGCCACGACCCTCCACACTTGCTGGGTGACATTCAAGCGTCACCACATGGGGGTGATGCAGCTTCAATTCCGCTGAGTCTTCGATGGTGATCACCCGTTGACCAGCAGGAATCAGGGAGCCCAGAACGTTCATCGTCGTCGTCTTGCCGGCGCCCGTACCGCCCGAGATCAGGATATTGGCTCGACCCCGCACTGCTCCTTGCAGGAACAAAGCCATCGATGAGCTGAGCGTGGTTTCCCTGATGAGGTCCTCCATCGTCATGGCAAAACTGGAGAATTTTCGAATCGTCAAGATCGGCCCGATGGGTGAGACCGGCGGCAGGACCGCGTTGAGTCGACTCCCGTCAGCAAGGCGGGCATCGACCATGGGGCTGGATTCGTCGATTCGCCTACCAGCCAGTTCAACCAGCTTGCGAATGGTCGCCGAGAGCTCATCGTTGTCGATGAATCGCAAGTCGCTTCGCAGAATCACCCCGTCGCGTTCAAAGTAGACTTCGCCGGGGCCGTTGACCATGATCTCCGTGACAGTCGGATCCTTGATTAGCGGATCGATCACCCCAAAGCCGACTGCCTGCTGCACGATGAGGTTGGCGACGCCTTGCTTCTGGTCAGGGGTGAGTTGGATCGGCTCGTTCGCCATGAGCCTGTCCAGCTTCTCCCGTATGGCCGCCTCGAGTGCCCCCGTGTCCGAGGGGTTGGAGATTATCTGCGAAAGGATCTGCTGATAGGTGCTCGCGAGGTGGCGAAGGTTCGGATCGAGTGCCATGGCAGATGTTGGTCCGTACGGCGCTCCCGTGGGTATCCGATCTCTAGGCGCGTAGACAAACGGGTGCGTCGACTGATCGAACGACGAGGTGTCGCCTTCCTTGAAGTCACTGACGGTCGCGATCGCACGCTTGGAGATGGCGGCCTTGATGAGCGTGGACAGACCGGGATTCCAGAGGCGGACATGCAGCATCTGGCCAACGTCGGCAAAGAAATCATCGCGGTATGTATGCATGAAACTTCCGTCGACAAGCCGGAGCACGAGCTTCTGGGCCTTCGACCCTTGGCGCGGGTCCTGCTCGCTGATCGTGGGATGCTCTTCCCGGACGACGACGTACTTCAGAGCGCCGACGGCCACCCGCACAGACTGGATGTTGGTCTGGTTGACAAAGATGGAGAAATCATCGGACGGAAGGTCAGCTGCGTCCAGCTCTCCGTCGATACGCGCGCCGTCGAGAAAGTAGGCGGTCACCGTTAACACTGCACTTCCTCCGAGTACGTCAGCAGCCGGCCGCGGTTCGGCGTGGTTTGTCGATGATCGATCGCCGAGCGATAGCCGGCGTGCCATGCTCTTGGCTTCTGGATCACATTGTCCTCCACCACCTGGATCTCGTCGTTGGCTGAGCGTGCCAGTTCGGCAAGCCGGCGCAGCGGCCGGCTTGGCGGCAGCCGAAGCGACGGCGCCTCACGGCGGCCCCGGCTCTCTACCAGCATCACACACTGAGGCCTGTGGGTGCCGACAATCCAGGTCTCCGGAGCGGTGTGCACGCCAGGCAGGAGGCACTCACTCGGCTGCTGCGAATCGACTCCGACGCTATCGACGATGTTCGCGGCTGGCTGGTTGTGGTTGTGACGCGCCTCTGTCTGGACCACCTGCGTTCAGCGCGCGTCAGCCGCGAGAGCACGGTAGGCTCTTGGCTACCCGAGCCGTTGGTCAGTCTCGGCCACGCTCGTTGATGCGGTTGACGGGATCGTTCATAGGGTGAGCCCAGTCTGCCCCAGGAAGCCGAAGAGCAAGCGCTGCTGGGTTCGGGCCGTGCGGACCCCGCCGGCGGCGAGCTCGATCAGCTCCCACGGTGTCGTCGCCGCGCTTGGCGAGCGCCCCGCCCTTGACGCGGTTCCAGACGCCCTCCACGAGGTTCAGCGCGGGGGCGTAGGCAGGCATCCGCTCGGTCGGCAGCCAAGCCCGCTGCGCCTCCACGTAGGCCGCACTGGGCCAGCGGCCAGGCGCGGGAGCACGAGAGTCGTGGTGATGGCCGCCACCGCGAGCAGTACGCCGACGACCTATCGACGGCAAGGCGGGGCCGGCGGTCGAACCGTGGCGCCTCCCGGCTCGCGAAACCGAGCCTCACCCCGTCCCCACCCCACGGGGTCGCCCAAGGCCGCTGCCACTGGCTACGAGACGCCAACCGACGAAGACCACACTCATAGGACGTGGGCACCAGAGCAGATGTGACGCCGAGTCCAACGGTTCGCAGGGGAAGGTGGTCGCCGCAACGGCAGGGCCCAAGACGTTTGTGCCCCTCGACCTCTCGAATTTGCCTCCGAACCCGAAGTGGCGGGGCCAGGGGACGCCGAAGAGGTCCCCGCACGCTGCGAGGCGCGGCCAGATGGCAGTGCTTACAAGTTGTACCAGCGGCGGCCGCGGGCATGCGGGCGGACCGTGAGCACCACGAGCCAAACCACCAGGGCGACGAGCGCCACCCAGACCAGCGTGTGCAGGGCGAATCCCAGGAGGAAGAGGACGGCGATCAGGGCGAGAAACAGGATCATTGGACGCATGAGAAGCTCCTTCGTGTGATGAGGGTTGGGGTGCGCTCGCCTGCTGAGGGAATCCAGTGCCCCCTCAGCCACGCCTGGGACCGAACGCGATCCCAAACGTGACCTTGTTGTGGGGGCGAAGGAATCAGGTGGACCGCCTCGCGTGCTGATCGGTGCCCATCGACACCAGCTTGACGACGATCACCGCGGCAATCGCGTAGACGACGACCGCCAGGAC
>Ga0187888_1000209_pt1 | contig 61580 bp, 48 predicted proteins | sample June2016WEW_7_40_FD_132987 | JGI IMG/M metagenome (GOLD analysis project Ga0187888, IMG submission 132987) | Peatland microbial communities from SPRUCE experiment site at the Marcell Experimental Forest, Minnesota, USA - June2016WEW_7_40 | ecosystem: Environmental > Terrestrial > Soil > Wetlands...
GATAGTGCCGCAGCCAGCGCACGGCTTTTTCGACCAGTTGGGCGTGAGTCATGGACAGATCAGTTGTAGCCGGAGAAGCAGATGTGCGGGAAGTGGCTGGGAAGCTACCGCCGCTGAAACTGCCCTGAAAGAAACCAGCAGTTTCTCGTATCGCTGGAAGGCCTGCGCCGCCCAATATCCGCTGTCTAAGCGGTACGTCGCCCCAGAGCTTGGGGCTTCATCGCCTTGACCACCACAGGCCTCCGCAGCACAGTTTCGAGCAGGTGGCGCTCGGCGGCGATGGTCTGGGCCATGGGACTTCTGGGCGTGTACCCGTCAGTGGCAATGACCAGCGCTTCATTCCTCGCCAGAGTTGAAGGCTTGCGCAGAAAGCCATTCGTGCGGCGCAGGCGAGCGGGCAAGCTTCGGTCCACGTTTTCGATCCGCACGCGGCGGATCTGGCCGTCATGCCCGGCGTCGAGGGCATTGGCGAGGCGCAGGATTGCCGCCAGCCGAATGATGACTTTTTGCTCGTTGGGCAGCAGATCGCGCAGTGCCTCGTGGCTGGGGGTGGGTAGCGCTCCGCAGTGAAAGCGCGCCACGATCGCCACCCGCTGCATGTTTTCAGTTTTCCATCCGAGCGGCGTGCCGTGAGCCTTGATCAGGGCCTGGGAAGTCTTGTGATGCCCTTTCTTCTCCTTCGACAGGCCGACGTCGTGCAGCAGGGCGGCCAGGTGCAGGCTGTCGCGGGCGTCGGCTGCGTTGCCATTCAGGGCACCGAGCAAACCCGCCGCGGCAAGGCCGTCGTAGAGTTCGAGCGCGAGACGCGCCACGCGTTCGGAATGGGCGAAGTCAGGGTCAAGCGCCTTGGCCCACAACTTCATGCGGCGGGTGGCGATCTGCTGAATCTGCTTGCCCTGCGGCAATCCGGCGCGCCAGACATTCCACAGCGAATCAGGTCCGGTGGTGCGCTGGCGATATTCGGCGATGCGTTTGGCGCGCTCTTCCAGCGTGAGTGCATGCCAGCGCTGGCGCGATTCACCCTCGGGGAAAACGTGGCAGGAAAGCGCGGTCGCCCAGAGCACATCAAGATCGTGGACTTCACCGAGTAAGTCCTGCATGTGTTTAAGATCGTTCGACCAGGCAGCGTGCTCGGCGGGAAGAAAATTCTCCACGATGTAGCGAAAGCGCTTGAGGCCAATGCGCAAGGTGTGGAAGGCAACCTGGGAGCGATTGCGCAGGGCGCGGTGGTGCAGTTCGCGGGCGGCGGTCCAGCGCTCGAGGGCGAGATGCTTGAACACCGCACTGCCGGGGCGGATGCGCGAGGCGCGCTGCGGCAGAATTCGTGCCCAGTGGCGCCATTGTTTGCGATCGAATTGGTCGAGCGCGGCGCGGGCTGCGTGCTTCTGTTCGGTTTCGCGCACGCGAAGAATCTGGAGCAGGGTGTGGGCAGCGGGATCGCGGGCGGGCGGGTCAGGATGGGCCAGCGCGGAAGGGTTCTCATTCTCCGCCTGCTGCTCTGTTGCTTGCGGCAGCCCGGGCGAGAGCGCCCGCGCCACATCTGCCTCGGCCACAGTGGTGGGGGTGGGCTGAAGCTTTTCCAGCCACTCCATCATGATCTGCACGTCGCGCAGCTCGCCCAGGCTCTGGAACAGGCGCTTGCCGGCTTTTTTCATCGCCTTCCAGGCGGGATCGGGATCCATAGCCATCATGCCATCGGCCATGGAGCGGCAGCGGCGCAAGGCAACCCGCAGATCGTGTACCGGGTCGGCGCCGAAATCGGTGGAGACGTGCTCGCACTCGTGGAGCACGCGCAGCATCCAATAGCGCAGGCCAGTCGTTTTGGCAGGGACGGTCACGGTCCACCTGTATCTTAGCGGAAGAGCGAGCCTGGTGGTGCACCGTAACAGGGGTGCGCCAAACTCGCGATCTTGGCCTCGCCCAAAGAACGCGAGGCATCGCGCGGCGCCCAGACCCCTCGCTGCGCTACCAGCGCTTGCTCGGGATGACAATGACCGCGGAGTTATAATCTAAAGATTCGGCCACCCTGGGCTTCCCACTAGCGCAGGCTTGGGGCGCTCCAGGTGGTTCCGGCCTCAGACCCGATGTCTTCTGGATCGATGCACACGGAAAGCATTGTTGTACGCGGAGCCCGCGTTCACAACCTCAAGAACATAGATTTTGAGGTCCCGCACAACCAGTTGACGGTGGTGACGGGAGTCTCCGGCTCGGGCAAGTCTTCGCTGGCGTTCGACACGATCTATGCGGAGGGTCAGCGCCGGTACGTGGAATCACTGTCGGCGTATGCGCGGCAATTTCTGGAGCGGATTGAGAAGCCGGATGCCGATTCGATTGACGGGATTGCCCCGGCGGTCGCCATCCGGCAAAAGAACACGACGCGGAACCCGCGCTCGACCGTGGCGACTGCCACCGAAATCTACGACTATCTGCGATTGCTGTTTGCCCGTGTGGGGCGGACCTACTGCGCCAAGTGTGGGCGCGAAGTGAAGAAAGACACGGTCGACGAAGTTGCCGACTTGATTCTGGCCCTCGATCCGGACACGCGTCTGCAGGTGCTGTTTCCCGTGCAGCGGGCGACGGCTCCGACGCATGAGTCAGGGAGCAAAAGCGGCGGCTCGGCGAAGGCAAAGAAGTCCCCACCCTTCGACAAGCTCAGGGCAGGCTTTCTCGCAAAGGCGGCGAGAAATGGGGCACCCATGGCGGAATTGCCCGAGGCGCTGAAGACGCGGCTGTTCGATCTGCGCAAGGCGGGGTTTAACCGGCTTTGCCAGGCAGGACAGGTCTTCGAATTCTCCACGCCGGAGTCGCTGCTCGACATTCAGTTCGATCAGCCCGTCTTTGTTCTCGTGGATCGGCTGAGCGTTTCCGCCGCAGCGCGTTCCCGCATTGTGGATGCGATTGAAACGGCATATCGGGAAGCGGGAGAAGTGATTTTCGAAATTGCGCCCCGTGGCAGCGATGCGGAAGTGGCGGGCGGGAGCGCCCGCCCCACACTGCGCTTTGCCCAGCGCTTTGAATGCAAACACTGCAACCTGCGCTATGAGGAGCCGGAGCCGAGACTTTTTTCGTTCAACAATCCTTATGGCGCGTGCCCGCGGTGCCAGGGGTTCGGCAACACGATTGACTTCGATCTCGACCTGGTCATTCCCGACAAGATGAAAACGCTGGCCGAGGGCGCGATCGAGCCGTGGACCAAGCCCAAGTATCGGGCGCTGTTCACCGATTTGAAACGCTTTGCCAAGCAGGCCGGCATTCCGCTCGATGTGCCGTGGGCGGAACTCGAAGAGGAGCACAGGAATCTGGTGCTCAATGGCGAAGGGCGGTTCTTCGGAGTGCGGGGGTTTTTCCTTCACCTCGAGCGCAAAAAATACAAATTGCATGTGCGCGTGTTTCTGAGCCGCTACCGCGGATATTCGTTGTGCTCGGCCTGCAACGGAGCCCGGCTGCGGATGGAAGCGCGGCAGGTCAAGATCAACGGGCGCAACCTCTGCGAAATCTGCGCCCTCACGGTCGAAGACGCGTTCCGGTTCTTCTCGGAATTCGAGTTAACGGCGCAGGAGAAGGACATTGCGGAAAGGCTGCTGGAAGAGATTCGCGAGCGGCTGCGGTTTTTAAATGAGGTGGGACTGGAGTACCTGACGCTCGACCGGCTTTCCTCCACGCTCTCGGGCGGCGAAGCGCAACGGATTCAGCTCGCGACTTCGCTCGGATCGCGGCTGGTCGGCACGCTGTATGTGCTCGATGAACCTTCGATTGGCCTGCACCCGCGCGACACGCACCGGCTGATCAAGATCCTTCACGACCTGCGCAATCTGGGAAACACGATCCTGGTAGTCGAGCATGACCCTGACATCATGCAGGCGGCCGACCGCATTCTCGATCTGGGGCCGGGTGCGGGCGAGAATGGCGGCAAGCTGGTGGCGGCGGGAACGTACGACGAGATCACGCGGGATCCCGCCTCTTTGACGGGACGGTATCTGGCGCACGACCTGCGCATTCCAGTGCCGACGACGCGGCGCAAGCCGGGAGCCCGGCAGATTATGCTCCGCGGAGTGCGGGCCAACAATCTCAAGGGCATCGACATCTCCATTCCCCTGGGGGTGATCGTCGCCATCACGGGCGTTTCCGGGTCGGGCAAGTCCACGCTGCTTCATCAAGTGCTCTACCGGGCTCTGGCGCAAGCCAAGCAGCAGTCGAGCAACGGTGCGGGCGGGCCCGCGGCGTCCTGGGAAAGCCTAAGCGGCGATCAGTTTATTGACGAGGTCGTCCTGGTGGATCAGTCGCCCATCGGGCGCACCCCGCGCTCGAATCCGGTCACGTACATAAAGGCGTTCGATGCCATCCGCGAACTGTTCGCTTCCCTGCCGGAGTCGAAGAAACGCGGATTTACCGCCGGGCATTTTTCCTTCAATATTCCCGGGGGGCGGTGCGAAATGTGCCAGGGCGACGGCACCGTCACGGTAGAAATGCAATTCCTGGCGGATGTCGAACTGATCTGCGAAGAGTGCAAAGGCACGCGCTACAAACCGCAGGTACTGGAGGTGCGGTACCGGGGAAAAAACATTCACGAAGTGCTGAACCTCACGGTGAAGGAGGCGCTCAAGTTCTTCGCCGAGGCGCACAAAATCACGGAAAAACTGCGGCCGCTCGAAGAGGTTGGATTGGGCTATCTGCGGCTGGGACAGTCGGCCACGACGCTTTCTGGCGGCGAGGCGCAGCGCATGAAACTCGCCGCACACCTGCAACCGGCGGCGCGGGAGGCCCGCCGGTCCAGCCGCAGCGGTGATGCATCACCGCGGCAGCGGGTGCTGTACATCTTCGACGAGCCCACGACCGGGCTGCATTTTGACGATGTCAGCAAGCTGCTGGCGGCGTTTCGACGTCTGATAGAAGCGGGAGGTTCGATTCTTGTCATCGAACACAACCTTGAAGTCATCAAGACGGCCGACTGGGTGATTGATCTGGGCCCGGAGGGCGGGAATCGCGGCGGTCGGGTGGTTGGCGTCGGCCCGCCGGAGGCCATCGCCAAACAGCCTGGGTCTTACACGGGCAAGTATCTGGCGCGTATCCTGAATGGGAATGGCACCGCGCGTTCCAATGGCCGGTCGTAAACTGCTAACTGGCGGGCTCTTAATCGCCGGGCTGGCAGTTGCCGCTCTGGCGTGTACTTTCGCCGCTTCGATTGCGGACCAGACGGACTCGCAATCGCCTTCCCAGTCTGCCTCACAACCCACAAGCCAGCCGCAGGCCGAAGGCTCCTCTTCCAGCAAACCGCATCAAAAAGCAGCGAACTCCACTCACCACGTCCAAGTGGAAGAGGAAGTCCCTCCGTCGCCGGAGCTCACCAAGGCGGAAGCGCTCATTCAGAAGCAGGACTATGCCGCGGCGGAACCGCTGTTACACCAGGCGATCGAGGCTGATCCGGCGAGCTATGTGGCGTGGTTCGATCTCGGCTTCGTGGAAAACAAGCTCGGCAAGGTGGACGACTCGATTGCGGCGTATCGCAAGTCGGTGGCGGCAAAGCCGGACGTATTCGAGTCGAACCTGAATCTGGGTATTCAGTTGGCCAAGACCGGCCAGCCGGATGCTGAGCAATTCCTGCGCGCTGCGACCCAGCTCAAGCCAACCGATCACGCGGCCGAAGGGCAAGAGCGCGCGTGGCTTTCGCTGGCTCACGTGCTCGAAGCGACCAGGCCGGAAGAGGCCGTTGCCGCCTATCGCCAGGCGGCAACTTTGCAACCGAAGGATCCCGAGCCGCACCTCGCCGCCGGAATGATTCTGGAAAAGCAAGAGAAGTTCGCCGATGCAGTCGACGAATACAAACAGGCGCTGGCGCTCGATCCGGCGTCAGATGCGCTGACCGGGCTGGCGAATATTTACATGCGCGGGCGGCGCTTCCCGGAAGCTGCCGAATATCTGCGCAGACTGGTGGCTTTGCATCCGGAGCGGGCTGCGGCGCACGTTCAGTTGGGTCGAGTTCTGGCGGCGGAGGGCAAGAACGATGCGGCCATTGCCGAGCTGCAGACGGGCGCGAAGCTGGCCCCGGGGGACGAGTCGATCCAGCGCGACCTGGCTGAGCTCTATGTAACGGTGGGAAAGAACGATCAGGCGGAAGCGGCGTATCGCGTGCTGCTGGCGGGCCATCCCAACGAAGCCGACCTGCACCGCGGTCTGGGACAGTGCCTGCTGCGAGAAAAGAAGCCAGCCGAAGCACAGCAGGAATTCCTGGCGGCAGTGAAACTCAAGCCCGATCTGGGCGAGGCCTACGGGGATTTGGCCTTCGCTGCAAGTGAAAACAAAAACTATCCGCTGGTCATTCGAGCGCTGGAGGCGCGCGCGAAACTCCTGCCGGAAATCCCGATTACGTATTTTCTCCGGGCTTCGGCCTATGACCATTTGAAAGACACCAAGAAAGCGGCGGCCAATTATCACCTCTTCCTCAGCACGGCCAACGGGAAGTATCCTGATCAAGAGTGGCAAGCAAGACATCGGCTGATCGCCATCGAGCCAAAGAAATAGTCGGGGATCGGATTATGTCTGTGGGGCGTTTCCCATTTCGATTGTGCCGCGCCTTCGTTTGGCTGGCAGTCGTAGCCGCCCTGAGCGCGAGCGCGCTGCCCGGCAGCGAGCCTACGGTCGAGGAGTTGAAAGCCCGGCTTTCGTCGACCGGCATCGGCTACCGTCCGCACCTGTGTGTGCAAATTGCCGAGCAACAGCTGGCCGCGGCCGACAAATTGTACGCCGGGGGTGAGGTTGAAAAGGCGCAGGCCGCGCTGAGCGACGTGGTCGCTTATTCGGAACTGGCCCGCGACTACGCGATTCAGTCGCACAAGCGGGAGAAGCAGACGGAGATTGCGGTGCGCGGGATGATCCGCAAGCTGACCGAGATCGTGCATTCGTTGGGTCAGGCCGATCAGCCTCCGGTGCGGGACGCCATCAGTCGGCTGCAACACGTACGCGACGACCTGTTGGCCGCAATGTTTCCGAAAGGCGCAAAATGACCGCCTTGAAGCTCAGTTGGTGTGTCGGGGTTGCTCTGCTGCTGGCCGCAGGGTCTCGGGTGATGGCTCAGCGCCACCGTGATCCGCTGACCCAGCCCGAAATTGACCAGATTCGCGACGCCAGCTGGGAGCCGCGGGAACGGCTGAAGCTGTATGTCGAATTCGCCCGCGTCCGGCTGGCAAAACTGGAACAGATGCGGGCCGACCCCAAGACCAAGGATCGCGCCAAGCAGACGCACGACTTGCTCGACGACTTTCAACTGCTCTACGACGAGCTCAATGACAATATTGAGACTTATGTAGATCGCAAAGATGACATTCGCAAGCCGCTGAAGCTCATCGTTGAGGCGGATACCGAATTTCAGGCCAAGCTGCTCGCGCTGAAGGATGCCGCCGGCGTCAAGCCAGAGGAAAGCCGGCAATACGAGTTCGTCCTGAGCAACGCCTTGGAGACGGTGGACACATCGTCCGAAGACCACAAGAAGCTGCTCGCCGACCAGGAAGACGCAGCCAAACACAAGAAGCTCAATGCGAGCTCCAGCGCCAAGAGCGAGGGGAAGCCGGAGTGACACCGGACGTCAGACGTCGGACCTCAGACCTCGGCGAGGCAGGTGATCCGAAGTCTGAGGGCTGAAGTCTGAGGGCTGAGGTCCGGGTCGTGTTACCCTACCCTCACCGTGCGCGAAGGCCTGCTCGAAATCTTCCAGGAAACTTACAACGAACTGCGCCCCGGGACTTCCCTGCCCGAGCTGAAGATCGAATTCTTCGCCTTTGCCAATGTCAACAACACCATCCGGCTGCGCGATGGCCAGCTGCTGGTGAGGCTTTCGGATTTGCTGGAAGGCGCGCCGGAAGCGGTTTTGCGGGCTATCGCGCATATCCTGCTGGCCAAGATGTACCGTCAGGCGATTGATCGCGGGCACGCGGCACGGTATCGCAAGTATGTCGCGAGCCACGAGATCGTGCGCAAGGCGCACTTGGTCCGGCAGATGCGCGGTCGCAAGCGGCTGCGTTCTGCGCGGGGACATTTCTATGACCTGGATGCGGTCTTTGAGGAATTGAACACGCGCTTCTTTCACGGGCTGATGGCGCGTCCGCGCATGAGTTGGAGCCAAACCAAGACGCGCCGCATTCTCGGCCACTACGATCCCGCGCACAATGCGATCATCATCAGCCGCATTTTCGACCTCAACGCTGTGCCGAAGTATGTGCTGGAGTACATCGTCTACCACGAGATGCTGCACCTGAAGCATCCGGTAAAGCTGCGCGGCAGCCGGCGCTGCGTGCACTCGGCCGAGTTCCAGGCGGAGGAGAAGCTGTTCCCTCGTGCGGCGCAGGCGAATGCGTTCCTGAAGAGGCTGTGAGCGTTACGCCTGATAACAACGGTTAAGATAATGAACAGGTCAGGCGGTCGAAAGGGCCACGAAATATGACAGTGTTGCGTGCCGTGGGTGCGCCGCTATTCATTGTCGGCGGCGGCTCATTAGTACTAATGTCGCTGGCGGGGGCGGCCCCAAGCCTCTGGTATTTCGTCTGCTTTTGTGCGCTGCCCGTCGTCGGGGTCGTGTGGCTCTGGCAACCTCCTCGGGCCGCTGCGCTAAGCATAGGACCACTCATATCCGTCGCCGCCTTGCTCCACTACGTTTCTGGGATGTGGACCTTTTCTCGGATCTGGGCCGGATCGGTGGTTGTCGGGCTAGCGACGGCCCTTGTGCTGGTAGTTGCAGCGTTGCGTGGATCTTCTCACTGGCGATTGCCAGTCGCTCTGTCGCTCGCGTTTGTGACGTGCGCTTTCGCTACCGACCGTTTATTCACGAACAAAGTTACTGTCCGAACGTATCAGATGTACGTTGCAGTAAATGGCCACGCGCCGTGGGGAGACGTAGGGCCGGAATGGCCAGATGGCTCGGCACCCGTCGTCCTGTACCGTCGTGTCGGGAACAGCTACTGCTACGATGCCTTCAAGTCGGAAGAACTGCGCCAGCGCCTTGCGCCGAAGGACGGACACACTGTAACGGTGGAGTACAACCTCTTCAGCGACTTTGGTAGACAGCGCAGCTACAACGTCCGGTCGGTCGATGGAGTGCTCCCTGCCAACCGGGGGCGCGTCGTACGGGACTTCGAGCGATTTGGCGGAGAAATCTTGGGAAATTCTGACATTCCCTCGTCTGGCGTCGATAACTGTCGATAAATCGCGTCATCACTCACTAGAGAGATGCAGCGCATCCGCCCATCACGCCCTTCCCTGCAAGCCAGCGCCATTCAGGACGGCAATTCGACCGTGTGATCCCGATCACACATGGTTGTGAGGCGGCGGATTGACGGGTTCGGCGCGGGGGCATATCCTTGAAGTTGAAATTGAAAATCATTTTCAAGATCATAAGGGTTAGTCGGGATCTAACCGACGGCTTCCCGGCAGCCCAAAACCCAGGGTCTCTCCACTTCGCTTCGCCGTCCTTGGCGGACGGCGAAGTTGCGGTCGAGATGACATTTGATTCATAGGAGCACTCATAAATGCTTCAGGCTTTCATCATTACGCTTCGGGAAGGGGTCGAGGCTGCGCTCATTGTCGGCATCACCCTCGCTTATCTCACCAAGATCGGGCGCGCCGAGTTGCGCAAGACCGTGTATGCCGCGCTGGCGGCGGCGTTTCTGGGCAGTATCGGCGTGGCGATCGTCATCTCCCGCACTCATCTGAACGAAGACGTCTTCGAAGGCTGGATCATGCTGGTGGCCGCGTTTTTCGTGATCACCATGGTCCTGTTCATGATGAAGACGGGGCGCAAGCTCAAGGGCGAGATCGAGGGCAAAGTCGGGCTGCTGGCGGGCAATGACGCGTGGTTCGGCTTGTTCGTCTTTGTGTTCCTGATGGTGCTGCGCGAGGGCGCGGAGACGGTGCTGATGCTGACCGCCGTCTCGCTCAATTCGACCGAGCTGATGAGCTTTCTGGGAACGCTGCTGGGCGTGATCTCAGCGATCGCGTTTGGCGTGATGTTCGTCAAGGGCAGCGTGCGCATCAACCTGCAGAAGTTCTTCCGGGTGACCACCGCGATCATGTTCCTGGTAGCGGCGCAGTTGCTGGTCTCGGGACTGCATGAACTCTCGGAGAGCGGTCTGATTGCGTCGTCGCAGCGCGAGATGGCGATCATCGGGCCGATCGTCAGCAACGACTGGTTCTTCTTCGTGACGATTTTTGCCATGGCGGCTCTCATGGTGCTGTTTGACGCCAAGCGGCGCGAGCCTGTGCCCGTGTCGGCTTCCCCTGCCGAGCGCCGCAAGGCCGCGTGGACGGCGCGGCGTGAGCGGTTGTGGATGGCCTCGGTTTATACCTTCTCGTTTGTCCTTATCGCCATGGTTACGGCAGAGTTTATTTACTCCCAGAGCGTGAGCGCGCTTTCGCCCGCGACCGAAGTCACGTTCACCAACGGCCAGGTCAGGATTCCGCTGGCGCAGGTCTCCGGTGGCGACCTGCATCGCTTCCAGGCGAAGGAGAACGGCGTGGAGGTCCGGTTCTGGCTGTATCAGAAACCCGACGGCAAGATCGCCACCGTGTTCGACGCCTGCGAGATTTGCGGTGCGAAAGGGTTTTACAAGAGCGGCAATGGTGTGATCTGCAAGAACTGCGCGGCCCCGATCAATCCGCAATCGGTAGGCACGGCCGGAGGCTGCAATCCGATTCCGCTTAAGGCCACGCAGACCGCCGATGCGATCATCATCGAGGAGGCGAACGTTGCGGCCGGCAGCCGCGTGTTCGCGCAACCGTAGCCGATGTTCGTGCGCCTCGTATACGAATCGTTCCGGCGCCAGAAGCGGCGCAAAGTGCTGGCGGGCGCAGCCATCACGCTGGGCGTGACCGTAGCCACGGCGATGATCGCAGTCGCGACCGATATCGGCGACAAGATCAACCGCGAACTGCGCACGATCGGCGCCAACCTGGTTGTGACTCCTCAGGAAGATTCGCTGGATGTGGAAATCGGCGGAGTCAATCTGAAGCCGCCGAGTGATGGCGCGTATCTCAACGAAGCGGATCTGCCCAAGATCAAAGACATTTTCTGGCGCAACAACATCACGGCGTTCGCGCCCATGCTTCCGGTCCCGGTCAGGCTGGAGCATGCGGGAAAACAACAGGATGTCACGCTGCTCGGGACTTACTTCGCCAAGCGGCTTCCCCTGGGCGGCGAAGATTTCACGACCGGTGTGCGCTCGACCTACGCCTGGTGGAAAGTTTCGGGCGCTTGGCCGGATGACAACTCCCGTAACGTTCTCGTCGGAGAGAGGCTGGCGACTCGTTTGGGGGCGAAACCGGGAGATCAGGTAACGCTTGTCGAGAATCGCACTTCTCGCGCAAGGAACGCGCGAGAAATGGGGCGGCGACTGCTGGTGAGCGGGATTCTCTCGACCGGTGGCGCGGAAGACGATCAGATGGTCGCGCCTCTGGCGCTGGCGCAGGAAATCCTGAGCAAACCCGGCGCGGTCCGCCGCGTTTATGTGAGCGCACTGACCAAACCGGAAGACGCGTTCGGCCGCCGCGACCCCAAGAGTATGTCGGGACCGATCTATGACCGCTGGTATTGCACACCGTATCCCCAGGCAATCGCGCTGCAACTCGCAGAGGCGATTCCACACTCGCACGCGGAGCAGATACGCCAGGTGGCGCAGAATGAAGGCGCGGTCCTGACGCGGATCGAAGGCCTGATTTTCCTGATCACTCTGGCCGCGCTGTTTGCCTCCGCCCTGGCTGTCTCGGCGGCCATGGCCACGGCCATTTTCGAGCGCCGCGCGGAAGTCGGACTGATGAAGGCTCTGGGCGCGGGAAAGCTGGCGGTCGCGGCAGTGTTCTTCGCCGAAGCCACCCTGCTGGCTCTGATCGGCGGAGCGGCGGGGTTCGGTGCGGGTGCGCTGCTGGCGCGGCAGATTGGACAATCCATCTTCAATTCGCAAATCTCGATTCCGCCGGTGCTGTTGCCGGTGATTCTGGCCATTGCGGTGATCGTCACGTTCGCGGGCAGCGCGGCGGCGATCCGGCGCGCGGTGACTCTTGACCCTGTGTTTGCCCTCCGAGGTGAACTGTGAACGCGCCTGGGTTGCAGAATATGTCTCATGCCGCGCGCGATCTCGCGGCCAGCCGCGCCCATGGGCCGCATACTTCGATGTTTCTGCGCATGCTGGTACGGGCTGCGGTTTTGCGGCGCGGACGCGCGGCATCCGCGCTGCTTGCCATGGTGGTAGCGGCGGCGGTCGCTACCGCGATGCTGAATCTTTATGTGGATGTGCAGGCCAAACTTCGGCGCGAATTTCGCAACTACGGTGCGAACATCATCGTCGTGAGCAGGGACGGCGCTTCCCTTCCCGCCAATGCAGTCGAGCAAGTGGATTCTGTCCTGACTGGTCGGGGCATCGCCGCGCCTTTCGCGATGATCGTTGCCCGCACCAGTGACGGCCAGGCGATCGTGGTGGCGGGGACGGATTTTGACCGCGTGCGCCAACTCGACCACTGGTGGTCGGTGAGCAACTGGCCTTCGGAAGTCCCCACCCTTCGGCAAGCTCAGGGCAGACTTTCTCCCGCCGAAGACGCCCCAGAAATTCGGCACCCAGCGAATTCCCAGGTCTCGCAAGACCAACGAGACCTGGGGCACCCAAGTCTGGTGGGAGTGCGGGCGGTGCCGGTGGTAGCGCCCAAGAATCAGCCGTTCGACTTGAGCTTCCAGGGGCGAACGATTCATCTCACACCCGCGGGCACGGTGCAGACGGGAGCGGCCGAGGACAGCCGCGTTTACTTGTCCCTGGCGGATTTCGTGGCGTGGACCGGCGTTCAACCGGCAACGATCGAGGTTGCGGCCAACGGGTCGCCGGAAGAGGTCACGGCCATCATGAACCAGCTGGCGCAGGCGATTCCGGCCGCCGACGCGCGCCCGGTGCGGCAGATCATGGAAGGCGAGGCGCGGGTACTGGGCAAGACGCGCGCGACTTTGCTGGCTGCTGCCGCGCTGATTATTTTGACGGCGGCGTTGTGCGTACTTTCCACGCTGATGGGATGGGTGTTTGACCGGCGCCGCGACTTCGCGATTATGAAAGCCCTGGGCGCATCGGGACGCCTGCTGAACGGGTTCTTCGCTGCGGAGGCGGCCGCCCTGGGCGCGACCGGAGCGGTGATCGGGTTTGTGGTGGGCATCGGCATCGCGGCATGGATCGGCCGCGTGAACTTCCACGCTGCAGTCGTGCCCCGCTTCAGCGTGCTGCCGGTGGTTCTGGCTGGTAGCATGGCAGTAACGCTCGTGTCAGCGATCCTCCCGATCTCGCTGCTGCGCCGCGTGCAGCCGGCGGTCATTCTGAGGGGAGAGTGAAATGATTCAGATCAAGAACGTGACCAAGCTCTATCCCGCCAAGGAGGCGGGAAACGGGAATGGTTCGGGCAAGGACAACGGCGCGATTCACGCTCTCGACCACATCTCCCTGCACGTGACCAAGGGCGAATGGCTTTCCATCATGGGGCCGTCGGGATCGGGCAAGTCCACGCTGGTGAATCTGATCGGCTGCCTGGACCAGCCGACCTCAGGCGAGATCTGGCTTGACGGCCAGAATGTTGCCGGCATCTCATCGGCTGAACTGAACCGGGTACGCGCGGAAAAGATCGGATTCATCTTCCAGCAATTCCACCTCATTCCCTTCCTCACCGCGGTCGAGAACGTCATGCTGGCGCAGTACTTTCACAGCATGACCGACGAGAAAGAAGCCATCGAGGCGCTCACGCGTGTTGGCCTGGGCGACCGCGCCCATCACCTGCCATCGCAGCTCTCAGGCGGAGAGCAGCAGCGCGTTTGCATTGCGCGGGCGCTGATCAACGATCCGCGGATCATTCTGGCGGACGAGCCCACCGGCAATCTCGACGCGCAGAACGAGGAGATCGTGCTGCGGCTGCTGCGCGAGTTCCATCAGCAAGGGCGGACGATTGTGATGGTGACGCATGACCCGGTGGTGGCACGGCTGGCGGACCGGCGGATCGAGCTGCACCACGGAAAAATCGCCGCCCAGGAAGTCTTCTCCATGGCCGACGAAGAGCAACTCGATGAGGTTCTGGAGGAATTGTGGGTGCTCGAGGAAAACGGAGAAATCGCCGAAGTGGAGCGCATGGAAGTACACGGCGCGCTGCCGGTCAGCTTGGCGATCGAAAAGATGATCGACCTGGGACTGGTGGTTTCAGCGCCGCATCCGCCCCAGACGCACGATCACAGGCCGTTTGTGAATCCGTGCCATGATGCGCTGAAGCCGATGGCAGCGTCAGTGGGCGACGGAACGCTGATTGTGGAACTGACACCGCGCGGCCGCGAGCATGCGGGCAGCATCATCCGGCGGCATCGGCTGGCCGAGCGGCTGTTCACCGACAGCCTGGCCATGGACAGCGAGACTGAAATCGAGCAGCAAGCCTGCAAGTTCGAGCACATTCTGTCGGCCGAGGCCACGGACAAAATCTGCACCTTCCTGGGCCATCCGCGGACCTGCCCACACGGGGCGCCGATTCCGCCGGGGCCATGCTGCGGACGGGCTGCGGAATACTCGGGCGTTGCCGCGGGGGCCGCAGGGATCCATCCAAAATCGTAATGCCGTCCGCGGAACAAACCTGGTCACCGCCTCATCTCCCTATACGCTGCTATCATCGATGTGCATTCCCCGATAATGACTCTTCGCCGTCCCACCATCGGCGTGTTCGACTCTGGTTTTGGGGGCCTGACCGTCCTTAAAGCGTTACTTGAACTCATTCCGGGCGCGGACTATGCCTATTTTGGCGACACGGCCCGCCTGCCCTATGGCTCGAAATCGGTTGAGACCGTGGCCCGCTATGCGGTGGAAGCGGCGCACTACCTTGAGGCCAATGGCGCGCAGATGCTGGTGATCGCATGCAATACCGCGACCGCGCTGGCGCTCGATCGAATTACAGCGGCGGCCCACGTTCCGGTCGTCGGTGTGATTGAGCCGGGGGCGGAGGCGGCTGCACTGGCGAGCAGAAACCGCAAGATCGTCGTCATCGGAACCGAAGCCACGGTCAGCAGTCATGCCTACCGCAAGGCGCTCGAAGCCCGCAGCCTGCAGGCGCGGGAAAAGGCTTGTCCTCTGCTGGTTCCGCTGGTGGAAGAAGGGTGGGTGGAACACCCAGTCACCGAGCTGGTGGCACGCATTTACCTGGCCGAAGCCTTCGGCGATGGTTTTGGCGATGCCGACGTGCTCGTGCTGGGCTGCACGCACTATCCGCTGCTGAAGCCGCTGCTGCGTCGCGTGGCGCCGGCTCATGTGAACATTGTGGATTCGGCCGAATCCACGGCGCGGGCCGTGGCTTCGCATTTGCCCCAGTTATTGCCGTCGCCCTCCAGCGACGCCGCGGAACGCCGCTCGGTTTCGCGCCTGAAGTTCTTCGCTACCGACTCGGTGGAGAAATTTCAGCGGCTCGGCCAGCGCTTCCTGGGACACGCCATCGAAGACGTGCGTCACGTGGATTTGAAGGAATAAGCGATCTACGGAACGCTGCAGGCCGCGGAGCTGCGCTCCGCCGGACAGCCGAGGGCGGCTGTCCCCACACAAGCATTTGACGGGTATAGGAGAATCTAATTCTCGCTGAGAACCTGAGGACTAAGTGTGCCTCAGTACAGGTGGAAGTCGACCTCGACCGCGATTTCAACGTTTACCGGGTGACCATCTCTCATGGCGGGCTCAAACTTCCAGTTCTTGACGGCCTCGATGGCTTTTTCGTCGAGCCCCATGCCCAGGCTGCTGAGCACGCGAATATTCCTCGGACGACCATCCACGCCGACAATCATTCCCAGGGTGCAAGTGCCCTGATACTTTGCCTTGCGCGCCTCTTCGGAGAACTCCGGCTCCGGCTTGTAGATGGGAATGGGCGCTGATGTGCCGCCACCGACGTGGAAGATACCGCCTCCGACGCCGCCGCCTTCGCCCGGACCAAAGCCCGGTCCCTTGCCTGATCCGACGCCGCCGCCGCTGCCAGTGCCGATGCCGCCGCCCGAACCTGTGCCGTTCGACGGCAGCACCACATGCGCCATCGGGTCGCCCAGGTTGGGCATATTATTCGACGCCAGTTGGACCTGGGGCGGAATCACGATCGTCGGCTCGACGGGAAGTTTCGGATTCTCGTTGCGCACCACCACCACGGGAGGCGTGATCTGCTGCATGGAGAATTTTGGCAACTTGCCCTTGCTGGCCTGCAGGACGTCACGATCACCACCACCACCACCACCGCCGACCTGAGTCTTGGAGGGCTTCAGGGCCGGGATATCGTCGGGGTCAATCAGTGTCACGGTCACCTTCTGCGTGGGTGCCGCTGTGACCACGTGGCGCGCCAGCAAGGTCCCGCCGATGATCAGGCCGATGATCACGACATGCACTCCGGTCGAGCCCAGCGCGCCGTTTTTCTTGTAGTTGTAGAAACCCCAGATGTCTCTTACCGGTTCAGGCTTCGACTCCAGTTTCAGGGGCGGGAGTTTCTTGGGGAAAAAGAACTCGTCCAGTTGCCGGGCCAGTGATTTCCACAGGGGCTCTTCAAAGCTCTGTCCAGCCAGACAAAGATGCAGTTCCGGCTCCTGGCTCGGGGTGGTCGGATTGACTTGTACGGATCCCATGTTTTCGGTCAGAAACGTCCTCGCTCACTTACCCGGGAAGTCAGCGTAAATACCGTCGAATACCCTGCTTACACAGATGAGCGACACCGGCGCGAAGTTGCTTAGACTTCCACCCGATTTTGCACCTGAGGTACCTATCCCCCATGGACAGGTCGGGTGTTCCGCTCCCTGCTTTTTAAAATTGTAACTCCACTCTTCCCTTTCCGACAGTACATTTCGGTGTGCCCGGCAACTCACTGATAGACATGTCCTTCCTGTGGGTAGTGGGTCAGTTAAACTGACCCACTACCTTCCTGTGGCTTGCGTGGACGTTCCCGGCCTCGCTCCCTATAATGAAAAGATTCAACCAATTGGGAGACCTGACCGAGTGCCGCTCGACCTGAAGAAGACCATCAACCTGCCCAAAACCGCCTTCCCCATGAAGGCGAACCTGCCCCAGAACGAGCCCAAAATGCTGGAGCGCTGGGAGCAGATGGGCATTTACGAACGTATCCGGCAGGCGCGGAAGGGCGCGGGGCGCTACATCCTGCACGACGGGCCGCCGTACACCAGCGGGCCGATTCACCTGGGCACGGGTTTCAACAAGTGCCTGAAGGATTTCATCGTCAAGTCGAAGACCATGGCCGGTTTCGATGCGCCCTACGTGCCGGGGTGGGACTGCCACGGCCTGCCGATCGAGATCAAGGTCGATAAGGAGTTGGGCGGCAAAAAGCTGCAGATGCGACCGGTTGACGTCCGCGCCGAGTGCCGCAAGTACGCGCAAAAGTACCTCGATCTGCAGCGGACGCAGTTCAAGCGCATCGGCGTGTTCGGGCGTTTCGAGAGGCCCTATGCCACGATGACTCCGCAGTACGAGTCGGTGGTGCTCTCGACTTTCTATTCGTTCTACGAGAATGGATTCGTCTACAAAGGACTGCGAGCGGTCTACTGGTGTATGCACGATGAAACCGCGCTGGCCGAAGCGGAAGTCGAATATGAAAACCACATCAGCGACACGGTGTGGGTAAAGTACGGGTTAGCGGACGACCCGGCGCGAATTGATCCGGCGCTGGCTGGGAAAAAGGTTTCGACGATTATCTGGACCACGACACCATGGACGCTGCCGGCGTCGATGGCGGTGGCGTTTCATCCGGATGAAGAATATGTCGCGCTGGACATGGGTAATCTTGGCGTTTTTCTTGTCGCCGGGAAGCTCGCCCGGGAAACGATGAATCGTTGCTTTCGGCACGATCCCGACGGGCCACCGCCGATCATTGCCAGGTTTCCGGGCCGGAGGCTGGAGCGGCTGAACTTCCAGCATCCATTTCTTGATCGCAAGGTTTTGGGCGTGCTGGCGGACTACGTCACCATGGACACGGGCACGGGAGTTGTTCACACCGCTCCTTCGCACGGCGCCGAGGACTTCGCCACCGGCGTCAAGTACGGTCTCGACGCCACCAGCCACGTGGACGAAAAAGGCATCCTGCGCGACGGCCTGCCCGAATATGACAGCAAGCGGGTGTGGGACGCGAACCAGCCTATCATCGAATTGCTGAAAAAGCGCGGGGCGCTGCTGCACACGGAGAAGACTGAGCACTCGTATCCGCACTGCTGGCGCTGCCATAATCCGGTGATCTTCCGCGCCACCGAGCAGTGGTTCATCTCAATGGAAACGCCGATGCCGGGCGGGACGGGAGGTCGAGGTCCGGGAAATGACACGCTGCGCACGCGGACGCTGAAAGAAATCACGCAAGTGAAATGGGACCCGGCGTGGGGTGAAGAACGGCTGGCCAACATGATTCAGACGCGGCCCGACTGGTGCATCTCGCGCCAGCGCGTTTGGGGAGTTCCGATCGCCGTTTTTCTGTGCCAGGCCTGCGGCAAACCGCTCAACGACCGCGCCATCAATCAGAAAGTGGTGGAGTTGTTTGCCAAGTCTGGCGCTGATGCCTGGTTCACGCCGGAATCGGACGAAATTCTGCCGCCAGAAACGAAATGCCCGCACTGCGGTAGTTCCAAGTTCGAGAAAGAAACCGACATCTTCGACGTGTGGCTGGAATCGGGAGCGAGCTATCTGGCGCTGGTCAACGCCGAGCCGGATTATCCCTGGCCGTCCGATCTTTACCTCGAAGGCGGAGATCAATACCGCGGGTGGTTTCAGTCTTCCCTGCTCTGCGCGATGGGCACGCGTGCGACGCCTCCGTATCGCAACGTGGTCACGCCCGGATGGACTCTCGATGAAAAAGGCCAGGCCATGTCGAAGTCGCGGGGCAACGACGTGGACCCGGTCGACATCTCCAACCGCTTAGGAGGAGAGATCGTGCGCCTGTGGGCGGCCTCGGTCGACTTCCGCGAGGATGTAGTGGGATCAGAAACGCTGATGCAGCGGGTGGCGGAGAACTACCGCTCGATCCGCAATAATCTCTTCAAGAACGCGCTGGGAAACCTGTACGATTTCGATCCGTCAGTTCATGCCTTGCCTTTCGAGAAGCTGGAACGGCTGGACCAGTACATGCTCACGCAGACTTGGGCCGTCGTTCAGGACGCGCGCAAATCGTATGAGGAGTTTGCTTTTCATCGCATTTACCACCGCGCAAATCATTTCTGCGTAGTCGATCTGAGCGCGTTTTATTTCGACGTGATTAAAGACCGGCTTTACACTTACGCGCCGAATTCTGCCGGCCGGCGTTCGGCGCAGACGGCGGTCTGGCGAATCTGCGAGGCTATGGCGCGGCTGCTGGCGCCAATCCTGAGTTTTACCTGCGAAGAAGTTTGGCAACACTTGCCGGAGATGCCGAGTCGTGAGCAGAGCGTGCATCTGGCGAAGTTCCCCGAGGCCGGCGACGTGCTCGGCACAGACTCCGTTCCGGCGGAGGACCCTCAGCAAGCGCAGGACTGGACCACGTTGCTTGCCGTGCGGGAACAGGCGATGAAAGCGCTGGAGGAAGAGCGGAACAGCAAGCGGATTGGCAAGAGTCTGGAGGCGCAACTGATCATCACGGCGGCAGAGCCCGCCTACTCCGTTCTCGAGCGGTACGCCGAGGAGCTGCGCTACTTCTTCATCGTTTCGGCGGTCACACTCGCGCCAGGCTCCGGCAACGGCACCGGCGGCGTGCGGGTGGAGGTCAAGAAAGCCGATGGCGCCAAGTGCGAACGCTGCTGGAATTACTCCACGCACGTGGGCGAAGACAAGATGTATCCGACGGTCTGCGAGCGCTGTAGCGCTGTGCTGAAAGAACTGGAGGGCTGAGCATTTCTTTGCGTTCTTTGCGGCCTTTCTTCGCGTACTTCGCGGTTCAGGGCTCTTCGCAGTCGGCGTAACGCTGTCGCCCAAAGCGCGAAGCAAACCGCTTACAATAACATCCGAATGTCCCCTCATCGCGCACGCACCGCTCATTTCCTGCTCGCTCTGATCGTCGTGCTCGTGGACCGCTGGACCAAGCATCTCGCGGCCACGCGCATCGGGCTCTATGCCCATATCCAGATTATTCCGGGATTCTTCCGCCTCACCCACACGGAAAACGTAGGCGCCGCCTTCAGCCTCTTCGCTGATTCGCCGGCCCACTGGAAGACCGAGCTTCTCATTGGCTTCTCGGCGGCCGCGATGGCGATCGTCTCGGTGCTGTTGTGGAAACAGTCGCGTCCTCTCACGACCACGGGGATCGCGCTTTCGCTGATTCTGGGCGGAGCCGCGGGAAATCTCTGGGACCGGCTGGCCAGCGGGCGGGTTGTAGATTTTCTTCTGTTCTACATCAAGCAATATCAGTGGCCGGTGTTCAATCTGGCCGACAGCTCAATTGTGATCGGAGCATCGCTGCTGGTGATCGAGGTTTTGTTCAGCCGGCCGAAAAGCGCGGAGTGATTCGAGTTACCGGAGATCCAGCTGCCCGGCCCCGACGTGCGCGTGCAGCCGGTACTTGCCCGGCCCGCTGCGGTCGAACGAGCGGAAGAGCCCGCCCTTGGAAACATCAAAGCCCGGCGCCTCCAGCTCGCCGCTGTTGACCGAGGCCTGCACGTGGGAATAGTCGGCGGTGTTCCCGGTCTCCATGGTGAGCTGGCCGAAGCTGAGTTCCACATCCTTGTCGCCCGTAATGCCCCGGACGTCCAACTGTCCCGCAAACATGCGGACCTCAAGGCCTGTGGTCTTCGGCACTTCGATCGTGGCTTGAAAGTTGTTGTGGGGACAACCAGTCACTCTGACATGAGCCTCATTTCCCTGCACGCGGATCCGGACTTTCACCTCGCCGTCCTGATCGTGCTCTGAGCGGTAGGACACGCGGAGCATGTTGTCATCTTTGCCGACCACTTCAACTCCGCTGGAGCAAAGGTCCATCCGCACCTCGCCGCCGGGAGCGAACTTTACCTCGACCGGGCTCTTGCCAATTTCCTCGACTGTCGCGTCCTGAGCAATCGAGAAGACCGCACTGCAGATCAGTAAAGCGAACAGGCTCGTTCTCATGGCACACCTCCGCCTCGCCTAGAGTTACGCGGGAGGCAGGAAGAAAGTTCCATCAAATTGCAAGATGTCAGGGTGCACCGTATAGCTGGCGGTAGACGCTGGCGTTGCGCAGGATGGCCTGCACGTACTCGCGGGTCTCGGTGAATGGGATGGATTCGACGAACTCCTGGGGATCGCGGTATTTTCCCTCCCCGAGCCACTCCTCCACGCGGTCGTCGCCGGCATTGTAAGCGGCGAGCGCGTATTCGAACGAGCCGCCGAAATGATCGACCGTGCCGCGAAAGTAACGCGTCCCCAGTTGCAGATTGACGGCTGGCGTGTACAGCTGGGTGGGATTGTAGTGGCTGAGCTTGGCTTCGTGGGCAACGAGCTTTCCGGTTTTCGGCAGCAACTGCATCAGCCCGACAGCATTGGCGCGCGAGACTGCGGCCGGGTTGAACTCTGATTCCTGCCGAATCAGTGACGCCACCAGATACGGATCCAGCCCGTTGGCCACGGAAAACCTCTTCAAGTCAGTCCAGTAAGGACGGGGAAACAGCGCCTCCCAGTAAAGCTGCGGCAAATCAGGGATGTCCACGGCGAAATAGCTGGGCACGGAGCGCTTCATCACTTCAATGGCGCGGTCGTAATGGCCGGTGTCGAGGCACAACTGCGCGGTCGCGGCCACGGCCCAGTTTCCCCCGCCGTCGCTGGCTGCCGACTGCAATTCGCGCACGGCAAAATCCACCAGGCCGCCGTTTCCCAGCAACTCGGCCTTCTGCCAGTGCAAGTCGTCGGCCGGGGGATCCGACAGCACGATCTTTTCGCTGACCAGGGGAGGAACGTGATCGAGCGCGGCGTAGTGTGGCGGAGGATCCGGTGTCGCCGGGAGCTTTTTCAGGCGCTGCCGGCCCAGTTCCGCATAGTAGTAATTGCGATAGCGTTCCGATAGCTTTAGGTAATAAGCGCGCGCCATGGCGGGCTGGTTGTCTTCTTCAGCCAGCCGGGCGCGCCAGTACAGCGCGGCGGAGGTCTCGTTACCCGCCGGATACTCCGTGATCTGCTCGTCGAATTGCTGCTTGGCGTCGTCGTTATGTCCCTGGCGGAGCGTGAGCCAGGCGGCCTTCCAGTGGGCATAGGAAGCTCGTGATCCATTGGGAAAACGCTGTTGCAGCTCCCGGAATGCGTCCAGCGCCTGGTCATACTCATGATGCACAAGATGGAGGTTGGCCTCTGACATTAGCGCCTGCTCGAACCACGGGCTGGCCGGGGCAGTATTCCGCAGATCGTCTACCGTGCGGTAGAACGCTTCGTTCTCGTCCATGGACCACGCGACCTCGCCCAGAATGTAGAGGCGCTGCGCGTTCTGATCGCTGCTCGCACCCGGAAGAGTCGTGAGTTCGGCTCTGGCCTCGCGGTTGCGGCCAGCGTGATGCAGAGCATCGGCCAGTTCGAGTTCGGCCGCCGGACGATCCGCGGCATTGGCGTGGATCGCCAGTTCCCGATATTCTTCCACCGCGTCGCTGTAGCGCTTCGCTTTCATTAGAAGGTCGCCGCGGGTCTTGCGCTGTGCGGCAGTAGCCGGGGGCGCCTGTGGCAGTTTTCTCAGCTCGCCGTATGCTTCATCCGCTTCGGGCGCGGCGGGCATGTTGTAGTAGACGTTGGCCAAGGCATCGGCTGCTTTGGCGTGCTGGCCAAGCGAGGCGTAGGCCTTCCCCAGGGCGAGCTCAATATCAGAGCGCGCCGGCAGGCGATCTTTCTCCAGCAGTTCCGCCGCTTCGGCGGCTCGTCCGTCGATCAACAACGCTCCGGCGTAGCTGACATCAGCATCCCGCACCAACAGCGAATCCGGATACGCAGTCGCAAAGTCGGCAAGCGTTGCCAGAGCTTCTCCCTGGCGCCCGGTCTGGAGATAGCAGGTTCCCAGGTAATAGGCAACGTAGTCGCCGAGATCTCCGGCAAGCGGCTTGGCGCGATTCAAGGGATCAATGGCTTTGGCGTAGTCGTGGTCGAGGACGTGCGCGTATCCCACAACCAGCCAGGCGAGCGCTCCCGCGTCCTCTTTGGCGTGCCCCCTGGCATAGGCTTCGACCCCGGCATAAGCGGCCGGAGTACGATCCTGGACCAACTGCTGCGCCATTGGCCGCAAATCGGTCGAGGCGACGAACGCCTGGTGAATGCGGCGCACGCGGGGGGAAAGAACTTTCTTGCGCTTCTTCGTGGTGGCGGCGTCGTGAGCCTGCCCTGTGCTTGCCTTCTTGCTCGCCGTCTTGCCGGCAGCGGTTTGGTTTGAATTGGCTGGAGTTGTTGTGGATTTCGGCCGCGCGGGCTTGCGCGCAGGGGGTGCCGCGGGAGCCGCCTGCTCCGGCGCAGGCTTCTGCGGGGCGGACGTTGACTGACCAGCTGCGGCCTGTTTCTGGGGAGCGCTCGACGAAGCGGCAGGCGGCGCGGACGAAGGCGAAGACGACTGAGATTGCCGAGGAGGAACCCAGGCCGCGGAATCCGCAGCAGTCAGGAATCCGCACAGCGCGCCCCCCACGAGCACCCACCACCACTTGAGAGCCAATCGAACCACAATCCTACTTTCGCGCGGAGACGCGAACACCAGAACCTGTCCTGAAACGTTGAGCAGAGACCCTACCGCCGGAAGTTAGCGCCCATCAGCGAAGCGTCTTCTTCGGCCAGGCTGCGCACCACTTCCTTCTGAAAATAATCGCCGCTGGCCGCGACGGTGTTGCCATAGCGCTTCTGATACGAGGCGCGGCTTTTTTCGATATCGTCTTTCAGTCGATCATACAAATCTTGGTTGCGCCGGCCTTCCGCGACCTTGGCCTGGTTGTAGAGCTTGATCTCATCTACCAGCAGGCGGGCGAAGCGCTGCGCCTTGCGGTGGGTATCGGCATCCTCGGGCGAAAGTCCGGCAAAGGGATCGGCCGCTGCGGCCGGGGCGGAGGCAACCGCACTCGCAGCCGCGGCGTGCGCGGCAACTTCAACCACTTCTGCCGCCGGCTCGGGTTGAGGCGCCGGGGGCTCGGTGTGCCGGGGAGCATGGGCGGCGAAAGGATCGGCAAACGAACTCACGGTCTGCACCGGAGGTGTAAAGGCCGGCGCAGGCGCGGCTTCGGGACCTTCCTTCAGCGCTTGTTTCCGCAGCGAAGCCACTTCCAGCCAGGCGCTGGTGGCCAGGACCAAAACTTCCAAAGACGACGAGTCGAGCACCCCGTTGGCGCCACCATCGGCGTAGAGCAGCGCCGCGACCTTGTCCTTGAGCACCAGCGGCAGGACCAGTACCTGTTCGTTGGTGGGTCCGCCGAAGCGCTCCACGAATCGGCCGTCCATTTCAGCAATGTTGCCGGGCGTGGCCGCGCGATTCTGATAGGCGTGGGCCGCCGGGCCACCGCTCACATCAAGAGGAAGATCTTTGACCGCTTCATCATCGCTAAAACCGCGTCCCTGCCATCCCGTAGCCGCCCCTGCCCTTACTACAAACAGAGCGACGCGAGTGGCGCTTGACGCACTGGCATCGAGCAGTGCGCGAAGAATTTCTTTCTGCGTAGTACCGGAATGAATGCTGGCGATGGCTTGCACCAGGCTTCCGACGTTGGCCTCAGCGGGTGCTGCGGCCTCAGACGCCGATCCGGGCAACTCCTCCAACACTCGCTCGACCAGTTCTGCCTGCAACTTTGGCAGGTGACGATCGAAAACCTTCGCCACTGCCCGTTCGACGATTCGCTGAAGTTGCTTCTCCGCCATGCCTAGAAAACCGTCTCCGGTCCGCCCTGTTTGTGAGACCGGGAACCACCGCTCTAACCGCTGATTATACGGAACTTGTGTGCCCAGGGCAGAGTACGATAGTCACCTGTTCCGCCGCGGCATCGACTGCCTCTCTGAACTCTATCCTAAACCTCCACCCCACGCCTACTTGAAAGCCATTGGGCAAAAAGGCAGGTTACCAAGTAAAATAACAGCTTCGCGTTGCCCGTCGCGTCACGTTTCCTGGGTCACCCGAAAATACTGCATCGCCTTAGACATGGGAGCCATCCAAAACAAACTGGTAGGGCCGGTCAGCGACGAGCTGGCGCTGGTACGGGCAGCCAAGCAGGGCGACGACTCGGCTTTTGAGGAACTGGTCCGGCGTTACGACCGAAACGTCTTCCGCATCGCGCAGCACATCACGCAGAACCGCGAAGACGCCGAAGACGTGGTGCAGGAAGCGTTTCTCAAAGCCTACGGCAACCTGGCGAAGTTTCAGGAACAGTCGAAGTTCTATACCTGGCTGGTTCGGATTGCCGTTAACGAAGCCTTGATGAAGTTGCGCCGGAGGCGGCCCGAGCGCACGGTTTCGCTGGACGAAGAGATTAAGACGGAAGACGATTCTCTGCCCCGCGAGATCGCCGACTGGAGCCCCAATCCGGAGCAGCAGTACACGCAGGCTGAGTTGCGCGAGATTTTGAGTAAGACCATCCAGGGGCTGCCCCCGGGCTTCCGGACGGTGTTTGTGTTGAGGGACGTGGAAGGACTGTCGACCGAAGAAACGGCAGCCGCGCTCGAGTTAAGCGTGCCCGCGGTAAAATCGCGGCTATTACGCGCCCGCCTGCAGTTGCGCGAAAGGTTAGGACGGTACTTTCAGAAACGCGAGAGTGGAGATGGGACCCAGTGAAATGCTCTGAATTTTTGCACGAGCTGACCAACTATTTAGACGGCGTGCTCGACGAAAAAACCAAAGCTGAGTTGGAGAACCATCTTTCCTGGTGCCACAACTGCTACGTGGTTTGCGACACGACCAAGAAGACCATCGAGATCTATCGCGACACCCAGCTCTACGAACTGCCCGAAGATCTGCGCGCCCGGCTGCGTTCCGCCATCATGACCAAGTGCCAGCAGCAGAAAAAGCGCGGCCCGCAGAGCGTGTGAGCCAGCCTCTAAGGCGGGCTCAGGCTGTCCGGTAACTCCAGGCCAAACTTGCGGCGTACTTCTTCCCGAAGCCAGGCTTCTGGCCGCGAGCGAAAGGCGCCCATCCCGGGCGCTCGGTCATCATCTCCCACATGCGCGACATGCCGAAGCTGAAATCCTTGGGAGCAAGGACCGCAGCAACCAGTTCCGGCAAAACGGCCGCAAGGCGATCATCCCGCTGCCGGATGATGCGGATTTCCTCCTGCGAAAAATCTCTCAGCGTTGCATCGGTCTCGTCGATCAGCACCCAGCGTACGCCATTATAGCTCTGAGTGGTCAGAATCCGGTCGTTGTTGGCAATGAAGTCCTTTCCCCTGAGGACGCCATGGCATATCCACAGGCGACCCGCACCGTTCTGCAGGATGTGAACTTCAATCGGCATTGGCTCTAATGGCGCAAAGCTATCACAGATTTCCTTCTTTGGTACGGCGTTCCCGGCTTGTGCAAGGAAATGCAAACCCCGGCGGATCAGGAGTGGCGCAGCAGGCCGATCTATGCTCTTTCATATTCGATCTAAATGTTCCCATTGTGCGACTTCCACGACGATTCGCCTGCGGCGCGCGAATCTCGAAACCCTTTGCCCGCGGCCTGAATCTAACTAATTGTCTGGTGGCGTGTTTAAATTCTCCAGGGGCGCCACTCGCATAACCAGGTCGCGGGAAAACCAACCCGCATGTGGAAGGTGGGGGACATGATTGAAAAACTGTACGAAGCATTATTTGGTTGCAGGCACGCCCGCTACAGCTTTCCGGTTACTATTCGCAAAGGAGGGCGCCGCCCCCCAGCCGCCGCTCTGACCGGAACCTATGTAGCTTGTCTCGATTGCGGCAGAGAGTTTCCCTATGACTGGCGGGAAATGAAAGTCATCACATCCCCTGATTCGCACCGCCAACACTTGGCCGAACTGGCCAAGCACGCCGCATAAATAGAGCGCGTTCTCCGCAAGTAAAAAATCGCCTGCAAAAGAGTGCCCCGCCATAAGGCGGGGCAGATTCTTGCTCGAAGTTACGATCGGCTCAGTCGGCCGCAACCTTCAAGGTTGATCTCTTCTCCATGGGCACGAATTCGCGCTCGTCATACCCGGTGTAGACCTGGCGTGGGCGCGCGATCTTCTGCTCGGGGTCGGTGATCATCTCCTGCCACTGGGCCAGCCAGCCCGCCGTGCGCGGGATGGCGAACAGCACGGTGAACATCTCCGGCCGGAAGCCCATGGCCTGATAGATGATCCCGGAGTAGAAATCCACGTTGGGATAAAGTTTACGCTTCACGAAATATTCGTCTTCCAGCGCGATGCGCTCCAACTCCAGCGCGATCTCTAGCTTGGCGTTGCGCCCGGTGACTTGGAAGACCTGCTCGGCGCTCCACTTGATGATCTTGGCCCGCGGATCGTAGTTCTTGTAGATCCGGTGACCGAAGCCCATCAGCTTGCCATGTCCTTCCTTGACTTTCTTGACGTACGGCCACACGTTGTCTTTCGTGCCAATTTCGTCAAGCATCTTCAGGACTTCTTCGTTGGCACCGCCGTGCAGGGGACCGGCCAGAGCCGAGGCCGCCGACGCCACCGCCAGGTACGGATCGGTCTGCGAACTGCCCACGGCGCGCATCGCGTTGGCGCTGCAGTTCTGTTCGTGGTCGGCGTGCAAAATAAACAAAATGTCGAGCGCGCGCGCAATCGCCGGTTGGGCGACGTACTTGGGCTCGACCATCTTCCACAGCATATTCATGAAGTTTTCGGTGTAGTTCAGATCGTTGTCGGGATAGACATAGGGGAATCCCACGTTATGCCGGTACGACATGGCAGCGATGGATGGCACCTTCCCGATTAGCCGAATGATCTGATGCAGGCGGTTAGCGGGATCGTGCACCTGCTTGGCTTCCGGATAAACGCTCGACAGGGCCGCGATGGTGCTGACGAACATCGACATCGGATGCGCCGAATAGCGGAAACCCTCCATAAACTTCTTGGTGGTTTCGTGCAGCATGGTGTGGTGGGTGATGTCCCAGACCCACTGCTTCAGTTCCTTTTCGGTGGGCAGTTCGCCGAACAGCAACAGGTAAGCCACTTCCAGAAAGGTGCAATGCTCGGCAAGAACTTCTATGGGATATCCGCGATAGCGCAGGATTCCCTTGTCTCCGTCGATGTAGGTGATGCTGCTGCGGCAGGACGCCGTGTTCATAAATGCCGGATCATAAGTCATCAACCCGAAGTCTTCCGGGTCGGTCTTGATCTGGCGCAAATCCATCGCCCGGATGGTGCCGTTCTCCACCGGCACGGTGTAGGTCTTGCTGGTGCGATTATCTGTAATGGTAAGGCTGTTTTCAGGCATGTGAAGACTCCATGAAATGAAGCAATTCTAACGTAAGCCGAGCCTATGTCTGTTTTCAACTGTAATCTGTGACTGGAATCACAGATTGTAGTGACTTTAAACTGTAAGTGACTGTTTTTGCATCACCTTCCGGAGCAAAACAGAACCGGCGGCCTGGGCCGCCGGTGGCTTTAATACGGGAACGGCTGGAGCTAGGCCCCAACCTGCGGCTAGTTAGAAGAATCGTCCCGCCGCTTCAGCGTCGGACGGTCATCATCCTGCTTGCTGTCGCCCGAGTTATCGTTGGGATTCGAAGTCCGGCGCAGGCTGGGCTTGTTCGCGTCCTTCTGGTCGAGCAGTTTGTGCTTGTTCTCGATCGCCGCCAGGCGGGCCTTGACCTCGTCGAACTCCGAGGTGGTCACGACGTACTGCGCCTTGGCCGGGAGAATCTTCCGAATCTCTTCCTGCGATTTCTCGATCCGGTCCGGAGTCTGGGGGTGCGTATCGAAAGCCTTCGACAGCGTGCCCGGTTTCTTCTTCTCCATGGCCTGGATCTTCTCGAAGAAAGAAACGAAGGCCGAAGGGTCATACCCGGCGCGGTACATATACTCGATGCCGAGGTAGTCGGCTTCCGCTTCGAATCCGCGCGAGAAGTGCAGGAACGTCAGCGGAATGCCCAGCCCGGCCGCTTCGTAACCCGCGTAGCCGATCCAGCCGCCCATAAAGATGAACGGAATGGACATCATCTGCAGCAGTTGGGCCCGGGTCATTTCGCGGCCGTAGTGGCAGGCGGCCACGTGCGCGATCTCATGCGCCATCACGCCGGCCATCTCCGCTTCTTCGTCCGCTGCCAGAATCAAGCCGGAGTTGACGTAGAAGAATCCGCCCGGCAGCGCCATGGCGTTGACCACGTCGGAGTCGATCACCTTGATGGTGAACGGAACCTGCGCGTCCGAGTTGCGCACCAGATTCTGCCCCACGCGATTTACATATTCGGTTACCACCGGGTCGGCTACCAGCTTGACCTGCGACTCGATCTCGCGGGCATAACGCTGCCCCATAGCGACCTGGGTTTCCACGCTGTACCAGTTGCCGACGCCGCGCCCGCAGCCCACGTTGCGGTTCCCCACCGCGTCCACGTCGGTCTTGCCGCCGTCATGCTTGATCTGGCTGTCGTCCTGCGTGGGCAGCGTCGCCGGCTGTGGTTTGGGAGCATTCTGCACGTCGCTGGCTTTGGGCTGATCTTTGTCCTGATCTGGCGCTGGGTTCTGTGTCTGCGTCTGAGTCTGTGTCTGGGTTTGGCCCGGATTCTGTGTCTGGGTCTGATCCTGACCCTGGGTTGAGGTCGGGGTCTGCGCCTGGATCCAAGGCCCCGCACTGAACGCCGCCAGAGCCACCGCGATTGCGAGCCATCTAAGCTTCATAGGGTACTCCTTGTGCCGATTATACCCCCGGTCGGGAAACACCAAGTCCCGAACTTGATCTTTACGGTTAGACGCGATCCGGGCGGTTTCGGGTTATCCGGCGGGACGGGATGTGGCCCTCAGAAGTCCGGGTGGCAAAACGTTCGAATAGGACGAAGCGCCGGGGCAGGCCTCCGCCTGCCCCGGGTCGGCGTGCCACTTGCCCCGCCAGATACTGGGTCAGACAGGGCTAGGCTGCCTACCGCCGGAACGCATTTTCCACAACCGCTTGCCGCCTGGCCGGTCGAGTCGTACTATGGCGTTTCTCGTGCCACTGACATCTTGGAGGTACGTCTGTGCTTGATCGGCGCCGCTTTCTCTCGACTGCTACTGCCGGATTGGCTGGCTCACTGGCCTTGTCCGCCCGCCTGTTCGCCCAACTCGAAAAGATCCCTCCGCTCCCCGATCATTCCCTGCTCGATCGCAACGAGGACGCCTACTGGGCCGAGATGCGCAAGCAGTTCCTGATCCCCGAAGACGAGGTCTACCTGAATAACGGCACGGTCGGCTCCAGTCCCGCGCCCGTGTTGCGCGCCATTTTCGATGGTTACACGACGACGGAGAAAATGGACCAGCAGGACCCCGAGGACTATCCCATCTGGGGATACGCTGCCTGGAACGAGTTCCGCGACCCGCTCGCCAGCTTCGTTGGCTGCACCCGCGACGAAATCGCACTGCTGCGCAACGCGACCGAGGCCAACAGCTACATTGCCAACGGCGTGGATATGAAACCGGGGGACGAAGTGATCATGACCGACCAGGAGCATCCCGGCGGCGAGCACCCTTGGGACCTAAAGGCCAAGCGCTACGGCATCGTGGTGAAGAAGGTCACGCTTCCCCGCCCCGTGAAAGACGCCGCGCAGGTGCTGAATCTGTTCAACGACGCCATCACGCCGCGCACGCGGGTGCTCTTCTTCAGCCACATCACGACGTTCTCCGGTGTGGTTCTGCCGGCAAAGGAACTGAGCGCCCTGGCCCGCTCCAAAGGGATCCTCTCGGCCGTGGACGGCGCCCACGTTCCCGGGATGATGCGTCTGAACGTGCCCGACCTCGGCTGCGATATGTATTCTTCCAGCCCGCACAAGTGGCTGATGGCGCCGAAAGGGTCAGGCTTTCTTTATGTTCGCGATGAGGTCATCGACCGCCTGTGGAACACCATCGCGACTGAAGGCTGGGACGACGTGAAGATTCGCGCCGAGCGCCTCCAGCGCATCGGCAGTTCGAACGTGCCAGCGTTGTGGGGACTCCGCGCTTCCATCAAACTGGCCAACGACATTGGCCTGGAGCGCATCGAGCGCCGCCACCGTCAACTGGCCGACTACATTCTCGATGCGATGAAAACGCGAGGTGCCGAGTCCTGGACTTCGCCGGATCCGGCATTGCGCTGCGCGATCGTCAGCGTGAATGTTCCGCCGGTCCCGCGCATGGATTTGGAGAACTGGCTGTGGAAGACGCACAAGATCCGCATCCGCGGCGGCGATCCGTACAAACTGCGGCTGTCCACACCGTATTACCTGCAGAAGAAGGACATGGACCGCTTCCTGGAGAAGTTCGACGCGTACAAGAGAGAAAAGAAACTGGCGTAAGACCCCCAGAGGCGCAGAGACACAGACGAGACAAAAGAAATAGTTTCTTCTCTGTGACTCCGTGTCTCCGTGGTGAAACTAACTAGTCGTAATACTCCAACCCCAGGTGTGTGATCAGTTCCTCTCCCCTTAAATACCGCAGGGTGTTCTTCAGTTTCATCAACTGGATGAACAAGTCATGCTCGGGATAGAGGCCGGGCACGGTCATGGGCGACTTAAAGTAGAAGCTCAACCACTCCTGGATGCCCAATCCCTTCAACTCCGAGCATCGCTGAGCGAGGTCTAAGAACAGCACGAGATCGAGCACGATGGGCGCGGCGAGGATGGAATCGCGGCAGAGGAAATCCACCTTGATCTGCATGGGATAACCGAGCCAACCGAAGATATCGATGTTATCCCAACCCTCTTTATTATCACCGCGTGGCGGGTAATAGTTAATGCGAACCTTGTGGAAAATATTGCCGTAGAGTTCAGGATAAAGACCGGGCTGCAGGATGTGCTCCAGCACCCCCAGTTTGGACTCCTCCTTGGTCTTAAAAGACCCGGGATCGTCGAGCACTTCGCCATCACGATTTCCCAGGATGTTGGTGGAATACCATCCGCTCAAGCCCAGCAGTCGCGCCTTGAACGCCGGCGCGAGCACGGTCTTCATCAGAGTCTGCCCGGTCTTGAAATCCTTGCCGCAGATGGGAGCATCGTTCTGCCGCGAAAGCTCCAGCATCACCGGAAGATCGACGGTCAGGTTGGGAGCGCCGTTGGCAAAGGGGATGCCTTCCATCAGCGAGGCGTAGGCGTAGATCATCGAAGGCGCGATCATCTCGTCGTTTTCGTAGAGCGCCTTCTCGAATGCCTTGACGGACTGGTGCGCCGCGGTGGGCTCGATATAGGACTCGGTCGAGGCACACCACATGGTGATCAGGCGGCTGGCCCCGCTGGTTTTCTTGAAATCACGGATGTCGGCGCGCAACTGCTCGGCCAAGTCCATTTTGGTTTTGCCCTTCTTCACGTTGGGGCCGTCAATTTTCTTGACATAGTTGTGATCGAACACGGCGGCCCGGGGCGTCACCGACGACAAGAAAGGCTGCAATTGGTCAAGCAATCGCTGGTCGAGCACACCAGCATTCGACGCGGCCTCGTACATGTTGTCTTCGAAGATGTCCCAGCCGGTAAAGACCAAGTCGTCGAGGCCGGCGAGCGGCACGAATTCCTTGATCTTCGGCGAGCGGCCTTCGGTGCGCTTGCCCAGCCGCACCGTACCCATCTGGGTAAGCGAACCGATGGGCTTGGCCAGGCCTTTGCGGATGGCCTCTACGCCGGCGACGAATGTGGTCGCCACCGCGCCCATGCCGGGGATCATCACGCCGAGCTTCCCTTTGGCCGGTGCCATGGTGCCGGCGTGTTTGCTGCTTGCCTTCGCTTCCCTCTTTACTTCCACTCGCGGTGCTCTTGCTTTTGCGGATTTCTGCCGTGTCGCCATAAGTTGGCCGCTTCCTCAGTAAGAATCAGGATGGATTGCAAACCTAGTATGTTCTCGTATCGGGCGGGAGTTTGGCAAACGGAGATGGCTAAACGCGCAAAATTTCACGCGAAAGGCACTGCCCCGGCAGCGATCGGTTGGGTCCGCACCGGTCGCGGATCATGTCGCGGGCGGCCACACCGGGCTTCCTGGGTTGAAGCAGACAGACGCGCGACTTCCGCGGCATGCTGGGCGGGTTCCGCTCTTCTAGCGCGCCGGGACCGCCAGGAACCACACCAGCAGCCCAAACAGAAGCAAGGCGCCGACCAGCGAAAACAGGGTGTGCCAGGGGTGAAAATGGAAGTAGGGATTGCGATTGAAACGATGCCGCGTCGCCAGCATAGACCCTCCTCGGCACGCGCCGGGCGTGCCCAACGGGGCGACTTGACTACCCGTATTCTCCCACCAATTTGCCACTTCGGGTGCTGTTTTTTTCGACTCTGTGGGACACCATACCAATGCCCGAACGAATCGCTCTGATCACCGGCAGCTCCAGCGGCTTCGGATTGCTCACTTCCCCTCGAGATCTACCGTCTTCACCGGCAAATCCCAGTGCGCGTCGAGAATCTCGAAGCGGCGCTGCTCTTCACGGGCGTAGGTTTCCTGATCGGGAAATAACTGCTTCTTCAATGCATCTTCGTCGAATGGCTCATCGGCGACGGTGGCGTTTTTGAAGACGATGGTGACGCGGAAATCCCAACGGCCGTCTTCGGTGGTGTGATAGCGCGGTTGGTCCATCCAGACTTTCAGCATCCGGCCCATCTCGACTTCTTTCTTGAGCAGCGGATAGTGATTCTTCTTGAACAGCTTGAGGAATTCGTCGGCGTGCCCCCACTTGGCCTTGTAGTAGTACTCGACGACGAAGGGCTGGCCGGAGGGGGCGGGCGTTTGGGCAAAGGCGACCGCGGCCATAGAGACAGCGATGAATAGCAGGGCGGCGAGAGCGCGATGCGTGGTGATCACAGTATCCTCCTCATAACGGCAAATGCCTGCTTGAACCAACTCACAGCCCGCGACGTTTACCAAAACGTCCGGGTCTACTGACGGCTGATGGCTGACGTCTGACCCCTGATTCTATTCTGCCAGTGGTTCCAGACGAACCAGACAATTCCGATCACCAGCACCGCTCCAATCACGGCGTCGAACTTGTGGAAGTACTTGCCCAGTTCGCGCCAGTTTTCGCCGAGTTTCATGCCGAACCAGGCCAAGGCGAAGCACCACGGCCACGAGCCCAGGAACGTGTAGATGTGGAAGCGGCCGCGGGGCATGCGGGCAATGCCGGCCGGCAGCGCGATAAACGTCCGAATCACCGGCAGCAGGCGGGCAATGAAAACGGCGAGATATCCCCAGCGCGCGAAGAAGCGGTCGGCCCAGTCAAGTTCGCGGCGGGTCATCAGAATCCAGTGACCAAAACGCTCCACCAGCGGACGGCCGCCGAAGAAGCCGATTTCGTAAGCCACCAGCGACCCTAAATTGCAGCCGATCGCGCCTGCGGTCGCCACCCAGAGGAGCTTGAACGTACCCTCGAACACGAGGTATCCGCCGAAGGGCATGATCAGCTCCGAAGGCAGCGGGATGCAGGCCGATTCGATTGCCATCAGCAGGGCGACGCCACCATAGCCAGTGGCGGCGATTACGGACTTGATGAAGACGAAGATGACAGCCAGGATCTTTTCAGTCATGCAGAGCAGTTGCCAGTAGCCGGTTCTCAGTTGCCAGCAAAACCTTTGGCAATCCGTTAACAGTTGCCAGCTATGTTTTTCAGTGTAACGGAAATTTGAAAGTCAGGGGCTGGGTCCACTGACAACTGGCAACTGGGTGCTGGCAACTGATTCTCTAGAACGACCCTTCCTGGGTGAAGGCATAGCCGGGCAGGGTTGCGCCCTGGGGAGTCTTCGCGACTTTGACCCGCACCGTGGGCGCGTCTGGGGCGGTAATACCTGCCGGACGGAGCATGGCGTACTGGGTGAAGACTTCGTTGTAGACCTTGGTAACGAGATAATCCTGGCCGTCAGCTTCGCTGCGCCAGACCTGCCCGAGTAGGATGGAATTGACAGCCACAGTATCGATCCTGATTTTGTCGGTGTTGCTTCCAGAGTACCGGGGACCGGGAGCAGCGTCAATTCCCGAAGAGGTTACCGAGGGACAGTGAACGGGATTGCCGATTTTCGATCGCCGATTGGCGAATGGGAGCATTCGCAACCGGCGCCACAGACTGAGACCGCCGGTCGCAGGTCTTGGGTCTTAGGTGTTAGGGCCTAGGACCTTAGGCCTAAGACCTAACACCCAAGACCTAAAGGCCCAAATCGCTAATTGGAAATCGGCAATCCGCCATTGGTATGATGAGCAGCACTACCAGCGCAGGACAGGAAAGGATCTTGATGCCGCGCGGAATCATGCCTCGTCGGCCCGCCCGCACCGGCCGCCAGGATCGGGTGGCGCGGGCACTCCCTTCGGCAGGCTCAGGGCAGGCTCTGCCCGCGAAGGCCGACCAAAAGCAATTTGCTGGCGCCAAGAATGCTCATGTGGGGACGGGCGCCCTCGCCCGTCCGGGCCGAGGCAAAGCCTCGGCAGCAGCCCCGAAGGGGCGCAAGAAACCGACGCCAAAACCTGCGCCCGCGGGGAAGGTCAAAGGCTACAATCCCGTCGCTCCTGAACGGGTTGCCGAAATTCTCAAGCGACTCGACCAACTGTATCCCGACGTGACCTGCGCGCTCACGCACGCGAGCGCGTGGGAACTGCTGGTGGCTACGATCCTCTCGGCGCAATCCACCGATGTGAACGTGAACCGCGTCACGCCTGAGTTGTTCCGCAAGTATCCGACGGTCCAAGCGTTCGCCGCGCTCGCCCCGGAGCAACTGGAACCCGACGTGCGCTCGACCGGCTTCTTCCGCAATAAGTCAAAGTCGGTGGTGGGAGCGGCCAGGAAGATCGTCAGCGATTTCGGCGGGCAGGTTCCCGACGAAATGGACAAGCTATTGACTCTTCCGGGCGTGGCCCGAAAAACCGCAAACGTCGTGCTAGGGAGCTGGTTCAAGAAAGCCGAAGGCGTAGTGGTCGATACGCATGTGCACCGCATCTCGCGGCGGCTGGAACTGACCACGCAGGACGATCCGCAGAAAATCGAGCAGGATTTGATGAAGATCATTCCGCGCGAAAAGTGGATCCTGTTCGCTCACCAGATCATCTGGCACGGGCGTCGGCTTTGCATTGCACGCAGGCCCAAGTGCGCCGATTGCCCGCTGGAGAACCTATGCCACGCGGAGGATAAGACCTGGAGCACGGTGGAAATGCACAAGGGGGCGAAGGGGTAGTTGGCGACCTCATTCATCGGTGCGGTCAGGCGGTTGCACAGGTCCTTCGCTACGCTCAGGATGACAAACGGAGATGATTTCGCATCTGCCTCAGTTCGCGCTCGGGTCCAACTCATCCAAAATCGTTTGGCGTAGCCCTCGCAGACGAGCGTCATGGGGTTGGGCCTGTGTGAACACCACAATTTCGTTGGTTCCTTTGCGCAGCCATGGAGCCGGAACGTAAAGCGTTTGCAGCGGGCCTAGACTCCAGAAACGTCCCAGGGCATGGCCGTTGATCCAGACGGCTCCCTTGCCCCATCCACGCGTGTCGAGGAAAGTGTCGCCGGTGTTCTTTAAATCGAAGTGACCGCGGTAAAACGCCGGGCCGACGGGAGCGTTTCTCAGCGACTCGTGAAATCGCAGCTTTGAGAGATCGTCCATCGGCAGAGGGAATATCTGCCAGCCGGACAGTTCCTTGCCCGCGAGAGTCACCGCGCCACTGATGCCCTGCCGCTCGTTACGCAGCTCGGCGCTGAAATTGATGCGGCCTGTGCCCTCTACCAGGATGTCGAGCTGCGAGTCTGCACTGGCCTCAATCCGCAGCCGATCCTGCTTCTTCCGGCGGTCAAGCGTGCCGGCAAGTTTGCCGTTGACGAAGACCAGGGCGTAGCTGCGCAACTCGCGAATCTGCAGCTCCCCGGTGACCGGCGCTCTAACTTTCGTGCGGTACAAGATGTAGCCGTAGGACTGGCCGAGAGTTTCCATGGAGCGTGGGCTCTCCACGCTGATCGCAGCCGGCAGGTTCGACCACAAAGGCGTGCTCTCCTGTAAATCGAATTCTGGAACTTCGATCACCGGCAGCGGTACCGGAGGCTCGGGAATGTTCACACCCGGTCGATGCTTGGCGATGACCTCGCGGAACGCAAAATACTTCTTGGTCAGCGTGCCGGACTCGCTGACGGGAGAATCGTAGTCGTAGCTGGTCACGTCCGGCTCGTAGACCTTGTCGAAGTTGGCTCCGTTCATGAAGCCAAAGGTCGTTCCCCCATGGAACATGTAGAGGTTGATGGAATATCCCTGGCCCAAAATCCAATCCAGTTCCTGCGCCTGCTGGTTGGTGTCGGTGACCTCATGTTTCGCGCCCCAGTGATCGAACCATCCGTCCCAGTACTCACCGCTCATCACCGGACGGCCCGGACGAAATCTCTGCAGTTTTTCGAATTCATCTTTGGCATCGCCCGGACCGAAGTTCACCACCGCGTGAATGCCGGGCAACGTGCCGGCGGCCAGCTCGTCGGCGCCGTCGGCGGTGTAGAGCATCACTTCGCCCAGACCGCCGTTTCTGAGAGCCGCCAGAACACGCTTCAGATATTCTTTGTCGTTCCCAAACGAGCCGTACTCGTTCTCCACCTGCACCGCCAGGATCGGCCCGCCCTGTGTGATCTGCAGTGGAGCCAGTTCCCTGCCCAGGCGTGCGAGCCAGAGCTCGGCAGGGCCCATGAACTTTTCGTCGGTGCTGCGCAGAACGATCTTGGGATCAGCCAACAGCCACGCCGGAAACCCGCCCAGATCCCACTCGGCGCACGAATACGGTCCGGGGCGCAGGATGACATAGAGCCCTTCCTCTTGCGCCATGCGGATGAACGCCGCCGCATCCAGTTGTCCGCTGAAGTCGTACACCCCCGGCTTGGGCTCGTGGGCGTTCCAGAAGACGTAAGTGGAAACAGTATTCAGACCCATGGCCCGGGCTTTCTTCAGCCGGTCTCGCCAGTATTCGCGCGGGATGCGGGCGTAGTGCATTTCGCCGGAGATGATCTGCAGGGGCTTTCCGTCGAGCACAAAGTGACCGCCCTCAATTCCAAAATGATGGACTGGCGCAGTGCCCGTGCTCTGTGCACCGGCCGCGCCGGAAAATGCGAGCGCGCTGCAAGCTACCAGGGCGTTAAGGATGAAATACAGAGCGAAGGATTTCATGTCAGCCAGCTCCTGACGGATCGAAAACTGACTCTGCTAGACTCTCTTTTCTACCTCAGTTTGAGATTCCGCGCCATGCGCCTTTGCACACTCTTTGCCATCGTCATTTTCATTAGCACTGTTGTTGCCGAAACCGCAGCCCAGACGCTGCCTGCGCCCCAGGCCGTGACCGATCCGAAGAAGATTTCGTCCAAGCCCAACGCGCTGGTAGAGCCGCGCAGCCTGACCATCGAGAAGCTGTACATGACGCGCCAGATCGGGCCGGCAACGTGGTCGCCCGACGGGAAGACTATCGCGTTCATCTCGAACATGAGCGGGCGAAACAATTTGTGGGTGGTTCCGGCCGAGGGCGGATTTCCGACGCAATTGACGGTCAGCGATCAGCGCGAGACAAATCCAGCGTGGTCGCCCGATGGCAAATGGATCGCCTATCAGTCGGATTACGATGGCGATGAGCAGTGGGATATTTTTCTGGTCTCGCCCAAGACGGGCAAAGTCGTAAACGTCACCAACACGCGGGAGATCGCAGAGTCGAATCCGACGTGGTCGCCCGACGGCCGCTACCTGGCCTATGAAGTGAAGCCGAAGACTTCGGCCGCGTATGAGATTGATATCTACGACACGATCATGCGCGAGGTAAAGCACCTCACGACCAACACGCCGCAGGACAAGTGCAATTCCAATCCCATCTGGTCGAAGGATGGGGCATACATCGTCTATACGCAGGAGCAAGCCAAGGGAACGGACTCAAATATCTTCATTGCGAGTGTCAGAACGGCGAAGACTACGTTGCTCACACCGCATGAGGGAGAGCAACTCTATTTCGCGAATGACATTTCCGCCCTCGGCATGTACGACGCCCAGACGGTGCTGATCACATCCAACGCCGAGAACGGTTACGAAAACATCGGCCTGCTCCTGATCGGCACGAGGGGCGACCCACATCCGGGCGAAATCAAGTGGCTCACAAAAGATAAGTGGGGGATTCGCGGTGGCGAGTTTTCGCCCGACGGCAAGCATGTCACGTTCACCGCCAACGTTGACGGAAACGAAAATATCTACTTCTACGATCTTGCGACCGGCAAGTCGACGGCTCTACCGATTTCGAAGGGAGTGAACGAGCCGGTGGGTGGCCACTCTGCCTTCAGTGCTGACGGCTCGCGTTTGCTCTACAACCACAACGGACCCACCTCTCCCGGCGATCTCTGGGTGTATCGCCTGGCCTCAGGCAAGTCGCAACAGATCACATATTCTCTTTTCGGCGGCCTGCGGCCCGAGGATCTGGCTGAGCCATACCTGGTGCATTATCCCAGCCGCGATGGCAAGTGGACGATCTCTGCGTTTCTCTATGTCCCGTTCAACATGGCGCGCAACGGGCAGAACGCCGCCATCGTTTACGTCCACGGCGGGCCGGCGTCGCAGAGCATGAACTCGTTCAACCGGTTCATTCAATACGCGGTGAATCAGGGATACATGGTGCTGGCGCCGAATTACCGCGGCTCAACTGGATATGGCAAGGAATTCGAGCAGGCGAATCTGTTCGACATGGGCGGTGACGATCTACAAGACGTGCTGGCCGGCGTGAATTGGATCAAGCAGACCGGGCATCTCGATCCCAAGAAAATCGCAGTGATGGGCGCAAGCTACGGCGGTTACATGACGATGATGGCAGTGACGAAGGCGCCGGACGTCTGGGCGACGGGTGTGGCGATCGTCCCGTTCGTGAACTGGTTTACCGAGATCGCGAACGAGGATCCGCTGCTGCAGCAGTCGGATCTGGCGCAGATGGGCGACCCGGTGAAGAACAAGGCGCTTTTGGAAGATCGTTCGCCGATCAACTTTATCAATCAGATCAAGGCGCCGCTGCTGCTGCTGGCGGGCGGGCACGATCCGCGTTGTCCGAAAGAGGAAATGCAGCAGGTGGTCGATGCGATCAAGAAGCGCGGCGGAACGGTCGACTACAAGGTCTACGAGAACGAAGGCCACGGCTTCTCGCGCGTGGAAAATCAGATTGACGAGTACAAGCGCGTGGCGGATTTTCTGCTGGCCCACGTGCCGCCGGCAGACTGCGGCTGCTCGGTAACTGAGTAAGCTATTCTGCGCGACGGGCTATTCCATGGGCGATTGCGTCGACCAAGCCTGGGATGGTGAATTCTTTCGCCTCGATATCAACGGGCAACCCGAGTTCGCGAAGAGTCGAAGAAGTAACCGGGCCGATGGAGGCCATCCGGATGCCATCAAGGCTGGGGTGGGGATGGGCGACGCGCCCGTCCCTGTGTTTTTCTCGCGTTCCTGCCATCAGCGCCACGAAATTGCGGACGGTTGAGGAACTGGTGAAGGTGACCACATGCGGGCACCGCCTGCGATTCTTCAGCGCGGCGCTGAGACGCTTCCGCGAAGTTTGCGGCACCACTGTCTCATAGGCTTCGACCACATCCACATGGGCTCCGGCTTTGCGCAGTTCGCGGGGGATGACGTCGCGGGCGACTTTGGCGCGCACCAGCAGCACGCGCTTCCCTTTCACTTTGCTGTTCAGACTGCGCACCACGGATTCGGCCACATATTCCTTGGGCACGACGTCAACCTTGACGCCGCGCTGCTCCATCGCCTTCTTCGTAGCCGGGCCGATGGCGGCGATGTGGATGCGGCCCCCAGCGGCCAAAGCCGGGCCTTTCTTTTCGGCCTTTACGGCACCCTTCGGCTCCCCCTCGTTACTCTCGGGGTCGCTCAGGGCAGGCTCAAAACTGAAGTCATGCCCTTCCCTATTCCGCCCGACGCCCACCAGTCCCAGCTTTGCCAGCCGCTCCCACATCGCCTCGACGCCATTTACGCTGGTCAGGATCAGCCAGTCATAATCAGCGAGATTCTTCAACGCATGGTCCAGCGGCTTGAATGATTTGGGTTTGCGGATTTCGATGAACGGGATTTCGATTACCTGCGCGCCCAGCCGCCGCAACTGTACCGACAGCGCGCCGGCCTGATGGCGGGCGCGGCCCACGAGAATACGAATTCCGTGGAGAGGCTGGTTCGTCGCCGCCTTGATCTTTTTATCCATGGCTGGGGTTCGCGGGCGAGGGCGCCCTCGACATAACTCCTCACTCATGCTCCTTCTTTACACCGAGCCCCTGCTCACGCATCAGGCGCGCCACGCCGGCAACTGCCGAATCCTCGGCGCGGCCTAATGAAGCAATCACGTTTGCCTGCTCTTCCGGAGTCCGGTTCTGGCTCAGCTTGAACTTGGTTTCGATCTTCGTCACCGCGATCTCAAAACCGACGATCTGACGCAGCAAGTCATCGCGGTAGGCATCGCTGAGTCCGTCCCACTGCTCGGCGAAGCCGGATTCGAAGGTGCCGATTAATTCGTGCAGAACCTTCTGCAACTCCTGCGGCGCGGAAAACACGCGCGCCTCTCCGTACGCGTGCACGGCAGCATAGTTCCACGTAGGGACATTCTCGCGCGCGGGATAATTCGATACCGATACGTAAGCATGCGGTCCGTGGAAGATGGTCAGGCAGCGCGGCTGCCGTTCGAGATAGCGCCAGTGCAGGTTTGCCCTGGCGACGTGGCCGCGGATGACAACTTGATCTCCGGTCTCGCGAACGGCGACGGGGACGTGCGTGGCAAAGGGCGCGTCATCGGCGCCTGAGATGAGGATGACGAACGGGTTCGCTCGCATGAAGGCCAGCGCGGTGGCGTGATCAGAAACCCGGAAATGTTCAGGGATGTACATTACAAGATTCTACGACGCGCATCACGGTTGCGGCGGAATGGCCAGGCCGCGACCGTAGACGGCTTCGAGAATTGCGTCACCGCCGCGGCCGAGCAGCGCCGTGCCAGCGTCGTTGCCGAGCTTTTCGGGATTGTCTCCATCGCGCGAGTCGCGCAGGAGTTTGGTGCCGTCGGGATCGGCAACGATCGATTCCAGATGAAGGCGAACCCCAGCGGCGGCGTGGTCTATCTTTCGCCCCTCCGGGGCTTGCTCGTTTGGCATGGCGGACCCACGGCTTGCGCCGTGGGCTGCATTCTTTTGCCGCTCCGCGGCTGATCTGACCACTGACGCGAAGGCCCCGATGGGAACCTGACAGCCCCCGCCAAGGCGGTTGAGTAAAGCGCGCTCGCAAGTGGTGGCGGCGCGGGCCGCGGGGTCGTTCAAGAAGGCGAGCAGTTCGCGCGTGGCGGCGTCGCCTTCGCGGATTTCAATGCCGAGGGCCCCCTGGCCAGCGGCCGGGCACATGATTTCGGCGGGAATGATCTGCCTGATCAGCTCAGTCTTGCCCAGGCGCTTGAGTCCAGCCGAAGCGAGAATGATAGCGTCGTATTCGCCCTGTTCGAGTTTGCGCAGGCGGGTATCTACGTTGCCGCGCAGCGGATGAATGTCGAGATCGGGACGAATGGCCTTGAGTTGCGCCTGGCGGCGCAGGCTCGATGTGCCGACGCGCGCGCCCTGGGGCAGGTCTTCGATTTTCGAATAATGGCGCGAGCAGAAGGCATCGCGCGGGTCTTCTCGTTCGGTGATGGCGGCGATTTCGAATCCTGCAGGAAGCTCAGTCGGCAGGTCTTTTAAGGAATGCACCGCCAGATCGACGCGGCCGACGGCCAGGGCTTCTTCAATCTCTTTTGTGAACATGCCTTTGGTGCCGACTTTGGCCAGGGCGACATCAGTGATCTTGTCGCCAGTGGTGTGGATGATTTCGATTTCGACTTCGTGTCCGCGGGCGCGCAGCAGCGCGGAAATATGATTCGCCTGCCAGAGCGCGAGTTGCGAACCGCGGGAGCCAATGCGGAGACGAGCCATCAGGAGCGCGTCCCCACTTCGTCTTTCTTCGCCGCTGGCTGCGCTGCTCCGTCTTTGCCTTTGACCTGCAGATTGAACAGACGCCGGACTACATCAACCACCGTGGTCGCCTCGGACTCCCTCGCCGCAGACTTCAACGTAGTGATCGGCGTGTGCATCACTTTGTTGATGATGCCCCGCGTCAGGGCTTCGACGGCGATCTCCTGCTCGGGGGTCATCTGGCCCAAGCGGCCGCGCACGCGGTCGATTTCCGCCTGTCGGATGGTCTCCAGATGGTCCTGCAGACTCACGATCGTCGGCACCACGTCGAGCGTGCTCAGGCGGGCTTCGAAGCGCTCAACTTCGCTGGCGATGATAGCTTCGGCAAGCTCGGCTTCCTTGCGACGGTCGGCGACGTGGCTCGACACCGCCTGCTGCAGATCGTCAATGTCGTAGGTGAAGATGCCGTCGAGCTTCGCCATCTCGGGCGAAACGTCGCGCGGCACGGCGATGTCAATGAAGAACATCGGGCGGTTCTTGCGGCGGGCGAGGAATTGCTCGCCGTGCTCGCGGCGGAAAATGGCGTGGGGCGCGCCGGTCGAGGTAATGACGATGTCGGCGCGGTCGCAGGTGGCATACAAGTCTTCGAACTTGATGGCCTGGCCGTCGAATTTCTGCGCCAGCCCGATGGCGCGCTCGTAGGTGCGGTTGGCGACGAAAATCGACGCGCAGCCGTGGGCCATTAAATGGCGAGCGGCGAGTTCGCTCATCTTGCCGGCGCCGACGATGAATACATTCTTGCCATGAAGCGAGCCGAAAATCTTCTTGGCAAGTTCCACGGCGACCGAGGCGATCGAGACGGAAGATGATCCGACTGCGGTCTCAGTGCGCACCCGCTTGGCAACGGCGAAGGCGCGGCTGAAAAGCTGGTCGAGCTGTCCGCGGACTGCGCCGACGGCGCGCGCGGTTGCGTAGGCTTCTTTCACCTGGCCTAGAATCTGCGCTTCGCCGACCACCATCGAATCCAGGCTTGAAGCCACGCGAAAGACGTGCCGGACGGCATCTTTTTCGCGAAATTCGTAAAGATGCGGATCGAGTTCTTCCGGCTTCAAATGAAAATGCTCGTGCAGAAAACCGCGCAGGTCGGCGTGGCCGTTGACCGTGTGGGCGATGACTTCCACCCGGTTGCAGGTGGAGATCACCATGGCTTCTTCGATCCCCGGGTAGGCCGTGAGATCACGGCAGGTATCGGGCAGACGCGATTCCGAGATCGCCAGCCGCTCGCGGACTTCGAGCGGCGCGCTCTTGTGATTCACGCCAATGAGCTGGAATCTCATGAAGCGAACCTGTGCATGGTCGAGAAATAGTTAGCCGCCCAGGCGGCCAACGCGGCCACGAAGGCGAAGCTCGCCAGAATTGCGGCGCGGCGTCCGCGCCAGCCGGAATTCCAGCGGGTAAAGACCATGATCATGTAGACGGCCCACATCAGCACCGACAGCAGAATCTTGGGATCCAGGAAGTTCACCCGGCCATAGGTGGTGAGCGCCACGACCGAACCGGTCAGCAGACCGAGCGTCATGAAGGGAAAGCCCAGCAGGAGCGAGCGGTAGCCGATCTGGTCAATCACTTCGAGCGCAGGGAGAAAAGAAATCAGGCTGGTCGGTTTTTTCGACTTCAGGCGGCGCTCCTGCAGCAAGTAGAGCAGGCTGGCCCCGAAACTCAGCACGAGCGCGGCGTAGCCGGTGAAGATCAGAATAATGTGGGCGATGAGCCACCCGCGGCGCTGGACCAAAACTGTAAGCAACACCGGTTGCTGGTCTATGGCCGCCACGAACGTCAGGAAAAAGACCACCGGGAACACGACCACGCCGGGCGAGGTGGTCTTGTAGATGGCATAGATCACCATGAAGAAGGTCATCGAAATGAACGCCAGCAGCGACTCGCCGTTGTGCACCGAGGCCCAGACGAATTGCCCGGAAAGAAAGACTTCGACCAGCGAGACGAAATGAAACACCATGCCCAGGCTGGCCGCATGCAGCGCGATGCGGGCAAACAGATCGCTGGTGCGGCTGAGCGCCACGAAGGCGTAAACCAGACCGATAAAGTAGCAGCCCAGCGCGAAACGTAGCCAAAGCAGAGACATAGGAGTCGAACTCGGTATGATCCTAATGAGTCTATCGCAAGTTTCGAGCCAAAACTGGTCGCTGGGGATCGGTTCTCTAATTGTCTCAGGACCCCTACCTAAGCTACAGACAAACAACCACTTAGAGGATAGAGAGCAAATCGCCAGCCGGGGCGGCAGCCTGGGCCGCGCACAATCGGCCGCCTGACTGCGCAGTTTCGCGCAAATATCCGCCCGCGAGTGGGTTTGGAACTCAACAACCCCGAGAACGGGATGCCCTCAACGTTGCAGGGAAAAAGTCGCCCAGTACCGGAGACGGGTGCCGGAGAAAGCCTTGCCCCGGCGTCGCAATCGGCTCCGCCTGCTTACTGATTGGTTGATTTGGTTCCGCCAGCCGTGTGCGGATTCGGCATGCCCGGGGGCATGGCGCCGCCACCATGGCTGCCGCTCATCGAGCCCATATCGCCGGGAGCAAAGCAGGTAACGCGTCCGCTGGAGGCGATGCGGAGCGGCGCGGGACATGCGCCGCCGGTCAGCGAGGGAGAAGCGCCCTCGCTCTGCGCCTGCACCGTGAACAGTTTGCCCTCGGCGCTGCCCGCCACTCCGACGGTCATCCCCGGCATGTCGTAGGCGACGTAGAACGGATGTTTGCTCTGACTTGCCTGCAGGGCGCAGTCGCTGGCCGTTTTGAGTTGGGCCTGGGCGGCGTGCGCATCGAGGCGGCCGCAATCGGTGGCGCCGGCACCGGAATATTCCCGCAGTTTCTGTTGAACGGCATCAGGAGATGCCGGCGCCGCGGAGGCACCCGTGCTCGGCGCAGCAGATCCCGCCGGCTTGTTGCAGCCGGTCAGACAGTATATGGCAACGATCAGAACAAAGGCGATGTGTTTCATGACACCGTGATTGTAAATCCATGATCGTTGAATCATGATCGTTAATTCAGGAGCGGCAAAATCGCGATCAACCGGTGCTGGTCTGCGCGCTGTCGAGCTGCGCTCGACCCGGACAGCCCCTTCGACTACGCTGAGGGCAGGCTTGGGCGGCTGCTCCCACACAGTTGTTTCCGCACACTGAGACATTACTGGTGGGTCCGGTTCGTTGACACTCCTCCTCGGCAACCCATACGATTCTCGCTTAACGGGGATCGCCATCATGCCGAATCGTCTGCGCTTCCATCGTTTTCTGCTTGCCTTTGCCGCTGCCCTAGTTCTCACCGCGGCTTCGACTCCGTTCCAACCGGCAGACTCGACCCGTTACCTGAATGACATCAAGACGCTGGCCGCTCCGGACATGGAAGGCCGCGGCGCCGGCACCAAGGGCATCACGCGCGCTGAGCATCTGATCGAGAAGCGATACAAAGAGCTTGGCCTTCCGCCCGCGGGCGTCAACGGCTACGCGCAGCCTTTCACGGTCATCACCGGGGCGCGGCTCAAGTCTGACAATCACCTTGTTGTCGAGTCGGCTGACTCCAAGAATCTGAAGATCAACGAGGATTTCGTTCCCTTCAGCTTCTCTTCTTCAGGTCAGGTCGCGGGCTCGGTTGTTTTCGCCGGATACGGCGCGACAGCCGACGAGTTTCACTACGACGACTACGCCGGAGTCGACGTGAAGGACAAGATCGTGGTCGTGCTGCGCTACGAGCCCTCGGGCTTTGCGGAGAAGAGCGGCCACCAGGGACTGACCCAGCATTCGCAACTGATCACCAAGGCGATCAATGCCCCGGAGCGGAGGCCAATTCCGTGGTCGTGGTAAACGGTAAGTTAGGCGACGGCGAGGAAGACCTGCTGAGTCGTTTTGGCAGTGTCAGCGGACCGGAAAATGTTGGCCTCGTTTTCTTGCAAGTGAAAAACGCGGTGGCGGATGCCTGGCTCCAAGCAGCCGGAAAGTCGCTGAAAGAAGTTCAGGAACAGATCAATTCCGCGACCAAGCCCGCCTCGTTCGCTTTGCCCGAAACGCTACGCCTGTCGCTCCACATTGACATCGAAACCACCCGCGCGACTGTGAATAATGTTCTGGCATGGCTCCCGGGCCAGACCGAGGAATATGTGATCATCGGAGCCCACTACGATCACCTGGGCCGCGGCGGAGTTGATTCCCTGGCGCCATCGCAAATCGGGCAGATTCATCCCGGGGCCGATGACAATGCCAGCGGCACGGCCGGAGTTCTTGAACTGGCGCGCCTGCTCGCGCCGCAGCGCGGCCAGTTGCGGCGCAGCATTTTATTTATGAATTTTGCCGGCGAAGAACTCGGCCTGCTGGGATCGGCGGAGTGGGTGAAGGAACCGACGCGCCCGCTCGCCAAAGCCGTGGCCATGATCAACATGGACATGATCGGCCGCATCAAAGACGACAAGGTTTACATCGGCGGGGTTGGCACGGGCTCGACTTTCAAATTGATCCTCGAACAGGCGCAGAAAGACACGCCTTTCAAAATCGAGTACTCGCCCGGAGGATATTCCTCGAGCGACCACACTTCATTCGTGGCCAAGAAGATTCCTGTGCTCTTCTTTTTCTCCGGCTTGCATTCGGATTACCACAAACCTTCCGATACCTGGGACAAGATCAACGCGCCCTCTGCCGTGCGCCTGCTCGACATGATTGGCAACGTAGCCGTGCAGCTGGCGAATGCTCAGGACGCACCCGCATTCCAGGTGGTGGCGGAAGACAAGCCGCCGGCAGGCGGAGGAGGAGCCGGCTACGGCCCCTATTTCGGCTCGATCCCGGACTTCGGCCAAACCGAAAACGGAGTGAAGTTTGCCGACGTGAAGCCGAACTCACCCGCGGCCAAGGCAGGATTGAAGGCAGGGGATGTGCTCGCGCAATTCGGCGACAAGCCCATCAAGAATCTCTATGATTTCACCGACGCCCTACGGCGCAGCAAGGTGGGAGACGTGGTCGAGGTGAAAGTCCTGCGCGACGGGCAGCCGGTAACGGCCAGCGTGAAACTGGAACAAAGGAAGTAGCCGCGTTTACTTCGGTATGGACGGCGGTTTCGCGCAAGGGCAATGGCTGCTGTGGTAAAGTGCGATGTGCCACTCGCCGTTTTGCTTCACGTAGGTGGTGGTGTAGTTGTAATCGAGCTTTTCGCCGGTATCGCGCTCCCGCGCATCGTGTCCGACAACGACCGCTGCGGAACCGTAAAGCGCAATCTTCACGCTGTCAATCTCGTCGCGCTTATAGTTCAACTTTCCCGAGCGGATCAGGTCGAGGAGTTGCTGCTTGGGCCACACCGCTCCGTCGCCGTGCATCCAGACAAAATCAGGGGTCAGCAGCGCATCGAGGGTCTTCGCATCCGCGGCCACGAAGGCCTGATGGAAGCGACTCTCGACTTGGCGGACGGCGTCCGAGTCGTCGCCCGGCGCTTGGCCAACGGCCAACGCGACAGCGGCAAACAGCATGACTCCCAGCAATTCGACCTTCGCTAAAAGCTTTGTTTTTTCCATCGCAGTGCCCCCCTTGTTCGGTCGCCGAATTGTAACCCCAAAAGTGGCGAGACCAGCGCCATGCTCTTATAATCGTGCGTCACACCACCTTGCGTCACAGCGAGAGGACCTCTTGCCCTTCGACGATCTTCGCCAGTGGATCGCCGCGCTCGACCGCGCCGGCGAACTGAAGCGCATTCAGACCGAAGCAAGCCCCATCCTGGAGATTGCGGAAATCACCGACCGGGTTTCCAAGGTGCACCTGCGGGGACAGCCGCCCTCTGTCCGGGCGGGCGAAGGCCGCCAGCCCGGCGGCCCTGCCCTGCTCTTTCAGAATCTCAAGGGCCATGCTCGCTCCCAGCTTCTCATCAACCAGTTTGGCTCCGACGCCCGCATGAAGCTGGCACTCGGCGTCTCTTCCTTCGACGAGGTCGCCGACCGCATCCGTGCCTTTATGGATGTGAAATCGCCCCAGGGGTTCCTCGACAAAATCAAGATGCTGCCGCTTCTGGCGGAAGCGGGAAAGTTCTTCCCGCGGACGGTTTCGACCGGCCCCTGCAAGGAAGTCATCCTGCGCGACAACTTCTCGCTTCTCGACTTTCCTGTCCTGCAGTGCTGGCCGAAAGATGGCGGGCGTTTCATCACTCTGCCCTGCGTGGTGACGCGCGATCCTAAGACCGGCAAGCGCAACCTGGGCATGTACCGCATGCAGGTTTACGACGAGCGCACGGCCGGAATGCACTGGCAGCGGCAGAAGAATGCCGCCGAGCATGCCCGCGAACGCATGCGCATGGCGACGGAAAGCAAGTCCGACGCCGTAGACATCATGGCTCGATCCTCCGGTGGTTCTGTTCTTGCCCCGGGGGAACGGCCTTCGGGCAAGATGGAAGTTGCGGTCGCGATCGGCACCGACCCGGCCGTAACGTTCTGCGCCGTTGTTCCTGCCCCGCCTGACATCGAGGAGTATGTGATCGCCGGCTTCCTGCGCGGAGCTCCCGTGGATCTGGTGAAGTGCGAAACCGTGGACCTTGAGGTTCCGGCGACGAGCGAGATCGTCCTCGAAGGCTACGTCAATCTCGACGAATTCCGCACGGAGGGCCCGTTTGGCGATCACACCGGCTTCTATTCGCTCGAGGACCTGTATCCCGTGTTCCACGTCACTTGCATCACGCACCGCAAAGATCCGATCTACGCCGCGACCATCGTGGGTAAGCCGCCGCAGGAAGACGCTTACATGGGCAAGGCGGTCGAACGCATTTTCCTGCCGCTGATGAAACTCACCATCCCGGAGCTGGTGGACATTAACCTGCCGATCGAAGGCGTCTTCCACAACCTGATGATCGTCTCAATCAAGAAGTCTTACCCGGGACAAGCGCGCAAAGTGATGAACGCCATCTGGTCGCTGGGCCAGGCCATGTTCACCAAGTGCATTGTGGTGGTGGATGAAGATGTGGACGTGCAGGATGTCGCCGACGTGACGTTGAAAGTATTCAACCACATCGATCCCGAGCGCGACATTCAGTTCACTCTCGGTCCCGTGGATTCGCTCGACCACGCTTCGCGCCTGCCCGACTACGGCTCGAAGATGGGAATCGATGCCACGCGCAAGTGGGCAAGCGAGGGATTCACGCGCCCCTGGCCAGAGGAAATTGTTATGGACGCGAAGACCAAGGCGCTGGTGGACAGCAAGTGGAAGGCGCTGGCCAAAGAGCTTGGGATCGGCTGAGTCTCGCCGATTCCCGGTGGCGACGCCAGGTTCTCAGCGAATTAAGTGGAGAACCCGAGCGCCCCAAGTAGCCGCGAAGCCAAACCCGACCAAAAATGCCAATCCGATCATCCGCTGGAAAAGCGTGTTTTTGCTCCAGCCCTGGAGCACGGCAATCAATCAAACAAAGAATAGAACGATGGCGCCGCCGGCAAGAATCTTCATCAACATGATATGACTCCTTTGGGACGTCCCGGACTTCGTCCGGAACCTCAAGTCATTCTGCGGCGGCCTCGCGGCGTGCGCAGTGAGGCTGGTCACGCCAGATCGTCGAATCGGCGATTTCCAGCCAGCTCGGCGGAAACATTCCGACGGGAAACTATTTGTTCGGGGAGTCGTTCTTCGTAGGTCGACGCTCGTACCCTGGGCACTGCAACACCGGCAGGCGCGGATACTTTCGGAACGCCGCGTCAGTTGCCGACCGCTCGCATAAGTAGAAGGTTGCACCGCGGTCGGAGTTCATCAGCCGCATGAACCGGCACCGGACGCACAACCCGGCGCGGTCCTGATCTTCCACATTCCTCACGATGAAAGAATAGTCCAGTCTGGAGCGTAGGCGGCGTAGAGCAGGCCCAAAATCGTTGAGCAGAGTGCGGACGGCCCGGGCGCACCTGAAGGAGAATTAATCGAAAATTCATCGGTCGACCTTGAAGGTCGCCACTCGATTTTGCTATAAGGTGTGCCACCTACTGACTGGGGGGTGCGCCATGACCTACTGGGGTCATTCTCTGCTTCGCTCGGCATTTTCCTTCCGTGTGCTGGTTGTCATCGCGGTACTGAGTCTCGCCTGCCTGCCTCAACTCGCGCTCGGCCAACAGACGCTGGGGTCCATCAACGGCACCGTCACCGACAGCAGCGGCGCGGTCGTGCAAGGAGCCACTATCCAGGCTCGTGCCTTGGCCACGAATCTGGAACTAACGGCGCAAAGCAAGAACGATGGTTCGTTCAGCATCGCCGACCTGCCCATCGGCACCTACGAGGTCAGGTTCACCAAAGACGGATTCGAGACTGCCGTCTACCCGCAGATCATCGTACAGGGCAACCGCACCGCCACGGTGAACGCCAAGCTGAAACCGGGGGCTGTTTCGTCGACAGTTACGGTGGAAGCAACCCCCATGTTGAATGAGACGGACACAGCCAATGGCTACACCATGGGTGCACAACAGATCGAGGAAGTGCCCCTGGGCACGGGGAGCTTCACTCAACTCGCGATTCTGGCGCCTGGAGTGAATGCCGACTTTTTGTCAGGTTCGGGCTCAAATGAAGGGTTGGGCAACCAGGGAATCGTGGCCAATGGCCAACGCGATACCAGCAATCAATTCACCTTCAACGGAGTCAACGCCAACAACCTGTTTAACGGGAACTCCACCAGCAACATTTCCGACAGCCGGTTCACCCTCAACACGGGTGAGATTTTCGGAGTTGGCGGCCAGGTCCAGACAAACAGCTCCGTCTTTGACGCAATCGGCCAGGCTCTGCCTACGCCTCCCGTCGAAACCATTGAGGAAGTCCACGTGACTACTTCGATGTACGACGCATCCATGGGCCAGGCCAGCGGCGCCCATGTCGAGACCACAACAAAGTCCGGAGCCAACAATTTCCACGGACAGGTGTACGAATATTTTCAAAATAACGCCTTCGACGCTGCCCCTACGTTCCTGGCGGCAAATCCGTTCTTCAGCGGCGCACCCCCGCTCCATCGCAACGTGTTTGGCGTGACGCTGGGAGGGCCGATTAAAAAGAACAAAATGTTCTTCTTTGGCTCCTACCAAGGCCAGCGCATCAGCGACGCGCTGAGCGGCGCTTTCAACGGCGTGCCCACGCTGCCCGGATTGACCGACTCGAATCGCGACACAGCAGACCTGGTCAATCTTGTGAATACCGACGACCTTTGCACGACCACCGGTCCAGCGTGCATCAGCGCGAACCAAGTCGACCCCGTGGCGGTCGCCATCCTCCAGGCCAAAACATCGGGGGGGCAGTACATCATCCCATCGGAGACTCCAGGGTCCCAGGAGAGCGGGACCCAGTCCTTTAATTCGTTCATTAAGGGGCCGCCGAGCCAGTTCAACGCCGACCAGGCTAACGGGAATTTCGACTACATCTTCGGTCCCAAAGATCGTCTCGCGGCTAAGTACTATTACCAGAAAGATCCAACCTACATTCCATTCGCGGTCAGCCAGGTAGTCGGGTTCCCGCAGACCATGAACGCGGGAAGCCAGCTGTTCTCGCTGGATAACACCACAGTGTTAAACCCGAACACGACCTGGGAGAACAGGTACGGCTTTATTCGTGAGATCGCGGATGCGACCACCAGCCAATCCATCACCCCGTCCGGCGTGAATCTGAATCTTCTCGGCAGCCCCTATTTTCCCGGCATCACCATCAACAACGCCGACGTTGGGGCTGCTCTGGCGGGTGGAGGCACGATCACGCCCGACAACGGCAACTCGATGTACATCGGGCCGTCCAGCAACTTCGCCAACGCAGGCATTTTCCAAAACGAGCATGAAGGCACCTCCACATACCGCTGGGTTCACGGACGCCATTCGTTCGCTTTCGGCGGCATCTTCGACTACATGCAGCTCAACGTGGAGAATCGCGAGAGTCAAGTGGGTACCCTCAACTTCAATACCTTTGGAGACTTTCTGACTGGCACGATCGGCAAGGATCACAGCGACGGTTTGTTTCTGAACGGCGAAACTAATCGTCATTTCCGATCGCACTCGGCGGGCCTGTTTGCACAGGATGACATCAAGATTAAGTCCAATTTGACGGTCAATCTGGGCGTGCGCTGGGATTGGGATGGCCCGCTTAATGAAATCAACGGGCTCCTGACCAATTTCTATCCCTCAGACTACCAGTGGACCGGCACTTGTAATACATCCACTCCCGCGTCTAACTGCGATACCTTCGCAAACCTTTCCAACGGCGAACCGGGGATCGGACTTGTGGTCGCCGGAAACAACAAGGCATTCGGTTTCAAGGGCGTGAGCGATTCGACCCTAACCGGAAGGCAATGGATCTTTGTCCCAAGGCTCGGTTTCGCCTGGAGTCCATCACGTCTTAAGAACGTTGTGGTTCGCGGCGGCTTCGGAATATACGCCGATCGCGGTGAATACTTCACTGAGCTCTCCGCCAGCGCGGGACTGGGAATCAGCGGGCCGTTCAGCGTGACCACCCAGCAGCCTTTCACGGTTCCCGTGAATGCGGTATGCGGTCCGGCCTACAGCGGAACGGGTTGCCTTACCGCCGGCCCGTTTGGCACGAGCGCACTCACACCCCCGCCTAGCAACCTCACCGGAGTCGCGTCGCTGGTCTACAACCAGTCGCAACTGAGCGGCTGCGCCGAGCCCGTGACGCCGACCTGCGCGCCGACGGGTTTCGCCAACTTCGACTATCTGTTCGGCAGCTACGATCCCACCAACAAGCTGCCCTACTCGGAGGACTGGAGCCTCGACCTGCAATGGCAGCCTAAGAACGACCTCGTCCTGTTGCTGGCCTACATCGGGAACCACGGCGTGCACCAGCCCATACCGATTCCCTTTAATGAGCCCGGCATCGCCACGCCCACCAACCCGATCAACGGACAGACTTACTCCTATGGCTTCCAGGCCCAGGATGCCAACTACAACACTCTCTTGACTGAGCAGGTTCAGACCACCATCGGGGAATACTCATTCTCCGATGGCAACACGGCCCTTCGTACGCCCTACACCGGGTTCGATCCCAATGCCGATTTCTGGAAGGCCGAGGGCATTTCCACGTACAACGCCCTGCAACTTCAGGCCACCAAGAGAATGTCCCATGGCCTGATGATGAACGCTTCTTACACTTACTCGCACTCGCTCGATGAGGGCAGCGGGCTGGGAACAGGTCTTTTCTTCAACGGAAACGATCCGCTCAATCCCCGGGGCGCTTACGCCTCGTCGGACTTCGACCGCACCCACGTGCTGGCAGTCAGCTACGTCTACCAGCTTCCCACCCTAAAGAACGCATCCCGGTTCGTTGGCACAGCAGTGAACGGTTGGGGCATCCAGGGCGTCACCATCGCGGAAAGTGGCGAACCCTTCAGCATGGTGGATTTCTCCGGGGCGGCGGCCAGCATTTACTTTAGTTCGGATGATTTCATTACCAATCCGATTGTTCCGCTGGCTCCTGGAGTTTCGCCCAAGCAGGCGACCCAGGGTGGAACCGACAACGCCACCGGAGGCGTAAGAGTTCCCTACATCAACCCGAATGCCTTCACCCTCCCCTTGCTGAGTCCCGGGCAGGACGGTGTTCCGCCCTGTGGCCTGACTACAGCCGGAACGCAGGCTTGCGATACTCAGGAAACCGGCTACGGAGGCAATGGGCGCAATATCTTCCGGGCCCCATTCCAAACGCGCTTCGATTTTTCGATCTTCAAGAACTTCAAAATCGGCGAGCGGGTCGCCATGAAGTTCCAGGCCGACGCGTTTAACCTGTTCAACCACCCGAGTTTCGACGCTCCCAAGAACAATTTCACGCTGGATCCCTGCTACAACCCGTACCCCTGCTTCCTGGTCAACTCGCAGAACATCACCCAGGTCCAGGCGGGCAATCCCAAGAACTACGGCGTGATCCAGCAGACCGTGGGGAGTAACCGCTTCCTGCAGCTGTCGATGCACATTACGTTCTGAGGAGATGAAGCCGAGCGAAAGGAGCAGCCGAGTCCTGCTGAGTGAATTGAAAGCCGGGCGGTTTCGACGAGGACGATTTGAACGAGGACTGATCAGCCTGGCGCTGGTCGCCCTCGTTCTCATCCAGAGTCCGGCGGCGGCCGCGTGGGGCAACGAAGGACACACTTACATCAATCGCGTGGCCGCGGAGAAGATTCCGGCCACCATGCCGCGATTTCTGCGTCTCGCCGTGGCTGAGATCGCCTATCTCGGCCCGGAGCCGGACCGCTGGCGCAGTCCGTCGGAGTTCGCTCTCAAGAACGCGCAAGAGCCTGATCATTTCATTGATCTCGAACGCGTCTCCTGGCTCGATCCTCTTCCTCCGGGCCGCTACGAGTTCCTGCGCAAGCTCTACGAGAAGAGAGCTGCGACCACAGACCACCCCGACGATTACCTTCCCGAGCGCGTCGGGCTACAGCCTTACATCACGATGGAAGTCTACGGCCGGCTAAAGGCCGCGTTCCGCGAATACCGGCGACGGAGGGCGGCGTACCAGCCAACAGAAGCGGTCGAGCAGGCGATTATCTTTTATGCCGGATGGTTGGGGCACTACGTTGCCGATGGCTCGCAGCCCCTGCATACGACCATTCATTACAACGGCTGGGTCGGGCCGAATCCCAACGGATACACGACCGAGCACGGCATCCACGCGCAGTTTGAGACCACCTACGTCGCCGCCAAAATCACAGCCAGAGATTTTGCCGGATACGTGAAAGCGCCCGAGCGCCTTGATGATCCGTTCGCGCGTTACGTCGCGTATCTGCGGCAGTCGAATAGCATGGTCGAAGATGTGTACCGGCTGGAGAAAGCCGGAGGCTTCACTGGCAAGGGCACACCGGCCGCTTTCGAATTCACTACGCACCGTCTGGCCGCCGGATCGCAGATGCTGTTGAATCTGTGGTACACCGCGTGGCTGGAGAGTGCTACGCCGGTGCCGGAGCATACGCCGTCAGTTCCCGCCACGAAGTAGACGTCCGACTAGAATTGGTTTGCGCTCCTGGCATGGTGCGACAAAGCCTGAACAGCTGTGGAAGAGCGACGCTTGAGCGCCGCGTAGAGAACGACAGAGGATCTGGGCTTTAGCCCCTGTGGCCTCAGGCCCTGAAGGCCGTTCCGTTGAAGAACCTCTAACGCGGCCCTAAAGGGCCGCTCTTCCACGCGGTTGCGATGTTTCATCGCCGGAACAAACGGACGAGATCGGGTCTGATTCCGAAGCACTTCAGAAAAGAACACCGAGTGCGCCACCAGCGACGATTCCGCGGCTCTTTCGGTATACTTACTGAAGCATGCCGATTTTGAAGAACATTGCGGCCGTGGCCAAGGGCATGAGCATCACCTTTCTGGAGATGTTTCAGCCCACGATCGTCGAGAACTATCCCGATGGCAAGGGCCCGCTGAAGGGGGCGGTGTTTGAGCCGCGCTTTCGCGGCGCGCACGTGCTGCAGCGCGATGAAAATGGGCTGGAGAAGTGCGTCGCATGCTTTCTGTGCGCGGCGGCTTGCCCGTCCAATTGCATCTATATCGAGGCGGCTGAGAACACGGCCGAACACCGCGTCTCGGGCGCCGAACGTTACGCCAAGGTTTACAACATCGACTACAACCGGTGCATCTTCTGCGGCTACTGTGTGGAGGCTTGCCCGACCGATGCCATCACGCACGGTCACGGATTTGAGCTGGCGACGTTTAACGCCAGCAACCTGGTCTACCGCAAGGAGCAGATGCTGGCCCCCCGGCCAGCACACATGGGCGCCAACGCCATCTTCAATCAGGCCGACGTGGACGCGGGGGCGCCGGCGCAGTTGGTGTCGGGGAGCTAAGCTTTCATCAGCAACGAGTCCAAAGCAATCGACACGCCGGTCCAGCCGAGACCGGCGTTTGTGCATGGACTGCAAGGCAACTTCTTGGCCACGGATTCACGCGGATCACCACGGATAGGGCTGAGAGCTAAAGGCTAACAGCTAAGAATCAAGCAATGGCTGACTTCCTACAAACCGTGAACGAGCGCGTCGTGATTTATGACGGCGCCATGGGGACCAACATTCAGGTCCGCAATCCCAGTGTGGACGATTTCTGGGGCAAAGAAGGCTGCAACGAACTGCTGGTGTTGAGCCGGCCAGACATCATCAAGGACATTCACGCTTCGTTCTTCCAGGTCGGTTGCGATGTGGTTGAGACCAACACGTTTGGAGCGACACGCGTCGTGCTGGCCGAATATGACCTGCAGGACAAAGTCGCAGAGCTGAATGTGGCGGCCGCACGCCTGGCCCGGGAAGTCGCGCAGCAGTTCTCCACCAAGGACAAGCTGCGATTCGTAGCGGGATCCATCGGGCCGACGACCAAGCTACCGTCGCTGGGGCACATTACGTTCGATGCCATGGCGGCCGGGTACGAAGAGCAGGCGGCGGCGTTGATCGAGGGCGGCGTGGATGTGCTCCTGATCGAGACCTCGCAGGACCTGCTGCAAGCCAAGGCGGCGTTGGCTGGCGTGTTCGACGCGATGCGCAAGGCGGGCAAACGGCTTCCGGTGACAGTTCAAGTAACACTTGAGGCTACGGGGACGATGCTTTTGGGCACCGAAATTGGCGCTGCTCTGACCGCGCTCGAACCCTACGACGTGGAGATCATTGGACTGAACTGTGCTACCGGCCCCGTCGAGATGAACGATGCGGTGCGCTTCCTCGGAGCGAACTCGACCAAGCACGTTTCGGTTCTGCCCAATGCCGGGCTGCCGCAGAACGAGGGTGGGCGCGCCGTCTACAAGCTCAAGCCAGAGGAACTGGCGAGCTATCACAAGCACTTTGTCGCCGACTACGGCGTGCGCGTCGTCGGTGGATGCTGCGGCACATCGCCCGAGCATCTGAAGGCGGTGGTCGAGGCTGTGTCGGGCGTCGAGCCGGCGAAGCGCGACGTGAAGCGCGTAGGGGCCGCGTCCAGCGCGTACAGTTCGGTCCCGCTTGATCTGGAGCCTAAACCGCTGATCGTCGCCGAGGAAATGAACACGACCACGCGCGTGGAGCATTTCCGGAACCTGGTGCGGGCGAAGAAGAACGACGAGATTCTGGCGCTGGCGAAAAGGCTGGTGAACAACGGTTCGCACATGCTGGATTTGTGCTGCGCCATTGTAGGCGAGGATGAGAAGGGATATATGACTTCCATCCTCGAAAAGATTGCCACGCGCGTGCCGGCTCCGATTCTGGTGGATTCGACCGAAGCCGACGTGGTCGAAGAAGCCCTCAAGCGGATTCCCGGGCGAGCCATCATCAACTCGATCAATCTGGAAGATGGCGAGAAGCGAACCTCGAAAGTTCTGCCCATGGCCAAGCGCTATGGCGCGGCGGTAATCGCGCTGACCATTGACGAAGAAGGCATGGCGCTGACCGTGGACAAGAAGGTTGCCATCGCGCACCGAATCTTTGATCTAGCGACCAGAAAGTATGGTCTCGACGGCACCGACCTGATTTTCGACGCGCTGACCTTGCCCATTTCGACCGGACAAGAAGAGTACCGCACGGCAGGCATGGAGACGCTCAAGGCAGTCGAGCGGATCAAGAAAGAATTGCCCACGGTGAAGACGATCCTGGGCGTGAGCAATATTTCCTTTGGCCTGGATGCGTATCCGCGACGTGTGCTGAATTCCGTGTTCATGCACGAGGCGGTCGACCACGGGCTCGACATGGCTATCGTGAACTACACAAAGATTTATCCCCTGTACAAGATTCCGCAGGAAGAAGTCGAGTTGGCCCGCAAGCTCATCTACCGCGATGAGTCGGCGGGCGACCCGCTGCAGAACTATATGGCACATTTCGCCGGCCTGAAGGGTAAGCCGGCGGCCTCGACCACCGCGCACGTGGATACGCTTTCGGTCGAGGACAAGTTGAAATTTGCCATCATCAACGGCGAAAAATCCGTGGGCGAAGGTGCGAATAAGAAATCGCTCGAAGCATTGCTGGAAGAAGCTCTCGCAAGTTACTCCCCGCTCGAGTTGATTAATACAGTTCTGCTCGATGGCATGAAAACGGTCGGCGATCTGTTCGGCGCGCGCAAGATGCAGTTGCCCTCCGTGCTAGATTCGGCGGGCGTGATGAAGCAGACGGTGGCCTATCTTGAGCCGAAGATGGAGAAGAAGGCCGCATCGCAGAAGGGTACGATCGTTCTCGCCACGGTGAAAGGCGACGTGCACGATATCGGGAAGAATCTGGTTGACATCATTCTCTCGAACAATGGATTCAAGGTCATCAATTTAGGGATCAAGCAGCCGGGGGATGCGATCATCCGCGCGGCGCAGGAGCATGAGGCAGATGCGATTGGTCTGAGCGGGCTGCTGGTGAAGTCCACGCTGGAGATGAAGTATGTGATCCAGGATCTGGAGCGGCAGAAGCTGGAGTTCCCCGTGATCTGCGGCGGAGCGGCGCTGACCCGCAAATATGTCGAGGACGATTTACGGCGGGAGTACGCCAATGCCGTCTTCTACGCCGATGATGCGTTTGCGGGCTTGCACATCATGGAAGATCTGGCCACAGAAGATGGCGCCCGCGAAACGCGGCTTGCGGAGGGCCGAACGGTAAAGGACTACGCCAAGGCTGCGGCCGTGGATGAAGAAACCGGGCCGGTGTTCGCGGAACGAAGCCCGGTGGTGGGCGACGCTCCCAACATTCCGGCGCCTGCGTTCTGGGGCGTCCGTGTGCGTAAGGACTATGATCTGCGCGAAGTCTTTCGTTACATCAACGAGACGGCGCTGTTTAAGAATCAGTGGCAGTTGAAGACGGCCTCGCAGGCAGACTATGTGCGGCTGGTGGAGGAGAAGTTCCGGCCCATTCTGCGGGGGCTCGAGGACGAGGTTGCAGGTTCGGGATTGTTTGAGCCCAAAGCAGTGTACGGGTACTTCCCTGCCCAGAGTGACGGGAATGATGTGGTGGTGTATCAAGTCCCGAGTCCCGAGTCTGCCGAGCTTCGCTCGGCAGGACGGACGAATGCCTCCGTCCCTACACGAGCAACGGAGCTGTTACGTTTCACCTTTCCCCGCCAAAAGGAAGGCCGGCGGCTCTGCATCTCGGATTTCTTCGCGCCCAAGGCCTCGGGGAAGATGGATGTGATCGGGTTGTCGCTGGTCACCATTGGACCGAAGGCGACGATCGAGACGCAGCGGTTGTTTGAAGGCGGGGAGTACACGAAATATCTCTACCTGCACGGGCTGAGCGTGGAAACCGCGGAAGCGCTGGCGGAATTGCATCATAAGAAAATGCGCGAGGAACTGGGGATCGCGGGCGAGGATGCGCCGGAGATTCGCGATCTGTTTCACCAGAAGTATCGTGGATCGAGGTACTCGTTTGGCTATCCTTCGTGCCCCAACCTGGAGGATCAGACCAAGCTGTTCGCGCTGTTGAGGCCGGAGGAGAACGTCGGCGTGCGGCTGACTTCTGCGTTTCTGCTGGAGCCGGAACAGTCCACTTCGGCGATCGTTGTGCACCATCCGGGGGCGAAGTATTTCGTGGTGTAGGGAAAAGACTGACCACGGAGGACCCAGAGGACACCGGAGGGAGTCTTGCCCTTCTTTGCGTGTGCTGAAGGTCTCGCTTCAACTGTTACAATTCCAAGTTACCGATCAGGGCAGCAGATTCCTCCTTGCTCCGCCGTTGCTGCGCTCGGCGTCGCGCGTCGGAATGACAAGGTTAGTCTCAAGCTGAAGATCTCTGAACGAAGCACATAGCGCCATGAAATGTCCTTTTTGCGGATTTGCCAACGATAAAGTTGTAGATTCGCGCGAGAGCAAGGAAGCGGAATCGATCCGGCGGCGCCGCGAGTGCCTGAAATGCGGCAAGCGCTTCACCACCTACGAGCGCATTGATGAGATCCCCTACATGGTGGTGAAAAAAGACGGCCGGCGGGAGAAATTCGACCGGCAGAAGGTGCTCAACGGATTGCTGCGGGCGTGCGAAAAGCGTCCCGTACCGATGAGCAAGCTGGAGCAGATCGTGAACGAAGCGGAGTCGTTCGTCATCGAATCGGCCGAACGCGAGCGAAAGACGAGCGAACTGGGCGAGCTGATCATGAACCGGCTGCGGCGTCACGACAAAGTCGCGTATGTGCGCTTCGCGTCCGTGTATCTGGATTTCAAGGACGTGAAAGAGTTCATGAATGAGTTGAAGGATCTGGTGAAAGTGAAGAGCGGGCAGTGATCAGTGGCTCGCGCATAAAAGCGGCAGGAAATCGTGACTCTTCGCGATTGTCATCCTGAGCAAAGCGAAGGACCTATGCAGTTGCCGCCAGTTGCATAGGTCCTTCGGCCTGCACAGAACGCAGGCCTCAGGATGACAAAGAGATGGGTGACACGAGGTGGGCTATCAGTATTTATGAGTCACAAAGTCACCCTCATTCCCGGCGACGGCATCGGGCCTGAAGTCATGCAGGCAACGGTGCGCATCCTGGAGGCGACCGGGGTGAAGTTTGAATGGGAGACGTTTGCCGTCGGCGCTGACGCCTACGAGAAATACGGCGAGTACATCCCGAAGGAAGTGACCGAATCGATCGAGCGCACGCGGGTCGTGCTGAAGGGACCGGTCACGACGCCGGTGGGCGGAGGCTTTGCCAGCATCAACGTGGCCCTGCGCAAGAAGTTCGATTTGTACGCCAACTTCCGGCCGATTCGCAATCTGCCGCA